>Ga0116224_10002591_pt1 | contig 10492 bp, 10 predicted proteins | sample Sb_taG_9_FD_89699 | JGI IMG/M metagenome (GOLD analysis project Ga0116224, IMG submission 89699) | Peat soil microbial communities from Weissenstadt, Germany - Sb_50d_b_LC metaG | ecosystem: Environmental > Terrestrial > Soil > Wetlands > Peat | place: Germany: Weissenstadt | collected 2010-09-21
CCATGAAGCCGCTGGCCACGCTGAACCGGCCCGTCCTCCAGACCGTCGACGTCGTCACGAAGGAGTCGACGGTCAGCTTCCGCGAGCGCACCGATGTCACGGCCGTGCCCGCAATGGGCGTCGTCGCCGAGTCGATGACGGCGCTCGTGCTGGCGACCGAGGCGCTGCGCAAGTTCGGCGGCGACTCGCTCGCCGAAGTCGTGCGCAACCGCGACGGGTTCGTCGCCTCGCTCGGGACGACGCCGTCGTCCGCCGTCGGCAACCCGAGCGCGGATCCGGGCAGCGCGGCAAAGTGACCCCCCGCATCCTGCTCGTCGGGATGATGGGCGCGGGCAAGACCACCACCGGACACCTCGTCGCCGACCGCCTGGGCTGGGGCTACCGGGACTCTGACGCCGACGTCGAGGCGGCCACCGGCCTCACGGTGCCCGAGCTCTTCGCCCGCGACGGCGAAGCGGCCTTCCGTCAGGCGGAGGCCGACGTGCTCGCCGATGCCTGCGCGGACCCCGCAGCGTCGGTTGTCTCCGTCGCGGGCGGCGCCGTCTTGCGGCCCGACAACCGCCGCCTCATCGCCGCCAGCGGCACCGTGGTCTGGCTCCGGGCCCGACCCGAGACGTTGGCCGCCCGGGTCGGCGACGGCGCGGGGCGGCCCCTGCTCGAGGACGACCCGGCCGGGGCCATGGTGCGTCTCAGCGCGGTCCGCTCCCCGCTCTACGCCGAGGTGGCCGACCTCGTCATCGATGTCGACGAGCTGCCCGCCGAGGAGATCGCCCGTCGCATCCTCGCCGCGGCCGGCGCCCCGGGCGACGACGTGGCCGCGGCCGAGACCCGGCCCGAGTGACGGGGCCCGTGCGCGCCCTCTCCGTCGACCTCGCCGAGCGCGCCTACCCGGTGCTGGTCGGCCCCGGCGCGCGTCACGAGGTGGCGCGCTTCGTGCCCCCGGGCGCCAAGTCGGCCGTGATCGTCACCCAGGAGGCGGTCAAGGACGCCGGCTGGGTCGAAGGCCTCGATCCCGGCGTCCCCGCCACGACGTACGTCATCCCCGACGGGGAGGACGCCAAGACCCTGGCCACGGTCGAGGACCTGGCCCGCCGGTTCGCGCGGGCGAGCCTGTCGCGGGCGGACGTCGTGGTGGCCGTCGGCGGGGGGATCGTGACCGACGTCGTGGGCTTCGCGGCGGCCACCTATCACCGGGGCACGGCGTACGTGAACGTGGCGACCACGCTGCTGGCCCAGGTCGACGCCGCCATCGGCGGCAAGACGGGGGTGAACCTGCCCGAGGGCAAGAACCTCGTCGGCGCGTTCTGGCAGCCCAACGCCGTGCTGTGCGACACCGAGACCCTCTCGTCGCTCCCCCCGCGCGAGTGGGCCTGCGGCCGCGGTGAGATCGCCAAATACGCCTTCCTCGGCGACGGGCCGCGTGCCGACCAGCCCATCGAGGAGCAGGTGGCGCTGTGCGTGGGGATCAAGGCTGCCGTCGTGGCCGAGGACGAGCGGGAAGGCGGGCGCCGCATGATCCTCAATTACGGCCACACCCTGGCCCATGCCCTGGAGGGTGCGGCCCTGGCGGACCACAACGAGTGGGACCTGCGCCACGGGGAGGCCGTGGCCATCGGGCTGGTGTTCGCCGCCCTCCTGGCGCAACGCCTCGGGCGCATCGACGAGACGCGCGTCGACGACCACCGCAAGGTGATCGGGAGCTTCGACCTCCCCACCGACCTGCCGCCGGATGCCGACGCGGAGGAGCTGGTCACGTTCATGGGCCGGGACAAGAAGGCGCAGCAGGACCTCACCTTCGTGCTCGATGGCCCCGGCGGTGTGGAGCCGGTGCACGGCGTGGCCGTGGCCGACGTGGTCGCTACCCTGGCTGCCATGGGTGCGCGCTCGTGAGTCTCGTCCTGCTCCTCTCGGGGCCCAACCTCAACCTCCTCGGCGAGCGGGAGCCGGGGGTCTACGGGACCGACACCCTGGCCGACCACGTGGCGCGGGCCGAGTCGGCCGCGGGGCGCCACGGGCTGGAGCTCGAACACCTGCAGTCGAATCACGAAGGGGAGCTGATCGACGCGGTCCACGGGGCGCGGGGGAGGGCCGACGCGCTGGTGGTCAACGCCGGCGCCCTGAGCCACACCTCGTGGTCGCTCCACGACGCCGTCGCCGCGTTCGACGGGCCCGTTGTCGAGCTGCACATCTCGAATCCCGCCGCCCGCGAGCCGTTCCGCCACACCTCGGTCCTGGCCCCGGTCACCTCCGGGATGATCGCCGGCTTCGGGGGACTCGGCTACGAGCTCGCCGTCGATGCCGTCGCCGAGCTACTGAAGGGAGCCTGAGCCGCCATGAGCACGAGCATTTCGCAGCGCGCCAACCCCTACGCGCCCGCCACCACGCCGCTGCCGGCCATCACGGTGACGGGGCGCCTCGACCGCCTGCGCGACGCGTTCGACGCGCACGAGATCGACGCCCTCGTCGTGACGACGCTGGCCAACGTCCGCTACCTCACGGGGTTCTCGGGCTCAGCGGGTGTCCTGACGGTCACACGGGACGCCGCATTGCTCACCACCGACGGGCGTTACCGCACGCAGTCGGCCGAGCAGGTCGAGAAGTCGGGCGCTGCGGCGCGGGTCGACATCACGATCGGCCCGGTGACCGAGCAGCGCAAGGCGGCCCAGTCCGCGCTCGTCGCCGCCACGGTCGCCCGCATCGGCCTCGAGGCCGACAATGTCAGCTGGAGCGCGCAGCGCACGTGGGCCGACCTCCTCGACGGCGACAGGCTCGTCGCCACCTCCGACGCGGTCGAGGCCCTGCGGGAGAGGAAGGACGCCGCCGAGATCGCCCGCATGGAGCGTGCCGCGGCCATCGCTGACGCCGCGCTCTTCGAGGTGCTCCCGCTCATGAGCCAGGGCGTCACCGAGGAGCACTTCGCCTTGGCGCTCGACACCGCCATGCGCAGGGGAGGGGCGGAGAGCACCGCCTTCGAGACCATCGTCGCCGCCGGCGAGAACTCGGCCAAGCCCCACCACCACCCGGGCTCCCGCCGCATCAACGCCGGCGACCCGGTCGTGGTCGACTTCGGCGCCACCTTCGAGGGCTACCGCTCCGACATGACGCGCACGTTCTGCGTCGGCACCGATCCCGAGGGCGAGCTGGCGCGCATCTTCACCGTCGTCGGCGAGTCCCAGGCGGCGGGCGCCGCCGCCGTGCGCCCCGGCGTCAGCGCCAAGGAGGTCGACGACGTCTGCCGGCAGATCATCGCCGAGGCGGGCTGGGCCGAGCGCTTCGAGCACGGCACGGGGCACGGCGTCGGCCTCGACATCCACGAGGCGCCCACGGTCAGCCAACTGGGCACTGCTATCCTCGCCCCCGGTTTCGTCGTCACCGTCGAGCCCGGTGTCTACCTCCCCGGGCACGGTGGTGTCCGTGTCGAGGACACCCTGGTCGTGACCGAGGACGGCGCCCGCCCCCTGACCCGATTCACAAAGGACATCCATGGCAGTCTCGACAAATGACCTGAAGAACGGCATGAGCCTGGACCTCCCCGAGGGCCTGTTCAGCGTCGTCGAGTTCCAGCACGTCAAGCCGGGCAAGGGCGGCGCCTTCGTGCGCACCAAGCTCAAGAACGTCCGCAGCGGCGCGGTGATCGAGCGCACCTACCGGGCCGACGAGAAGCTCGAGCAGGCGATCATCGACAAGCGCGACATGCAGTTCCTCTACCGCGACGGGACGGACTTCGTGTTCATGGACACCACGACCTACGAGCAGATGCAGGCACCGCCCGATGCGCTCGGTGACGCGCCCAACTTCCTCAAGGAGGGCGACGAGGCGAACCTGCAGATGTACAACGGCGAGATCGTCGGCGTCGAGCTCCCCGCCGCCGTGGAGCTCACCGTGACCGAGACCGAGCCCGGGATCCAGGGTGACCGTGTCTCGGGCGCCCGCAAGTCGGCCACCCTGCAGACGGGCCTGGTGGTCCAGGTGCCCCTCTTCGTGAACACCGGCGACGTGCTCAAGGTCGACACCCGCTCCGGCGAGTACCTGACCCGGGCCTGACGGCCCGGCCTCGACCTCCGGCGCCGGGCCCGGCCGAGGCCAGGACCGACCAACCATGACCGACACCGCTCCCCGCCACCAGCAGCGCGAGCGGGCGCTGTCGCTGCTCTACGAGGCCGAGCTCAAGGGCGAGGCCCCCCTCGTGGTGCTCGACGCCCTGCCGGTGCCGCCCGACCCCTTCGTTCGCTCCCTCGTGGCGCGGGCCGTCGCCACCCGGGACGAGGCCGACCGCCGGATCGGCGCTGCCTCCGTGGGCTGGCCGCTCGAGCGCATGGCGGTCATCGACCGGATCGTGCTGCGCCTGGCCGTGGCCGAGCTGCTCGATCCCGACGGCCCGCCCGTCGCGGTCGTGATCGACGAGGCCGTCGAGCTGGTGAAGGAGTACTCGACCGACGAGTCGGGCGGGTTCGTCAACGGGATCCTCTCGACGATCGCCTCCGATCTCGCGACCGACGCGCCGCCGCCCCCGGGCTGAGCGCCGCCCGCGGCGTCTCCCGGCCGCGCTAAGGTTGTCCTCTGACCGTGAAGTGAGTCCTGTGAGGCTCACACGGCAGGAGGAGCAGTGGCCGAACGCGAGCGCAGTCATACGCGACCCCTCGGGGGCGTGTTCGTGGCCCACTCCCAGGTCCTGACCTCCGCCGACGTGCAGCGCGCGCTCACGCGCATGTCGCACGAGATCGTCGAGCGCAACGGCGGGGCGGACGACGTGGTCCTCGTCGGGCTCCAGACCGGTGGCGTCCCCCTCGCCGTGAAGATGGCCGAGACCCTCCGCCAGATCGAGGGCACCGACCGTCTCGACGTCGGCAGCCTCGACGTGGCCTTCTACCGAGACGACATCGGCCTGCGCCCCGTCCTCCCCGAGGCCGTCACCGACATCCCGGTCGACCTGGTCGGACGGGTGGTCGTGCTGGTCGACGACGTCCTCTTTACCGGCCGCACCATCCGGGCCGCGCTCAACGCCCTGAACGACTTCGGCCGGGCGCGGGCCGTCCAGCTCGCCGTGATGGTCGACCGCGGCCATCGTGAGCTGCCCATCCGCCCGGACTACGTCGGCAAGAACCTCCCGACCCGGCGCGAGGAGATGGTCGACGTCGGCGAGGACGGCGTCTGGATCGGCACCCTGGAGGACAAGTGACCGGCCCGCGCCACCTGCTCTCGGTCGCCGACCTCGGGACGGCCGGCATCGCCGAGGTCCTGCGCGTCGCCGAGGCCTTCGCCGAGGTGGAGCGGCGCTCGGTGCCCAAGGTCCCGACCCTGCGGGGCAAGGTGGTGGCGACCCTGTTCTTCGAGGAGTCGACCCGCACCCGGCTCTCGTTCGAGACGGCCGCCAAGCGGCTCTCGGCGGACGTGCTCTCCCTCGCCGTCGCCACCTCGTCGGTGAAGAAGGGCGAGAGCCTGCGCGACACCGTCGAGACCGTCGAGGCCATGGGCATCGACGCGGTCATCATCCGCCACGCGTCGGCCGGCGCTCCGCACCAGGTGGCCCGCTGGGTCGAGCGCGCCCACGTCGTCAACGCCGGCGACGGCTGGCACGAGCACCCCACCCAGGCCCTGCTGGACTGCTTCACGGTGCGCCAGGTGCTGGCCGAGCGCAAGGGCGTCGCGCCCGAGGAGCTCGGCATCGGCTGCTTCGAGGGTCTCCGCGTGCTCATCGTCGGCGACGTCCGCCACAGCCGGGTGGCCCGCTCCGAGGTGCTCGCCTACACCGCCCTGGGAGCCCACGTCATCCTGGCCGCACCCGGCAGCCTGCTGCCGCCCTCGCTCGAGGGCTGGCCGGTCGAAGTGGCGACCGACCTCGATGCCGCCCTGGGCGACGCCGACGTGGTCTCGCTCCTGCGTCTCCAGGCCGAGCGGGGGAGCGGCTCGTTCGTGCCCAGCCTGCGCGAGTACACGGCGGGCTGGGGCCTCACCGCGCGCCGGGCGGAGCGACTGGGCGAGGACGCCATCGTCACCCACCCCGGGCCGATGGTACGCGGCGTCGAGATTGCCTCGGACGTCGCCGACCTGCCCCGCACCGTCGTGACCCAGCAGGTGGCCAACGGCGTGGCCGTGCGCATGGCCATCCTGTTCCTGCTGCTCGGGGGCGAAATTCCTGGCGCCGCGGGGGTGCCCGCTGTTGCCTGACGCCACGCTGGTCATAAGGGGCGGCACGGTCGTCGGGCCGGTGGGCTCGGCCCGCCTCGACGTCGCCGTGTGCGCCGACACGGTGGTCGGCCTGGCCGAGTCCATCGAACCGCCCCGGCGCGCCGTGGTGCTCGACGCCGCCGGCTGCCTCGTCGGCCCGGGCCTGGTGGACCTGCACACACACCTGCGCCAGCCGGGGCGTGAGGAGGCCGAGACGGTCGAGACGGGGGCCCGGGCCGCCGCTCTCGGCGGCTACACGGCGGTCGTCGCCATGCCGAACACGGAGCCGACGATCGATTCCGCCGGCGCGGCGAGCGAGGTCCTGGCGCTCGGCGCGGGCTGCGTGGCGGAGATCGCCGTCGCGGGCGCCATCACGCTGGCGCGGGCCGGCACCGCTCTCGCGCCGCTCGGCGAGCTGGCCGCGCTCGGGGTGACGCTCTTCACCGACGACGGCGCCGGCGTGCAGGACGGCGCACTCATGCGCCGCGCGCTCGACTACGCCAAGGGCCTCGGCGTCACGCTGGCCCAGCACTGCGAAGACGCCTGCCTGGCCGCCGGCGGCGCCATGCACGAGGGCAGCTGGTCGAGCCGGCTCGGCATCCCGGGCATGCCGGCCGCGGCCGAGGAGGCCATGGTCGCCCGCGACATCACGCTGGCCCGGCTGACCGGCGCGCCGGTCCACTTTCTGCACCTCTCGACCGCGGGCTCGGTGGAGCTGGTCCGCCGGGCCAAGGCGGAGGGGCTGCCGGTGACGGCGGAGGCCGCGCCGCACCACATGCTCCTCACCCATTCAGCGGTGGCGGGATACGACACCGTCTTCAAGGTGAACCCGCCGTTGCGCACCGACGAGGACGTGGCGGCCGTCGTCGCCGGGCTGTGCGACGGCACCATCGACGCGGTGGCAACGGACCACGCTCCGCACGCCCCCGAGTCCAAGGAGGTTCCCTTCGACCAGGCCCCGCCCGGCATGCTCGGGCTGCAGACCGCGCTGCCTATCGCGTGGGAGGTGCTGTCACCGCACATGGGCGCCGAGCGGGTGTTCGCGCTCATGAGCGCGCAGCCGGCCGTGATCGCCAAGCTGACGGCGACGGACGCCCGTGCCGCCGGTCACAGCGCGCAGGGTGGACCGGTCGAGGTGGGAGCGGTGGCCAACCTGTGCGTGTTCGACCCCGCTGCGACGACGGTGGTGGACCCGACGCGGCTGGCCAGCCGGAGCCGGAACACGCCCTATGCGGGCCGCTCGTTCGCCGGGGCGGTGCGCCACACCGTGCTGCGGGGCGAGGCCGTCGTGATCGACGCCGTGGCGCAGCGGTGAGCGTCTCGGGCATCGACGGGGACCGGGCGCCGGCGCTGCTGGTGACGGCGGACGGCGCCGTGTTCACCGGGGAGGCGGCGGGGGCGGTGGTCCCCGTGGCCACCGGCGAGCTCGTCTTCAACACGGCCATGAGCGGGTACCAAGAGGTCATCACCGACCCGTCCTACGCGGGCCAGGTGATCTCCTTCACGAGCGCCCACATCGGCAACTACGGCACCAACGCGTCCGACGACGAGGCCACCGCCCCCCACTGCCGGGGAGTGGTGGTGTGCGATCTGGCTGGGGAACCGTCGAACTGGCGCGCGACCGAGGGCCTCGAGCCCTTCCTCCGCCGTCACGGCGTGCCGGCCATGACCGGGGTCGACACGCGGCGCCTGGCCCGGCACGTCCGCGACGCGGGTGCGGTGCCCTGCGCGTTCGGCACGGCGTCCGAGGCCGAGCTGCGCGCCGCGGCGGCGACCGCCGTCGGCACCGACGGCATGGACCTGGTGTCGGGCGTGACCGCCACCAGGTCCAGTGTCCACCCCGCCACCGGAGCCGGCAGCCTGCGCATCGTGGCCTACGACTTCGGCGTGAAGACCACCATGGTCAGCCTCCTCACGACGCTCGGCCCGGTCACGGTGGTGCCTGCGGGCACCACGGCCGCCGAGGTGCTCGCGCTCGAGCCCGACGGCGTCTTCCTCTCCAACGGGCCGGGCGATCCGGCTGCGTTGCCCGGCCCCACGACCGCCGTGGCCGACCTGGTCGGCCGGGTACCGGTGTTCGGCATCTGCCTCGGCCACCAGATCCTGGCCACTGCGCTGGGCGGTACGACCTACAAGCTGCCCTTCGGGCACCACGGCGCCAACCACCCCGTGCAGCGGCTCGAGACGGGCGTGGTCGAGATCACGAGCCAGAACCACAACTACGCCGTCGCCGCGGGCTCCATCCCCGATGCCGAGACGACCCACGTCAACCTCAACGACGGGGTGATCGAGGGGTTCCGCTCCCTCACGGCTCCGGCGTTCTCGGTGCAGTACCACCCCGAGGCGGCCCCCGGGCCCCATGACGCCCGGTATCTCTTCGGCGCCTTCCGTGACCTGATGCTGGCCCACCCCGCCCGCAACGGCGCCGGGACGCGCTGAGCGGGCGGGAGGAGACACCGACGTGCCGCGCCGCGACGACCTGCAGTCGATCCTCGTCATCGGGTCGGGCCCGATCGTGATCGGGCAGGCCTGCGAATTCGACTACTCGGGCACGCAGGCCTGCCGGGTCCTGGCCGAGGAGGGGTACCGGGTGATCCTGGCCAACTCCAACCCGGCCACGATCATGACGGACCCCGGCACGGCCGACCGCACCTACATCGAGCCCCTCGATCCCGACGTGCTGGCGGCGATCATCGAGAAGGAGCGGCCCGACGCGCTGCTGCCGACCCTCGGCGGGCAGACGGCCCTCAATCTGACGATGCAGCTCGTCGAGCTCGGCGTGCTCGAGCGCTACGGCGTCGAGGTCATCGGCGCCCGGCCCGAGGCGATCGCGACCGCAGAGGACAGAGACCGCTTCAAGGCGGCGATGGAGGAGATCGGCCTCGAGGTCCCGCGCTCGGGCTTCGCCCACTCGCTGGAGGAGGCCGAGGAGATCGCGGTGGAGATCGGCTTCCCCATCATGGTGCGGCCGAGCTTCATCCTGGGCGGCAAGGGGACGGGCATCGCCCAGGACGCCGAACGCTTCACACGCCTCGCCGCCGAGGGCCTGGCCGCCAGCCCGGTCGGCCAGATCCTCGTGGAGCAGTCGATCGCGGGGTGGAAGGAGTTCGAGCTCGAGGTGATGCGCGACGCTGCGGACAACTGCGTCGTCGTGTGCTCCATCGAGAACTTCGACCCGATGGGCGTGCACACGGGCGACTCCATCACGGTGGCCCCGGCCCAGACGCTGACCGACGTGGAGTACCAGGCCATGCGGGACGACGCGTTCGCCTGCCTGCGGCGGGTGGGCGTCGAGACCGGCGGATCCAACGTGCAGTTCGCCGTCGACCCCGCGACGGGCCGGCGGGTCATCATCGAGATGAACCCGCGGGTCTCGCGCTCCTCGGCCCTGGCCTCCAAGGCGACGGGGTTCCCCATCGCGAAGATCGCCGCCCGTCTCGCTGTCGGCTACCTGCTCAACGAGATCCCCAACGACATCACGCGAGCGACGCCCGCCTCCTTCGAGCCGACGATCGACTACGTGGTCACCAAGGTCCCGCGCTGGGCCTTCGAGAAGCTGCCCGGAGCCGACGGGCGCCTCGGCACCCGCATGCAGTCGGTGGGCGAGGTGATGGCGATCGGCCGGACTTTCTGCGAGTCGCTCCAGAAGGCGCTCCGCTCCCTGGAGCAGGGCAGGGCGGGCCTCAACGCCGACCCGGCCGAGTCCGAGCTGGAGGCGCTGCCCGTCGCTGATGTCCTGGAGCGGATCGCCGTGGCCACCCCGGACCGGGTCTACGAGGTCGAATCCGCACTGCGCCGGGGTGCCGGCGTCGACGAGGTGGTGGCCCGCACCGGCATCGACCCGTGGTTCGTCCGCCAACTCGAGCGCATCGCGACCGAGCGGTCCCGCATTGCCGCGGCGCCCTCGCTCGGGCGGGCCGACTTCCGCCGGGCCAAGCGGCTCGGGTTCTCCGACGCCCAGCTGGCCTACCTGCGCGGATCGACCGAGGCCGACATGCGGGCGGCGCGGCTGTCGCACGGTGTGCGGGCAACCTTCAAGACGGTCGACACCTGTGCGGCGGAGTTCGAGGCCTTCACGCCCTACCACTACGCCACCTACGAGGAGGAGGACGAGGTGCGCCCCTCCGAGCGTGCCCGCGTCATCATCCTCGGCTCGGGCCCGAACCGCATCGGCCAGGGGATCGAGTTCGACTACTGCTGCGTGCACGCGTCCATGTCGCTGCGCGCCGCCGGCTTCGAGACGGTGATGATCAACTGCAACCCCGAGACCGTGTCGACGGACTACGACACTTCGGACCGCCTCTACTTCGAGCCGCTGACGGAC
>Ga0116224_10002599_pt1 | contig 10468 bp, 9 predicted proteins | sample Sb_taG_9_FD_89699 | JGI IMG/M metagenome (GOLD analysis project Ga0116224, IMG submission 89699) | Peat soil microbial communities from Weissenstadt, Germany - Sb_50d_b_LC metaG | ecosystem: Environmental > Terrestrial > Soil > Wetlands > Peat | place: Germany: Weissenstadt | collected 2010-09-21
AGTAGGTCAGGTGCGACGTGTACAGCCCCTCGCGACGAAGCAGCTCACCAACCTCGCCCGGCCTCGAGCACGCGTCCGCCTCGCCAGGATCTTCGCCTTGTACTCCGCGGTGAACGAGCGGCGCTTGGCCTGCTCAACCAGCTCAGGGTCCGGGACCCCCTCCGGCGCGGCGCGCCCGCCGGCCCCGAACCCCAGCCCGGCTACGCCAAGCTGGTCTTCGCGGCCGGCGGCAGCAGCCTCAACCGCCGCTCCAGCTCCATTCGTGCTCGTCTCCAACATGTCCGGCGTTCTCCGTTTCACGCCCTCAAGGTCATTGATTCCTCGATGGTGAGCGTCTCGCCGGACGTTGACAGAGAGGGACCGGCTCGACCGTCGAGGTGATCCGCCGCGCGATTGAGCCGAGGCTCATCGGAGGAGAGCGAAGCGCTCCGAGTTATGAGTTTGCTGGGGATGGATTCGATTGGCTCATACGAGCGTTGCAGCCGTGGGGACGACGCGGAAGAAGACAGTGGACCGGACCCCCGCGAGCTGCCCTGCTATCGAGCCATCACATCCTCGGCGAACGCAACGACGTGTGCCGCCTGACGTAAGGCGCTGTTCCTCCTAGTCGCGCTCACGGAAATCAAGCCATACTGCGCCTCGTTCTTGAGGCTGAGCAGTCGCTGGAGCGCCCGAACCGCGTCGGCCGACCGTACGACCCTCTCTAGAAGCTCGGCTGCCTCGTCGTGATTCTGTCCACGGGAGCGGAGACCCAGCACGGAGCAGCAAGCGGCGTCGGCCGCTGCGATGCCGGCCAGGACGGCGAGCGAGGCGCTGACGCCGGAGCTGATTTGTAGCGGCTCGTCGTCCACCAGCTCCGCCACTTCAAGGAACTTCCGCGCGTCTTGGAGCCGCTTGCGCGCCTGCTCCCAGGAGCACCGCTGCGTTGCGTCTCGGCAGGCGGGTCACGGCAGGCTATGCACGTAGGTGCTAAAGCTTGCGCCGTTCAGGACGACCGCGTCCTCGTGTAGCTCATTCAAGATAGGCGTCGGCGCTACGAGCAGCGCGCGCAGTTCGGACTCGCTCATTTCAGATACGGCCGGTCGGTTGCCGGTCCAGCGACCTACGCGTTGGCGGAGATCGTCCACCTGTGCGCGCCAGCGCTCATCTTCAGCGTCAACTTTGTCAGACCGAACGATGAGCAAATCGATGTCCGATTCTTCATCACCATCCCCGCGCGCGGCGGAGCCGAAGAGCGACGAGTGAGCCGGGGCAAGTTCCCACTCCGCAATCGTTGAGCGAAGCTGCTCCAGGAGAAGGGCTCGGATACCGACGATCGTCAGGATCGGGTCGGCCGCGAGATGCTCACGATTGAACGTATACAGCTTGGAAGGCCCGTACTCGCGGACGTCGAGCAGGCCCTCGCTCGCGAGGTGATGCAACGACAGCTGGACGGTCCGATGTGAGCCGTGCCCAACCAGGCGATGGACCTCGCGGCCGGTCATGGGCTCGGTTGTGCCAGCTAGCACCCGCAGCACCTCCGCGTCGACGCGGCGACGAAGAATGGCGTAGGGGCGGGCGAGGTTCACGAAGCGAGTCGACTTAGACATGGCTATTTTATTAGCCAATTGGCTCCAATTATGCCCACTTGGCTCCGATTGGCCAATTCTTGCCGCCGAACCTTCCTCGCACGCCTGGACGAGACTGCTGTGCGCATCTGTTGCACACGCCCTACAGCGTGTCGCTTGTGATTGCCGAGGTCCCAGCCGGCCTTTGCGCAGTGCTACGATTCTTTGTCCACCGCGGGGTGGAGCAGTCTGGTAGCTCGTCGGGCTCATAACCCGAAGGTCGCGGGTTCGAATCCCGCCCCCGCTATCGAAGCCGACTAGGGCGTAGGACCCAAAAAGCCCTGCAAACCGGCCGACTGAGACCCGAAGGCCGCCGAAAGGTGGCCTTCGTCGTTCGGGGATAGGGTGACCGTGAGAGGCCCGGTCAAACGCGTGTCAAACACCGTCGTCCGGATGCTTGAGCAGGGGGCAGGATGTCAAGCCCTTACGGCAGCTCCGGGCCCTAACCCCGCCGGCGCTCCCGATCGGGGGCAGCGCCGGCGGACGAGATCGGCGGTCGCGACGCGACGGCGGGCTATCGTGTGCGCGCCGCGAGCTCGCGCAGCGCCTTCGCCAGGCGAGCGCGCGGCCTCGCATGGAGGCGCGTCACCCGGCGCTTGTCGTTGTCGATCCCGGCCGACCGAAGCACGGCTGCCCGCTCGTACTCGTCGAGTTGCTCGATCGCCTCGAGGAGGTCGAGCACTGACATCCGGGCCGAGGAGGTGGCCGGTCCGACGAGCCGATGCTCGAGGGCATGGGCCGCGCCCTCGAGCGCGGCCTCACGGCTCTGAGCTGCGCGCAGCGCGTAGGCGAGACCGACGCGCTGCGCATCGGCGATGACGCCAGCGCCGCGGTGCCGGCGGCCGCCCGCGCCCGCGGGTCGACGCCGTCCTGTTGACGATTCTCGACGATCCGGCGGTTCGACCGGAGCGGGTGCCACGAGACCAGCCTCGGTCAGGAAGCGACTCGCCGATCCTTCGGTCCAGTGAACGGCGAGCGTCCGCCGGGCCCGGGTGAACGCCACGTAGGCGAGCCGGCGCTCGGCTTCGATGCCCTCGCCGGCGGCTCTGTCTTGCGGGCTGACCTCGAGGGAACGACGATGCGGGAGCTGGCTGTCCTCGCAGCCGAACACGTGCACCTCTGGCCATTGTCGGCCCTTGGCGCGGTGGATCGTCGTCAGCTCGAGGCCGTGCAGGTCGTCGCGGATCGCCGCGAGGGCATCGCTCCGGGCCTGCAGGAGCGACGCGTACTCCGCAACCGTCTTGCCTGACGCTTCGCGCCCGGCATGCTCGAGTACCTCAAGCTCGATTCGCTCGGTGCCCCCGAATGCCCGCTCGTGCTCGCCGAAGTACTCGTCGAGCCCGCCGGGGCCGCGCAGGTAGCGGACGAACCGGCCGGCGTCGGTGATCGCAGCAAGCGCATCGAGGACTCGCCCGGCCTCGTCGAGCCTCACGCGCTGGCGGGCTCCGGTCGCGAGCGCCGCGAAGCTCTCGCTGAAGGAGCGGCCGGCTCGGAGCAGGGTCGCCACCTGGTCTTCGGCGTCGAGCGGCAGACCGCGGCCGGGCGCCCGGCACACCCGCGCGACGTCGTCGGGCTCGGCATGCTCTCGGGCCGCGCAGAGCCGCACGTACGCCTCGAGGGCGCCGCGGGCGCCGGCTGGCTCGAACACCGGCTCGGGCGCGGCGATCCGCACCCCGAGACCTGCGCACGCCAGCGCGACGGTCCGCAGCAGGTTGGTCGTACGGGCAAGTACGACGATCTCACCGCGCGTGCCGCCGGCCAGCGCCCCCGCGACCTCGCCGGCACCGTGCTGTTGGGTCTCGTGCCCGTGCAGTCGCAGCGCCGGCTCGCCTCGGGCGGCGGACGCGGCGTGGATCGGCTTTTGGAAGCGGACCTCGTTGTGTTCGATCAGACGCCGCGAGGCTTCGACGACCTCGGGCGGGCAGCGATAGTTGTGCGCCAGCGAGATCCGCTCGAGCCCCGGATAGGCGAGGTCGAGCTCGATGATCCGGCGCACGCTGGCCCGGCGCCATCCGTACAGGGTCTGGTCCTCGTCGCCGACGCAGAAGAACCCATCCTGGGGCGCCGCGAGGATCCGTACGAGCAGCTCCTGCGCCGGCTCGATGTCCTGGTACTCGTCGACCAGAACCTGCCGGAAGCGGCTCTGCCAGCGCCGGCGAAGATCGGCGTCCTCACGCAGCGCCCGCACTGCGGCGAGCACGAGGTCATCGAAGTCGTGGACTCGCCCCTCTGTCAGCTGGCGTTCATAGTGCTCGTAGATGATCGCCAACGTCTCGCCGTCCGGATGCCCGTCGGCCTGCTCGGCGAACTCGCGCGGCGTCGCCAGCAGCCCGAGCTTGATCCCGCTGATCGCGGCACGTGCGTCCGCCGGCTCCACCCACGTGCCCGTCTCGCGCAACCCGATGGCGCACAGGCGTCGCCATTGATTGAACGACGGCTCGCGCACCCCGTTCCGACGCGCCAGCCCCTCCTCGCGCATCAGCCACCAGCCGACGCTGTGGAACGTCCGGGCGGCGACGGACTGTACCCCGACGGCCCGCAGGCGCTCCTGGAGCTCAACCCGCGCGTCGCGGTTGAACGTGGTGCACAGGATCTGCTCTGCGGGCACGCCGCGGCGGAGCAGCTCTCGCACGCGCTCGATCAGGACCGCCGTCTTGCCGCTCCCCGCGGGCGCGACCACCTGGACGACACCGTCGTGGGCGTCGACAGCATGCCGCTGCTCGGCGTCGAGCTCGACCGCGACAGACGGCATCGGCCTTGGGAGCTCGGGCAACGAGAAGCCGCGATACAGACGTGTGGCACCGTGGATCGCGCGCTCGAGTGTGTACGGATAGGCGAAGTCACGGTCGATGTACCCTTCTGGGGGCAGGCGGGTGAGGCGCTGCTCGCTCTCGATCACCAGCGCGGTCCCGGACCGGAGCGCCGGCTCGAGCACGTAGCCGTGCAGCGCCGCGAGATCATCCAGATTGCGGATCCGGACGCCGACGACGGCCAGCCGATCCGCTCGCGCGACGCGGTCGAGCCAGTCCTGCGCTGGGTTGTCGATGCTCTTACGCCGCCCGTCCACCCTGCGCGCGGCCGCGACGACCTCCCGTCGCAGCGTGGTGAACTCGATCAGCTCATGCCCCGCGGCCACCAGCGCACGGCGATCAACCGACGCGGTCCAGGTGAGGCTCGGGGGCACCGCGTGAATGTACTTCCCGCGCTCCGACGGTCGGGTCTGTCACCAGCCGCGCGCGGGATCGATCCCCAGCCCGGCCGTCAACGCGCGTTCGGTCAGGGTCACGAGTGGCGGGTCGGTCCCGTACATTGCCGCGGTCTCGTTCAGCGCTCGCTTGATCCCAGCCGCTCGCGCTACGGCGCTCGCCACCGCGGCTGCCACCGCTTCATCGGTTGCGATCGGATCTGACCGCTCCGGTAGCCGCCACCGTGCGGCGAGGCAGCGGATCGCGAACGGCAGCCCGGACTGCTGAAGTTCCGTCTGCCACAGCAGCAAGGCGACGGGGTCGAGCGCGACGATCGGTGTTGGGGCTCGTTCCCGCAGGCGCCCCCCGATCTCTGCCGTCTCACCATCCCGCGGAGGGAGGGCCAGCGGATGCGGCGCCGACATGATCTCTCCGACAACGGGCTTGCCCGCCGCGATCCACCAGAACATCGCGTACGGGTAGACCTCGCCGCTTGCCTTGACGTTCCCGACCGTCAGCTCGGCAGCCCCTGGCTGGCTCGGGTAGGTGGACGCGGCCATCTCCTCCACGTAACCGCCGGGGGGAACGCCGATTGCATACAGCGGACCGGCGCGTCCGTACAGCCGGTAGAGGGCGCGCAGCGGTGAGTCGCGTGCGGTTTTCTGGCGGGGCCAGCGGCCGCCGTTGGCGACGCAATCCCAGAACGTGAACGCAACCTTGTTGCCAGTTCGCTTCACCTGCCCGGGACTCGACCGCCGGCTGGGCAGCCGGGCGATAGCGCTCGGCGACCCAGTGAATTGGGATCCGTTAGGGCGAGCGCGCGGCTCGTCCGATGCCCGGCGCTCCGGCACGACGTCGGCGTGGCGCCGACGCTCGAGGGACTCGTCATCGGCCCCGGGCTCGCTCGACGTTGAACTCCTCGTCGACGCCGAACTCCTCGAGCTGTCGGATCGCGCGGCTGCGCCCGCCGTCGGCGCGGAACCGCTCGGCGCCGTGCACGCTTGACAGCCGAGCCGCTCGCGCGTCGCGACGAGCGGCTCGGGAGCGTCGCAGGCCGGGCAGCGGACGGGGGCGAACTCGCCGGCGGCCGGAACCCAGGTGAGTTCGAACCCAAACCGCCGGGTTCCGCGGCGGACTTCGGCCGGCAATACGAACGCCGGCAAGTGCTCGAGACGCAGGCGGAACGGCCGCAGCTCGTGGCGGGGGCGATGCTCGTCCTCGATCTCGCGGCAGCGCCGGTCGCGTTCGGCACGCGTCGCCTCGGCCTGGGCATCGAGCAGACGGACGCGATCCGGCGCCGCGTTGGCACGCCGGCGGGCAATCGATTCGAGCGCGGACGCGTAGTACGCGTTGGCCCTGGCCAGCTCGGTGTCGAGCGCGCGCCGTGCGTGCGAGGCGAGGGACGATTCTCGCCTCAGCGCGCGCTCCTCAAGCTGCCGGTGGGCGGCCGGAATCGCCGCAGTCAGATCCGCCTCGAGCCTACGCCTTGCGCCGTCCGGGACGGGGAGAAGCGCCCGACCCCGCACCGTGCCCATGAGGCGCTCGCTGACCTCGGTTCCGGTACGAGCGTCGACCCACACCTCCTCCTGCTCGTGGAAACGGAGCGCCAGCGAGGCCGCAAAGCTGACCATCGCACCCACGCGCAGCAGCGGCAGATAAGCGGCGATCGGCTCGCCGGCGGCATCGATCCGCCCGTGCTCAACCGACACCAACTCGCGCGCGCGAGCCTCGAGCGTCGAGCGAGTCGGCGGCCGCGAGGCCGGCCACGGCAGATACCCGTAGCCCGTGTCCCCCTCGGCCAGGACCGCAGCGGCGGCTCGCTCGACCTCCGGGTGCCCGGCGATCAACAAGGTCGCCCCATCCTCGCGAGCGACGTCCGGCTTGGCTGTGACTATCGCCTCCTCGGGCAGTCCGCTGTCCTGTCGCAGCGCGTCGGGCAAGAGCACCAGGGCGTGATCGTCTCGATCCTCGACGAGCGCACCCTCGCGCTCGGCGTAACGGAGCCAGAAGCTCAGGGCGGGCTCGTCGGTCAGGAGCGGCACGGGGCCACCTCTCTCAACCGGCCGTCACGAGCTCGTCGATCCGCTCGCGGGTGCCAAGGTAGGCGACCCGGGCGCTGGCAAGGTCGTCGCCGACCCGCTCGAGCCTGGTCGCGAACTCGTCGTCGTCACGGCTCGCGATGTACTGCTCGAACACGAGCGACTCGAAATCTAGCTCGTCGGCGAACCGCCCGAGGATCATGTCGAGCTCGCCGACCACCAGCTCGAACAGGTTGATCTTGGCCTGAAGCACCTCGATCAGGTGCTCCTCGAGCGTGCCACGCGAGACAAGGTTGGTGAGTTGAACGTCGTGCTGCTGCCCGATGCGGTGGATTCGCCCGAGTCGCTGCTCGATCTGCATCGGGTTCCACGGCAGGTCGAAGTTGACCATCACGTGACAGAACTGGAGGTTGCGACCCTCGCCTGCAGCCTCAGTGCTCACTAGCACCTGCCCGTCGCGAGCAAAGCGCGCAATCGCGGCATCCTTCTCCACGCGCGTCAAGCTGCCGTGATAGATCGCGGCATCGAAGCCGTGACCGGTCAGAATGCCGTGCAACGCCTCGAGCGTCCGGCGGAACTGCGTGAACACCAACACCTTCTCGCCGCGTGACCGGAGGCGTTCGAGCAGCTCGACCAGCGCCGCGGCCTTGGCGCTGCTCGACACGCAGGCCGCACGCAGGGCCAGATCCTCCCATCCGAGCCTCGCGAGAGTGGCGGCGCATGCCCATGGACTCGAACCGGCGAGCTGCTGGACGCTGCGCAACGCGAGCCGCTTCGCGGCGGTCGCCTCACGCGCCGCTTCCCGCACCCGAGAGGAGATCGCGCGATACAGCTCTGCTTCCGCGGCCGAAGGAGCCACTCGAATCGTCTCAGCCATCCGGCGCGGCAGCATCACGTTGATCTCACTGCGGCGATGGCGGACCATCAGGTCACGCAAGGCAAGCTGCAGCGAAGCGATGTTGCGGACCTTTGTGCCCTCGCCGTGACCGTGCTTGGCGCGGAACTCGGCAGCGCCGCCGAGCAGCCCCGGGCGGACCAAACTGACGAGTTGAAACAGGTCCGACAGCCGGTTCTCGATCGGAGTGGCGGTCAGCAGCAGCATGTACCGCGTCCGCAGCGAACGAACCAGCCGTGCCGACGCCGTGCGCGCGTTCTTCAAGCGGTGGGCCTCGTCGGCGACGACGAGGTCCCACTCGACATCCGTCAGTTCGGCGCGCAAACCATCTCGTCTGGCGGACGCGAGCGAGGCGACCACGATCGGGGCGACGCCCTCGGCCGACGGCACCCCGAAGCGGCGGTCCGCGACCACGCACGGCAGGGCGAACTTGCGCTCGAGTTCCTCGGACCATTGCCCGACCAGGCCGGCGGGGGCGAGAACGAGGACACGCCCCGCCAGCCCGCGCAGACGAAGTTCGCTCAACACGATGCCGGCTTCGATCGTCTTGCCCAGGCCGACTTCATCAGCCAGGATCGCCCGGCCCTGCATGTGGCGCAGCACCCGCGCGGCCGCCTCCAGTTGATACGGGAACGGTTCAAATCGCAGCCGCGGCATGCACATGAACGTCTCGAATCCCGGCCGCGCCCATATCGCTACCGCTTGGTCGACGAGCGAGGAGCGTTCATCGTGCACGCCTGAGCCCTCCTGTAAGCGCCGCCGCAGCACGTCATAGAGATCGGGCGCTACCCCAGCAGCCCCCGTCGACGGGAGCCAACCTCGGGCCGGCTGGGGGGGACCGATGTCGGCCGAAACAGAAGGGCGGCGGGCGGTTTGTGGCGGCATCTCTGGCGCGCGATGATCGCAGCGCCTCCGGACGATCAGACCTCGCTCACCGCCCGACAGCTCAACGTGCGCGGCGGCGCCGGGCGCGTGGTTCGCGCGCCGGTCGCAGGTCACCAGCGGGACCTCGAGCGTCTCGGCAAGCGCCCACGCACGCGGCGTCATAAGCGGTGACGTTGTCGCGCGGTTCCCAGATTCGGTCGCCCAGGGTGACGTGCGGGTAGCGAACCGTCGCGAGCTTGCCGAAGTCTGCTAACGGTCCGAAGCGCGCTGATCGTTCAGCTCGCCGAGGGCGGTTAGGCGTCAGATGGCATGAAGCGGCTCGATGTCGATGAGATGCGGCGCACGGAGGTCTCCATCCTCGGCTATTCGCTCGACGAGCCCCGGCGTCGCGTGCGACGATCGCCTCAAGGACGGCCGAGGTGTCGACAACCAGCACCGATCGGGAACGGTCGCGCCCGGATCCCGGCCGTAAGTCCGCAGCAGGATGCGACGTCAGCTACGCGAGGAATTCGCCGCGCTCTCGCCGGGCAGCGCGTTCCGCGGGAGGGCGCGCAGCTGCCGGCCGACGAACGCCTTGCAGTCGCTCTCCTTTCGCTGATCCGACAACCCACCCATAATGACGTTGCAAGCAGGTCGGACAGAGGTTGCAAGCAGGTCGGACGGAAAGCGCTCGGGGCGATCGGCGGCGATCGCCCGAGGAGGCGAGCGGGGAATGCCGTCGCCCATGCCACTGTCGGCGGCTCCAGGATCCGGCAGTTGAGGGCGAGGCGATGCTCGCCTTCCCGCGTCAGCGGAGGGGGTTCTCCCAACGCACCTCGTCGAAGCGCGCGAAGTCCGTGTCGCTCGAATAGACGGTCAACCCGTGCTCGACGGCCAAGGCCACCAGGAACGCGTCCGGGATGAGGTTGCCGCGAACGTCATAGGCGGTGATGATCTGGCCCAGTATCCGGGCATGCTCTGGTCCGGGCGCCGGGATCCAAGCGACGGGAGCGGACAGCCAGTCGGTCACCCGTGCCCAGGCGACGGATGCGGGAAGGGGCCGCTCGAAGGCACGCGGGTGCGTGGCGATCCTCAGGAATGCCGCCAAGCTCTGCCACGGAAGGCCGACACGACGCGGCCCGTTTAGCTGCTCGGTCAGCCAGTTAGCGGCGGTCGCGTGCTGCTCGGCTCGCTCGTGGACGGCGTAGAGCAGCAGGTTCGCATCGATGAGCATCAGCGGGCATTCGGCCCGTCGAGCGTCTCGATGGCATCGGCGACGTTGGTGAAGTCGATCCCTCTGCCGAGATCGTGGGCCTTCTGGCGAAACGGGGTCTTTCGGTGCTCGGCGGAGAGGCCGGCACGGACCAGCTCGTTGATCGCCTCGCTCGTCCCAATCGAGCGCTCGCGCCGGAGCTTCTCGATCGCCGCTGCGACGTCGTCGGCCAGGGTAACCGTTGTGCGCATGGCCAGATGTTACCGCATCAAGATGCGCATCTAGCCGCATCTAGATGCAGACTGGTCGCGAAGCGTGCCCCCGTCAAGCGAACTTCAAACGAACCCCGCCGTACGGATCGACATGAACCCACAGAAACCAGCATCGTGCGGGTGGCTCTGCTGCACAGACAGATCTATCGACGGACTGAGCCGGACCGACGTGGACGAGACAGGCGCCGCTCATAACCCGAAGGTCGCGGGTTCGAATCCCGCCCCCGCTACTCACTCATAACAAGGCCCACGAATACGGGCCTACTTAGACCATATGGAGGAAAGGCCGGCCGGCTCTCGAAGCTAGGCCGACACTCCCGCCGCGTGGCGTGCGGTGAGTGTTGACGCGCCGAGGATGACGCCCTCGGCGGTCGCCGACAACCCCATACGGAA
>Ga0116224_10002601_pt1 | contig 10461 bp, 9 predicted proteins | sample Sb_taG_9_FD_89699 | JGI IMG/M metagenome (GOLD analysis project Ga0116224, IMG submission 89699) | Peat soil microbial communities from Weissenstadt, Germany - Sb_50d_b_LC metaG | ecosystem: Environmental > Terrestrial > Soil > Wetlands > Peat | place: Germany: Weissenstadt | collected 2010-09-21
GCCGAACCCAAAACCTATCCGTTGGTTAGCCAAACGGAATCTGCTTAAGGAGGCGCCATCCAATCGGAGCTCCGTCTCGAGCGTGGGCCGCCACGATTTCAGGTCATGCACCGGATTGGCGGCGAGCGGCCGTGGCGTCAATCCAGAGTGTTGTCGAGTTCGGTGTACACCGTGCTGGTCTTCGTGCCGACCGTCTGCACGGCCGTGATGATAAAAACTGCGATGAGCGAGGCGATCAGCGCATACACGATCGCGGTGACGCCCGAGTCCTGGGCAAAATCCTTCACCGACTTGAACATTGGGTTGCTCCAAACTCCGAACAGCGGGCAACTCGGTTGCCTGCTGCCCGAATCAACCCAACGTATCCATATCCGCTTGCGCCAGGCTGGTCATGAATAACCGGGCCGACCTCCTGGTGATCAATCTTGGACTTGTCGATCAATTCGGCGCCGTAGCCACGAAAATCCCTCGCCGTTCCAAGATTGCGATTGGCCCGCTGGACCCTGGTCTTCGCGGTGGCCGCGGAGCGGGTTGCGATCGAACCTCGTTTGGGCGCCAGGGCTCTCCTCCATTCGAATGCGTCAGGCGGAGCGCTGACGCGACGGCGGGACACTCGGCTGCCGCATGCCGCTTGCCAACATGGATCCGACGATGCTACCGGCAGATCGCGTAGGCTTCCATGTGCCGCGGCGTCGCGGCTGCCTTGATCACGCCGCCGTCGGACGACGCGGCGCACAGCCGAGCGAGCGACCACCCGTCAGCCATGTTGAGCAGGTGACCACGCCGCGCCAACTCATTGAGCGTCTCGGGCTCGAAGCGGTTCTCGATAGAGAGCACGCCCGGCCTCGCGGCGCGCGGCGTGAAGGAGGCGGGGAAATGCACGCTGTTGAACATCGGCGAATCGATCGACTCTTGCAGGTTCAATCGATGATGAAAATGGCGCAGAAGGAGCAGCAGCGTCCACTGATCCTGCTGGTCGCCCGGCGAGCCGCAAACGAGATAGGGCTCGCCGTCGCGCTCGATAAGAGTAGGCGAGAGGGTGGTGCGCGGCCTTGCGCCGGGGATCAGGCTCGACGGCAAGCCCTCGGCGAGCCAGAACATTTGGGCTCGCGTTCCCAAGGGAAAACCGAGTTCTGGGATCAAGGGCGAACTTTGGAGCCAACCACCGCTCGGCGTCGCCGCGATCATATTGCCCCAGCGATCGATGACGTCGAGATGAACCGTGTCGCCGCGATGGTCCGGCAATTCGGCGAAGGTCGGCTCGCCGCCGCCCGGTCCAACCGGCGTCGGGCAGGCTCGCGCAAGCGCGAGCATCGTCTCAAGGCGCGGTGCCGAAATGCTAGGCAATCCGGGGCGCAGCTCCATTGAGGCTTGCTTGGAGATCAGCCGTCGGCGCTCATTGTTGTATGCGTCGCCCAAGAGCGTGGTCACAGGCGCTTCCGAATACGCTGGATCGCCGTAGAACGCCTCACGATCGGCGAAGGCGAGTTTGGAGCATTCGGTCAGGACATGCACGAAGTCCGCGCCGTCGTAAGCGAGCGTGTCAAGATCGAACCCTTTCAGCAAAGCCAGTTGTTGCAGCAGCACCGGCCCTTGACCCCAAGGGCCGGTCTTGTGGACGCGGTAGCGACCATAATCATAGCTCACCGGCTCCTCGAGCGTAGCGCGCCAATTCGCCATGTCCTCTGCAGTCAGAAGCGCGACGTTGCGTCGGCCGCTCCCGTCCATCTGCGGGGTTCTGGTCGCGAATCGATCGATCGCCTCTGCCACGAAGCCACAATAGAAAGCGTTGCGCGCCGCTTCGATCTGCCGCTCGCGGTCGCCCCCGACCGCTTTCGCTTCAGCGAGGATTCGCTTGTACGTCTGAGCGACAGCGGTGGTGACGAACAGCGTCCGAGGCCTGGGCGGCTAACCGCCTGGTAACCATACCGCCGCCGAGCTCGGCCACTCGGCTTTGAAGAACTCGACGAGCGGCAGCAGCGCCATTGTCAGCCGAGGCAGGATCGGGAAGCCCCTCTCGGCATAGCCTATCGCCTGCGCCAACACCTCCTCGAGAGTCATGCTGCCGAACTCGCGCAGCAAGAGCATCCAGCCATCGAACGCGCCGGGGACCGCCGCCGCCAGGAATCCCGTACCCGGGATCATCGCGAGGCCGAGTTCGCGAAACTTCGCGATGGTGGCGGCTTGAGGCGCGGTTCCCTGAGCGCAAAGAACACGAACCGCACGGTCACGCGCGCTATAGAGGATCGCGGGCATGTCGCCGGCCGGGCCGCAGAGATGAGGCTCGACGATCTGCAAGGTGAAGCCCATCGCGACCGCGGCCTCGAAGGCGTTGCCGCCTCGCTCAACAATAGAGCTTCCGACCGCAGAGGCTAACCAATGGGTCGAACTCACGGCGCCGAAAGTGCCGATGAGCTCCGGCCGCGTCGTGAACCTTAGGCCGATAGAGGCGGCGCCGCGGGCCGAGCCGCTCACGATCAGCTTCCCTCGCTGATGAGCTCAATCGCCTCGTCGGTTGAGATTACGCCGCCGAACGCCTGGAGAAAGATGGACAGAGGTGGCGTTGTGTTCGAGGTCGTTGCGCGATGCGTTGGCGTCCGAGATCATGATCGTCTTGAAATTACGCATCGCAGCGTCTCGGGCGGCGCCTTCGCAACACACGTTCGTCACCGTGCCCACGACGAGCGCCATATCGACGCCGCGCAAGCGCAGGAGGCGTTCGAGCGCTTGCGCGGGATCAACGAACGGAGTCAAGCGGTTCTTCGAAACCATCAGATCATCCGGGTGACGGTCGAGTTCGCGCCACAGCGTGTGCCCGGGCTTGACCTCTTGGAAGGCGAGACGGAACCGGTCGGACGTCTCGCCGGTGATAATAAAGTTGAAGAAGGTCGTCCAATCGCGCTCCGCGCCGGGCCCATAGGTCGAGATGATCCACACGACGGTTCCGCCCGCGCGCCGCAGCGCGCCCGCCAGGCGATTGATGTTTGGCACAATCTCGCGCGCGACCGGAATCTCGGCGACCGCATCAGGCGCAACAAACCCTGTTTGCATGTCGACGACAAGCAGCGCCGTTTTTCGGGCCTCAATCGTTGTGAACGGCTGCACCCGCCCGCGACGGCGCATTGAGATATCGACGGCCTGTTGCGCGATTTCGATCTTATGCACTGGGCGCCAAGCTCTTCTTTCGCCTTCGTGGCGGACGCAGGATGCGCGCCCCCCAGGATTTCGCAAGGTCCAAGGGCTCGGAATCCGGGTTAACGATCATTTGAGCTGCAGGATTTCGAGGAGGGATTGGGGGCTTGAGCTTGGGGCTTTTCGTCTGGATTTGACGCTGCCTTTTGATTTGTTGGCCCGCACGAGTCGCAGTGGCGCCTGACGGCGCCAAACCCTCATCCGGCCGCGCTCCGCGCGTCCACCTTCCCCCGCGAGGGGGGAAGGAAAATGGCCCCTGCCACGCCCCCTCACCCCCCGCGGGCGTCGTGGAAAAAGTCGTACACCAGCTTCGCCGTCGCGGCGTTGAGGCCCGGCGTCTTCTCGAGGTCGGATAAGCCCGCTTTGGCGACGTCCTTGGCCGAGCCGAAGGCGTAGAGCAGCGCGCGCTTGCGCGCCGGGCCGATGCCCTGGATTTCGTCGAGCGGGCTCTTGATGAACTCCTTCTTGCGCCGGGCGCGGTGAGTCCCGATGGCGAAGCGGTGCGCCTCATCGCGCAGGCGCTGGACGAAGAACAGCGCCGGATCGCGCGGCGAAAGCTTGAACGACTCGCGGCCCTCGACGAAGAAGGTCTCCCTCCCGGTGTTGCGGTCGGGGCCCTTGGCGATCGCGACCAGCGTCACCCCTTTCACCCCGAGCGCGCCCAAAACCTCGCGCGCGGCCTCGAACTGCCCGCGCCCGCCATCGATGATGACGAGGTCGGGGGTATCGGGAAAAGCGCCGGCTTCGGCCGTCTCCCCCTGCCGCATGAGCCGGTGAAATCGGCGCGTCAGCACCTCGCGCATCATCACATAGTCGTCGCCCGGCGTCAGATCGGCGCTTTTGATGTTGAAGGTGCGGTACTGGTTCTTGACGAAGCCCTCGGGGCCGGCGACCACCATCGCCCCGATCGCGTTCGTTCCCATGATGTGGGAATTGTCGTAAACTTCGGCGCGCCCAATCGGATGATCGACGCCGAACGCCTTGCCGAGCGCGGCGATGAGCTTCTCCTGGCTCGCGGCTTCCGCAAGCTTGCGCGACAGCGCTTCGCGCGCGTTGCGCATCGCAGCGTCAACGAGATCCTTCTTTTCGCCGCGCCGCGGCGCGCCGATCGCGATGCGATGGCCGGCGCGCGCGCTCAAGACCTCGCACAAGGTCTCGGCGCTCGCAACCGCGTGGCTCAACAGCACGAGGCGCGGCGCTGGCCGTTCGAGGTAGAATTGCGCGAGAAAGGCGTCGAGCACCTCCTCGCAGGCGAGCGCCCGGTCGGCGCGCGGAAAATAGGCGCGGTTGCCCCAGTTCTGGTAGGTGCGGAAGAAGAACGCCTCGATGCAGAATACGCCCGCGTCCTCGCACACGGCGAATACGTCGGCTTCAGCGATCGAGCGCGGATTGACGCTCTGCTCGCCCTGAATCGCCGACAGCGCGCTGATGCGGTCGCGCAACCGCGCCGCCTTTTCGAAGTCCAGCGCCGCCGCGGCTTCGCTCATCTCGGCGGCGAGGCGTTGTTTGATCGCGCGGCTGCGGCCGGAGAGGAAATCGCGGGCCTCAGCGACGAGTTCGGCGTAATCGTCGAGCGCGATCTCGCCGGTGCACGGCGCCGAGCAGCGCTTGATCTGATAGAGCAGGCAGGGCCGCGTTCGATTGTGGTAAAAACTGTCGGAGCAGGTGCGCAGAAGAAACGCCCGCTGCAAGGCGTTGAGCGTGCGAAACACCGCGCCCGCGCTGGCGAAGGGGCCGAAATAGTCGCCCCGCGGGGTGCGCGCGCCGCGATGCTTGACGAGCCGGGCCGCCGGATGTCCGGTGAAAATGAGGATATAGGGGAAGCTCTTGTCGTCGCGCAGCGTCACGTTGTAGCGGGGCTTCAGCTGCTTGATGAGATTGGCCTCGAGCAGCAGCGCCTCGGCGTCCGATTCGGTGGTGACGAACACCATCGAGCGCGTCTGGGCGACCATGCGCGCGATGCGGGTCGGCTGGCGCTCAGGCGTGATGTAGGCGGCGATGCGCTTCTTGATCGAGCGCGCCTTGCCGACGTAGAGCACCTCGCCCTCGGCGCCGATCATGCGGTAGACGCCCGGGCCCATCGGCGCGTGGCGCCAGAATTCCCTGATCGCCTCGGCGCCGCGCGCCAGACGTCCCGGCTCCGCGGGCGCGTCGTCGAGGCCGATGTCGAGGGGAGCGTCGTCGGGCGCGAGCTCGCGCTCGAGCGCCGCTTCGGCGCGGGCCTCGGCCGCGGGAGCTTCGCCCGGAGGAAAGGTTTTCGACGCGCCGGTCATCGCGGTTCTATCTAAGTCCGCGGGACGGTGTTGGGAATAGCGGAGCCGACTGGACCTCGCGCGCGTTTGCGGCTAGCTGTTGGCGCTGGCGGTTTAACGGATTATTAACCTTGCCTCACGGCGGCGGGCGCCGGCGCGAGGGCGGGAGTCGGTAAAGCGTGAGGTTGCTTATCAGGGGCCCGGTCGCGCCTTGCGGGGCGCTCGCTTCGGCCCTGTTCTTGCTTTTCGCATGCGCGCCGCTCGGCGGCTGCGTGGATGTCGCCGGGGATCCGCCGAACCCGGACACGCGCGCTGAGTTCGTGCGGCGCGGCGACGCCAACATGGCCGGCGCGACGCTCGCGGTTGTGTCGGTCGATGGCGCGCCTGACGACCTTTCGGAGCATTTCAACCAGAGTCTCGCCGAGGCCGCCGCCGCACGCCAGATCGCGGTCGCGGCGCCGGCCAAGGCGCGCTACCTGGTGCGCGGCTATCTCACCGCTTCGCTGGTTGAGGGCGGAGTTGCGGTCGACACCGTCTGGGACGTGTTCACGCCCGACAAACAGCGCGCCCGGCGGCTCAGCGATTCGATCATTGTCAAGGGTTCGGGCGACGATGCTTGGGCGATGGTCAGCGATGCGGCGCTCGACAGCGTCGCCGCCAAATGCGCCGACGATCTCGCCGCCTATCTCTCCAACACCCCCGAAGCCGCGCCCGCGGGCGCGGCCCTGAGCTACGCCCAATAGGGCTTTTTCCTGTGGACATCCGGCCGGCGAACGCGCGCCGCAATAAGGACGTCGTGTTGTTCGGGCGGGGGCCGGCTGCTATGACCCGCCGCGTCCGCGCCCTGAAGCGCGCCCCGGGCGCGCGTTTGGAGAACCGGCCGTGCCCGGCAAGATGAAGGTTTTGGCCGGCAATTCCAACCGGCCGCTCGCCGAGGCGATCGCCGCCTATCTGGGCGAGCCGCTGACCGGCTGCCATGTCCGCCGCTTCGCCGACCTCGAGATCTTCGTCGAAATTCTCGAGAACGTCCGCGGACGCGACGCCTTTATCATCCAGTCGACGTCCTATCCGGCGAACGACAACCTGATGGAGCTGCTCATCATGATCGACGCCCTGCGTCGCGCCTCCGCGCAACGCATCACGGCGGTCATCCCCTATTTCGGCTACGCCCGCCAGGATCGAAAGCCCGGGCCGCGCTCGCCGATCTCGGCCAAGCTCGTCGCCAATCTCATCACCCGCGCCGGCGCGGACCGCGTGCTGACGGTCGATCTGCACGCCGGCCAGATCCAGGGGTTTTTCGACATCCCGACCGATAATCTGTTCGCGGCGCCCACCATGGTGCGCGACATCCAGTCCCATCACAACGGCAGCAAGAACGTCATGGTCGTTTCGCCCGACGTCGGCGGCGTGGTGCGCGCCCGCGCGCTCGCCAAGCGTCTCGACGCGCCGCTCGCCATCGTCGACAAGCGGCGCGACCGGGCAGGCGAATCGGAAGTGATGAACGTCATCGGCGACATCGCCGGCCGCAATTGCGTGCTGCTCGACGACATCGTCGATTCGGGCGGCACGCTGTGCAACGCCGCCGACGCCCTGTTCAAGCAGGGGGCGGCCAGCGTGTCGGCCTACATCACCCACGGCGTGCTGTCGGGAGGCGCGGTCGCGCGCGTCGCGGCCTCGAAGCTCAGCGAACTCGTGCTCACCGACACGATCGAGCCGACCGAAGCGGTCCGCGTGGCACGCAACATCCGCGTGATCTCGATTGCGCCTTTGATCGGCGAGGCGGTCGGGCGCATCGCCAAGGAGGAAAGCGTCTCCTCCCTGTTCAATTGATCGGTCGAGCGCGTCTCACGAGGCCAGCGCCGCCCGGTCGCCGCTTCGAGGTTCCAATTCTCCAGTATCGGCTTGCCCTCGTCACGCGCTTGCGCATAGTCTGATTGCGGCCGTTGGCAAGCGGTCCAACATGGCGCAGGCGTCGATTGATCAAACCGAAGCCTTTGAACTTCGGCGCAGATGCTTGACACGTCGGCGGGGGGTGGACTTATCTTGACCAGGCGGTCAGTTTCGTTGAGCTTATCGGGCGCGCGCCGCACTTTGGCTCTCGCCTTTACCGGGAGGTTGAAATGTTCGTTCGCGCCACGAGTCTCGTGACGACCGCCATTTGCGCAGGCGGTCTCTTCGCCTCCGCCGCGGCTTACGCCGCCGAAGTCAAGCCCGCCGTGGTGTATGATCTCGGAGGCAAGTTCGACAAATCCTTCAACGAAGGCGTCTTCAATGGCGCGCAACGGTTCAAGAAAGAGAGCGGCGTCGACTTTCGCGACCTCGAGATCCAGAACGACGCGCAGCGTGAGCAGGTCTTGCGCAAATTCGCCAAGGACGGCTTCTCGCCGATCATGACGGTGGGCTTCGCTTGGGCGACCGCGCTCGGCAAGGTCGCCGACGAATTCCCCAACACCAAGTTCGGCATCATCGACATGGTCGTCGACAAGCCCAACGTGCAGTCGATCGTGTTCAAGGAGCATGAAGGCTCGTTCGTCGTCGGCGTGATCGCGGCCGAAACGTCGAAGGCCGGCAAGGTCGGTTTCGTTGGCGGCATGGACATTCCGCTCATCTCGAAGTTCGAGTGCGGCTACGCGCAAGGGGTCAAATACGCCTCCGGCGGCAAGGACGAAGTGTTCGCCAACATGACCGGGACGACGCCCGCGGCGTGGAACGATCCGGTCAAGGGCGGCGAGCTGGCCAAGTCGCAGATCGACCGCGGCGCGGACATCGTCTACGCCGCCGCCGGCGCGACCGGACAGGGCGTTCTCAAGGCGGCGGCCGACGCCGGCAAGCTCGGCATTGGCGTCGACTCGGACCAGGACTACCTGTTCCCGGGCAAGGTGTTGACCTCGATGCTCAAGCACGTCGACGTCGCCACCTATAATTCGTTCATGGACGCCAAGAACGGCACATGGAAGCCCGGCATCGAGGCGCTCGGCCTCAAGGAAGGCGGGGTCGACTACGCGCTCGACTAGTACAACAAGTCGCTGATCAGCCCGGACGTGAAGGCCAAGGCCGACGCCGCCAAGGCCGACATCATCTCGGGCAAGATCCAGGTTCACGACTACATGTCCGACAACAAGTGCCCGATGTGACGGGCGCGGGTCCAAAGAGGCGTTCGCTCACGAGGCGTCATGGCCGGGCTTGACCCTCTCCCCTCGACAGTCGGCTGAAGGTCCACGGGCCGGGACAAGCCCGGCCATGACGTGGTCCGCAGGAGCGCGCGTGACGACCGAGGCCGATAAAGCCCCTCCCGCCATCGAATTGATCGGCATCGACAAGAGCTTCGGCCCGGTTCACGCCAACAACAACGTCAATCTGGTCGTCGAACGCGGCGTCATCCACGGCATCGTCGGCGAGAACGGGGCCGGCAAATCGACGCTGATGTCGATTCTCTACGGCTTCTACGAGGCCGACGCAGGCGAAATCCGGGTCAACGGCAAGCCGGTCAGAATCCGCTCCTCGCGCGAGGCGATCAGCCACGGCATCGGCATGGTGCATCAGCACTTTATGCTCGTGCCGCCCTTGAGCGTGCTCGAAAACGTGATGCTCGGCGCCGAGGGCGGGCCGCTGCTGGCCAAGGGCGCCAGCGCCATTCGCAAGCGACTGGCCGAACTCGGACGCGAATACGGCCTCGAGGTCAATCCCGAGGCGATCGTCGGCGAATTATCGGTCGGCCTGCAGCAGCGGGTCGAGATCCTCAAGGCGCTGGTGCGCGGGGCCGAAATCCTGGTGCTCGACGAGCCGACGGCGGTGCTGACGCCCGCGGAAGCGGATCAGCTGTTCGAAATGCTGCGCGTGCTCAAGGGCGAGAACAAGACCATCATCTTCATCACCCACAAGCTGCGCGAAATCATGAGCCTGACCGACCGCGTGTCGGTGATGCGGCGCGGCGAGATGGTCGCGACCTTCGACACCGCCAAGACCTCGCCGCCCGAGCTCGCCGACGCGATGGTCGGGCGCAAGGTCATCTTGAAGATCAACAAGGGCGCCGCGCATCCGGGCGGAATCGCGCTCGAGGCGCGCAACCTCGTCGTGCGCGATGATCGCGACGTCGTGCGCGTCCACGACGTCTCCTTCGTCTTGAGGGAGGGCGAAATCCTGGGCGTCGCGGGCGTCGCGGGCAATGGTCAGTCGGAGCTCCTCGAGGCTCTCGCCGGGATTCGTCCGCTGAGCGCCGGCGAAATCCTGATCGACGGCGAGCCGCTGCCGCCCCCAAAGCGCAATCCGCGCCTGGAGCGTCTCATCGGCATCGGCCATGTGCCGGAGGATCGCCACCGCGTCGGACTCGTGATGCCGTTCGAGGCGTGCGAGAGCGCCATGCTCGGCTTCCATCACGAGCCGGTCTACGGCAAGGGCCTGTTCTTCGACCGCCGGGCGATCATCGCCGATGCGGCGCAGAAGATGGAGGCGTTCGACGTCAGGCCCCGCGCGCCGCTGCTCAAGACCGCCAATTTCTCGGGCGGCAATCAGCAGAAGCTAGTTCTGGCGCGCGAGATCCTGCGCAATCCGAATATCCTACTGGTCGGGCAGCCGACCCGCGGCGTCGACATCGGCGCGATCGAATTCATCCACAAGCGCATCGTCGCCCAGCGCGACGCCGGCAAGGCGCTGCTGCTCGTTTCCGTCGAGCTCGACGAAATCTTCGCCCTCTCCGACCGCATCATCGTATTGTGCGCCGGGCGCATCACCGGCGAGCGGCGACCCGAGGAGACCAACGCCCAGGACCTCGGCCTCCTGATGGCGGGCGTCAACGAGCGCGCGGCATGAGCTCGCCGTTGAGACCCCTGCCCCAATGGGCCGACGTCGCGTTGATCCCCCTCGTCAACGTCGGGGCGGCCTTCATCATCTCCGGCTTGGTCGTGCTGGCGATCGGCGAGAATCCGCTCGAGGCGGTGCAGATTCTCATCACCGGAGCGCTGGGCGATCTCGAAGGCATCGGCTTCACGCTCTATTACGCGACGAGCTTCATTTTCAC
>Ga0116224_10002608_pt1 | contig 10440 bp, 12 predicted proteins | sample Sb_taG_9_FD_89699 | JGI IMG/M metagenome (GOLD analysis project Ga0116224, IMG submission 89699) | Peat soil microbial communities from Weissenstadt, Germany - Sb_50d_b_LC metaG | ecosystem: Environmental > Terrestrial > Soil > Wetlands > Peat | place: Germany: Weissenstadt | collected 2010-09-21
CGCCCGCCCAGGCCAGTACCTCACGCTGCGGGTCCAGCCCGACAAGCAGAAGAGGTCGGTGCTCCGCAACTACTCCCTCTCCGGACCGCCCGACGCCGGCTATTACCGGATCACCGTCAAGCGCGAACACGACGGCGCCGCAAGCGGCTATCTGCACACCCGGCTCGCCGTCGGCGACCAACTCGACATCGCAGCGCCGCGTGGCACGTTCATCCTCGACCGGACCGATGTACCCGTGCTGCTGATCAGCGCCGGGATCGGTGCCACCCCAGTTCTCGCCATGCTTCAGGCGCTGGCGGAGAAGCATTCCGATCGCGAGATCTGGTGGCTGCACGGCGCACGCAACCGGCGCGAGCACTCGTTCGCCGCCGAGGCCCAGAGTCTCCTCGCCTCGCTCCCGAACGTACATACCCACGTGTACTACAGCCGTCCCGATCCAGATGACCTCGAAGGCCGCGACTTCGACAGCGTCGGCCGTCTCACCGGATCAGTGCTCGCCGAACTCGAGCCGCCCCGCGATGCCGAGGCATACCTGTGCGGACCTACACTGTTCATGGACGAGATCAGCGCCGGGCTGGCGGCGCTGGGGATCGACGCTTCACGCATCCATACCGAGCCGTTCGGGCCCGCACCGGGTCTGACGCCGGGCATCGCAGCAACACCTGCGCGGGCGCCCCACCCACCCGCCGGCCAACCCGGAAACGGCGCAACCATCGAGTTCGCCCGCAGCAACCTCGCGATCCCATGGAGCGACGATTACACGAGCCTGCTCGAACTCGCCGAGGCATGCGACGTACCCGTCCGTTGGTCGTGCCGCACCGGCGTGTGCCATACCTGCGAGACAACCCTCATCGCCGGCAACGTCGGGTACAACCCCGATCCGGTTGAACCTCCCGCCGATGGAAGCGCACTCATCTGCTGCTCACGGCCACGCGACGACGTAGTGCTCGACCTGTGACCGGCATCAAAGGCGCTGGCGCGACGGGCGTTGGGCGCGTTCGCTCGCGGCTGCCCGAGCGCCTGCAGACAAACGTGAGGCCGTAGAAGACGACGGCGGTTCGCCTGGCTTCCGATCGGAAGCGAGCGCCCACGCCCGATTCGTGTCGGCGATGTCGTGGTTCACCGCGAGCGCCGTATGCCCGCTCTCGCCGCACGTTCTCAGCGTTTACTCGACGGGCGACGTGTAGACATCGGCCACGTATCGGTCGACGTCCTCCTCGGGGAGCCGGCTAGATCGCTGGTGGCGCGCCGTCACGGTTGGTGCGGACGACGCGACGGCCGGTGTGCTCGGCGAGGGTGGTGTAGCCGGGGCCGGCGAGGTAGCGGCTGATCGCGTCGGGCGCGGCGACGCCGACGAAGACCGGCTTCTGGGCCGCCGAGGTGACCTTGAGCCGCACCGAACCGGCCCATCCGAACACCGCCGTTCGCCAGTTTGTGCTGTTGGTGGCCAGCCCGTGCTGGTCGGTGCGGTAGCTGCCATGCGCACCGAGGTTGACGTATGTCCCGTCGGAGCCGGTGATTGCCGCGAGCGCGCCGGCGCAGATCATCCCGACTGAGTTGACGACTAGAGCCAGGCCGGCCATGTATCGGACCCGTTTCATCACGCCGCCTCCTGCTCGAGCTCGTCCAGCTCGCGGTCGCGGACGGTGAGCACTGCCGCCAGCCGCCGCCGCGGGGGACGCAGCGACAGCAGCGCGACCAGTGCGCCCACGCCGACCGCGCCGGCGGCGACCGCCCAGCCCAGGTGAAAGCCGCCGGTGAGCGCCTGGAGGTGGTGCTGTCCCAGGCCGGCCAGCACCTTGGCGCGCTCGGCCGCGACGGTGCCCAGCGCCGCGGTCCCGATCGCCACTGAGATCTGTTGCGAGGCGTTGACGATCCCGGAGGCCAGACCGGCGTCGGCGATCGGCACGTCGGCCATCGCGATCGTGGTCAGCGGCAGGAACGACAACCCCGCGCCGAGGCCGAGCAGCGCGAATGGCAGCGCGATCGTGGGGAAGTAGCTTGTGTGCGTCGGCAGTCGCGAGAGCAGCACGAGCGCGGCGGCGATCGCGGCCAGGCCGGCGAGCACTACCCGTGTGGCCCCGAACTGGCGCATCAGCCGAGCGGTCACCCCGAGTGAGAACAGGCCGATGATCAGCGTCAGCGGCAGGAAGGCGAGGCCGGTCTGCAGCGCCTCGTAGCCGTGCACGTGCTGGAGGTAGAGCACGCCGAGCAGGAACGTCGAGTACATGCCCGTGCCCACGAAGCCGCGCACCACGCTCGATCCGGCCAGGCCGCCGACGCGCAGGATCCGCAACGGGAACATCGGCTCCGAGAGCCGCGACTCGACCGCGTGTACAGCGCCCCCGGACCCCCGTCCGGTCGCTGGGCGAGGATCGCCGTCGGCTCCACCACAACGACGGCGTCGAACTCCAGGCCCTTGACTACGTGGAGGTCGAGTAGGTTGATCGCCGCCGACAGCGGGCCGACAGTTGCGTCGGCGAACGGCACCGCGGCGAGCGCTTCCCGCACCTGCGTCAGCCGCTCATTGGGAGCGACAATCGCCACGCTCCCGACCGCCTCGACCATCGCCGATGCCAGCGCTACCACGGCGTCGCCGACGCCGGGACGATCGGCGGTGACGGCGACCGCGGCCACGGAGCCTCCCTGACTCCATCGGGAACCGCCGCCTGGATTCCGTCGATGCCGGTGGCCAGCTCGAGGAAGTCGCGCGGGACCCGGTAGCTGACGAGCAGCTCACGCGCCGCGAATTGTCGAACGCCGGCGTCATGCAGGACGTTCTCCCAGCTCGTCAACCCGGCCTCGGTCGTCCGCTGCGCGATGTCGCCGAGGATCGTCAGCGACTGGCGTCGGGCGCGGCGTACGGCCATGCGCAACTCCATCGGCGTCAGGTTCTGAGCCTCGTCGATGACGACGTGCCCGAACGTTCGCAGCTCGGGCTCGATCAGCCAGCGCGCCTCGTCGAGGAGCCCGACGTCGGTGGCGGTCATGTCAATACGTCTCGCCGGCGGGGAGGATGCGAGCAGAAGCTCAACCTCGTCGCGGGCGAGGAGACCGCCAGTTGATCGCGAGCAGGCGGTTGCGGCGGTCGACGACCATGTGCCGTCCGATGTAAGTAGGGCCGCCCCGCACGCGGTCGATCCGCCCGAAGTACAGCGGGCCGCTGGCTTCGGTGTAGACCCGGATGCGCTCGCGCCGCAGTTGGTCGAGCGCCTCGTTCGCGAACTCGTCGATGCCGCTGCCGGCGCTCCGCGACCTCAGCTCCGCCAACGCCCAGTCGAACGCCTCGATCGTACGGTCCAGGTGCTCCTGCTCCTCGCGCACCGCCTGATCGCCGTCGCCCACGAGCGACGACTGTAGCTTGCGCGGCTGCGGCTCCTCGAGGCACTGCCCGCTCATCTTCGGTCCGGTCAGCATCCAGCCAGCCGACGATCCATGTCGTCGGCAAGCCCGGGGTTCTGGTAGGGGCCCTACCGCTACACCGTCACCGAGCACGATCCGGACCGCCGTGGATCGTCGTCTGTACCAGCCACGGCACGTCACGCACCCCGACGACGCGAACTTCTTCGCCTGGGCGCGCGAGCACTGGCCGGCGCCGCGGTGGTCCGTCCAACTCGATCCGTGGCAGCTGTCCGCTCGCTGGACGGCCGCGCGGCGCTGGTGAAACCCTCGAGCCGAGATTTCTTCGACCCGTCTTCGGCAACGCCGCCATAAATGAAAGGCGAGCGGCGACGGTGGCGCTGGGTCGCATCTCAAGGGCGGCACCCGGCCGTGCTCGCCCCCACCCTGCCACCGTCCGCCGCTCCCGGTTCCGCGGTTGGCACTTCTCGCCGCGGTCCCGTACTGCGGCACTCGGGAAGGTCTATTGGCCGACGTGCGCTGAGCGTGCTTCGGGATCACCGCGCCCATGCAGGCCTGCTTCTGGTCGTGGATCGGCGTGGGGTCCAGGGCATCGTCTGGAAAGAGCCGACGGCCGAGCCCGAGCGTGAACTCATGGCCGCGTAGGCAGTTCCCCACCCCAGCGGTCGGGTTTGACACGACCGCTGACCCTCGTCGTACCGATGCGGGGGCAGCGAATCTGCCTTAGGTTTTCTCTACAACCAAGGGAGGCGGCCATGAACCTCAGGCCCCTCATCTCTGCGTTGGCCGTCGCCCTCTTGGCTACCGGGGCAACGCCAGTCCGGCGTTTGCCGTCATCGGCGGCATGCCGGGCGCGATCCCCTCGCTAGTCGAGATCGGCTATCCCAACTCGACGGGCGCCCGGCTGTGCTCGGGCACCAATCGTGGCTCCGAACGTCGTCCTGACCGCAGCTCACTGCGCCGACGGCAGCGCTGCCAGCTACGCCGTCGTTACCCAGACCGAGCTACAGAACATCGGCGTCTCAGCCGTCATCACGGCGCCGGCCTACGATGCGTCAGCCGACTACGTCAACGACGCCGCACTGCTCGTGCTGACGTCGCCGACCCTCTCGCCATCCATACTGCTCGCCACCGTCGAGCCCGCCAGCAGCGCGTCCGCTGTCGTCTACGGCTGGGGCAACACCTCGACCGCTGGCGGTGCGGGACTCGCCTCGACGACCGGCTCGATGCAGGTGCTGAGCGACGCCACCGCTGCCGCCTATTGGGGCACGTGGTGGGCGCCCTCGGACATGGCCGCGGTCGACCCCAACGGCATCGTCGCGCTGGGCCCTGGCGACTCCGGCGGCCCGCTCGTCGTGGGCGGCGTCGAGGTCGGCATCAACGATCGCTGCGGCAGCGGAACCGCGCCGTCGATCTTCACGCGGGTGGACCAGCTCAACGGCTGGATCCAGACCGAGATCGCGGCCAACACACCGAAGCCGAGCGTATCCGCGGTCCACATCGAGCACGACGTCAAGACCCACAAGGTCGTCAAGAAGCACCACAAGCGCCACCGCCACGCCAAAAGCGGGCGCGTCGGAGGCGAGGCTTAGCACCCCAACCAGCGTACGGGTCGAACCGGACTCGGCGTCGCGCTCCCCGGCAACATCAGATCCGTGGGCAACACCTGGGCAACACGAGAGCCGTGAACAACCGCAATGCGACTCCCGACACCGCGCATTTCCGACCGCCACGGTAGGCGTTCCCGCGGGAACGTGTCGCGCGTCTATGGATGGCCGTGTCAACAGGAACCGAAAACTGCTCCAGTTTCAGGAAACGAAAAGTGCACCACAGCGCCGGTTGAAAACTGGGCCACTTGAGGATTGCGGCGGCTCGGCCGGAGGGCGACGCGGACCAAACCGGGTGCGCGCCACTGCTGCCTCGGGTCAGCAGACTTGAGTCGGTGATGACCTCCGGTGGCGAGTCCGTGACACTTTGCATGGCAACAGAGCAGCGTTGGCTGACCCCAAGCCGGGGCACTCTGTCGACCCCTCACCGCAACGGCAGGGATACCGGAGGCTAGGCCGGGCCAATCCGCTGCGCGAGCATGAATCGATGGCCGTCGGGTGATCGAAGCCCGAGCTCACGCATCCCCCAAGGCTCGTCTCTTGGGGCTTTCAGCACCTGGGCGCCGGCAGCGACGGCCCTCCGGTGGTAACCATCGACTTCGTCGACGTGGAGATACGCGACGTAGCTGTGATCGCCGATCTCGCCGGCGGTAGGAACGTCTGGGCAGCGACCCAGCATGAACGTCACGTCGCCGGCGCGACAGAAGCGCCAACTGCCCGGGTCGACGTCCTCGAGCTCGCAGCCTAGGACGTCGCAATACCAACTGGCGGACACGTCCAGATCGTGAACGGCGAGTACCGGATCGGAGTGCGAGATCCACATGACTGGATCGTTCCGCCGACGGCGCCGCGCTGCTATCGCGTCACGCCTGGGTCGGTCAGCGAATGCCGTCGATGATCCCTGGGCACCTCAAAGAAGCCCGTCGTTTCTGCCTTAGATCTGGCCGGCCGTTGTGAAATCGCGGACAGGATCGTCTAGAGGATGCGCTCGATCGTGAGTCGGCGGGTACCGCCGGGAACGCGGACCTCCACAGTGGCACCGGGAGGATGGTCCAACAGCGCCTTGCCGACGGGAGATTGCACCGAGAGCCTCCCGCGCGTGCGGTCGGCCTCCGTGGCGCCGACGATGGTCCACGTATGGACCTCACCGGTGCCCTCGTCGCGGACCTCGGCGGAGCGACCGAAGGCGAGCGTCAGTCCGGGGCCTTCGGCGGCCTGAACGACGACGGCATCCCGCAACCGCTGCCGCAGTCGCTGGATCCGCGTCTCCAGGTGCGCTTGGTCCTCCTTGGCCGCGTGATACTCGCCGTTCTCGCTGAGGTCGCCGTGTGCGCGGGCGGTGCGGATCCGCGCCGCGATTTCACGGCGTCCGACCGTCTCCAGTTCCCCGAGCTCCGCCTTGAGTGCCGCCAGGCCCGCCTCGGTGATCGGCTCGCCCTCGTTGTTCGGGACGCTCATCTCGACATTCTCGCGCGTCAGGCCGCCAGGCGCCCCGCTAGCCGCGCCGACTGCGTTTCTTTGCGCGGCGATGGTTCGACGCTCGGCCGGGCCACGTTCCCGGGGCAAACTGCCAGCGGTCTTCGAGGAGGACTAGTTCTTCCTCTTGGCCCGGTGGCCGTTGGCGTAGAAGAACCGCCAGCCGACGGGGTACACGGTGATCTTCCAGCCAAGCGCGGCCAGCCGCTCCTCGAGCTCGTCCCGCTTGCGCCTAAGCGGACCCGGCCGCCCGCCACGCGCCGCTGCCCTGCGCATCCCATCTCATCGCGTCTCGGGAGCGAGGCGCTGCCGGCCGCTTCGAAGATCCGCGTGCGTGTTTCGCACGCCTGTGGTCCTACCGAGTCACCCACGCCTCGGGATCGTCCGCCAGCACGTTGATGGAGTCGGGCAGGCTGGCATTGGCCAGGTCCGCGACGGTCACGTGCTCGACGACGCTGCGGAGGTTCTTACGGACCGCGATCCAAACGCGCGGGAGCTGGCTGGCGACACCGGGGTACTCGGTGTCCTCCGGCTTGCCGCCGCGAACGGTCGCGAGCGGCCCCTCTACGGCTCGGATGATGTCGGCGATCGTGATCTGCCGTGGCTCCTTGGCAAGCCGGAAGCCGCCGTCGGATCCACGTTGGCTGCGGACCACTCCGGCGATCCGGAGCTCCGAGAGGATGTGCTCCAGGAAGTTGAGCGGAATACCCTGCGAGGTCGCGATTCGCTCGGCCGGCACCGCCTTGCCATTCGGCGCGGCCGCCAACTCGATGGCTGCTCGCACGGCGTAGTCCGCCTTGGCGGAGACTCTCATCTTGGCCCCCTTCGCTTGGACCCCGAGCGGGGTCGGAGTATCTCGATGATCTGAGCAACTGCTTGCTCGACGCCAGTAGTCGAGGTGTCGACCCTGAGCTCGGGCTGCTCAGGCGGCTCGTACGGAGCATCGACGCCGGTGAAGCCTCTGATCTCTCCCGCGCGTGCGCGGGCGTAGAGGCCCTTGGGGTCCCTGCGCTCGCATTCCTCGACGGTTGGGTCGACGAACACCTCCACGAACAACAGGTCGGCCTGCTCGTGGGTCTTACGTAGGTGCGCACGATGAGCCGCCAGCGGCGAGATCAGCGAGACCAGCGCGATCGTTCCGGCGTCCGCCATCAGCAGCGCCACATGCCCGACCCGGATGTGCTCGGCGCGGTCACCCGGGGAGAACCCCAGATCCTCGGATAGCCCGTGTCTGATGTTGTCGCCGTCGAGCAGATACGCCGACTGGCCGGCGTCGACGAGGCGGCGTTCGAGCTCTACCGCGATCGTAGATTTGCCGGACGCCGGCAGCCCGGTCAGCAGCACCGTCGCACCGCATTGATCGATCGCCGTCGATCGCTCGTCGCGGTCGAGCGCGGAAGGGTGCCAGGTGACGTCGCGTCCATCGTCGCGTCGAGGCTCGATCACACGCGAGGCGGGGATCACTCCCGCCCCGGTGTCGCGGAGCATCTCGCACAGCAGCGCGTTATCGCGCCGCGGCGTGGCTGAAAGGAGATTTGCCTGCAAATGCAGAGGAACCTGTCTAACCTCACTAAATCAATCGAGAAAAGCATATAGCGGTAACCGAACGTCGTCTACCCACGCTCCGAGCTAAAGTTCAGCAAGTCCATCGACTTAGCTCAGAAGCCTGGTACTCTCACCCGGCAATTTTGATCGAAGTTGTGGGGATTGACCTTCGATAGGAAAGGAAACGAGATTGAGATCAAGGGTCAGAGATCTGGCTGCGCTTGCGGTCGCGATTGGGATGGTCGCCGTGCCGGCCACCGCCGGCGCGACGACGCTGTTCGGTTCGGGTTCGAGCGCCGAGCAGCCGATCCTCAACGTGCTGTTCAGGGCCTACAACCGGCTCCATCACAACATCCGCTTCAACTATCTCCCTGACGGCGGCAACGCCGGCGTCCAGGATGTCCAAGCCGGCCGGCGTCTGTTCGCCGTCAACACCCGTCCGCCGCTCCCAAGCGACGCGGGAACGACGTATTTCAAGCTGTTCCTCGATGGCCTGTGCGTGGCGGTCAACCCGGCGAACAGCGTGAGCGGACTGACGATCGCGCAGGCCAAGGACATCTTCACCGGCGTTGCGACCAACTGGACCCAGATCGCCGGCTCGAATCTGACCACGACGATCGACCCGGTCGGCCGCAACTCCAGCGCCGGCTCGTACACGTTCTTTCAACAGGCGGTGCTCGGGGGCCAGACGCAGTCGTCGAACGTCCACCCGGTGACCTCCGACGGCCTGGTTGCGACCGCCGTGTCCAAGGATCAGGGCGGCATCGGCTATGTCGGCCTGGCCCATTCGGGCAACGGCAGCGGCGTCAAGACGGTGACCCTGAACGGCGTGGCGTGCAATCAGGCGAACATCAAGAACGAGACCTATCCGCTGTTCCGCTACATCTGGGGCGTCCTGCCGACGAGCGGCGCGAGCCGCACGGTCGAGAAGTTCTTGGATTGGGTCAGGACCAGCAAGCAGGCCGGGCAGATCATCTCCCGCGCCGGAGCCGTCCCGGCGTTCAACAAGAAGTAGCGCAGCGCCCTGACGAGGAATGGACGAGGACATCTTCCTCGAGCCGGACCGAGAGCTCGGCTTCCTCGAGCGGGACCGGGGGCTCAGCCAGGACCAGCGCGCCGAGCTTGGGCTCGGCGCGCTGGTGTTCGTGGTGGTCGCGTTGCTCGTGGCAATGCTCGCGTTCGTGCTCCACGAAGCGTGGCCGTCGTTCGCCCACAACGGCATCGGATGGTTCGGCGGCGGCGGCAGCGTTGATCAGCAGATCCAGGCGATCTTCACCTCGGGCGACCTCAAGACGGCGCCCGTCTACACGTTCCACGCCTGGCCGCTGATCTGGAGCACGATCCTGATCACGATCGGCGCGGTCGCGATCGCATTCGTCGCCTCGCTGTTCATCGCGGTGTTCATGGTCGAGTTCGCTCCGCCGTGGCTGCGGCGAATACTCGAGCCGGTCGTCAGGCTCCTGGCGAGCGTCCCGTCGGTGATCTACGGGCTCGCCGGTGTGCTCGTGCTGGTGCCGTTCATCGGCAATCACCTGATCACGCAGGGCGAGAAGGCGTCCGTCACCCCGACGATTCAGCTGAGCGGCTCGAGCCTGCTGGCCGCGGTGCTGATCCTGACCGTGATGATCGCCCCGATCATGATCGCGGTGTTCGCGGACGGGCTCCGCGCGGTTCCGCGCGGCTGGCTGGAGGGCTCGTTGGCCCTCGGGATCAACCGGTGGCGAACGTTCTGGAAGGTGGGCGTGCGTACCGCCAGGCCCGTGTTCGTCGCCGGCACGGTGCTGGCGACCGCGCGCGCCCTGGGCGAGGCGGTCATGGTCAGCATGGTCTCGGGCGGCGTCGGGTTCGCGCCCAATCCGGTTGATGGGCTGATCTTCTTCTTCGAGCCGTCCCGGCCGCTCGCGGCGACGATCATCGCCAACACCGAGGAGCTGAACTCCCCGCCGATGAAGCACACGCTGTACGCGATCGCCGCGGTGCTGCTGTTCTCCTCGGCGATGCTGTCGGTGATCGGGTGGGCGGCCAAGCAGCCGATGCGCCGCTATGGGGTGGTCCCGTGAGCACGGTGCCCACCGCCGCGGTCCCGAAGCGCTCGGAGTCGAACGCGTCGTGGCGGTTGTCCGACCGTATCGGGCTCGGGCTGGCCTGGCTGCTCGGGCTGCTGTTCTGCGCGATCGCCGCGGCGATCGTCGTCTACTTCCTCGTCGAGGGGATCCGGTACCTGCGCCCCAACCTGCTCGTGACCAACCCGGCACCGGGCCTGAGCGAGGGCCAGACCGGGGGCTTCCTCGACCCGCTGCTCGGCACCGTGATCGTGGGAGTGATGGCGATGGCGATCGCGGTACCGGTCGGCGTCGGGATCGCGGTGTGGCTCAGCGAGTTCGGCCGGCCGACGGGGCTCGCGCGTTTGGCGGAGTCGGCGGTCGAGATGCTGGCGGGCGAGCCGTCGGTC
>Ga0116224_10002613_pt1 | contig 10431 bp, 9 predicted proteins | sample Sb_taG_9_FD_89699 | JGI IMG/M metagenome (GOLD analysis project Ga0116224, IMG submission 89699) | Peat soil microbial communities from Weissenstadt, Germany - Sb_50d_b_LC metaG | ecosystem: Environmental > Terrestrial > Soil > Wetlands > Peat | place: Germany: Weissenstadt | collected 2010-09-21
AACCGGGACCGTAACGAGAAGGAGCCCTTTATGCACGCATCGACACGATCAAACCGGACACGGCGGCAGCGAGCACATTAAAACGCTTCATACTGCATCACCCCAGAAGAGCCGCACCCATCTGAAATTGTTCGGGCCAAAGACAATTGTCAGTATCCACGAATTATGCGTACTACGCACAAGAATATTATGAAGATGATAATCCATCGGATTACGGTCACGTGCCAAGCTTTCACAAACCAGTTAGGACTACGTTGTGAAATCTGATCAGAAACCCGCTCGAATGCTACCTGCTTGATGCTGCCGTCGGTGATGTCGATCAGGACCTGCCCGTTGGCAATGCTTATATTCGTGGTACCATTAACTACCGCCATGAACTGATCGGTGCCAGTCTGCACCTCAAAGATCTTGTCGAACCCAGTGCTCCGGTCCCTGAGGATTACATAGATGCTGCCGGAAGCCCGGGGCGGCAGGTCGTAAAGCGCCCCGATAGAGAACGTACCGATCGGTGTTACAATTGATTGAAGACCTTCGATTGAGATACCCGAAGGATTGATATTTAGTGCCACTGGAAGGAACTCGGGTCTATAGCTCGCCACGGTTTCTGCGTTACTGCCGCATCCGGCGCAGACTGTGGTTATCAACAAGATGACAGCGAGACGCGGTAGGCGGCGTTGAACTATCCGAAGTATTGGCAGGCGCCTGGGGCCCCAGTGCCTGTCGTCCGCTGAGACCTCGCCCGGAAACGGAACGGCTGCGTCTCGCGCGTGGCTGCCGCCCTGATTATCGTGGCCGCCGGCCCTATAGTGGGGTGCCGACCGGGTTCCTGCAGCGGAAGACAGCCTATGCGGGATGACTGCGGTCTTGACTCCCGGTGCCTGGTGTCCGGTGACCGCTGCACACCGCGAGCGGCCCTCGCAGATGGCCTTGCGGGGATTGTGATTGACTGCGGCCCGGCCCTCGTGGTCCGTCGTGGTCAATTCCGCGGCAGCGTCTGCTGCCGCGTCTTGTGCAAGGACAAGCCGCGGTCCTGCGGGTCCGTGCGGGGCCCTGGCTGCGGCCGGAGTCGTGGTGGTCGTCACAGCCTCCCGGCCGCGGCGGGCCTGCCGCGACCATGACGACCGTGGCTCGGGCAGCTGAGCGGAGGACATGCGCGACATCGGACCCTCTCCCCCTGGCAGCGCTCCCCGCCTTTGATCCGGCTCGGGCGCGGCGGCGGGTGCGGTGACGAGTGGCAGCAGTAAGCTTACCCGGTGTCAGCCAATTGAAGACGCGTCTGTCTGAGCAAGTTTCTATGACATGTGCTTGAACCAATGGTTCAGCCGATGGTTACATGGGTGGGTGCCTGATACGGGAAGCCCGAGCGAGAACCCTGGGGCGGTGCTGCGACGGCTCCGCTACACCGGAGGCCGACGGATAAGCCAGCGGGCCCTGGCAACACTTGTGGGCACCAGCCGGGCTCATATAGCCCGGCTGGAGCTGCAGGGGTCCCCGCCGCTCACCGATGAGCAGCTTGACCGGCTCGAGAAGGCCGGAGGCGCCATCCGGCCGTCCTTCAGCAGTACCGAGATCGACGAGCTGCGATCAGTGATGCACAAGGTCGGAGCAGCCGCCATCGCCCAGGCGGACAAGGCGGTCCAAGATATCGTCGGCCGCGCGGGCCAGATCTTTGCTACCACGGGCCGAGGTGAACGAGGACATGAGCACTCCCCCCCGATCGTCCTTGATCCGTTTGCGTCCGCAAGCCGGCCGAGGTTCCTGACGGACATATCCCAGGTCGTAGCAGTGGCCCAGGAGGACATCGAGCATCTGCTCCGGGAACGCCGGACCCGGCGCCCCAGCCGGGTCGGCGCAGAGCCGGACGTGCTTATTACCAACTTCGGGCAGCGCATCCTGGTCGAGGAGGCCAAGGAGCCTGAGAAGTTCCGTGACATCATAAGGGAGCTCCTGCGCATGGGCGGTACGGTCGAGGTCCTGATAGCACCCTCGGCCGAGGAAGCGTCCCAGGATCTGGTCGCGCTCGTGCCGCCTATGATCGCCTACCTGGGGCAAGGCGGCCCACGGTTCCGGGCTCATGTAATCGATGAAGCCCGGCACCCTTTGGCATATGGCATCTGCATCGCCGGTGACCGCGGACTGCTCATCGCCCGCGGCGACGATAGCCGCACGGCTGCGGTGCGCACCAACGATCGCCATGACCTTAATGCACTCCGTGACCTGGTTCGTCCTCACTGGGAGAACAAGAAGCCGATCATCGAGGAAGCCGGGCGGCGCACCACAGAAACGGTTACCGGTCGCTCCCTTGAGCCCTCCGTGGCCATGCCCTTTGAACAGCTACTGACCTCCATCGAGATGGAAGAAGGACCCAGGCGACTGGTCAAGGAGGGGTTGTCGATCCTGAACATCCCCGTGGCTATCCATGCCTGGAAATGGCGGGCCGCTGAACTATGCACGGCCGGGTGGATACCTGAGGAGCTATTGGAGATCCTCCACGCTCAGGCCTGGGATCTGGCAGACCGCGGCCTCCGGCACTTGCCGCCCGACGTGCTGGACAAGTACGCCCGCCGCCGAAGGATCCGTCAGGGACTGCAGGCCCTCGAGGAGTACGCGCGCGGCCTGCAGGAACGGCATGCAGCCTGGACAGACCAGCTCTCCCGTCATCAGTTCTGGGATGCCTGCCCGAAATCCTCGCTGACCCGGTTCATCTCCAGCGGAGAGCTGCCCCCCGACGAGATACCGCCCGCGTGCGAGTACAGGGCTGAACGGGACGACATGGAGACCATCATCGCCCAGCTGATCACCCGGCTACGTACCAGCCGGAACTATCACCTTGCCCTCATCAATCAACCTCCCATCCAGCAATGGTTCTACTTCGGCGTCAAGGCGGCTCACGTGCTAGCCCAAGTCTTCGACAGCCCGCTAAGCGGGGAAGAAACCGAAAGGACAGCCCGTCCCGGCGATAGCATGCTCAATGTCCATATCGACTACGCCCCCATCGCGGCGGCATTCGCCGGGTGGTTCGACGAGCACGTGCTCAAAGCTGCGGTTGACCCGCCATGGCAGGACAACCGCAAGGTTGCCGACTGGCTTGAAGCAGAACTCGGCAAGTCCAGGCACTCTCGCTGATACGGCGCAGACATAGACAGGCGATCTGACTGCATGGCCTACTACGGCTCAGTACCCCGTAAGGACAGCCGCATGGCCCAGTGTTCGTACAGCTGGCCAAGCTTGCGAAGCCATCCCGGCAATTATCGTCGATTCAACCTCCTAAAGAAGTATCCAGGTTGGCGGATCAGGAGCACCGGTAGATTTCTCTGTCACCGGCGCAGCCCGGGGAGTAACCCGCATCCTGAATAACTATCCGCGCGGCGCTGTCAACGTACTCTTCTGCCGCGAAGTGGGCGCAGCTCTGCAGGAGGGCCAGCTATCCGGGGGACACACGGATTAGCGGTGGTTCCAGAAGTCGCGTTCCTTCACGACAAGCCCGTCGGTCCCGAAACGGAGCAGCGACACCCCGGCCAGATCCTCGCTGCGGTGGGGGTGATCCCATGGGTGAGCTGGCCAGGGTGATGGCCGCGGTCAGGCGCTTTGCGGTGTGGCTGATGCCCGCCGGGCGGCGGGACTGGGCGAGGCGGTCTGGGCCGAGGCGCACGAGGTGCCGCAGGCCTCATCCGGTCCGTGTCAACGCGGTGAACATGCGCGGCTGACGACCCTCGCGCGAGACGCCTCGATCCTCGCGGCCAGCTTCAGGATTGGACGTGCTCATATCTGTCAGCCGTTGATCAGTTCACGGGGCACCTGCTCATCGGCATCGGACGGTGATCACGACAGCTTGAGCCACCGGGCAGTTGACCGTGCCGCGAGTGCTGAACGCAGGATTGCCTGCTGTTCCTGGACGATGACCCGAAGCTGCCCGCCGGGATGCCGAGCCTGAAGCGCCGCGTCGGTGGCCGCGACCGTGGCCGGTGAGACGAGCGTGGCCGGGTACAGCAGCCGCGCGAGGCGGCGCGTCGTTCGGGGTTCCCGGTCCGCCAGCGCCGGCAGCGCTTCGGTGAAGTACCGGTCACGGTAGCCGGCCATGAGGTCCTCCTGACCTGCCACCCACAGGCCGCGCGCGTGCGCCTCCGCCATCCGCAAGTCCTGATCGTCGGCGAGCGCCGCCTGCCAAGCGACTTCCTTGCCGGCGGGATCCGGGCGCGTGGCGCGGCAGGTGGCACGGTGCTGCTCGCCGGCGACGGGGTCGGCAGCGGCCAGCGCGTCGAGATTGCCGTCGTCGGCGAGTCCGCGGGCGGACAGGGTGAACAGGACGCGGGCCCGCAAGTCGGCGGTGAGCGACAGGCCGTCCGGCAGCAGGTCGCCGGACAGCCAGGAACGCAGCAGGTCAAGCTGGCTGGCACTGTGCGCGCTGGCGGCGAAACCCGCTGCCAGCGCCTGCTGCCGTGGACCGGCCGCGCTGTTGCCCGGATGTTCGCGTTGCCCGCTGGTTCCTGTATGGTTCCCGCTGTCGTCACGGGCGCCGGCCGCTCGCCTGGGCACGGGGGCCCGTGGTTGCGGGGTCGGCCCCCGGGCAACGCTGCCGGGGTTCCGTTCGGTCAGCTCAAGGACAGTGCCGGCGACCCGTTCCCGTATTGCGGCCCGGTCGGCCGGGGGCGCGTACACGTCGGCGCACTCGACGGCGCGCTCCAGTAGCGTCTCGACGCCGACGAGCGGCAGGCCCGGGATGGGCGGGCCGGCGGACGGTGGGCCGGTGAGCGCCGGGCCGGCGAGGCGGCGGATCACCAGGTCGGCGAAGTCGGCCGCGGCGAGTTCGGCCGCGATGACCAGCTGCCAGGCCGCGGTCCAGCAGACCGCCTCGGTCAGCGGGTCGCCGACGTCCATCGCGGCCGCCGCCAGGGTGCGCAGCGTCCGCTCGTCGAACCTGACGCGGGTGTAGCTGAGGTCCCCGTCGTTGAGCACAACCGCGTCGGGAAGCTTCTCGCCGGCCAGCGACGGGACGGGCGTGCGTTCGCCGCCGACCTCCGCGTGGACCACCTGGCGCCGGCGCAGCCTGGTCCCGTCCAGGTCGTAGAGCCCGATCCCGATCAGCTGGGTCCGCGGCCTGTCCTGGGTGACGGCCAGTGACCCGATCGTGCCATCCGGCGCCGCGGTCAGCTCCGGCCGCAGTGCGGAGGCGCCCTCGGTGCGCAGCCACTCGTCCGCCCACCGGCGAGATCCCGGCCAGAGGCCCGCGACAGGCAGGCGATCAGGTCGTCGAGCGCCGCGACACCGCTGAAACGGTAGCGGGTGAGGTAGTCGCCGAGCCCGCCGTGCAGCGCGTCGTCGCCGATCAGCGCGGCGAGCTGCCTGATGACGGCGGCGCCTTTGTAGTAGGTGATCGCGGGGGGCTTGGCCAGTGCCTCGGTGGCACTGGCCACCGGCGCCGACACCGGTTCGGCGCCCGGCAGCTCGTCGGCCCGGTAGGCGGCCAGCTCGTGCCGGTAGCAGAACGCGGTCCACGGCCCCACCATGTCGGGCGTGCCCGCGTCGACCGGGTCGCTCATGATCGTGTCGCCCGGCGGATGCTAGCCGAGGCGCTGCAGTCCGAGGTGGATGCCTACATCGCCCGGTTCGCCGCCGACCGCGGCGAGAACGGCCGCCGCCTGGTGGTGCGCAACGGTTCCCACGAGCCGCGGGAGGTGCTGACCAGCGCAGGCGCGGTGGAGGTGACCGCGCCGCGGATCAACGACAAGCGCACCGACCCGGTGACGGGCGAGCGGCAGCGGTTCTCCTCGGCGATCTTGCCGGCGTGGGCGCGGAAGACGCCGAAGATCACCGAGGTGCTGCCGCTGCTGTACCTGCACGGCCTGTCCTCTGGCGATTTCGTGCCCGCGCTGGGCCAGTTCCTGGGCTCGGCGAGCGGGCTGCCGGCGGCGGTGATCACCCGGCTGACCGAGACGTGGAAGGCCGGGCAGCGCGCGTTCGCAGCACGGGACCTGTCCGGGGCGGACTACGTGTACCTGTGGGCGGACGGGATCCACGTGAACATCCGGCTGGAGGAGCACAAGCTGTGCCTGCTGGTGATGATCGGCGTACGCGCCGACGGCCGCAAGGAGCTCGTCGCGCTGGCGGACGGGTACCGGGAGTCCACCGAGTCGTGGGCTGACCTGCTGCGGGACTGCGCCCGCCGCGGGATGCGCGCCCCGGTGCTGGCGGCCGGTGATGGGGCACTGGGATTCTGGGGTGCGCTGCGCGAGGTCTTCCCGGAGACCAAAGAGCAGCGCTGCTGGTTCCACAAGATCGCCAACGTGCTCGCCGCGCTGCCCAAGTCGGCCCACCCCGGCGCGAAGAAGGCCCTGGCGGAGATCTGGAACGCCGAGGACAAGCCGCACGCCCTCGCCGCCGTCAAGGCCTTCAGTGCCGCCTGCCAGGCGAAGTTCCCCAAGGCCACCGCGAAGATCACCGACGACCGTGACCAGCTGCTCGCGTTCTTCGACTACCCGGCCGAGCACTGGGTCCACTTGCGCACGACCAACCCGATCGAATCTACGTTCGCAACGGTGCGTCACCGGGCCAAGGTCACCAAAGGACCCGGCTCCCGGGCCGCCGGCCTGGCCATGGCATTCAAGCTGATCGAGTCCGCCCAGGACCGCTGGCGCGCGGTCAACGCGCCGCACCTGGTCGCCCTGGTCCGCGCCGGAGCGATCTTCATCAACGGCAAACTCGTCGAACGACCCGGCGAGGACGCCCCGCCCGCAGCCGCCTAAAAGATCGCCGCAGGCGCGTCCGCGCCGAGCGCGGATGCGAAGCACCGTTGTCCTGGAGGGGCCCGGCCCGGACAATGCGCGCCGTTCCGGCCCGTACCTGTGACCTTTCCCCGGCGACCGGCACACCTGGCGCGAGATGACCGGCTCAGCCAGCTCGCGCAGCGCTTGGCCTACGGTGCGTTACGGCGGGGCGTGTGCTGCGGCGGGGTGCGGGGCAGCGGCGCGGCGGGCAGCGGCCCGCGACGGTGCGCTATCGCGCGAGAGGAAGCGGGCCAGGCTGCCCCGCCACTGCGGCGAGAGTCCCCATCACCCTCTGGCCGCCACGGCACAGCGGCGCTGACGTCCTGGCGGCCCTGGGGCCGGCGTCTAGGGGTGGCCGGCGTGCGGTGCGGGCTGGCCGGGCGCCGCGAGCAGCTGCCCGGTCCAATCCGGCCCGTCGCTCATCGCCGCCTGCATCCCGTGCCATTCCGCGGCCGCGATGAACAGCGTCCTGCCATCCTCGCCGCCGAGCATGCAGGCAAAGCACCCCCGATCGACGGCGACCGTGTTGAGCACCTCGCCGCCCTCCCGCACGCGCACGCAGCGCTGGCCCGGAACGGTCGCGACCCACACGGCGCCGTCCGCGTCCGCGCAGATGCCGTCGGGCGCGTACTCAAGGTCAGCCCAGACGCGACGGCCGGCGAGGGTCCCGTCCTCTGCCACCTCGAACGCGACGAGCTGCTCGGCGTGCGAATCAGCAACGATGAGCACGCGGCCACCGTCGGCCAACGCCATGCCGTTGGGCCACTGCAGGCCGTCCGCGACCTCGCGCATGCTGCCCTCCGGCCGGACACACACGATTCCCGGCCCTCCGTTCACGTAGGCGTTGCCGGTTGCGTCGACCACGAGCTCATTGAACGGCGGGCTGCCGAGAGCGGTCAGGTCCGCCACGGTGTCCAGCGTCCCGTCCGGCCCCTGACGCAGCAATCTGCCCTGTGGCCCGTCGACGACGAGCATCTGCCCGCCGGGAAGCCAGTCAATGCTGAAGGGTATGGTCTGCGGCGCGAGACGAGGGATCACCTCGCGCTCACCGTCACTGCTCACAGCCAGTACCTCGCCGGCACCCCAGTTGCACAGCCAGGCGCGTCCGTCGTGCCATCGGGTCGACTCCGGAAAGCCCAGGCCGTCAACCACGACTCGTGTCTCGTTCACCCCTCATCTCCTTTACTCGTCAGCATGCCTCCAGATGAGATTCAATGGCAGCCCCTGCAGGCCCTCGGCATGAGGCCAGGGCCCGGCGAGAGTCAAGCACATGGTCGCCCTGGCCGACAACGGCGCCACGTTCGTCAACGGCAAGCTCGGAGAACGACCCCAGGACGAAGCCCAGCCCGAAGCAGCCTAAAGATCTTGATCCACAGGTCCCTAGCGGAGCGGGTGACGGGAATCGAACCCGCGCTATCAGCTTGGGAAGCTGCTAGCGTACTCTGGTCGGCGACTCCAGTCGGTGCCTGTGACCAGGAGATACGCCATCTCGGCTCCGCCGCGTTGCCGCTTTGGGTAGAAATTTGGGTAGAAAATCGCTGCGGCCGGGAATCTGTGAAGGCTGGTGCAGCGCACTGCTGTTCTGTGGTAAGTATTCGGAAATCGTGTGAGCGGCCATATTACGGTAGCTGCCGTTACTTGTCGGCGTACAGGCGGATCTGCATGCCGTCTGGGTCGCGGAACCCGGTGGCCCAGCCGCGCGCCGTCTCGGCTACGGGCGGGTGCCGAAAACCTCATCCACGTCACGCGATCAGGCGATATTCGTTGATCAGGCCACCGACGCGAGCGTGCCTTCGGACGCGGTACTGCTCAAGATCGACCGGTTCGGGTAGCGGTTTGAGCGGCGCGGCTGCGTGCAGGGAGCGGTGCGGCCGGTGCTGATTATGGTGAGTTTCGTACTGGCTCAGGATCCGCCGCAGATGGGCCTGGTTCCAGATGAGGGTGCGGTCCAGGAGCTCGCGGCGGCATCCTCCGATCCAGCGTTCGGTGATCGCGTTCATGCGGGGCGTCCGGACGTTGCAGAGCACGGTCCGGATCCCGGCATCGGCGAGGACCGCGTCGAACGCGGCGGCGAAGTTCGAGCCGCGGTCACGGATCATGAATTTTACCCGGTCAGCCTGTCCGCCAAGGTCCAGCAGGAGGTTGCGAGCCTGCTGGGTGGTCCATTCCCCGGTGGGATGCATGGTGACTCCGAGGATGCGAATGCGCCGGGTGGCGTGCTCGATCACGGCCAGGACATGGGCCTGGGTGCCGTTGAGCAGATCGACCGTAAACAAGTCGCACGCCAGGATCGCCTCGGCCTGGGAGCGCAGGAACTGCGACCAGGTAGGCCCGGATCGGCGCGGCGCCGGGTCGATCCCGGCATTCCTCAGGATCTCCCATGCGGTCGATGCCGCTACCTTTACTCCCAGGCCGGCCAGCTCGCCGTGGATCCTGCGGTAGCCCCATCCGGGGTTCTCGCAAGCTAGCCGGAGAATCAGGGCCTTGATGTTTCGGCGGGTGGCCGGGCGGCCGGCCTTGCCGGGCACGGACCTGGCGGCCCAGCGGCGGCGGACGATATCGCGGTACCAGCGCAGGATCGTGTCCGGGGTAACCAGCAGCCGTAGCCCCTGGCGGCGCGCTTTGGGTAGCACGCTGAGCAGAGTCGTGAGCAGTGCCCGGTCTGCCCAGTTCAGGTTCGGGCGGCGGGGCTGCTGCCGTTGCAGCACGGCGAGCTGATGGTGCAAGATCAAGATCTCTGCGGTCTTCCATGCTTCCTCGCGCCGGGACAGCCGCAGCCACGCGGCTAGCCGCGTGATCAGGAGGAAGACGAACCGTAGGCACATGATCGGTGATCATCATGGCCGGACGGCTGGCGGGACAACTCTGCTGGTCAGAGCCATGGATGGGATTCTCGGCACGCACAGGCCGAGGATGGCACGTGCGGCCTCCCGGGCGCGCTGTCTGCTGGCGCGCGGGTCGCCGATCCATGTCATGAGTGCGCGGCGGGCTTGCCGGAGCGGGACGTAATCGTCGCCCCAGTACATCCATATGCCAACCGGGATCTTGGCGAGGCTGCTGATGTTGTTGTCCGGCCGTTTCTGAAGCAGCGTCAGCAGAAGGTTGCGCTGGCTTGCGGGGTAGAGGGCCGGAGCGGATCCGTGACCCTTGCCAGCCGACCGCTTCTGGGGGTAGTCCAGGAGGCCTCGCTCGGTCCAGTCACGGATCAGTCGCATAGTGACGATGTAGCCGCTGGCTGTGGCATCGGCGAGCAGGTCGTCGATCGTGCCGGGCTCGCTGATCTCCAGCACCCTATGGAGATTACACGAAACTGGGCTCGATTAAGTCAGCAAGACCATTTGCGTACAGGTCATACTGCTATGGGCGAGTCGTCCGGCTCGCCCCGGAGCATGGATAAGGGCCCGCCCCAGCAAGAGCGAGCCCCCTCCCCGGCTCCGATGACAATCGGCAGGCCGGTACCGCAAGTGCGGCATTTCCAGATCTCAGTGTACTCGCGGCATCGGCCCCAATTCCTGGTCAGACCAGGAGAAGGAGCCCACAGTGAGTGCTGTACCACTGGCACAGCCCCAGCCCGCGCACGTCCTCGTCCTCGAGGGCTGTCACCCGCCACCGTGAGCGGGCACGAAGGGTGCGCTAGGCGTCAGGCGGGGCGGGCATGACGGGTGGG
>Ga0116224_10002614_pt1 | contig 10426 bp, 10 predicted proteins | sample Sb_taG_9_FD_89699 | JGI IMG/M metagenome (GOLD analysis project Ga0116224, IMG submission 89699) | Peat soil microbial communities from Weissenstadt, Germany - Sb_50d_b_LC metaG | ecosystem: Environmental > Terrestrial > Soil > Wetlands > Peat | place: Germany: Weissenstadt | collected 2010-09-21
CGAGCCCGCGGGCGACGAAGGCGTCGGTCGACCGGTCCTCGATCTCCTCGGACTCCTCGTCCGGGACGCACACCAGCCTGACTCGAATCCGTCCCTGGGCCTCGATGTCCTTGAGCGCGCACATCATCGCCGCCAGGCCGCCCTTCATGTCGTAGGCGCCGCGGCCGACCAGCCGGTCTCCCTCGATGCGCGGCTCGAACTGCTCGGACCGGCCGGGCACGACGTCGAGATGGCCGTGGAACACCACGCAGGGACAATCCTGGCCCTCACCGGAGGGCCCGACTTCCGCCACCAGCACGGGCAGCCCGTTGTGATCGTGGTGACGCACCTCGATGTCGCGGGATTCGAGCCACCCCTTCACGAATCCTGCCGCGGCCACGATCTCCTCGGGGCGGGAGGTGTCGTACGAGATCAGCCGCTCGGCGAGTGTCAGCTCGTCCAGCATGGGCCTAGGAGGATAAGCGCAGACACCACGCCAGGACGAACCTGGCCCCCGGAGGCTTATGCCGCCGCAATCTTCAGGAACTGCTCCAGGCGAGTCTTATCCCGCTCGGCGAGACGCCGTTTTTCGGTGTCTTCCCCGGCGGACTCGAGCTCGCGCTCGGCCTGCTCAAGGCGCTCGCGCAGCTTGCCGGCGTCGAGGTCACCGGGCGCCATCGCCTCCTCCACGAGGATCAGAACGTGGTTGCCCGCCATCTGGATGTAGCCCTCGGCCTGCGCGAACCGGACGACCTCCGACTCGGTCTTGTACAGGCGAAGCTCGGTTGGATCGAGCATCGCCAGCAGCGGCTCGTGGTGGGCGAGGATGCCGATCGACCCGACCGCGGTCTTGGTCGAGACCAGCTCGACCTCGTCGTTGAACACCTCGCCCTCGGGCGTCAGGACCTCGGCGCGGAACTTGGTGTGCGCCACCGGGCGCTACCCCTCGTCCTCGCCGCCGTTCGCGTCGCCCTCGCGCTCGGAGCCCTCAGAGCCCTCCGAGCCCTCAGAGGCCTCCGAGCCCTCAGAGGCCTCCGAGCCCTCAGAGGCGTCGGAGCCCTCGGGGGCGCGTTTTTCGCGGCCGGGCTGCTCATCGTCTTGCGCGGCGTCGCGCACGACGTCGTCGATCGTTCCCTTCAGGAAGAAGGCACGCTCGGGAAGATCGTCGTGCTTGCCCTCGAGGATCTCCCTGAACCCGCGGATCGACTCGGCGATCGGTACGTAGACGCCCGGTGTGCCGGTGAACTGCTCGGCGACGTGGAACGGCTGCGACAGGAACCGCTCGATCTTCCGCGCCCGGTTGACGGTCAGCCTGTCCTCGTCCGAGAGCTCGTCGATTCCGAGGATCGCGATGATGTCCTGGAGCTCGCGATAGCGCTGGAGCACCTCCTTGACCTGGTTTGCGACCCGGAAGTGCTCCTCGCCGAGGATCTCCTCCTTGAGGATCGTCGACGTCGAGTCGAGCGGATCGACAGCGGGGTAGATCCCCTTCTCGGCGATCGAGCGCGACAGCGTGGTCGTGGCGTTCAGGTGCGCGAACACCGACGCCGGCGCCGGGTCTGTGAGGTCGTCCGCGGGGACGTAGATCGCCTGAATCGAGGTGACCGACCCCTTCTTGGTCGAGGTGATCCGCTCCTGTAGCTCGCCCATCTCGGACTCGAGCGTGGGCTGGTAGCCGACCTGCGAGGGCATGCGGCCGAGCAGTGCGGACACCTCCGATCCGGCCTGGACGAACCGGAAGATGTTGTCGATGAACAGGAGCACGTCCTGGCCCTCTTCGTCGCGGAAGTACTCGGCCATCGTCAGCCCGGACAGCGCCACCCGCATGCGCGCGCCGGGCGGCTCGTTCATCTGCCCAAACACGAGCATGGTCTTCTCGATTACGCCGGATTCCTTCATCTCGAGCCAGAGGTCGTTGCCCTCGCGCGAGCGCTCGCCGACGCCGCAGAAGGCCGACAGCCCCTGGTGCTCCTCCGCGAGGTTGCGGATCAACTCCTGGATGATCACGGTCTTGCCCACGCCGGCGCCGCCGAACAGGCCGACCTTGCCGCCCTTGGCGTACGGGGCCAGCAAGTCGATCACTTTGATGCCGGTCTCGAACATCTCGGTCGTCGGCGTCAGCGCCTCGACCGTCGGCGCCTCGCGGTGGATCGGCCAGCGCTTGACGTCGGCGGGCAGCGGCGCCCCGAGATCGATCGGGTCGCCGAGCAGGTTGAAGATCCGCCCGAGCGTGATGTCCCCGACGGGCACGGTGATTGGCGCCCCGCTGTCGATCACCTCGACCCCGCGCGCCAGTCCGTCGGTCGTGTCCATCGCCACCGCGCGCACGCGGTCGTCGCCGAGATGCTGCTGCACCTCGCACACGAGCCACGGGTCCTCTTCGGCGGCGACGTCAAGCGCCTCCTCTTCGCGCGCGACGTCGGGACGACGCACGAGGATCGCGTGGTTGATCTCCGGCAGCTTCTCGGGGAACACGGCCTCGATCACCACGCCCTGAACTTCCTCGATGCGCCCGGTGTTTCTCTTGTCGGGCTCGCCCTTTGAGGCTCCCCTGCGCTGTTCTTCTGCTACTGACATAGCTTCTCCAGTGTAGGTCTACCCGGACAGCCCTTCTGCTCCCGCCACGACTTCCAAGATCTCCTGCGTGATCTCGGCCTGACGCGCTCGGTTCATCTCAAGCGTGAGGTTCTTGATCAAGTCGCGGGCGTTGTCCGATGCGTTGTGCATCGCGGTCATCCGCGCGCCGTGCTCGGATGCGGTCGACTCGAGCAGTGCCCGGTAGATCGAGATCTCGACGTAATCCGGCACGAGGCGCTTGAGGATCTCCTCTGGATCGGGCTCGTACTCGACCAGCGCTCGTGGCTCGGACTCGCCCTCCGAGGAGCTCTCGTCCCCGTCGTCTTCTTCTTCGTCGAGCAACGTGGCCTGCTGGAGCGGTAACAGCGTTTCGCGACGGACCACCTGCGAAACAGGCGAGTAGTAGCCGTTGTAGAAGATCTCGACCTGATCGACCTCGTTATCGACGTAGGCGGCCATCAGCCGGTCCGCGATGCGGCGGGCGTCCGCGAACGAGGGGCGGTCCGTGAACCCCGTGAAGCTCTCGGCCGGCTCCAACCCGCGGAACGTCAGCGACGTCGCGGGGCGACGTCCGGAGGCGAAGTACACCGGGGTGTGGCCGGCGGCGGCGTGCTCGCGGCCGGCCGCGACCCCCGCCCGGACGATATTCGAGTTGAACGCGCCGGCGAGGCCCCGGTCGCCCGCGATCAGCAGCAGGCCGACCCTGGACACGCTTTCGTGCTCCTCGAGAATCGGAAGGCTCGGCACGCGGCCCGCTGCCTCAGCCGCCTGACGGGTCATCCGGCGAATCGCGTTCGCGTACGGCCGGAGCGCCTCGATCCGCTGCTCGGCGCGTCGTAGCCGAGCCGCGGCGACCAGCTCGAGCGCCCGAGCGATCTTCTCGATGTTCTTGACCGCGCTGATGCGGTTCCGAACGTCACGCTGCGATTTCGCCATCGGTCAAACCTCGGGCTCAGCGGCTCACGCCGCCTGGGCCTGATCCTCCTCGTCGCTCGGCTGCTCGCGCCGCTCACCCCGCGATGGCTCGGGAGCGCCCTCGTCGATCGGGTGCCCCTCCTCGTCGAGGTCGAAACCGAAGTCCTCGGCGAACTTCGAGACCACAGATTCGACGGCGTCCTGGGTCTCGTCGCTCCAGTCTCCCCCGGCGATCTTCTCCAGCAGCTCGGCCTGGTTGGCCCGGACCGATTCGGTGAGCTCGGCGAGGAACCGGTCGACCTTTTCCACCACGATCCGGTCGAGGTAGCCGTTGGTGGCCGCGTACACCTGGACCACCTGGTCCTCGACTGCCAAGGGGCGGCGCTCGGGCTGGTTGAGCGTCTTCACCAGCCGCTCGCCGCGAGCAAGCGTCCGCTGTGTGGCCGGGTCGAGCTCGGAGCCGAACTGCGAGAACGCCTCGAGCTCCCGGTACTGCGAGAGCTCGAGCTTCAGCCGACCCGCGACCTTGCGCATCGGGTTGATCTGGGCGTTCCCGCCGACCCGCGAGACCGAGATCCCGACGTTGATCGCCGGCCGAACGCCGGAGTTGAACAGGCCCGGCTCGAGATAGATCTGACCGTCGGTGATCGAGATCACGTTCGTCGGGACGTAGGCCGACACGTCGCCGGCCTGGGTCTCGATCACCGGCAGCGCGGTGAGCGAGCCGGCGCCGAGATCGTCGTTCAGCTTGACCGCGCGCTCGAGCAGCCGCGAGTGGAGATAGAAGACGTCGCCCGGATACGCCTCGCGTCCCGGCGGCCGGCGCAGCAGCAGCGACATCTGGCGGTAGGCGGTGGCGTGCTTGGTCAGGTCGTCGTAGACGACCAGCGCCGCCTTGCCGTTGTAGAGGAAGTGCTCGCCCATCGCGCAGCCGGCGTAGGGGGCCAGGAACTTGATCGGCGCCGCCTCGTCGGCGGCGGCCATCACGATGATCGTGTTGTCGAGCGCGCCGGCGTCCTCGAGAGTCTTCGCCAACGCCACGACCGTGGCCTTGCGTTGCCCGATGGCCACGTACACACACAGCAGATCGCGATCTCGGTTGTTGATGATCGCGTCGATAGCGATCGCGGTCTTGCCGGTCTGGCGATCGCCGATGATCAGCTCGCGCTGGCCGCGGCCGATCGGGATCATCGAGTCGACCGCTTTGAGCCCCGTGAGCATCGGCTCCTTCACGGGCTGGCGCTGGACCACACCCGGGGCCTTGAACTCCGACGGGCGCGTCTCCTTGGTGCTGATCTCGCCCTTGCCGTCGAGCGGGTTGCCGAGCGGGTCGACGATCCGTCCGAGCAGCTCCTCGCCGACGGGAATGTCGAGCAGGTGCTTGGTGCGCTTGACCGTGTCCCCCTCGACGATCTTCTCCCACTCGCCGAACAGCACCGCACCGACGTTGTCGGACTCGAGGTTCAGAGCCAGCGCGGTGACGTCATGCGGGAGCTCGAGCATCTCGAATGACATGCAGTTCTCGAGCCCGTGGATCCGGCAGATGCCGTCCGCCACCGACAGCACCGTTCCGACCTCGGTCAGGTCGGCGCCGGAGGTGTCGAGTCCTTCGATCCGATCCTTGAGGATTGAGGTGATCTCGTCAGGCTTGATCTGCATTCATGACTCCTTGGCGGGCGAGCGTACCTAGGCCCGCGCGACTTGCTTTCGAAGTTGTTCCAACCGGTTCCGGATCGACGCGTCGAGGATGACGTTGCCCACCCGCAACACGATCCCGCCGAGAATGTCAGGATCAACCTTGCTGGAGAGCTCGACCGTGCGCTTGGTCTGTTCGCCGATCCGATCCCCGATGCTCCCGACGGTGGCCTCGTCGAGCGCCACCGCGCTCGTCACCTCCACCGGAAGGAGATCCCGTTCGTCCTCCCACATGTCCTGGTAGCGATCCCTGATGCGGAAGATCGCGGGCATGCGGTGGCGCTCGATCAGCGCCTCGAGGAAGTTCATGAACACAGGCTCGGCGCCGGTCACCGCCCGCTTCAGGCCATCCTTCTTCTCCTCGGTCGAGAAGTACGGCGAGAAGAAGAACACCGCGAAGTCGCGGTTGTCGTTCAGCGCCTGCGCGAACGCGGTCAGGTCGTCGCGCACCTCGTCGAGGAGGCCATGCTCCTGGGCCACCTCGAACAGCGCCCGCGCGTAAACCTCAGCGATCTCTTCCACTGCCCGTTACCCCCGTGGCCGTGCCACGCTAGTGGTGATCCTCCGGGGCGAGCATGCTGAAGTCGAGCTCACTCAGAGCGTCTTCCACTAGTCGCCGCTGGTCGTCTTCGTCGAGCACCTTGCGCGTCACCTTCTCGGTGGCCATCACGGTCAGGTCGGCGACCTCGCGGCGGATCTCCTGGATCGCGCGGCGCGTCTCGGTCTCGATCTCGCGGCGTGTCTGCTCCATCAGCTGCTCGCGCCGCTGCTCGGCGTGCTCATGAGCGCTGCGCTCGGTCGCCTCGCCGGTCTTGCGCGCCCGGTCGAGGATCTCCTCGGCCTGACCCCGGGCCTCCCGGAGCCGCTCGCGGTACTCGACGAGCAGTTCGTCGGCCTCGCGGCGAACGCGTTCGGCGTGATCGATCGACTCCTCGATCGCGTGCTGGCGCCGGTCGAGCGCCTCGGAGATTCGCGGGAAGGCGAGCTTCCACAGGATGTACATCGAGATCCCGAACAGCAGCAGGGTCCAGATCATCAGCCCGACGTTCGGGGTGATCAGGAACGAGCCGCTGGAGGCGGCGACGGGCAGATGTGAGACGGACGCGATCACTTGAGTACGTAGGACAGCAGGCCCGCGACGAGGCCGTAGAAGAACACCGCTTCGGTCAGAGCGAATCCCAGCCACTGGATGCTGGTGATCTCGTCGCGCATCTCGGGCTGCCGGGTGACCGCCTCGATCACCTTGCCGAAGATGATGCCGATGCCCACGCCGGCGCCAACAGCGCCGAGACCGCCACCGACCGCGATCCCGAAGCCGGCCGTGATCCCGGAGGCGGCGGCGATTGGAATGACGTGCAAAACAAACATCAGGGGCTCCTTGTCGTGTTAGTGGTGAGTGGCGGCGCCGGCGATGTAAATCGCGGCCAGGGTCGCGAAGATGAACGCTTGTAGCGTGGCCACCAGGCCTAGCTCGAACAGGTAGATGAGGATCCCGGCCGGGAGCGCGAACCACCCGAGCGCTTGGAGCCCGAGGATCACCGCGAGCCCGCCGGCCAAGAACAGGAGGATGATGTGCCCGGCGAAGATGTTCGCCCACAGCCGGATCGTGAGCGAGAGCAGCCGCATCAGGGTGGAGATCACCTCGATCGGGAAAATCAAGATCAGCATCGCCCCGTGAACGCCCGCCGGAATAAGGCTCTTCAGGTATCCGACCGGGCCCTGCTGCTTGATTCCCACCCAGATGAAGGCGATGAACACCACGAGTGCCAGCACCAGCGGCACCGAGATGTTCGCGGTCGCGGCATACAGCGCGAACGACGGGATGTGTGCGCCGAACAGGTTGAACTTTTCCTCCGTGTTCGTCGGCAGCGGCAGGTAGCCGATCAGGTTGCAGAACCAGATGAACAGGAACAGCGTGCCGATGAAGGGGAACCACCTGGCCGCCATCGAGTCGGGCATGTTCCCCCGGGTGACGTTGTCCCGCATGAGCGAGAACAGCACCTCGACCGCGGTCTGGACTTTGTTCGGCCGCGAGTGCATCCGCCCGGCGATCCACACCATCGTGAGTACCGTCAGCAGCGCCGAGATGAACAGGTAGAGCACCGCGCGGTTGATGCTGAATACCCCGAGGCTCACCCAGTTGACGAGCTTGAACTCGTTCTGGATCTGGAACTCGTTGTTCTTGTGCTGGGTGAAGCCGTAGATCGCGATCAGCAGGATGAAGATGCCGATGTAGGCGCCGAAGCCGATCAGCAGGATTCGTTGGGTCTTGCTCATCGTCCAGACCTCGGCCGGGTCAGGAAAGAGGTCAGGAGTTGTGTCGTGAATGCGAACACGACCACGAGCAGCGCGGTCAGCCCGTCGTCGCGCCCGGCGCCGTTCCGGACGACGATCACGGCGATCGCCAGCAGGAACAGGCGGCCGAGCAAATACGCCAGCCGCAACGTGATCTCGCTCCTCGGGTCACGCAGGGAGGGCACGACCCGGTCGATGACGACGCCAACCGCGCGTAGCGCGATCCACGCGCCGGCGCCCACCAGGTAGCCAACCGCCGGCACGCCGATCAGCAACATGATCGGCGCGGCAACGACAAGGAGCGCGACGTCGAGGTAGGCCAGCAGCGCCGCGTGGCCGTCCGAGGTTGCGGGAGCGCTCAGGGACACCTGTAATACGGGTCCTTGGGGTAGTCGAGATGGGGGCGGTTGGGGCCGAGCATGGATAGTTCAGAGGGCCGGAAGGGTAGCGGCGCGCAAACGGGACCGTCGCGTCCAACGTTGTTCGCCTGCGCACGCTGACGGACCCACCCTGGGGTAATCCGGTGGGGCACTACGTTAGCGGTACGTTAGCGCCGCCGCATTGCCACCGCCAACCAACGTTCGGGCTTCGAGAACGTCAGCGGACGGCGGACGCGCGACGCATTCGGGGCTTGGGCAGCTGCCCCTCGGCCCACATCGCCGCGATCCCGGCGCGAGGCAGCCCGAACGTCCCCTCGTACACGAGGAACCGGGGCTCCCACCGCGGGAAGAACTTCGCGTTGAAGCGGTACAGGCTCTCGATCTGGAAGAACGGGTTGCCGAGCGCGATCAGCTTGCCGAGCAGCCGCTCGAGCCGCTTCTCGGGGCTGTGCATCCATTTCGCGAACGCCGCGAAGTTGAGCGACAGCTCCTCCAGCCCGCGCTCTCGCAGCAGCTCGATCGCGCGGACCACGAGGAACTCGGTCATCCCGTTGGGAGTCGCCGGATCGCGCCGCATGAACGACAGCGACACGGCGGGGCGGCCGTAGCAGGGCACGAAGTGCAGGACCCCACGGATCGCGCCCTCCTCATCGCGCGCCAGCACCACGAGCGTCTCGTGATCGTGCTCGCCCCGGAGCGACTCCATGGCCATCGAGAAGCCGCGCTCGGGGGCGCCCTGGCGACCCAACTCGACGACCTCTTCGGCCTGCTCGATGGTCTCCTGGTCGAGCCCCCGCAGCTCGTGCAGCTCGGCCTGGTAGCCCGCCTTACTGAGACGGGTCACCGACTGGCGGACCTTGCGGATCGGGCGGCCTTCGAGCGAGAAGCGGCCCAGCTCGACAACCGCCTCGTCGCCCATGTAAATCGCGCGCAGCCCGAGCTCCTCGTACAGCGGGCACAGCTGCTCGCTGGCGCCGAGCGCGCCGAGCTTGAGGCCGCGGGCGTCGGCGAACTCGCGGACCTGCTGGAGCAGGCCGGGGAGCGCGTCACGCGGTCCGACCGGGTCGCCTGCGAGCAGCAGGACCCCGTTCTGAATCGCGTAGGCCACGAACGCGCGCCGGTCCTCGCCGAAGATGTAGTGGCCGTCGGCCCGCAGCTTGAAGAACGCGAGCGTGTCGGCACCGTGGGCACGCACGAGATCAGAAGCGACCTGGCGGGCCGCCGGACTGGGCGGCGTGCGCGGAACCGTGAGCGGCCGGAAGATCACGTAGGCGATCACCAGCAGGGTCCCGAGCTCGAGCATGTGGATGCCGATCGGGATGTGGTGGTGGAAGTGGATCGGGCCCGGCTGGTAGCGCAGCAGATCGAAGGTCTCGGTCGCGACGGTGCCGAACGATGCATGGCTCCCGGTCCAGATCGCGACCATGGCGATGGCGAGTCCGATCAGAGCGAGGACCGGCACCCGCCAAACCGCCGAGCGCAGGGTGTTCGGATCGTGGCGGACGGTGAAGGCGTCCCGGCTGAGGATCAGCACTACCGCGACACCCCAAGTCAGGATCGTCTCCTCGAAGTCGAGGCCCTTGAGCAGGTCGAACAGTCCGAGCACGATCATCAGCGCGACGGCGGTTTGGAGTGCCCGCCGGCGGCGCTTGGCCAGATACGGGGCCACGAGCAGCAGCGCGGCGCCGGCCGGGAGGGACAGCGCGTGGAACAGCCGGATCGCCTCGACGGGCTCGAATTCGAGCAGCAGGTGGCCGCGCCAGCGAATGTTCGGCGTCAGCGTCGAGGCGAGGTTGACAAGGCCGACGAGCGCCGCCGCGACCGCCGCGAACGCGGGCACGCGCTTGGTGAAGGCTTGTATCGAAAGGCTCATACGAGTAGAAACGCCGGATCGCGCCTTCCCCGTCCTCGGGGTTAGAAAACGCTCACCGACCGATGGCGCGCCGCAAACACGCCTCCCGCCGAGAGTTACCGCGCCGGCTGCCGTTGGTTACGTCGCGGCTCGCGACAATCCTGCGGGCGCTTGGCGCTGGGCGCCGTCGTGCGTCTCCCGCGGGGTGCGCCGCGGCAGCGCGAGCGTGAGCGCCAGTGCGAGCAGCGGCAGGACCGCGACGGTCTCGAACACGGCGGTCAGGCCGCGCGCCTCGGCCAGCAGCCCGAGCAGCGGCGCGCCGACGCCACCGAGTCCAATCGACAGCCCGATCGTCACCCCTGCCGAGACGCCGAGGCGGCCCGGCAGGTACTCCTGGCCCATCACGATCGTCACCGCGAACGTCGCGATCGTCGCCGCGCCGGCAAGCGCCGCGAACCCGATCGCGACGATCGGTCCGGACAACAGGAAGCCGACGACCAGCGGCGGGATCACGAGCATCGAGCCGACCAGCACCGTGCGCCGGCCGAAGCGATCCGCCAGCGGCCCGCCGGTGAGCGTCCCGGCGGCGCCGCCGAGCAGCATCGCGCTGAGCGCCACGCTGCCGAGCGCCTTGCTCGTGTGCAGGACGTTCACGTAGTAGAGCGGGATGAACGTGACCATCCCGAAGTACACGAACGAGCGCACCGCGATCACGCTGGCGAGGATCGCGAAC
>Ga0116224_10002626_pt1 | contig 10404 bp, 10 predicted proteins | sample Sb_taG_9_FD_89699 | JGI IMG/M metagenome (GOLD analysis project Ga0116224, IMG submission 89699) | Peat soil microbial communities from Weissenstadt, Germany - Sb_50d_b_LC metaG | ecosystem: Environmental > Terrestrial > Soil > Wetlands > Peat | place: Germany: Weissenstadt | collected 2010-09-21
ACCTGATGCGCCTCGAGGTCCACACCTTTGCCTTCTCCGTGGCCGCCAACGCTATCCTTTCGTTCTTTCCGTTCATGGTCCTGCTGCTGACCCTGATCCGCCGCGTCTTCCATTCCAAGTCCATGTACGAAGTCGTGATTGCCCTGCTGCGCGACTACCTGCCTACCGGCCAGGAGTTCATCGTCCGCAATCTCAATGTGCTGATCTACGCCCGGCAGCGCGCCGCGGTGGCTTCGCTGGTGATCCTGCTAATCACCTCCACCGGCGTCTTCCTGCCGCTGGAGGTGGCGCTGAACAAGATCTGGGGATTTCCGCACAACCGCAGCTATCTGGGAAACCTGCTGGTCTCGCTGGGGCTGGCGTTCGGCTGCGGCTGCCTGGCGCTGCTCTCCATCGGCCTCAGCGCCGGACATCGCGCACTGCTGCTGTGGATGACGCACGGCGAAGCGGTCCTGCCCGTCCGCATCTCCACCTTCGTGATCATGAAGGCGTGCGCGCTGGTCACCACCATCGTCATCTTTTTCCTGATTTACTGGGTGCTGCCCAACGGCAAGACCCCGGCGCGCGCGGTGCTGCCGGCAGCCATCGTGGTGGGCCTGCTCTGGGAAGGGGCGAAGTACCTCTACATCCTGCTGCTTCCCAAATTGAATTTCGCGGAGGTCTATGGCCCGTTCTCTATCTCGGTCACGCTGATGTTCTGGGCGTTTTTGTCGGGACTGCTGCTGCTGGGAGGGGCGCATCTCTCCGCCGACAACCATGCCTAGAAGAAAGACGCGCGGCCGGTGGCAAATCGGGGGGCAGCAACTTGCAACCGCGTTCCACCATCTAATCAGGAGATTCCTGAAAAGCGTTATGCGCCACCAGAAGACGCTGTTCCCTGTTCTCGCGCTGTTGCTGCTGAGCCTGCCGGCGGTCGCCCAGAAAGGCGAAGGCGCGCTCGATCCGGCTCAGCCTACCGGCATCACCTCGCAGGAAGTCATCCAGAAGTTCGCGGCTCGCGAGGCCCAGTTCAAAGCGGCACGCGACAACTATACCTACACGCAGAAGATCACGGTGACAACGCCGGAAGACGGTGGCACATTCGAACAAACCTGGGATGTGCTATTTGACGACCACGGGCGTCGGTTGGAGAAGGTGACTCGCGCGCCTCAGTCCACGCTCAAGCTCGTCGACATGTCACGCGAAGACTATGAGGACTTCCGCAACGTGCTGCCGTTCGTGCTGACTACCGCCGAGATTCCGTTGTACGACGTCAGTTACGTCGGCCGGCAACAGCAGGACGAGCTCACCACCTATGTCTTCGACCTGCGGCCCAAGCAGATCCAGCAAGGCAAGCGCTATTTCGACGGCCGCATCTGGGTGGATGACCACGACTTCCAGATCGTGAAGACCAGCGGCCGCACTGTGCCCGAGTTTCGCGCCAACAAGAAGGGCAAGGGACAGGAAAACCTGTTTCCCGCGTTCACCACCTGGCGGGAGCAGGTCGACGGGCAGTACTGGTTCCCCACCTACACCCGAGCCGATGACACCTTGCACTTCGCCAGCGGCGACGTGCGCATCCGCGAGACCATCAAATACACCAACTACAAGCGGTTTGGCTCCAAGGTGCGCATCACCTACGAAGGACAAGACATCCCCTCCGCACCGCCGCAGGGCAAGAGCGGACAGGACGGCCAGCCGCAGCCGCCAAAGTAAGCATTCAGCACTCAGCAGTCAGCCAAACCAAACCATCCGCTTGGCCGTGCCTTGGCTGTGTGCTGACTGCTGATCGCTAATAAAACAGATACTTCCGCCACTTGGCATCGGAGCGGCCGATCAGGCGCATGATGTGGCGGCTGGTGTGGAGATTGAAGGCGCGCGGCTCGCGCATCAGCTTCATGCCGGCTTCGAGGGGCATGCGATCGCCCTTCTGGCGGTTGCAGCCGTGGCAGCAGGCCACCAGATTTTCCCAGGTAGAAAGGCCTCCGCGGGAGCGCGGCGCCACGTGATCCAGCGTCAATTCGCTCGAAGGCAGCAGCTCGCCGCAGTACTGGCAGGTATTGCGGTCGCGCAGCAGGATGTTCTTGCGCGAGAGGGCGCGCGTCTGGTGAGGAATGCGGCGATATTCCAGCAGCCGGATCACCGAGGGCACACGGATGGCCAGCCGCGCCGAGTGCAGGTAATGACCGTTCTCCTCCTCGGCCATGGCCACGCCCTTGAGCACCAGCACGATGGCGCGGCGCGCCGCGCACACGTTGATGGGCTCATAGGAAGCGTTCAGCACCAGCACGGGAGCGTGCATCGGGTTGTGACCGTTGCTGCCCTCGTGCAGGGCGACTGGCTGCAGCCCGCCCATGCGTCCCGGATTAGTTTCGTGCCTATGCATACGCCTTCAAAACCCTGGGTTCTTCGATCTCCTCCGGAGTGGCCCAAGCCGCCTCGGACTTGAGCACCCGCGCCACCGTGGCCACAAAGACCCGGTCTGCTCCCCGGCGACGCAGCACCCGCGCACACTCGCTCGCCGTGGCGCCGGTGGTGAACACGTCATCGACCAGGAGCACGTCCTGGTCCCTGATCGGCTCGGGCGAAGTCACCAGGAACGCGCCACGCACGTTTTCCTGGCGTTGGTGGTCGGTGAGTCCGGTCTGGCTCTCGGTCGCGCGCTTGCGCTCAAGGACGCCTGCCGCCAGCGTCAGCTCGCTGCGGTTCAGGTGCTTCAATGCCGCGCGCGCGATCTCTTCCGCCTGGTTAAAGCCGCGCTGGCGCAGCTTGCTGCGGTGCAGCGGCACTGGGACGACCACCGCCGATCGGAATTCGCTCCCAAAACCCTGGATCACTTCCGCCAACATGCGCCCGAGCACGCCGGCGGCCGGACGCACGCGGCCGTACTTCAGCAGGTGGATCAACTCGCGCAGACCGCCGTCATAGCTGCCGTAGGCCATCGCCCGCACAAACGGCGGAGCGGCCATTCGGCACTCGCCGCAGAGGGCTTCGCCGTACGGGGTAAGCACGCGCTCACTACACACCGCGCACAGGCGTCCACCGATCGGCGCGATACCGCTCAGGCAATGGTCACAAACGGGGAGTCGCGAGATCCTGGTCAGGGGAGCCTGGCAGAGACGGCAATCGGAGGGCAACAGTGTGGCAAACAGACTTTGCGCCGCAGTATGGAACAGCCCAGCATGAAACAGCGAACCGACGCGCTGCCGACTCCTGCTGCGCGCATCGCCGGGAGATCCCTGGCCCGTGGCCCGGCTTAGGTTGCTACTGCTGAAGACCGCCCTCCTCGTCCGGCACTCCCGGCGGGAAATGCCGGGAATCCACCAGAAAGACCCCTTCAAGTATAGCGAGGTATGAACCTGGGGTGCAATGCTGGCGAAATCCGGGCAGTGGGCCAGTTTCCGAAAAGCCAGCCACACGTCCATTTGGACGCGAGGACCTTCCAATGGTCGGTTGTGTAGAACCTTGTTAGCAACAGTCATCTGGACGGTCTATTGGTCGCGGCGTAGACTTGGTTTGCTCCGATTCTTTTGGGTGCAGCCTTGTCCCCAGAGCGTTGGCTAGAATTACGGCAATTAGCAGCGCGTACTGGACGGCCTCTCCAGTGCCCATTGTGTTCATTCAAATTTGCGTTTCGTCATCGGCTACGGCGCGGAGGGGAGTGCCCTCGATGCAAGGTACCGCTCGGTTTTCCGGCGTACTACCGAGGGATTCTCTTCATCGCTTCGGAAGGCGTGTTGTTCGGAACGATCGCCTTCGGCTACATCAAACAAGGCCCCGGTTGGCTTTTGATCGGTTGGCCATTCGGTTTGGCAACGGCTTTCATCGTTCAAGGATTCATTCTTCGGGCGTTTCCTCCGAAGCTGGAGCCTCACGCCGAAGGCAACACATGGTTGAAGTTGACGTGAGTCGCGTGCTACTGCGGAAATCCGGCCACATCTCCCAGTTACCCTCGAAACCAACCCGTAGCCGCCGGATTTCCTTGTAAAATCACGGTGCTGTTGCTGTCCTTGGCACGCATCCCACAATTCGCAGCGACGAGGAGTTCATGAGCCCTCAAACCCCGGCTCCCCCACAAGAGGCGCCCCGGAAGTTCCAGCCGTTCGTCCCTCCGCAGATGCAGATGAAGGAATTCACCCTGCGGGCTGTGCTGATCGGCCTGCCGCTGACCGCCATCCTCGGCTTTGCCAACGCCTACCTGGGATTGAAAGCGGGCATGACCATCGCCGCCACCTATCCCGCGGCAGTGATCGGCATGTCGCTCCTGCGCCTGGTTAAGGGCTCGATCCTGGAAGAAAACATCACACGGACGATTGGTTCCATCGGCGAGTCGGTGGCCGCCGGCGCGGTGTTCACCATCCCGGCGTTCGTGATGGCTGGGGTTTGGCCGGTGTTTGACATGGAACACGCCTATTGGCCGTCGGTGGCGCTGATGGCCGTGGGCGGGACGCTCGGCATCCTGTTCGTCACCCTCCTCCGCCGCGTGATGGTCGAGGATCCGGAGCTGCCGTTTCCCGAATCCGTGGCCGCCTCGGAGATCCACAAGGCTGGCCAGCAGGGCGCCCGCGCCGCCAAGATCCTGTTCGCCAACATGGGATTCGGCGCCGTTATGTACTTCCTCTCGCAGATCAACCTGTTCTGGTACACGCGCACGGTGCTGGTGAAGATACCGGCGATGCTGAACGGCCTGCGCATTGGGCGCAGCGCCAGCGCGCCCATGGTCGCGACCGGCGGGCTGACCACCTTCTCGACGCCGGCCATCAGCCCGGCTTATCTCGGGGTCGGCTTCATCATCGGACCACGCCTGGCCGCGCTCAACTTCGCCGGCGGCGTGCTGGCGTGGGGACTGCTGGTGCCGCTCCTCGTCTATTTCCTTGGACCTGGGATCCAAGCCAACCTTCCGCCTGGAACCACCATGAGCTGGAGTGCGCTGGCCTTCAATATGTGGTACTCCATCGTGCGGCCCATCGCGGTGGGCGGAATGCTGGTAGGCGCAGGATTCACCCTGTTCCGCATGCGCGCCCAGCTCGGCCTCGGCATGAAACGCGCCATCCACGACTTGAAGAAATCCGCCACTGCGCATCAGGCGGTCACCGACCGCACCGAGCGTGACTTGAACGCGAAAGTCGTCTTCGCCGGAATCGCCGCCGTCTTCCTCTGCATGATCGCGCTCTACTTCTATTTCGCGGGCACGCTGCCGGGCGCGGTGGTCGCGGCCATCGTCATGATCATCCTCGGCTTCTTCTTCGCCGCCGTCTCCGGCAACCTGTGCGGGATGATCGGCTCCTCGAACAATCCAGTCTCAGGCCTCACGCTGTGCACGCTGGTGGTGGCCGCGCTCTTGATGGTGGCGATGGGCGTCAAAGGACCGAGCGGCGTGGCCGCCGTGCTGGGCGTGGCTGCGGTCGTGTGCGTTTCTTCCGCCGTCGCCGGTGAGATGCTGCAGGATCTGAAAGTCGGACACATCCTGGGCGGCACGCCCTCGAAGATGCAGATCGGCGACCTGCTCGGCATTGTCGTCGCCAGCATGGTGCTGTTCTTCCCCTTGATGATGCTGCACAAGGCCTACACCTTCGGCAGCGCCGCGCTTTCGGCGCCGCAAGCCGGACTGATGGCGATGCTGGCGCAAGGCATCGTCGGCGGCAACATGGCGTGGCCGCTGGTAGTGGTCGGCATCTTCCTGGGATTCGCGGCAATCCTGGTGCAGGTGCGCAGCCCCATGCTGTTCGCCGTCGGCATGTATCTGCCGCTGGAAACGACCTTCGCCATCTTCGTCGGCGGAGTCATCCGCTGGATCACCGACGTGCTGCGCGACCGCCGCGGCCTGAACGACGCTCAGAAAGCTCGCGTGGATAACGCCGGCGTGCTCACCGCGTCCGGCCTGATTGCGGGCGAGGCGCTGTGCGGCATCGTGATCGCCGCCATCATCGCGCAGAAGCTGTCGCATGGCGGCGCCGCCCAGTTGTTCCAGCTCTCGCCAGGGAATGCCTGGATTTCCGGCCTGATCGGACTGGCCGCGCTGATTGCGGTCATGGTCAAGCTGCCGCTCGCGAGTGCAGGCAGCCCCGACGAACCCGCACCGCCGACGGCGATTATGTGACCGCGGGTGCGACTCGCGCTCTTGGCTTTTGGCTTTTGGCTTTTAGCTAATAGCCAAGAGCCAATAGCCGACCTGCCCTCTGCGTTTATCTTTGAAAGAGTGTCGATTGCCGACAATCTCGCCCAGGTGCGTCAGCGCATCGCCGAGGCTGCCCGCCGGGCCGGCCGTCGTCCGGATGAGATCGCGCTGATGGCGGTGACGAAAACCTTCCCGCCCGAGATCATCCGCCACGCCTATGCCGCCGGTGCGCGCCTGTTCGGCGAGAACCGCGTGCAGGAATTCGCGGAAAAAGCGCCGTCGCTCGCTAATCTGCCGGGCATCGAGTTCCACCTGATCGGCCACCTGCAATCCAACAAGGCCGCCAAAGCCACGCAGATTTTTGCCGGGATTGATTCCGTGGATTCTTTGCACCTGGCGGAAAAGCTGAATGCCGCGGCCGCCGGCAAGCGCCTGCCCATCCTGATCGAAATCAATGTCGGCGGCGAGGACGCGAAGAGCGGCGTGGCTCCGGATTCGCCCGCACTCGAAGCGCTGCTCTCAGGCGCGCCGCGCCTCGAACATCTCGAGTTTCGCGGACTGATGAGCATCCCGCCATTCATGGAAGATCCGCAAGCGGCGCGGCCATACTTCCGCCGGCTGCGCGAGTTGCGCGACCAGATCGCCAGCCGCAAGCTTCCCGCCATCAGCATGAGCACGATTTCCATGGGCATGTCGCACGATTTCGAGGTTGCCATCGAAGAAGGCTCGACCTGCGTGCGCGTGGGCACCGCCATCTTCGGGGCGAGGCCGCCGAAGTGATTGTGATCCGCGATACGCCGCAGGGCACGACGTTCGCCGTACGCGTGCAGCCCCGTTCCCGCAAGAGCGCCATCGTCGGCGAGATCGGCGACGCGCTCAAGATCGCGCTGACCGCGCCTCCGGTTGAAGGCCGCGCCAACCAAGCCTGCATCAAGTTTCTGGCGGAGTTTTTGAAAGTGCCGCGCTCCTCCGTTACCATAGCCGCGGGTGAGACCAGCCGAAATAAAGTGATTCGCGTCGCAGGGATATCAGCCGATGAAGTGCGCCGTCGAATCACTCACTCCGGCTCTGAGTATTAAGTACCGAGTACCGAGTACTAAAAATGAATCTCTACATCATCGTTCTTGCCATCATCGTGGCGGCGCTGCTGGCGGTCAGCCTAAACCGCATGCGTACGGTCAAGACCAAGGCCGACTTCCTGGTCGCCGGACGCTCGCTGCCCGCCGTCGTCCTGATCTTCACGCTGCTTTCCTCGTGGATCGGCGCGGGCTCGCTCTTCGCCGGCGCGGAGAACGCCTTCAAGAACGGCTTTGCCGCGCTGTGGCAGCCGGCGGGCGGATGGGCCGGCCTGCTGATCATCTATTTTGTCGCGCCACGCGCTCGCAAGTTCGCGCAGTTCACCATTCCCGACCTGCTCGAGACGCGCTATCACACCGCCGCGCGCGTGCTCGGCACCATCGCCATCCTGTTCGCCTACACGGCGATCACTTCCTACCAGTTCAAAGGCGGCGGCGACATTCTCCACCTCATCTTTCCCGGGCTCGACCAAGTCGCGGTGCAGACCTTCGGCTTTGCGCCGGAAAACGCCCACGCGCTGGGGATGATCATCATCGCGACGTTTGTCATCGTCTTCACCGCGCTCGCCGGCATGGCCTCGGTCGCCTACATGGACCTGCTGATCGGCCTGCTGATCACCGTGACCTCGTGCATCGCGGTTCCCGTGCTGCTCCATCGTGTCGGCGGATCGGCAGGACTGCACGCCGCTCTGCCGCCGGAATACTTCCAGTGGTTCGGACGCTTCGGCTTCGTCCATGGTGTGAACCAGGGCACAGCCACGGCCTTCACCAAGGCCTGGGAGTTTTTCCTGCCGACCTTCCTGCTCATGCTCGGCAACCAGAGCATGTACCAGAAATTTTTCTCGGCCAAGACGCCGAAAGACGCGCGCACCGCCGTGGTCGGCTGGATCATCGGCACCTTTGTGCTCGAGACCCTGGTCGTTGCCATCGCCGTCCTGGGCGCCGCGATGTTCCTGCACAACCCGGAACTGTCCGCCCGCCCGCGCGAGACCATCCCCTTCACCGCGCGCCACGGGCTGCCGCCGTTCATCGGCGCACTGCTGATGGGCGCGGTCTTCTCCAAGGTGATCTCCACGGGCAACAATTACCTGTTCTCGCCGGCCACCAACCTGGTCAACGACGTCTACACCCGCTTCATCAATAAGAACGCCTCGCACCACAGCGTGCTGCTGGTTTCGCGTCTCATCATCGTAGCTCTGGGGATCTTTGCGTTACTGCAGGGCGTGGTGTGGACGTCGATCCTGGCCATGGCGCTCTACGCCTACACCATCTACTCGGCAGCGATCACCCCGGTGGTGATGGGAGCGTTTTTCTCGAAGCGCGTGACCGCAGCCGCGGCCGTCACGTCGATTATCCTGGGAACCGCCGTCACCATTTTCTGGAACGTGCAGCAACTGATCGCGCAGCGCGGCGGTGTTCCGCTGCTGCCCGCGAACTGGCTGGCGCACGACGCCATCTTCCCGGCCGTCATCACTTCGCTGCTGGCGCTGGTGCTGGTCAGCCTGGTGACGCCGGCGCCGCGCCGCGAGCAGTGGGCGCCGTTCTTCGCAGAAGGGTCGGAGGCTAAAGGCGCAGAGTGACGAGCGCGAACGACTGGGTGCGACAAATCAGGACCGCTCTCCGCCGCGGCGGCTCGCGCGAGCATGCCCAGGGGGTGCAGTGGTTTTTCAAGGAAGAAATCCGCTCGCACGGATGGCGAACCGCCGATCTGCGCCGCTTCGCTCGCAAAACCAGCCGCGATATCCAGAAGACGGACAGCCTCGAATCCCTGGTGCAGGTGGCGGACCGGCTCTTTACTGGCGATGTGCTCGAAGAGAAGGTCTTCGCCGTACTGCTGCTGGAGAATTCTGTTGCTAAGTTCGGCGCGCGGGAGTTCAGGCTATTCGAGAGCTGGCTCGATCGCGTCACGAGTTGGGCGGACCACGATGGGCTGGTGCATTACCTGATCGGCCCGATGGTCGCCGCCGACCATCGCCGCACGGCTCGCGCCCTGCGCTGGGCCAGGTCGAAGAATCGCTGGCGCCGGCGCGCGGCCGCTGTATCGCTCATCCGCGCCGCACGGCAGAAGATGTTCTTTCCCGAGATCGTCCGCATCTCGGAAGCCCTGCTCGCCGACCAGGACGACATGGTGCAGAAGGGCCTGGGATGGCTGCTGCGCGAAGCTGCCAAGGCCGATCCCAAGACGACCGTGCCCTATTTGCTCCGCATCCGCGACCGCGCCCCGCGACTGGTGCTGCGCACGGCATGCGAGACGCTGCCAGCCGCGACGAGGGCCCGCGTGCTGTCGGCAGCACAGAATCAGAAGCCCAGCGTCTCATCCGCCGACGGGCCGTAGATTGACGGCACCGGCTGGCCGTTCAAACGCAGGTAAACGCCGAGCTGGGCGCGGTGATGCACGATGTGGTTGAGGAACATCTGCCGGTAGGCAAGAAAGCGTGTTCCCTCGAAGATGGTCTTGCCGCCGAACGAGAGCTTCCAGTTCTGCTTCCAGGCCTCGTCCGGCAGGGCGGCAAGGGCACTGCGGACCTTGGCCGCGCCGTCATCGAACAGCTTGACGAGCTGCGCCGCCGACTCCAGCGGCACCGGCTTGTAACTGCCCGCGGCAAAGTCCAGCCCTGGAGCAGTCAAAACGGTTATTCCGAAGCCGGCGAGCTGAGCCACATGGGGCGCCAGCTTGCCCAGCGGCATGGACTTGGGATGGGGAGCGAAGTCGGGCTTGTCGGCTGGAACCCGCTCCAACGTCGTGCGTGTCTTCTTCATCTCGTCATCAAATTCGGGCAACAGCAGTTCGCTGATGGGCATGTGTCCTCCGATTCGGTAAGCGAAGCCATTATCGCACTAGCCCATGCTTGCGGAGCGATGGTGGGATTTCCACCGAAGATCAGGACTGAGATTGCCTCGAACGGTGCGCCAAGTAGTGCTGATCGAGGGCCTGCCGCACCAGCGTCTTGATAACCGCCTGGCGGCTGACGTTGAGGTCGTGAGCGGCTTGATCGAGTTCTTCCAGCATGGCGGCGGTGAGGTCCACATTGACGCGCTGGATGGGTTGGACCATACGCCCCTGCCTCTTGAAAAAACCAGAAATATCCTTCCCTTGATCGGCCAGACGGGCGATGGCTTCGGCGGTGACCGGCTTAGCAGGCTTACGAGTTTTCCTCATACAAGCGAATCTCCTCTTTCGTCGACTTCCACAAAGTAACGAGGTGGAGAATCTCTCCCTCCTCGTCCTCG
>Ga0116224_10002633_pt1 | contig 10392 bp, 8 predicted proteins | sample Sb_taG_9_FD_89699 | JGI IMG/M metagenome (GOLD analysis project Ga0116224, IMG submission 89699) | Peat soil microbial communities from Weissenstadt, Germany - Sb_50d_b_LC metaG | ecosystem: Environmental > Terrestrial > Soil > Wetlands > Peat | place: Germany: Weissenstadt | collected 2010-09-21
CCCGCTCGAGTGGTCGTCGCGGCATAACCGAGGCTGAACAGCCATGGCTGGCAGAACCGACTACTACAAGACGCTCGGAGTAGGCAAGGGCGCCTCCGACGAGGAGATCAAGAAGGCGTACCGTAAGCTGGCGCGCCAGTATCACCCTGACCGAAACGCCGGCGACAAGAAGGCCGAGGAGAAGTTCAAGGAGATCTCGCAGGCGCACGACGTCCTGTCCGACCCCGAGAAGCGGAAGGCGTACGACCGGGGTCAGGGTCCGCTCGGCGGATTCACTAGCGGAGGCTTCGACCCGAGCTCGTTCAGCGGCGGGTTCAGCGACATCCTGTCGAACCTGTTCGGCGGCGGCGGACCCGGGACGGCCGGGCGGGCGGGCGGCGGCACCCGGGGCCGCACAGGCGCCGGCGCCAGGACCGGACGTGCGCAGCCCCAGGGCCGCGACCTGGAGACCGAGGTCTCGCTGACGTTCGATCAGGCCGTCCACGGCGCCCAGGTGCCGCTGTCGGTGCCGACCTCCCAGCCGTGCCCGACCTGTCGCGGCACCGGCGCGAAGCCCGGTACCACGCCGAAGGTGTGCCCGGTGTGCGAAGGACGCGGGATCGAGTCCCAGAGCCAGGGGATCTTCTCGATCTCCCAGCCGTGCTCGAACTGCGCCGGCGCCGGCACCGTGATCGAAGACCCGTGCCCGACCTGCAATGGCACCGGTGCCCAACGCAACATTCGCAAGCTCCGGGTCAACATCCCGGCCGGCGTGCACGACGGTAGCCGGATCCGGCTAGCCGGCAAGGGCGAGGCCGGGCTGCGCGGTGGCGAGCCCGGCGACCTGTACGTGATCACGCGCGTGCAGGAGTCGCCGGTGTTCAAGACCGCCGGCGACAACCTCGAGGTGGAGGTGCCGCTGACGATCCCCGAGGCGGTTCGCGGCGCGATCGTCGAGGTGCCGACGCTGAACGGGTCCAAGCGGCTCCGGGTTCCCGCCGGGACCAAGCACGGCACGGTCCAGCGACTGCGCGGCGAGGGTCCTCCCCGGCCCGGCGGCAAGGCTCGCGGCGACATCCGCTACCGGTTCGTGATCGACGTTCCCGAGTCGCTCTCGCCCGAGCAGGACGAGGCGATCGACCGGCTCTCGCGGGTGATGAACGGCAACCCGCGGGCCGACCTGTTCAAGCAGGCGCAAGGAGGGAAGAGCTGATGGCGGCGCGGCGCGTGCGCACCTCCGCGCGGGTCGAGGTGTCCTCGGAGCGCGGCGTGTTCATGATCTCGGTCGCCGCGGAGCTCGCCGAGATGCACCCTCAGACGCTCCGGATGTACGAGGCCCGCGGCCTGATCGAACCCAAGCGCTCGCCGAAAGGGACGCGGCTCTATTCCCACAAGGACGTCGAGCGGCTGCGCCGGATCCAGGAGATGACGGCCGAGCTCGGCATGAACCTCGCGGGGGTCGAGCGCGTGCTCGAGCTCGAGCAGCAGCTCGAGATCATGGAGCGCAAGGTCAAGGCGCTCGAGAAGCGCGCCGGCGAGCTGAAGACCGAGGTGGAGCGGCTCGAGCAGCTGCGCCGCGAGCTGCGGGCCGAGATCGTGCCCTACGCCAAGGGCGGCGCGATCGTCCGCAACTCGGACGTGAAGCGGTTCTCACTCCAGGTGCAGCGCCCGTCCGCGTGACTTCCGCCGGCGAACCGCGCACGCTTGCGGGGCGCTACCGGCTCGACGAGGTGATCGGGCGCGGCGGCATGAGCACCGTCTACCGCGGCACCGATCTCGCGCTGGATCGCGTCGTCGCGGTCAAGGTCGCGCTCGACCCGCTGGTCGAGCAGAGCCCCGTCTACCTCGCCCGGTTCACCCGCGAGGCGCAGGCCGCCGCGGCGGTCGGCCATCCCGGGGTGGTGACCGTGTACGACGCCGGGGCAGACGGGCCGACTCGGTTCATCGTGATGGAGTACGTCCCCGGACGGAGCCTCGCGGAGATCCTCAGCGAGCGCGAGCACAAGCCGCTCGAGCCGGACGAGGCTGCGGACATCGCCGCGCAGGTCGCCGACGCACTGAGCTCGGCGCACGCCGCCGGGATCATCCACCGCGACATCAAGCCCGGCAACATCATGGTCGAGCCCGATGGGTCGGTGAAGGTGCTCGACTTCGGGATCGCGCGAGCGCTCGACGGACACACGCTCACGCAGACCGCGACCGTGCTCGGCACCTCGGCGTACATGTCTCCCGAGCAAGCGCTGGGGCAGCCGGTGGATGCCCGCTCGGACGTCTACTCGCTGGGGTGCGTGCTGTACGAGATGCTGACCGGCGAGCCGCCGTTCATCGCCGATGTGGCGGCCGCGGTGCTGCACCAGCATGTGCGGGTCGAGCCCAAGCCGGCGCGCGAGCGCAACCCAGCGATCCCGCCGGCGCTGAACGAGCTGGTCATGCAGATGCTGGCCAAGTCGCCCAAGGACCGGCCGCAGGCCGCCGCCGATGTCCGTGACCGCCTCGCGCAGGCCGCCGCCGGGGCCGATCCGCAGGACCGAAGCGACGATCTCACGACGATCGCGATGGCCGCGGCGATGGCCCCAACGCCGGCCACCGTCCCGATCGAGGCCACCGAGCCCACCCCCGAAGAACCCGCCGAGCCGACCGAGGCGACCGTGCCGTTGGCACCGCACCCGGCGCGCCCGGCGGACCCGGCGCGCCCGGCGGAGCGGGCGAGGACGACCGCTCCCTCGCCCCCACCGAACAAGCGCCGGAGCGCCACCGGCTTCTGGATCACGGTGTTCGTCCTCGCCGCGGTGCTGCTGGGCGGCGCCGCGGCGCTCGCCTTGAAAGGCGGCGGCTCCTCGGGAACCACGAGCTCGGGGCATTCGACAGCTTCGGACACCGGCCCACACACGAGCTCGCAGACGATCACCAGCCAGTCGCCGCCGGCCCATCAGAGCACGACTTCGACGAGCGCCCCGCCCGCCTCTACGTCGAGCTCCAGCTCGACATCCTCGTCGACATCGAGCACGACGCCGACGACCTCGACGACACCGACTCAGCCCACCACGACCACCGGCACGGGCACCGCCCCGCCGGGGACGCCGCCCGGTCAGGGCGGAACCCCGCCCGGCCAGGCGAAAAAGGGCTAGAACCTGGCACCGGGATCTGTCATAATCTAAGTCACGTAGACTTAGATTTTTCCCGAGAGCGAACCCGAAACCGAGACACGCCTATGCAACCAGACCGCTTCACGATCAAGTCCCAGGAGGCGCTCCAGGCTGCCCAGCGTCTTGCCGATGAGCGCCGCAACCCGCAGACGATGCCCGAGCACCTTTTGGCCGTCATGCTCGAGCAGGACGGCGGCATCGTCGCGCCCGTGCTCCAGAAGCTCGGCGTCGCGCCCGCGAGCGTCCGCCAGGCCGTCGGCCAGGCGCTCGACGCGCTGCCCAAGCTGAGCGGCTCCGCCTCACCCGAGCCCGCCGGAGGCTCGAGCGAGCTCGTCCAGATCCTGCGCGCCGCCGAGACCGAGATGCGCGAGCTGAACGACGAGTACGTCTCCACCGAGCATCTGATGCTCGCGATTGCCCAGCATCCGGGCAAGGCCGGCGACGCGCTCCGCAGCAATGGCGCTACCCACGACCAGCTGCTCAAGGCGCTGGCCGAGGTTCGCGGCAGCCATCGCGTTACCGATGAGAACCCCGAGGAGAAGTACCGGGCGCTCGAGCGCTACGGGCGCGACCTGACCGAGGCCGCCGCCCAGGGCAAGCTCGACCCGGTCATCGGCCGTGACGACGAGATCCGCCGCGTCGTCCAGGTGCTGTCGAGGCGCACCAAGAACAACCCGGTGCTGATCGGCGAGCCGGGCGTCGGCAAGACCGCGATCGTCGAGGGTCTGGCGCAGCGGATCGTGTCCGGCGACGTGCCCGAGAGCCTCAAGGACCGCCGGCTGGTCGCGCTCGACCTGAGCGCGATGGTCGCCGGCTCCAAGTACCGCGGCGAGTTCGAGGACCGGCTGAAGGCCGTGCTCAAGGAGATCGCCGACGCCAAGGGCCAGATCATCGTGTTCATCGACGAGCTCCACACGATCGTCGGCGCCGGCGCCGCCGAGGGCGCGATGGACGCCGGCAACATGCTCAAGCCGATGCTCGCCCGCGGCGAGCTGCGGGCGGTCGGCGCGACCACGCTCGACGAGTACCGCAAGCACATCGAGAAGGACCCGGCGCTCGAGCGGCGCTTCCAGCCCGTCTACGTCGGCGAGCCGAGCGTCGAGGACACGATCGCGATTCTCCGCGGCCTGAAGGAGCGCTATCAGGTCCACCACAAGATCCGCATCCAGGACTCCGCGCTTGTGGCGGCGGCGACGCTGAGCCAGCGCTACATCGCCGACCGGTTCCTGCCCGACAAGGCGATCGACCTCGTCGACGAGGCCGCATCGCGGATCCGGATGGAGATCGACTCCAAGCCGACCGAGATCGACGAGGTCGACCGGCACATCATGCAGCTCGAGATCGAGCTCCAGTCGCTGGGCGACGACGACGATCCAGGCACGGCGGCTCGCCGCGAGCAGCTCGAGCGCGCCCTGGCCGAGGAGCGCGAGCGCTCCGACGCGATGCATGCCGAGTGGCAGCGCGAGAAGGAATCCGTCGGCGCCGTGGCCGAGCTTCAGGAGCGGCTCGAGCAGGCGAAGACCGAGCTCGAACGCGCCCAGCGCGAGGCCGACCTGGGCCGGGCGGCCGAGCTTCAGTACGGGACGATCCCGGAGCTCGAGAAGCAGCTAGCCGCCGCTGAGTCGGCCGAGCACGAGATCGCCGGAGGCGCACCGAAGTTTCTCAAGGATGTCGTCGACGCCGACGACGTGGCCGAGGTCGTGGCCAAGTGGACGGGGATCCCGGTCTCGCGCCTTATGGAGGGCGAGATCGAGAAGCTCGTGCACATGGAGCAGCGCCTCCACCAGCGGGTGATCGGCCAGGACGAGCCGGTCGAGGTGGTGTCAAACGCGCTCCGGCGCTCGCGCGCCGGCCTCCAGGACCCCGACCGGCCGATCGGCACGTTCCTGTTCATCGGGCCCACCGGCGTCGGCAAGACCGAGCTGGCGCGAGCGCTGGCCGAGTTCATGTTCGACAGCCAGGACGCGATGGTCCGGATCGACATGTCCGAGTACATGGAGAAGCACGCGGTCTCGCGGCTGGTCGGCGCGCCTCCCGGATACGTCGGCTACGACGAGGGCGGTCAGCTGACCGAGGCGGTCCGCCGGCGTCCGTATAGCGTCGTGCTGCTCGACGAGATCGAGAAGGCCCACCCCGACGTGTTCAACACGCTGCTCCAGGTGATGGACGACGGGCGCCTGACCGACGGCCAGGGGCGGACCGTGTCGTTCAAGAACACGGTGCTGATCATGACGTCGAATATTCCGGGGGGCCGGGCCGGCGTCGAGGCCCACTTCCGGCCCGAGTTCGTCAACCGTCTCGATGACATCGTCGAGTTCCACTCGCTCACGCGGGAGCAGATCTCGGAGATCGTCGACCTCCAGGTCGCACGGCTGATCAGCCGGGTCCGCGAGCGGGGGATCGAGGTCGAGCTGACCGACGACGCCCGGACGCTGCTGGGCAACCTCGGCTACGACCCGACGTACGGCGCCCGCCCGCTCAAGCGGGTGATCCAGAAGCGTCTGGTCGACCCGCTGGCGCTGGCGATCCTCGAGGGTCGCTTCACGTCAGGCGACACCATCAGAGTCGACGCCGCGGAGGGCGACCTGGTGCTCGAGCGGGCCGAGGAGCCGGCGCGCGTGTAAGCGTGGAATGCTTCGGCACCATCGCCCCCCGGCGAGGATCTGGATTCCCATCCACCCACCCCCCACCGCCCAAGGAGGGAGCAGTGCCGACGTACATCATGCTTTCGACGCTCAGCCCTGAAGGCGTTCAGACGATCAAGAACAACCCGTCGCGGATCAAAGAGGTCAATCGCGAAGTCGAGCAGCTCGGCGCCACCGTGAAGGCGCAGTGGGCAACGCTCGGGCAGTTCGACTTCGTGAACGTCGTCGAGGCCCCCGACGAGAAGACGATGGCGCGGATCTCGCTCGAGCTCGGCTCGCGTGGGACCGCGAAGTACGAAACGCTCGTCGCGATTCCGATCGACGACTTCATTGGCGCGATCTGAATTGATTGGGGGTTCGCCCACCCGCCCGCCCACCCGCCCGCCCACGCGAGTATTGGTCGTCGGCGGCGGCGGCCGCGAGCACGCGCTCGTCCACGCGCTGGCCCGCTCGTCCCGGCGGCCGGAGATCCTGTGCGCCCCCGGCAACGCGGGGATCGCACTCGGCGCGCGAGTGATCCCCGTCAGCTCCGAAGACATCGAGGGGATCGTGGCCGCCGCGACGCGGGAGAGCGTCGACCTCGTCGTTATCGGACCCGAGGCGCCGCTCGTGGCGGGCCTCGCCGACGCGCTCACCGACGCCGGGATCCGGTGCTTCGGCCCGACCAAGGCGGCGGCGCAGCTCGAGGGCTCGAAGGCGTTCTGCAAGGAGATCATGGGTGCCGCCGGCGTGCCGACGGCTGCTTATGAGGTTGTTCGGGATCCGCAGGCCGGCCTGGACGCCATCGAGCGATATCCGGCCGTGATCAAGGCGGATGGATTGGCCGCCGGCAAGGGCGTGATCATCGCCGCCGACGAGGGCGAAGCGCGCGCGGCCCTACACGAGCTGCTGGTCGAGCGCAGGTTCGGCACGACCCGGGTCGTGGTCGAGGAGCACCTCGAGGGCGAGGAGCTGTCGCTGCTCGCGCTGTGCGACGCCCAGACCGCGCTGCCGCTCGCCTCGGCCCAGGACTACAAGCGGATCTTCGACGGCGACCGGGGACCCAACACCGGTGGGATGGGGTCCTACTCGCCGGTTCCGGCGGTCGACGACGCACGGGCCCGGGAGATCTGCGCCGCGGTCCATCAGCCGGTGCTCGACGAGCTGGCGCGCCGGGGGATCCCGTTCCAGGGGATGCTCTACGCGGGCCTGATGATGACCGCCGACGGGCCGCGGGTGCTCGTTTTTTTCGTGCACTTGGCCGCCCCCGAGACCCAAGCGATCCTGCCCCGGCTGCAATCCGATCTGCTCGTGCTGCTCGAGTCTGCGACGGTCGTCGGCGGCCTGGCCGGAGCCGAGCTGCGGTGGGCGCCGGAGATGGCGGTGAGCGTGGTGCTGGCGAGCGCCGGCTATCCCGCGAGCTCGTCGCACGGCGACGTGATCTCCGGGCTCGACGCGGCGGGCTTTGACGCCCAGGTCACCCACGCCGGCACCGCCCGCAACGCCGCCGGTCAGATCGTGACCGCGGGTGGCCGGGTGCTGAATGTGACCGCGCTCGGCGCCGACGCGCCGTCCGCCCGCGAGGCCGCTTATGCTGCCGCCGACATGATCCACTTCGACGGTCGCCAGATGCGCCGCGACATCGCGCTCAAGGTCGCCCAGGCGACGCGGGCATGAGCGATTACCCTCGCCCCGCCCCCGAGACCTTCGAAGAGCCGGTCGTCGAGCTCGAGGGGCTCGAGGTCGACGCGCCGCGGGTGGGGATCGTGATGGGCTCGAAAAGCGATCTCGAGCGGATGGAGGCCGCCGAGAAGGAGCTGATCGAGCGCGGGATCCGCTGCGAGGTGAGGGTCATGTCCGCCCACCGCGAGCCCGACAAGGTCGCCGACTACGCGCGCAACGCGCGGATGCGCGGGCTGCGCGTGATCATCGCCGGCGCCGGTCTGTCCGCGGCGCTCCCGGGCGTGGTAGCGGCGCACTCCGACCTGCCGGTGATCGGGGTGCCGCTGACCAGCCGCACGTCCGTTGCCGGCGGACTCGACGCGCTGCTGTCGATCGCGCAGATGCCGCCCGGGGTGCCGGTGGCGTGCGTCGGCGTCGACAACGCGCGCAACGCGGCGGTGCTCGCCGCGCGGATTCTCGAGAGCTGAGCTTCGGGGTCGGTAGCCTTCAGGTCGGGATCGATGCCCGACGTAGTTCACGTGTCATCGCTGGCTGGGAGTCCGCTGCTCGACTCCTCGGGTCAGCGGCTCGGAAAGGTCGAGGACGTGGTGGCGCGGCTCGACTCCGGAGAGGGCGTCGCGCCGGTGATCGGGCTGACGGCACGAATTGCCGGTCGCGAGATGTTCGTGCCGGCCGACCGGATCCAGCAGCTGGGGCCCTACTCGGTACGGACGTCGACAACCAAGCTCGACCTCGCGCAGTTCGAGCGGCGTCCCGGTGAAGTACTGCTCCGGGCCGATGTCCTCGATCGCAGCATGATCCACGTCAACACGGCGCACCTGGTCAAGGCGCGCGAGGTCGAACTGGTGCGCGCCGGCGACACCTGGCGGGTCGCCGGCGTCGACCCGAGCCTCCGCCCGCGGCTGTGGCGCTTTCTGCCCCGGCGCTTCCGCGGTCACGACACCGAGCACCGGCAGTTCGTCGACTGGCACGACGTCGAGCCGTTCGTCGGGCACGTTCCGACGTCGCGGTTGAAGCTCGCGACGCGACGCATCCTCCGGATGCATCCGGCGCAGATCGCCGATCTGGTCGAGGCCGCGAGCCACGAGGAGGGCGGGGAGATCCTCGAGGCGGTCGGCCAGGACAAGGAGCTCGAGGCCGACGTGTTCGAGGAGCTCGACGACGAGCACCAGGTCGAGTTCCTGCGCGAGCGCTCCGATCAGGAGGCCGCGGCGGTGTTGGGGCGGATGGCGAGCGACGATGCCGCCGACCTGCTGCTGGAGCTGGACCAGGACCGTCGCCTGCCGATCCTGAACGCGATGCCCGCCGCGACACAGCGCAAGGTGCGGGCGCTACTCGGTTTCAACCCCTCGACCGCCGGCGGCCTCATGAACCCGGACTTCATCGCGTTGGCGGCGAACGAGACCGTGGCAGAGGCGCTCACTCGGGTCCGGGCCAGCAACCTCGGACTGCAGCAGGTCGCGATCGTCTGCGTGGTCGACGACGCCGGCAAGCTGATAGACACGCTGTCGCTCGCCGAGCTCGTGCGTGCCGAGGGACATCAGACGGTCTCTCGGCTGGTCGACGACTTCACACCAAGCGTCGCGACCGAGGCGGACGTGCCCGAGGTGGCGCGGTTGATGAGCGACTTCAACCTGATCGCGATGCCGGTCCTCGACCACGACGGCAGGCCGGTCGGGATCGTCGCGGTCGACGACGTGCTCGAGCTCCTCGTCCCCGAGGAGTGGCGTCGCCGGGCGGGAGTGGCGCGCGACTAGCCCTTACTGGGCGGCCGGGTCGAGAGCGCGGCCAACGTTCCCCCGCGTGCGCACGAACCTGTCGCAGACGGTGATCGCGCTCTCGATCGTGCTCCAGTGCAGCGCGTCCGGGACATCGTTCGGCCAGTGGTAGTTCATCGGGAGCTTGGTCTCATCGACCGACGCGAGCGTCGCGACGGAGTAGCCGGCGCGCAGCGGGATGATCGCGTCGGTGGCGGCGGTTGTGCGCAGACCGCGAACGATCTCCTGGCCGGTGTCCGCGGCGGCGTGGGCGAGCGCCTCGCGCATGTGAGTCGGGTAGTCGCGCATGCGGAGCATCCCCTCGCCCTCGACGACGATAAGCGTCGGGCCGCCGAGGCACTCGAGACAGACCATCTCGGTCCGGTGCGGGTCGAGCTCGCCGAAATGCCGCCGGCCGAACCCCTGCATGCCCTCGCTGAAGGATTCCTCTGAGCCGGTCGAGATCAGGAGCACCCGCACGCCCTCGACCGGCCGCTCGCGTAGACGCGCAGCGAGGGCGATCACGACGCCGACTGCGCTCAGGTTGTCGTTCGCGCCCGGCACCGATGCGCGCGCCCCGATGTCCGCCATCGCGGCGGTTGCCCCGGCCGCGATCGCGGTGCCGGCGGCCAGCACGCGCCGCGCCCCCAGAATCGAGCCGGCGCACACCAGCACCGGGCCCAGCCAGACGGTGTACATCAGCGGGAAGCTTCGCCCCGCCCGGGCGTGTAGCCGCGGCGCGAGCTTGAGCGGGATCCGCGGCAGGACCGGGTGGAAGACGAGCCCGGAATGCGCGGCATCGTGGTGGGCGATGAACACCACCGTGCGCTCGGCATCGGGGTCCCCGGTCTCCGCCACCACGTTCCAGGTCGCGCGGTGCGGCAGGACCGCACGCCGAAACCACCGGCGGCCATGACCGAGGTCGTCCCACAGGGCGGCGCCGCCGGCGCCGGCCAGCGCCGCGGTGATCGCGCGTCGCCAGGAGCTGCCTCGCCGCAGCGTGAGCGCGCCGGCCGCGGCCGTGATCGCGTTCACGAGCCCGATCGGCCACCAGTAGCCACCGTGCGCGCGTTCCTCCTCGACGGTGGCTTCGCAACCGAGTGCCCGCAGGCGGTCGGCGATCAGCTCGGCGGCGCGGCGCTCACCGTCCGAGGCGGACGGTCGCTCCATCGCCGCCAGCTCGCGGATCGCGGCCTTGCAGTC
>Ga0116224_10002643_pt1 | contig 10360 bp, 9 predicted proteins | sample Sb_taG_9_FD_89699 | JGI IMG/M metagenome (GOLD analysis project Ga0116224, IMG submission 89699) | Peat soil microbial communities from Weissenstadt, Germany - Sb_50d_b_LC metaG | ecosystem: Environmental > Terrestrial > Soil > Wetlands > Peat | place: Germany: Weissenstadt | collected 2010-09-21
CGCCCAAGCAGACGCTCCCTTCCCACGGTGAACATTGCCCCGGCCGTGGGCTGGCCCGCCGGCGCGAAACCCACACCGGCCGAGGGCCTCTCGGTCGCCGCCTATGCGACGGGCCTCAACCATCCGCGCTGGCTCTACGTCCTGCCGAATGGCGACGTGCTGGTGGCGGAGACCAATACGCCGGCCAAGCCTGAGGCCTCACCAGGCATCAGGGACATGGTCACGGATTTCGTGATGCACCGCGCCGGCGGGGGGATGCCAAGCCCCAATCGCATCATTTTGCTGCGCGATGCCGATGGCGATGGTGTCGCTGAAGTGGCATCGACGTTCTTGGCGGGGCTCAATTCACCCTTTGGCATGGCCTTGGTGGGGCATGACCTCTATGTGGCGGATACGGATGCTCTGTTGCGATTTCCCTATGAAGCCGGGGAGACGAAGATTGCCCACCCGGGCGTGAAAGTGACCGACTTGCCCGCCGGCGGCATCAATTACCACTGGACCAAGAACGTCATCGCGAGTCCCGATGGCTCGCAGCTCTTCGTGACGGTCGGCTCCAATAGCAATGCCGGGGAAAACGGCATGAGCAACGAGGATGGCCGCGCCGCCATCCTCGATATCGATCCGTCGACCGGGCATGGACGCCTGTTCGCGTCCGGCCTGCGCAATCCGAACGGGCTCGTCTGGCAACCGGAGAGCCGTAAGCTCTGGACCGTCGTCAACGAGCGCGACGAGCTCGGCAGCGACCTCGTCCCAGACTATTTGACCTCGGTGAAGGAGGGAGGCTTTTACGGTTGGCCCTACAGCTATTTTGGCCAGCACCTCGACCCGCGGGTCACGCCGCAGCGTCCGGATCGCGTCAAGACGGCGATCGCCCCCGACTACGCGCTCGGACCTCACACCGCCTCGCTCGGTCTCGCCTTCTACGATGGCAAGCTCCTGCCCGCGCGATATGTGGGCGGCGCCTTCATCGGTCAGCACGGCTCCTGGAACCGTAGGCCGCGAAGCGGATACAAGGTGGTCTTCGTGCCCTTCGCCGAAGGCCGCCCGTCCGGCATGCCCGAGGACATCCTCACCGGCTTCGTCGATAGGAATGGAGATGCGCGTGGTCGCCCGGTAGGCGTTGCCATTGATCGGACTGGCGCGCTGCTGGTTGCCGATGACGTTGGCAATACGATTTGGCGTGTGGCCCCCGCCGCGGCCGTGAGCGCCGGCGCCGAGCCCTGAGGCCACACTCCTTGGTTGCGCGAAAGAGAGGGAGAGGCTCGCGATTCAAGCTTTCTTAAATGTTCCGCGCTTCGATTCGCTGGCGAGTGCGCACCTCACGCACGAGGTGGGCCGCACAGAGCTGAACGGGGTGGGCGTCCTTCGTTGCCTTGAGCTTCTGGGCTCTGGGGCCGCGAAGGACGGGTGAATTGACTCACAAAGCGTCGGAATTTTGGGGGGCAGCCTTATTTCTATTGCCCCCCGAAATAACGTCCGTCTTGAGAGCGATTTGCCTCGCACCCGCTTCACAGTGGGGGCGTGTTTGTGTCCAACCCATTAGACGTCGTCCATCTCTTTGATGCGAAAGTTGCCGCCGTTGCAGGGACCGTCGCCCGGTCAAAGAAAGCTGTCGTCTCGGCAAAGGAGGACCTTGATAAGCATCAGCGGTGGCTTGAGCGCCATCGCGTCCTCTGCGCGAGGGACCTGAAACGGCACCAACGCCGCTTGCAACGCCGACGCGCGATCGAGGCGTGCAAGCATATAGCGATATCCGTGGTCCTGCTTGTGCCCTCTCTCTGCGGCGCGTTATTGCATGGGTCGATCCAGGCCCTGATCTTTCTTTACGACCTGATCTCGATCAGTTGTTCCTGGGCCGGCGCAAAGGCTCGCGCCCTTGGGCTCTGGCTCATCGGTCTGCTTTTACGCGGGTTCTCCTGGGTCGGCGTAAAGGCTCATGCCTTCGGGATTTGGCTCATCGGCCTGCTTTCGATCGGTTTTTCCTGGGCCGGCGCAAAGGCTCGCGCCCTCGGACTCTCGCTCTTCGGGCTGCTTACGCTCAGTTCCTCCTGGGCCCGTGTACAGGCTCGCGCCTTCGGGCTCTGGCTCATCGGCCTGCTCTCATGCGGGTTCTCCTGGATCGGCGTAAAGTGTCACGGCATCGGGCTTTCGCTCATCGAACTGCTTTCGATCAGTTGCTCCCGGATCGGCGTAAAGGCTCCCGCCCTCGTGCTTTCGCTCGAGGAAATAGTCGCAAGGCAGTTCTCGCAACTCCTCGTGCGATTGGGCTTTCACGATGACGCGCGCGGCGGGACGCGCGATACGAGTCCCGCCGGCCATCTCGATGAGCATCGCTTGCAGGAAGCAGCCTTCGCCCGGCTGCGATCGGAACATGAGCGCCTCCAGACCCGCATCCATGCATTGGACAAGCATTACGGGCGGCGCGTCGTGAGCGGAGGCCAGGCGAGCGGCGCATCGAACCAAGAATGGGTGCAACTGCGCGAGCTGGCGCGGAATGCGGCTCGGCTATTCGACATGCAAGAACGTCATTTGCTCGATTCTGCGGTTTCGAGGGGAAGTGGGCGCCCTAGCGTCGTCGATGGAACCGGCCCCTTGGCTCCCATCCATTCGCTTCAGGCTGGCCACGCCGTTTATGAGGCCCCCGCTCTGGCGAGACGAGACGACCCCAGGGCGGCGCCACGTTGTGGAGGCGCAGCCTCGCTTAGGGTCTGGAGTTATTGGTGAGCCTGCCAGGATCCGAGCCCGGGACCTCTGATCAAAAGTCAGGCCCACCGGTGTTCACCCGGAAGACATTAAAGGCCGAATTAGGGATTGGTGACGTAAGGTTTTAGGGCCCGAGGGCGTCTTTGGCGCCGTCGGCGCGGCACTTTACGAGGAGGTGCTCTCAATGGAGCATCGCGCTTTCGTACCGGCTTTCGGAGTTCTGGCTGCCGCTCTCGTCTCTGCTGGGGTCAGCTCTCAAGCATCCGCCAGATGGAGATCACACCCGCCGCGACCGTCGAGGCGAGGGTGTCCGTGGTGCCCGAGACGCTGAGGTCGGCACCACCGGCTGCGTCCCAGCAAGCCTCCTTAGGCCTCGGCGTCGTCATGCCCACGGCGAGTCCTGAGCCATTGCTGCTCTCCGGCGAGAATGTCTCCAGCATGATGGTGATGACAATGCCTTCGTCCATGGCCGCGGCTCCGCTCCAGGCCGCGACGCCCTGCACCAGTGGCGGCAGCGCCCCGTGCCGTGACGCCGAGGCCGAAGCTCAAACCGGCGGTGCACAAACCGCAAGAGCAGCCGTCCTGGTTGCGCCTCTCCTGGTTGCGCCTGCCCTGGTTAGCCGTAGTGGACCTTTACAACAGCTTCCGCCAATGCGGGCAAATTCAAACTGAGAGACTACCAGTGGCACGCGCGCAAGAAGCTAGCCGCTAGGCTGCGCAGCGCTGATCAATGAATTCCTGGATCGGCCAAATAACATGAACGTCAGTCACGGGTTTACCCCCTCGCGTATCTCTTGCGTGCGCTCCTTTGGATTCACCAGCAATAGGCGGCAAGCGTCGCCGTACTTCGCAATGAGCACGGAGAAATTGACGCAATCGTTCGTAATAAGAGCCGCGAGAGTTTCCACTGCCAACTTAGTTCGGGCGGCCAAGGCTTCGTCCGACATACCGGCGGACTTGCTGGCCATTATTGCGCCGTCCGCTGTCGCTTTTCTCAACTCCTGATTCCGCGAGAGTTCACCCTCCGTAGCCGTTCGCGGGGCGCACCGCCTAGCAAGTGTGAAGAATGCAAAGCAATTTGTGTATTCTGAGGACAGTTCATTAAAGACGTCGATTTCGTTGGCGGTAGCGGAAGTGCTCGCCACCAAGCCGCCAATTAACGCGAGCCCCTTCAACGTGGCGCGAACGCGATCCCTTGCGCCCTTGGTCATGCCTCCAACATTGCACGAACGCAAGATCGGGTCGAGAGCGCGACGCGCACACCATCATTGTTTTCTCCACCGACAATGGCGCGGAGAACTTCACCTGGCCCGATGGTGGCCAGACACCATTCGCTGGGGGCAAGAGAACGGCCCTTGAGGGCGGTTTCCGCGTGCCCGCGATCATTCGCTGGCCTGGCAAGGTTCCGGCGGGCAAGGTCGAGAATGCGATCGTATCTGGGCTCGACTGGTTCCCAACCTTCGTCGCGGCAGCCGGTGATCCAAACATCGTCGACGAACTCAAGCAGGGCAAGCAGATCGGTGATCGGACTTATAAAGTGCACCTTGACGGCTATGACCAGACAGACCTCATCACCGGCAAGGGCCCATCGAAGCGGCACGAGATCTTCTACTTAACCGAGAGCACCCTAAGCGCGGTCCGCATCGATGATTTCAAGTATCGCTTTACGGACGGCCCAACGGCTGGCTTGGCGCTACTGAGAAGGTTGATTGGCCTATACTCGTTAATCTCCGTCTAGACCCATACGAGCGCACTGGTATGCCCGACGGGAAAAGCGGTTCCATCGCCTATTACGACTGGTTCGCCTACGAGTTCTGGCGTTTCGTGTTCGTACAACAGGAGGTCGGTAAGGCCGCCCAAAGCCTCATCGAGTTCCCGCCGATGCAGAAGGGCGCGAGCTTCAATCTCGAGGCAGTGAAAGCGCAAATACAGGCGGCAATAGCCGCACAGACCGGTAAGTAAGACGGACAAGCCGCGCTGCTCGTCGCTTAGACGAGCCGGCGCGGCTTATTGCTAGAACAGCGTTCCACCCGCCCAAGGACGCCTCACGGGACCGATCCCTTCCTGGTCATGCCGAATATGATGAGCTTCGCCTACAGCAATTTGATCGGATTCGGCAGGTACCGATAAGGTCTGCTTTGGGTCAATTGCCGACGTCACTGCACACGGCCTAGTCAGTCCGCTTAATGCGAGAAGCGGTCATTGCCAGGCGACGGGGCCAAGTCCTCATCTATGAGCATTTCGGCATTGGGCAGCCGTCTGCTTGGGAAACTATCGAGGCATCGCTACGCTGTTCGCCGGGCACGGTAATGTGCTCAGGCCTCAGCAGCCCGAGCCGGCCATCCGCCCCAATCGCCACAGTATGAATGTAGAAGCCAGTGGTTTTGTCGTCAGTCGCTTCCATGACCGGTGAAGGGGCCGACACAATCAGAAGGCCCGCGCATTCACCGATCCAATCGATGTGCCGGTGACCGTGCATCAAGACGGCTCGGCCAGCCAAGGGCTGCAGTTGGCGCACGAACCAGTTGCCATTGATCAGCGCCGTGCCGATTCGCTCGGACAACGCCTTGGCAGGCCGAGGATACTCAACGACGTGGTGATGTAGGGCGATAATCCAACAGGCGCGAGGGTACCGCTCGCGTGCGATCTCAAGACCCCGGACCTGCTCGGCTGAGACCATTCCGAGCGCATTGGTAAAGGAAAAATGCGTGTCGGCGTTTGAGTTCAAGAGGATGATCCCAAGGCCGTCGTCCCGATCAGGTGGAAGAACCATTGGAAAGACCTTGGCCCAGAGTTCCGTCACCGCGTAGGACAGACGCGGCCTTGCGGCATCGGCGAACCGGATCATCGCCTTGAGATGCGGCTGCAACGCTTCTTCGAGGGTCTTACCCAGACAGCCTTCTGCATAGTCTACCACTCTGACGCGCCGACCCTGCAGCGCGGCAATGGCGGACAATGCTCTGATCTGGCGCAATCGCCGGTTGGGGCTGGTCGGCAAGTCCATGCGCGCCGGGTTGGCGCGATCGACAATGTTGAGGTCGTGATTGCCCGGCAGCACCAAGACGCGTTCGGCGATCTTGGGATTCGCTGCTATAACCTCGAGGAATTCGGCCCACTCCGCGGAGCTGCCCGCATCGGTCATGTCCCCCGTGATCAGGATTGCGTCTAGAGGGGCCTTTGCGTGCAGCGCCTGCAATTTCGCTAGCACCCGCTTCAGCCGAACGTTGCCGCGCGGGCCTGATCGCCCGCTCTCAATTCGAAAGCCGTAACGCTCGCCCACCACGTGGACGTCCGACAAATGTGCGATACGCCACACGCGGCTGTCATACGGGCGCGCGTGGAACTCGCCGAGATCGCGGGGTTGAGCCATGGTGGCGTCCGCCGACGCCCAGACCATGGCGCCGACGGCCAGATAGGCCGTGACCAATACGGCACTGTTGGCCAGCGCCACGACCACAAGGCGGCGCCAGGAGCCAATCTCCGAGATGCTGCCGAACAGATGCGCACTCGGCCAGACCAGCCACAGCACTAAAAGGGCCAGACCGCAGATCATCACGCCTGCGGCGGCTGCCGCTGCGGCGCGCAGTTTGGCGTGTTGGTCCTTGCTGGCGTCCGATGCGAACAGCCGTTCGGCGATGTGCCGCAGCGCTTCGCGACAGGTTGCGTAGCCAGGCTGTACGACGACCGAATTCAGCGACCAGAAGCTCTTCTCGGCCAAGCGGAACAGCGTGCGCCAGCCGAACCATCCGACCGCGATGACCACCGCGAAAAGTAACGCGGACCCAATCCCAATCGCTGGGGCCGCGATTTTGCCGGAGACCTTCCTAAGCCAATCGGAGGCGACGATTGGAGCAAGGCCGAGAAGGAGGCCAGGTACGACAAGCAACAGCATCCAGGCTATCAGAAGTTTCGGAAGGCTGATCTCCACGAGCAGGCCGCCGGCAAGCGAAAGCAAAGAGCGACGCTTGGTGCTCGATACATCGGTTTCGATATCGCCTTGGCGAGGATCGATGATCGGTTTCAATTAGCCCTCCTCACTACGATGGGCTCTCCGTCAAATCCCGATATCAAGCCGTGGCTCAATTGGACGCACGATTCGGAGGCTTGCCTGACAAGAGGGTCGCGATCCAACGAGTCGATGGAGAGTGCTGGCAAAGCGTGAGCATGGCGATCGTGATCGGCACGCCAATGAACGCACCGGGAATGCCCCATAAGAAGCCCCAGAAGAACACGGCGAAGACAACCGCGAGGGGGGAAATGGCGAGTGCGGCGCCTGCCACCAGCGGCTCAAGGTAATTGCCAATCACAAATTGGATGGCGAACAGCCCCAAGATGACGATTGCTGTTGGCTCCCATGAGTCGAATTGAGCCATGGCGAAAAGGGCTGGAAGGATCGTGGCCACAAACGGACCAAGGAAGGGTATGTAGTTCAACGCAAAGGCGATGATGCCCCATGCAGCCGCGAGTTCGAGGCCGGTGAGGAGGGCAAAGCTCCCGACCGCAACCCCCGTGAGCGCGCTCAACAGCGTACGGACAAGCATGTATTTGCGAAATTTGGAGGCGATCTCAGCGCTTGCTTGCGCAAGCTCGCCGCTTTTCGCCCGATTGTCCAACAAAGCAAGCCGCTGCTGGAGGTCGCCGGTTTCGAGAAGCGCCAGCATCATGAAAATGAAAACGAGAACGGCGAAACCCACCGTATTATTGATGCGTCCGGCAATTGTCTGGAACAGACGAACCAACCACATCGCGTCGAAGCGCTCGGCCAGCGGCCCGACAATGAGAATGTCGTGCTCTTCAAGCCACTGCGTCCATTCAAGATACAACGCCTGGAACCGCGGAGCGTGGCTTATCACCCATTGAACGACCACGCTGAACCCCCAGGCGACCATGGAAGCAAAGGCAACTATGACGGCGACGGTGGCGATCAAAGTGAGGAACAGCGCAACGAACTGTGGGAGCGTTCGCTGAAGCGCCCTTTGCACGGGCCAGACGATCGCTATCATGAACAGCGCGATGGCTAGTGGCGCAAAGATGGATCTTGCAAAGTAAAGCGCCGCCGCGACGAGGATGGCGGTGCAAATGGCAAGCATGATTCGGGTTGGACGATCTGTCGCCATGGCTTCGGCGGTAGCTCGCGTCTCCTTTGCCCGCTGGGGCCCCGACCGGACGTTTTTCAGTCTTACGCATAGTACAGCCCGCTGAAAAGAGCGTGTGGACCCCGAGGCCAGCGCCCCTACCCCTGCCACCAGAGGAGAACTTCGCGATGACGCGCAAAGACCAATCGCCTGCGACATTGGAGACGATCGCCTCTCAGCTCGAAAAGCTCAGCAAGGACGTCGGGTTTCTCGACCGGTCGATAAAGACGCTCGCCGGGCGGATCGAGGCCTACGAGGGGGAGCGAGGCTCTAAACGCAGCGGACCATGCGCCAAAACCACTCTCCCTCCCGCCTTATTAGCGGCGGCATTGAACGGAAATATTCGCAACCGGCTCACTCCTTGGCGTAATGCAGCATTTCCAAGGCCATCGCGATTATGGTCTCTCGGCCCCCAGCCTTGTTCGTTTTCCTCCTGGTCATCTGCATTTTTATGAGCAGTGGCGTTTTCGCCGAGGATGCGGGCCCTGGAACAACCCAGATCATCGCTAGCTACCGTGTCTATTTTGCCGGCTTTCACTTCGGAGATGTTCGTCTGACGATGGCCCTGAAGGGCTCCGAGTATCTAATGAGCGGTGAAGGTCGCTTCTCCGTTCTGGGCGGCCTGATCTATGACTGGCGCGGCACGACGACAAGCTCGGGCAGGATCGTCAAGTCCGGCGCCAAACCATCCACGTACATGTTGAGCTACTCGGGGGGGAACAAGCGCGGAGATGTGCGCATTTCATTTGGCGGCGGCGCCGTCACGCAGGTCTCAATCTCTCCGAAGGGGCACCCGAACCCCCGCGACATTCCGGTCATCAAGGCGCAACTTAAGGGCGTGCTCGATCCGATGACCGGAGCCTTTCTTCGGGCTCGTCCTGACCTACCCAATGCGGATTTGAGGGTGTGCAATGAAACCATACCCGTATTCGACGGCGCGCTGCGATTTGATCTCACCCTCACACCGAAACAACGAACGAGGGTGCAAAACGAAACTCCGAATGGATATTCGGGATTTGCCGCGGTGTGCCGCGTCAAATTCGTTCCGATCTCAGGATACCGGCCTGACGACTCCGCCGTCAGGTACATGTCCCACACGGACGAAATCGAGGTGTGGCTCGTTCCCGTGCCGGCAACAGTCTTTTATCTGCCATACCGAATTTCCGTGCCGACAGGCTTTGGATCTGGTTTGGCCGAATTGACTTCATTCCAGGTCGACAAGGGCCCGGCCGATGGCGAAGCTTTGACCCGACCATAGCCGAACCCCTAGAAGAGTGTCAGCCACCCATACGGTTTCAGGGTCAGTCGAGAAGTGTAAGGTAGGCAGCTGACATTTTTCAAAGGCGCGCTTGCTGCTTTGATCGACTCGTACCGAAAGCAGATTGAGCCCCCCGTCGAGGGCAGTCAGTGAGCGAGCATGCCGCAAGTCACGGCAGTCCAGAGCCCACTCAGTGGGGAGTCGTAGTTGCTCTCTGCAGCCTCGTGGCGGCAATAGTGATCGTGGCAATCGCGAGGGGTTGGCTCTAAGGGCGTCGACCCGCCGAGCCGCGGTGCAGTGACCGGGTGCAGGCGCCTCACCAGAGAGAAGGGGAACAATAAGGAGAAGCCCGTTAGACCGGGGCCTCTCCCGGTTCCGTTTCGGGGGAACCTGTGATGGGAGGGAACGCCATCACAGTTCTTACGTAGCGAGCGAGTTGCCTGAGACAACCCCCGTGGCATGAACGTTTTATTAAAAAGGAGCGCTCTCAAGAAAGCGGCCGGGCGCCTCACACGCGCCGAGCACTGTAGTGAGGAGGACTGTCTAAACGGAGTCGCGTCTGATTTTTCAATTTGTTGCCACGGCCGCCAGCGAAACAAACGGTTTACAATTGAGACATTTTATATTTGCAATCCGCGCGTCCAATCGGGGGCTCCGGACGCAATCGATTGACCGAAAGCAAAGCAGAGCAAGGCAGGTCGTTGCAAAGGCGCTTCGCCTACTTACTCGGAGCCAAGGAGCACGGCTTCATCCACGGTCCGCGGCTCACCCCGGCTGGTTGGACCGCGCTGCGTGCTGTCGACGATGACGAAGAGTCGGACTGACGGAGCCGACCGTCCTTTCCGCAATGACATGCTAACTTGGTCGGCGGCCGGGTTCCCAGCAATTTGCGCCTCATTGGGCTTCTCGCGGGAATAGACATAAGCGAGCGCCTGCCCGTTGGCATCTCGCACCACGAGTCAACCGGGGATCTTCGGGAGGGCGGCGGGAAGCGGCGGTCCGTCATCCGATCCTAACGGCGAAGACGAAAATCAGCGCCAGGATCAGCGTAGTAACAAGAACCGCTAGAACCACGGGCACCTCACCAGGGGCCGAGCAGAGTGCCTAGATTCTGGGATCGATCCGAGAATCGGACATCTGCGGCATCAGGTCTCTACGAATGATTTCGATGGCTTTGCCCACTCGCTGGCTGGTCGCATTCGGCGCCCTTTCGAGGGCGTCAGCAGCGTTTCCCAGCAATGCGATTGCATTGGGCTTTGTGAAC
>Ga0116224_10002646_pt1 | contig 10358 bp, 9 predicted proteins | sample Sb_taG_9_FD_89699 | JGI IMG/M metagenome (GOLD analysis project Ga0116224, IMG submission 89699) | Peat soil microbial communities from Weissenstadt, Germany - Sb_50d_b_LC metaG | ecosystem: Environmental > Terrestrial > Soil > Wetlands > Peat | place: Germany: Weissenstadt | collected 2010-09-21
TCGATGCCGGCGTGATCCGCAAGCACCTGGACAATGGCCTCATGCCCGTGATCAGTCCGCTCTCGGCCGACAACCGTGGCACGCTGCTCAACATCAACGCCGACACGGTGGCCGCTGCGATCGGCGCGGCGCTCTCGGCCGAGAAGCTGATCCTCTGCACCGGCGCACCGGGCATTCTCGAGCGCGTCTCGGACTTAAGCTCGGTGCTTTCCTATACCGACCTGGCGGGACTTGCACGCCTGCGCGAGGCCGGTGCCATCACCGATGGCATGCTGCCCAAGGCCAAGGCCATCGAAGATGCCCTGCGCGGCGGCGTGCGCCGGGTGCATGTGATCTCCTACAGCGCCAAGGACAGCATCCTCACCGAGGTGTTCACCAACGAAGGCACCGGTACGCTGATCGTGCAGGACATCCAGGCGCTGACTCCGGCGGAGCAGCAAGGCGGCGCATGAGCCGGCTCTGGGACAAGGGTGCGCCGCTCGATGAGCGCGTACTGCGCTACACGGCCGGCGAGGATTACGCGCTCGATGAGCGCCTGGTGCGCTATGACGTGCGTGCCTCGATCGCGCATGCCGACATGCTGCATGCGCAGCAGCTGCTCTCAGCCGAAGACCTTGAACGCATCCGCGGCGGATTACGCGCGCTGGCCGATGAGCACGAGCGCGGCCTGTGGCGCATTGAGCTCGCCGAGGAGGATGGACAGAGCGCTCTCGAGCGGCGACTGACGCAGCGCATCGGCAGCGCCGGTGCGCGCATCCACTTGGGGCGCTCGCGCAACGATCAGGTGCTCACGGCGCTGCGGCTGTACCTGCGCGATGCGATCGCGCAGTTGCAGCAGGGCACCCAGAGGTTGATCCAATCGCTCGAGCAACTGGCAGCGCGCGAAGCGCAGACCGTGCTGCCCGGCTATACGCACATGCAGCAGGCCATGCCGAGCTCGGTGAGTCTGTGGGCTGGCGGTTACGCCGCGGAGCTGGCCGACGATGCGCTCGGACTGCAGGGCGTACGCCGGCGCATCGACAAGAATCCGCTGGGCTCGGCCGCGGGCTACGGCACGCCCGGCCTGGCGCTCGATCGCCAGGCGACCACGCGCGCGCTCGGCTTCGAGCAGACGCACGAGCCGGTGACGGCCGTGCAGCTCTCACGCGGCAAGGCTGAAGCGCAGCTGTTGTTCGAGCTCGCGCTGCTGATGGGCGACTTGAGCCGCCTGGCCGCGGACCTGCTGCTGTTCTATACGCAGGAATTCGCCTTCATCGAGCTCGGCGATGCCTTCACGACCGGCTCATCGATCATGCCGCAGAAGCGCAATCCGGACGTATTCGAACTGGTGCGCGCCCGCAGCGCCACGGCGCTCGCCTCGCTGACCGAGGCGCTCGCGATCTGCGCCAAGCTGCCCTCCGGCTACCAGCGTGATCTGCAGCTGCTCAAGGCGCCGCTGTTCCGCGGCATCGATACGGCGCAACAGACGCTCGACATCGTGGCCGCGGCGCTCGATGCGCTAAGATTCCGGCCCGACCGCATCCGTCTGGACCCGGCCGTGCATGCCGCCGAACAGGCCTATGCGCTCGTGCTCGAACAGGGCATCCCGTTTCGCGAGGCCTATGCACGGGTAGCGGCGCGTTACACGCGCAAGGAATGACCGCCATGGAGCCGGAAGCGACGCCCGCGCCGAACGCAGCGCCCGCCGTCAGCGTCACTCGCGGACTGCTCGAATACACCCATTGGATCTACGGCCTGCATGCCCTGTCGGTGCTCATCGGCCTCGCGACCGCGCGAGCCGTGGCGGTGCGCTTCGCCTTCGGTTTGCCTTCGATCATCGCCGTGATCATGAACTATGCGCGCCGCTCCGAAGCGCGCGGTACCTGGCTCGAAAGCCACTTCCGCTGGCAGATACGCACCTTCTGGTATTCGTGGCTATGGATATTCCTGAGCTCGATCCTCGCGCTGCCGCTGCTGATTGTCGGCATCGGCTTCCTGATCGCGATCCTCGGCTTCGCCGTGATCGGCCTCTGGGTCATCTACCGGGTGGCGCGCGGCTGGCTCGCCCTGCGCGAGGGTCGTCCGATGCCGCTGCCACCCGCATGAGCGCTGCGGCCACTGGGCGGCGCCGCCCGGCGCCCGGCGCGATGTTAGGCCCTAGGCGTGGCGCCATGCGTGGCGCGATTGCCGCCGCCTCGATCGCGGTCGGTCTCGCCGGCGCTCTGGTCGGCTGCGGCCTCAAGGGCTCGCTCTACCTGCCGTCGCAGAAGAAAGCCAAGGTTCCCGCGACTGCCACGAACCCGGCACCGGATGCGCCAAACTCGCCAAACTCGCCAAACTCGCCAAACACAACGAGCTCGACGAACCCGCCCGATGCGGCGCCCGCGGCAGGCGCCCAGGCGCCGCCGCCCTGAGCATCGCCAGGCCGGCGAACGCGGAAACTCCAGGCGCGCACGCGCCGCGCCAGCGCGCTTCGAGTCGGAGCTCGGCGCGGCAAAGTCAGCTCATAATTGAAGCTATCATCCAGTCCATGGCTGAAGCGCCCCAGCGTCCGGATCTGGTTCTGATCGATGGCTCGTCGTATTTGTATCGGGCCTTCTTCGCCCTGCCGCCGCTGACCAATTCCAAAGGCGTGCCCACCGGCGCGATCTACGGCGTGCTCAACATGCTGTCGAAGTTCGTACGCGAGTACACGCCGCCGCACATCGGCGTGGTGTTCGATGCCCCGGGCAAGACGTTCCGCGATGAGCTGTTCGCTGAATACAAGGCGCATCGTCCACCCATGCCGGACGATCTGCGCTCGCAAACCGAGCCGCTGCTACTGGCGGTCGATGCGCTCGGGTTGCCGGTGCTGCGCATCGACGGCGTCGAGGCCGACGACGTCATCGGTACGCTCGCCTGCCGCGCGGCCGCCAACGGCGAGACCGTGCTGATCTCGACCGGCGACAAGGACATGGCGCAGCTCGTCAACGAGCGCATCACGCTCATCAACACCATGAGCGGCACGGTGCTCGACCGCGCCGGCGTCAAGGCGAAGTTCGATGTCTTCCCGGAGCAGATCGTCGATTATCTCGCACTGATCGGCGACAGCTCCGACAACATCCCCGGCATCGACAAGGTCGGGCCCAAGACCGCCGCGAAGTGGCTCAACACCTACGGCAACCTCGACGCTCTACTCACGCACGTCAGCGAGATCCCGGGCAAAGTCGGCGACAATCTGCGCGCCGGGCTCGAGACGCTGGCGCTGTCGCGCCAGCTCGCCACTATTCGCACCGATCTGTCATTGCCGCTCGCTGAATCGGGTCTCACGCGCCGCGCGTCGGACCCGGCGCGGCTGCGCGCGCTCTACGGCGCACTCGAATTGCGCACCTTGTTGCAGCAGCTGGAAGCCGGCGCACCGGCCGCGGTGATCGTCTCGGACGTGGCCGACACTACCGAAGTCGCGGTGGTCGTGACGGCGGATCCGGAAATTGCCGCGCTGGCGAGCGTAGCGCGGCGCTACGAGACCATTACCGATGAGGAATCGCTCGCGCGCTGGTGCGCAGCGCTGAGCCGCGCCGAGCTATTCGCCTTCGATACCGAGACCACCAGTCTCGATTACATGAACACTCAGATCGTCGGCGTGTCCTTCTGCATCGAGCCGGGTCATGCCGCCTATGTACCGCTGGCACACGACTATGCGGGCGCGCCGCCGCAGCTCGAGCGCCAGCGCGTGCTCGAGACGCTGCGGCCACTGCTCGAGGATCCGGACCGCGGCAAGCTTGGTCAGCATCTGAAGTTCGACATGCACGTGCTGGAGAATCACGGCATCGCGCTCCGGGGCCAGCGTTACGACACCATGCTCGAGTCGTATATCTGGAACAGCACGGCTACGCGCCACGACATGGACTCGATGGCCGAGCATTACCTGGGACTGCACACGATTCGTTTCGAGGACGTTGCCGGCAAGGGCGCCAAGCAGATCAGCTTCAATCAGGTCAGCGTCGAGCGCGCCGCCGAATACGCCGCCGAGGACGCTGATGTCACGCTGCGCCTGCACCATGCGCTCTGGCCGCGCCTCGAGCGCGAACCTGCGCTCGCGCGGCTGTATCGCGAGATCGAACAGCCGCTGGTGCCGGTCTTGCAGCGCATGGAGCGGCACGGCGTACTGCTCGATCGCGAAATGCTGCGCGCGCAGAGCAGCGAGCTCAGCGTGCGGCTGCGCGAGATTCAGGAGCTTACCCACCGCGAGGCCGGCACGGTCTTCAATCTCGAGTCGCCGAAGCAACTGCAGCAGATACTGTTCGAGCGGCTGCAATTGCCGGTGCTGCGCAAGACGCCCTCGGGCACGCCTTCGACTGCGGAAGACGTGCTCGAGGAGCTCGCCGCGAATTTCCCCCTGCCTAAGCTGATCCTCGAATATCGCGGCTTGGCGAAGCTGCGCTCGACCTACACCGAAAAGCTGCCCGAGCAGATCGACGCCACCACCGGTCGCGTGCATACCAGCTATCACCAGGCCGTGGCGGCGACCGGACGCCTGTCCTCAACCGACCCGAATCTGCAGAACATTCCGATCCGCAGTCCCGAGGGGCGACGCATCCGTCAGGCCTTCATCGCACCCAAGAGTTACTGTCTGTTGGCGGCCGACTACTCGCAGATCGAGCTGCGCATCATGGCGCACCTGTCGGGCGATGAAGGTCTGCTGCGCGCCTTCGCCGAGGATCGCGACATCCACCAAGCCACGGCCGCGGAAGTGTTCGGTGTGCCGCTCGAGCAGGTCTCGAGCGATCAGCGTCGCTCGGCCAAGGCCATCAACTTCGGACTCATCTACGGCATGTCCGCCTTTGGCCTCGCACGCCAGCTCGGCGTAGCGCGCGGCGCGGCCCAGAGCTATGTGGATCTGTATTTCGCGCGCTACACCGGAGTGCGCCGCTACATGGAAGCCACGCGCGCGCAGGCGCGGCGCGCGGGCTTCGTCGAGACCGTATTCGGCCGCCGCCTGTTCCTGCCGGACATACGCTCGCGCAACCGCTCCTTGCAGCAGTACGCCGAGCGCAGCGCCATCAACGCGCCGATGCAGGGCACCGCCGCCGATATCATCAAGCGCGCCATGATCAGCGTCGATGCGTGGTGTCGAAGTGACGGGGTACCGGCGCGACTCATCATGCAAGTACACGATGAGCTGGTGCTCGAGGTGCGAGAGGATTTTCTCGAGCAGGCACGCGCCGCGCTCAGCGAGCGCATGAGCGGCGCGGCCCATCTCGCCGTGCCGCTCAAGGTCGAGCTCGGCAGCGGCGCGAACTGGGACCAGGCGCACTGACCCGACCGGGCGCCTCGCGCTGGACGCCGGGCGCGCGGAACCGATTCGGGTCGCCGTCAGTCAGTACTGAAGCACATGGATGAGGTCCGCATGCATCCGACACGCCCCCTGAGGTTCGCATCCGCACTGACCGCGGCCGCTCTGCTGCTCGGCGCGACGGCCCCGAGGGCTCGCGCCGACGACAATATAGGCGTGTACCTTGGCGGCTCGCTCGGCGCCGCGCAGGCCAGCTACGGCGCCAACACCTTCGACGCGAGCGGCGCCAATACCGGCTATAAGTTCGCGCTCGGCGTGCGGCCCTTGAGTGTGTTTGCGGCCGAGGCCAGCTACATCAATTTCGGCCGCTCCTATGGCGGCATCAACTATGCCGACACCTATGCCGAGGGGCTGTTCGCACTAGGCTTTCTGCCGATCCCGTGGGTCGATGTCTACGGCAAGCTCGGGGTCGCGGAGTTTCGCACGGACGCCTATTCACCGTTCCTGTCGTTTCATCGCACCGGGGCGGACCTCGCGTACGGCGTGGGCGCTGGTACCAACTGGGGCCGGCTCGGGGCCCGGCTCGAGTACGAGCGTTACGAGGTTTCGCACGCCAGCGACATGGGTATGGCTTCCTTCGGCCTGACCTGGGTCTTCCTGTAGCGCGAACGCCACACAAGCTCTGTCAAGCCTTTGAATAGCCAAGAGAAATATTAACAAAAATTCAGCTATTGGCAGCGAACTTTATGACTAAATGCCGCTCGAACCTAATGAGTGTCATGCACTCCCCGCTTCCCTCCCTAGGCGGGTATAAGCGCGATGCGTTGAGACCCGCATCGGGCTTGATCTGGCCCCGGTAGTCACTGTCTGGTGCTGCCGGGGCTTTCTTTTTTGAGCCACGCATCGAGTTGGGCACGGGCCTGCTCGAGCCCAATCCCCTCGTGCGCCGAGAACAATTGCGCAGAGCCGCGCCCGTGCAATCTCGCCTGCGACTCCTTGACCAGACGCAACGCTTCGACACGCTTGAGCTGATCGGCCTTCGAAAACAGCACGTGCACCGGCGCGCCGATGCTGCACGCCCACTCGATGAGCTGCTCGTCGCCGCCGAGAATGCCGCGCCGCGCATCCACGACTAGGAGCAGGCCACGCAGCGACTGGCGCGGCGCCAGCTGCTCGATCAGATCCGCCCAACCGGATCGTTCCGCGCGCGAACCAGACGCATAGCCGTAGCCCGGCAGATCGATCAGGCGAGCACCTGGCGCGAGCTCGAAGAAATTCAGCAGCCGCGTCCGCCCCGGCGTCTTGCTGGTGCGCGCGAGACTGCGCCGGCCCGTTATGGCATTAATCGCGCTGGATTTGCCAGCATTGGAGCGCCCGACAATGGCCACTTCGGCGCCGCTGTCGTGCGGAAACTGCGTCGCGGCCGCAGCACTGATCAGAAAACGTGCCGATGGATAGACACTCACGCGGGAAATTGCGGCTCATGGGCTGCGAAATACTCGGACAGGCCGCTAGTGTACAATTCTTCGATCCCTTTGCTCTGCAAAGAAAAACTGCGGTTTTACCGGGAGCCGATTGCACATGATCTCGATGCTGCGCTGGGTTTGCTTGGCTCTGGGCCTCCTGGGCGCGCCGTGGGCGCTGGCCGCGGGTTCCGCCGCAGCCGGGGCGACCAAGGCCGCCACCTGCATGGGCTGCCATGGCCCCAACGGCAACAGCGCCAATCCGCTCTGGCCGTCGCTGGCGGGGCAGAACGCCGCCTACATCCGCGGTCAGCTCAAGCACTTCAAGGTCAACGCGCGCATCAATAGCAACGGCATCATGCTCGGTCTCGCGTCGCCTCTGAGCGAGCAGGACATCGACGATCTGGCGGCCTATTTCTCGGCACAGACACCCGCGGGCCTCGAAGCCGATCCGGCCTTTTGGCAGGCGGGGCAGGCGCTCTATCGCGGGGGCGACACCGCACGCGCGATTCCAGCGTGCATGGCGTGCCACGGACCCACTGGCCACGGTAACCCGGAAGCAGGCTACCCCGCCGTGCGAGCGCAACATTCGCAGTACGTTGTCAAGGAGCTCACGGACTACGCCGCTGGCAAGCGCTATGCAACCAATGACAAGGGCGAGAGCGCTGGCGGTCCCAATGCGCTGATCATGAATACGATCGCGCAGCGTCTAACGCAGGAGGATATGCGCAATCTGGCCTCGTACATGCAGGGCCTGCGCTGACGTGATGCGCCAGTCGATGGCCGCGCTGCTGCTCATCGCGAGCCTGGCAGCCTGTGCGCGCGAGAACAACGCGGCCCCCGGCGCCCTCGCGTCCAACGCCGCGCAGAGTACTGCCGCACCAGCCACGGCGGCGGACCCGGCCGCAGCCGCCTCCCCCGAAGCCGCGAAGGGAGTCGGAGATCTGGCCGCGGCGGCCGCTACGCAGCAGGAAGGGTCCGACCTGGGTGCGACTGCCGACAGCGGCGAATCGCAGCTCGAACGCATTGCCGCATTACCGAGTGAAGGCGAGCTGCCGGACGGCAAGTGGGTCCCCGGCAAGAACTACAAAGTCGTCTCACCGGCCCAGCCGACCAACGTCGCTCCGGGCAAGGTTGAAGTCATCGAGATGTTCTGGTACGGCTGTCCGCACTGCTATGCACTCGATCCGGCCATCGAAAGCTGGCGCAAGAACAAGCCCGTGCATATCGAGTTCGTACGCGTTCCAGTGATGTGGGATCAGGTGCATCGCGCACACGCGCGACTGTTTTACACGCTCAAGGCCCTCGGCAAGCTCGACGAGTTGCACACCAAAGTCTTCGACGACATTCACGAGAACCACAATTTCCTGTTTGTCCCCAACGATCCGCTGGCAACGCAACGCGCGCAATTGCAATTCGCCAAGGAAAACGGCGTCAGCGAAGCGAATTTCATGCAGGCCTACAACTCGATCGCGGTGCAGACCTCTATGCTGGAAGCCGACGACCTCGGCAGACGCTACGGCATCGATGCCGTGCCGACGTTCGTAATCGCGGGTAGGTACGAGACCGACATGGCGCAGGCTGGCGGGGAAACAAATCTGTTCCAGCTGATCAGCGATCTGGCAGCCAGCGAGAAACACCACTGAGCGGTGTGCGCGGCGAGGCTGACGGCCGAGCCGCGGTTGCGGTAACCTTGCGCGCCTCGGCGTGCCCGTAGCTCAGATGGATAGAGTGGCAGCCTCCGAAGCTGCAGGTCGTGGGTTCGAATCCCGCCGGGCGCGCCACCCCTCAAATGTAAGGTCTCAGGACTTCGGTGACACGCTGGCCGAGGTTTTCCTTGCCAAGAGCCGCTCGTAGGGGGTCTGCCCGTCGAGGGCTCCATGGGGTCGGTGGTAATTGTAATAGTCCTCCCATTCGCGAAGCTTGTCGTTGAACAGATGGATATTGTCGCCGATGCCGTTCTTGTCGAGCAGTTGGTAAAACTCCTGCTCGTCGACACGATGTGAACGTTCGACCTTACCGTTCAGGCGGGGTGTTTTTGGTCGGATGTAGACATGGCGGATGTCCTGTTCCTCCAGGTGCCAGTGGAAGTTGGACTGGAACTCTGCGCCATTGTCCGTCTGGATTACGAGCACTCTGAAGGGAAGCCGTCGGATGACCTCGTCCACGAAGCTGATAGCCGACTTTTGGTTGCAGACGTCGTAGATCTTGAGCACACGAATGCGCGTGCAGTCATCGATGGCAGTGAACTGATAGAGGCGTTTCCTGGAGCCCGCGATTCGCTCGAGGAATTTCACGTCGATCTGCAGACGGTGTCCAGGCTGTGGCTTCTCGTATCGATGCCACGCACGGCCTGCGGGCTGATGCTTTTGATTGGCCGGAAGCCTGTTCATCCCATATCGAATCAGTATGCGGTGCACGGTTGAACGAGCCACGTCCACGTTGTGAAAGCGATGCAGATAGCTGGTGATCCGACCCGGCCCAAATCGGTAACGCTCTCGCAAATACAGAATCTTGGAAATAACCGTGCGAGACGTGCTCCGAGGAGAGTGAAGAGGCGCCCGGGGCCGATCGCATAGACCAGCCTCACCGTGGCTCTTGTACCGGTTTCTCCATTTGTAGAAGGTCTGGCGAGAAAGGCCGTAATGCCGGCACGTCTGAGCAACCCCTCTAGGAAGGTCACTGGCTTGCCGGATCAGCTTCAAACGCCAGGCAACCACTCGGTTCTGTTCAGTTTTTGTCATGATGCTCTCTCCGGTTAGGATGAGAGCCAGAATGTCATCTTAGTCTTGGGACTTCACAAAGGCACACCTGCCTTCGCCGCCGCCACCTCGATCGCCAACGCCGAACCGACCGGTAGCATTGAGCCCGTACCTAGGGTGATTCGACTCGCGCTCTACAGGCTTCGACCATTCTGACGACGTGCTCTTCGCCTTCGGCTCCGTAGAAAGGCAATTGCGGCAACGCGCTCATTTGCACGACTGACCTCGTGCGCTCGATCAGTTGCTCGATCGCGGTCTCGGCATCGACGGACCGTAACCCGATCGTGGCCGCCAGGGCACGAAAATCCGAGCGGCGCAGTCCATGCTGCTGGCCGGGCAGCTTCCAAGACTGCCTGCCATCGCTAGCGGTATCGTAGAGAGCAGCGACCCGCACCGAGCGAAAGCCCGAGTGCCCGTATTCGCCAATTTTCATCAACGCCATTTCTCCAAGATGCACCCCGCATTCGGCTGCGAGCCACGCGAGCAAAGCTCGTTTGAACAGCTGCAGAAGGTCCGCATCGGGCGCTGAAGAAATCGCGCCGATCATACGCACTATGCGTTCGATCGCGCCCTCATCGGCGGCACTCGCAGGCGGCGCGAGCACGCAGCCAAGGTCTTCGAGCGCGATGAGGCGCCGGTCGTCCCCACTGTCGCGGATGTCGAATCGCTCCACGAGCAATGCTGGCGGCATCTGATCGGGCATGGCAACGAGCGCCGCGCCAGCAGCCGGCACTCCAACCGCGCGCGCCAGCTCGAGCAGCATCCACTCGATCAACGGCGCGAGCGCAAATTCCCCGGTTCCTGCTGGTTTCAGAATGTGAGTAAAGGAACTGCTGATGCTCGGCGTCAGGTGACCACCGGTATCCAAATGCATCGGCA
>Ga0116224_10002658_pt1 | contig 10331 bp, 7 predicted proteins | sample Sb_taG_9_FD_89699 | JGI IMG/M metagenome (GOLD analysis project Ga0116224, IMG submission 89699) | Peat soil microbial communities from Weissenstadt, Germany - Sb_50d_b_LC metaG | ecosystem: Environmental > Terrestrial > Soil > Wetlands > Peat | place: Germany: Weissenstadt | collected 2010-09-21
CGAGCAGCTCCGGATCGGTCATCTCGCTCTTGCGCAGATAGCTTCCGGCGCCGCGCAGGTTGAGTTCCTTGTGAACCGCGGGGCTCGTCACCCATTTGATGAACGCCCAGGCGGCCTCCTGCTTCTTGGGATCGATGTCCTTGTTGACGCCGAGCGCCCAGCCGCCGATGCCGTATTCCTGCGGCAGCCCCTTGGCCGAGGGCGTCAGCATGATCCCCGCCTTGCCGGCGATCTTGGAGACTTTCGGATTGTCGTAGTCGGCGGCGCCGATCGACCAGGTCTGCATGTTGGCGACCAGGCCCTGGCGGAAGCTCTCCTCGCGCCCGCCCCAATCGTAGTCGGCGGCGCCGGGAGGCGCGGCCTCGTCGAACAGTTTCTTGTAGGCGACGACGCTGGCGATGTTGGCGGGCGAGTTGAGCGCCGGCTTGCCATCCTTATCGAGAATCGAGCCGCCGAACTGGCGATTGTACTGCATCCAGTCCTGCGCCACCGCCGGGCCCTTCTGCCCGTTGGCGACGAAACCGTAGATCTTCTTGCTCTTGTCGGTGAGCTTTAGCGCGTCGGCGACAAATTCCTCCATCGTCGTCGGCGGCTTCAAGCCCGCGGCTTCGTAGAGGTCCTTGCGGTAGGCCAAGACGTTGGCGTAGCCGGCGAACGGGAACGCGACCTGCTTGCCCTTGTAGCCGCCGAGCGAGGCCATCAGCGACGGGTAGATGTCGTCGACCTTGATCTCCGCCGCGTCGCGCTTGATCCAATCGGTGAGATCGACGGTATAGCCGGCCTCCGCGAACTGACCGGACCAGACGATGTCGACCGTCGCAAGGTCATAGCCCTTGGTGTGGCCGACATAGTCGGCGGTGATCTTGGTGAGTAACTCGGGGTAGCTCAGGATATCGACATTGACCTTGGCCCCGGTCAGCGCCTGGAACTCAGGCGCGATCGCCGCCAACACCGCAGCGAACTGATCGTTCTGCGACGCGAGGTTGAGCGTCATGCCCGCGTAAGGCTTGTCGGCGGCCTCCGCCCCGGCGAGACCGAACGAGACCAAAACGCCAAGCCCAAGCGCCGTCGTGCAACCGATGAACGGTTTCATGGCCCACCTTCTCCCCGCGATAACGATAAGGCAGGCTAGCACCCTGATTTTCGCAAGATCAATCAGATTGTGCGCCGATTCAGTCGAAAATGAACTCACGCGTGCTCGCTTTTTGATCGCGCAAATGCTCACGCTTTCACCCAAGGTCCCTTTCCAAGCTGCGGCGGATGCGATAGCAACTCAGCAGGCGCATTGGAGGGAGCTCATGAGAGCGGCGTCGGCGCGCGCTGCCGCTTCGCATCGGGACGCCGCGACGCGACACGGACTCGAGCGGGCTGTCGCGTGGTCGCGACAGTGGAGCGCGGAATTCCCGTTCTGTCTCGCCAATCACCTGCCGATGGTCTTGGTCGCCCTGCACCGGATGGGCGCAAGCGATGAACGGCTGGAAGCCTATTGCCACATCTATCATGAGCAGAACGGGCTCGTTCCCGTTCCGGAACCGATCGGCAAGATCACGAGCGATAATTGGCGCGCATTCTTAGGTCAGCGCGAGCGCGAGGGCGACTATCGGGCGTTCTTCGCCGGCGAAGTCGCGCGTTTCGGGGCAACGCCGGCCGCCCTGCGCTACCTGCCGGAGCTGATTCCCGGTATGGCGGCGAGCGCGACGCATGCGTTCATGCGCATGACCTATGCGACAATGACCGACAGCGACGAAGACACCGGCGTCGCGCTCGCCTATTGGGCCGCGACCTATCTTCCGCTTGGCGTCTCGCGAGCGGCCAAGCCATCGACCGACGATCCGGCCGAGGTTCTCGCCTTCATGTATGGGCCGGCGGCGTTCCGGCATGTCGAGACCGAGCGCGACCTCTTATGGCACTTCATGCGCGCCGTCGCGCAGAAGCCGGAATTTAAGCCCGTCGTCGACATGCTGGCGATCGGGCCGCAAACGCATGACCGAGTCGCACGGCTTTCGCTTGCGCTCTACGCTGCGACGCTCGACTTTTGCGCTTTGCATGCGGTGACCGGAACGCATTGGCTGAGGCTGATCGCGCCGCGCACTCCCGATACGGCGACGCCGCTGCGCTATTTCTGGCAGGCGATCGCGGCGCTGGTGCCGAAGATCGGCTTTCCCGTTCTCCCGAGCGCCGATGAGCTCGAGGCGTGGCGACGCGCGCCCCTGCCCGACTGGCCCGAGATCTATCGCGAGGCGGTCACGCGCGACGACGAGCATGATCTCAGCCTCACGTTCTCGGCCGGCGAGGAATTCAAGCACTATGGCGACCGTCTCTACCAATATGCGGCGGCGAAGCGCCTGACCCTCGCCTGATGTTCCTGACCAACGCGCGTCTCCCCGAAGGGGGCTTCGCCGACGTGGAGATCGCCGGCGGCCTCATTGCGGCGCTGCACGCGCCCGGAGGCGCCCCTCCCAGTAGCGAGCGCATCGATCTTGCCGGCGCGCTCCTGCTGCCGGCGTTTGTCGACGGTCATATCCATCTCGACAAGACGCATTGGGGCGCCCCTCGCCTGCCGCATGTCGAGGGGCGCGGCGTGCGTGAGCGCATCGCCGCCGAGCGCGCCCAGCGCCATGATGTCGGACTGCCGATCGAAGCGCGCGCCTCGGCGCTGATCCGCACGCTGATCGTCAACGGCACGACGCGCGCGCGCAGCCATGTCGACATCGACAACGACGTCGGCCTCGCCAATCTCGAAGCCGTGTTGCGGGTGCGCGAGGCCTACCGGGAGTGGATCGACATTGAGCTCGTCGCCTTCCCGCAAAGCGGCGTGATGACGGAGAAGGGCGCGCCCGACCTCATGGCCGCTGCGCTTCGCGTCGGCGCCGATTTGGTCGGCGGGCTCGATCCGGCGGGCTTCGACGGCGACGTCAAGGGCCAGCTTGACATCGTCTTCGGCCTCGCTGAGCGGTTCGGCAAGGGGATCGACATTCATCTGCACGACGGCGGCGAGACCGGCGCGGCGGAGCTTCGGGAGATCGCCGAGCGTGCGATCGCCGCCGGCATGCAAGGGCGCGTAGCTGTCAGTCACGCGTTCGCGCTCGGAGCCATCGCGCCGAGCGTGTTCGAAAAGACCGCCGACGCGCTCGCCCGCGCAGAAGTCGCGATCATGACCTCATGCCCGCCATCCGCGCCCGTGCCGCCGGTGCGTGCGTTGCGCGAGCGAGGCGTGACGGTGTTCGCCGGCTCCGACAATATTCGCGACTGCTGGTCGCCTTTCGGCAACGGCGACATGCTCGACCGCGCCGCGATCATCGCCGAGCGCCATGCAATGTTCACCGACCGCGAGCTCGAAGACGTCTTCGCGCTCGCGACGACCGAAGCGGACAAGGCGCTCGGCCGGCCCAGCCGCGAGCTTCGCGCCGGCGTAGTGGCCGACCTTGTCGCGGTCGAAGCGACGAGCGTCGCGAATGCGGTCGCCGATCGGCCGCCGCGAAACCTTGTCATCCGCGCGGGGCGCATCGCCGCAGAGCGAGGCGTTCCGTCCCCGGCGCTGGCCTCGGTTCGCGTCCCTGGCGCGCCGCAGGCCGCCGAGACGGAGACCGAAGCGCAACTGAAGGCGGTCGAACAGACGCTCCGGGAGCAGCTCGCGGCGCGCGGGGCGAACTGACGCAAGCTCGCGCTACGGCGCTGCGCTGCGCCACAATCGCTCGGGAATCCCGCTTGGAGCGCGGTTCGCGAAAGAGCGGGGACCGACTTTTTGATCGTGTCCCTGGGAGTGGTGTAGGAGCTGTGGGGGAAGAGCCGCCGGCAGCGACCGCCGAGAGCCAGGCGGGGGGTCGTCGTGGTGTGTTCCGAAAAATGTCCCGCTCCGGCTGGTCTGCAATCCCGAGCATCGGTCAGGCTCGACTTGGACAGAATTCGATCCGCTGTTTTCTGCATCGCGCCGATCTTTCGAAACACCCCTCAGTACGTGTGCCCGCCGCTTGGCGAAGCGCTTGGCTGCGAACTCATTTTGAAGCTTGAAACCGCCAATCCCATACGCTGTTTCAAGGGCCGCGGTACGGAGACGGTCATGGCGCGTCTGACCAGCTTCGGCTCCAAGGCGGCGGTGTGCGCGAGCGCCGGTAATCTTGGGCAGGCGTTAGCGTATAGCGGACGAAGCCGCCGCATCTCGACAACCGTCGTCGCAGGCAGCACGGCGAACCCATATAAGGTGGAGCGCATACGCGCATTGGGCGCGACCGTGCGTATCGTCGACGGCGACATAGAGGACGCGCGGCGCTTGGCTCGGCAGATCGCAAATAGCGAAGACGCATTCCTGGTCGAAGACAGCGAGAACATCGGCACCTGCGAAGGGGCTGGCACGATTGGGCTCGAGCTCCTCGAAGAGGTCCGGCCTATCGACGTGGTGCTCATCGCCCTCGGAGGCGGCGCCATGGCCACAGGCGTGGGGTACGTCTTCAAGCGTCTAGCTCCGCAGGTCGAAATCGTCGGCGTGCAGCCGAGGGGAGCGCCAGCGATGGCTTTGTCATGGCGGACAGGGTCCGTCGTAGAGACAGAGCGAACTGAGACGATCGCGGACGGGGTTGCGGGCCGCTTTCCGATCCCCGCGGTTCTTGACGACCTCCTGGTCGTAGCCGATCACGTCGCGCTCGTTGAGGAAGACAGCATCATTGCCGGAATGCGAATGCTTTATCGCCATGCGGGACTCATCGTGGAGCCGTCGGCCGCCTTAGGCATCGCGGCGATCCTGGAAGATCCGTCCCGCTACACGGGCAAACGGGTCGCGACGATCATCTGCGGAGGCAACGTGATCCCGGCTGACTTTGAGCGATGGGTAATCGAGCCACAAAGCGAATGATGCGCGGCGTTGGCAAGGCGGCGGAGGCTCTAGACAATCAGGTGACGTTGCGGAACGTCAGCGACCGGAAGTAGCGTTGCGCCACTTCCGACGCCTGGATTTGCGCGGGCTCCCTCGCGAACCGCTCCCGGATTAGGCTCATCGCCCGCGGGAATAAGCGTCGACACACAGGAGGACACGTCATGAGGCATCAATGCAGGCTCGTCGCGATCGCGGCTGCGGCGGTCGCGCTGCTGAGCGGCGCGCCAGCCGCGTGGGCGGACGGGTGGATCGCAAGCTGGGGAGCGAGCGACGTCTTTCCAGTCGGTCAGGAGATCAACTACCAGACGCTGCGGCAGATTGTCCGCTTGAGCGCCGGCGGCAAGCAGCTGCGCGTGCGCTTCTCCAACGAGACCGGCCACTATCCGCTGGTCATCGGCGCCGCCCATATCGCGAAGCCGGCGTCCGACGCGCCGATTGGGACCGTCGACGCCGCGACCGACCGTGCGCTCACCTTCGGCGGCTTAGGCGGGATAACGATTCCGCCGGGCGCGGCGGCGCTGTCGGACCCGGTCGATATAGAGGTCGCGCCGCTGTCGAGGCTGGCTGTCAGCCTGTTCGTGCCGCGCTGGACCGGACCTTCGGTCATCCATCTGGACGGGGTGGCGACGACCCAGATCTCGGGCGACGGCGATTTTACCGCTGCGCCGGCCATTCCTTCTCCCAAGACCTCCACTTCGCGATACTTCATCGATGAGGTGGATGTCGAGGCCGCCGGCCAGCCCGCGGTCGTCGTCGCGCTCGGCGATTCGATCACCGACGGCTACCGTTCCCAAATTGACGCCAACCACCGCTGGCCCGACCGGCTGGCGGAGCGGCTGGCCGCGCGCCCGAACGCCGAGCCGGTCGGCGTCGTCAACGCGGGGGTCAGCGGCAACCGTATCCTCCACGACCATCCCGAAGACATGTTTGGTCCCAGCGCTTTGGCCAGGCTCGATCGCGACGTCCTCGCCGTGCCTGGATTGCGCTGGGTGGTGCTGATGGAGGGCATCAACGACATTGGCCATTCGACCAGCGCAGATCTTCCCGAACAGGACGTATCCGCCGAGGAGATCATCGCCGGAATGAAGCAGATCATTGCGCGCGTGCATGAGCGTGGGGCGAAAATCTACGGCGCGACCCTTACGCCATACGAGGGCACGGTTTTCCACGGCTACTACCAGCCGGCGGGAGAGGCGAAGCGCGAAGCGGTCAACGAATGGATTCGTCGCGGCGGCTATTTCGACGGCGTGATCGATTTCGACGCCGCCGTGCGGGATCCCGACCATCCGACCCGCATTCGCAGCGACTACGATGTCGGAGACCACCTCCATCCGAACGACGCCGGTTATCGCGCGATGGGCGACGCGGTCGACCTGAAGCTGTTCGAGTAGCGGCTCGCTATCGTGCGATCAGATTGAAGCGCGCCGCAACTGGCTGGCGGTCGGACGCGCTTTGCCCGCGGGTTGAGAAGAGCCGGTCCCCAGCACCGCCCTTGTGAACCCGATCGCCAAAGTCTCCTTCACAATCAGTGGCTGACAGGTCGGGAGACGAGCACGGCGGCAGCGCGGGCTTCGGCCTGGGCGGTTTGCGGGTTTTGCTCCTCGCTGACGAAATAGAGGCATAGCCACAGCGCAACAATGACGCCCAATGCGACCGCCACCGGGACCAGGCTGCGGTCATGGGGCAGATATGCGCGGTAGAACGCCGCATGTTTGCCGATCCCATTCATCACCGCCTCCATCAACCTTCCCCTGTTCTCCCCGCCGTTTGGCCTCCTGGTGAAGACGTCCGCCAAGCGGGACGGGTTTTAACCATGTCGTCGCCGGCGCCGCTGTGACGCGCGTCACAGTGTGACCGTCATCTCGCGCAAACGCTTCCGGCCCCAAGTCCGCTAAGGCGTTCGTGGTGTGACGGTGGCGTGAGCCGTGGTCTATCTAGGGTTGAGAACAGGGCCAGGGCGCAGTCAGGGCGACCGGCGCTTCCACCATCCCCGCGCCAGCTCGGCCGCAAGCCTTTTTTCGGCTTCCGCGCGTTGCGCCTGTTCGACCGCAAGGTCGGCGGTCATCTGGTCGACCCTGGCCGACATCCGGTCGGCCAAAATGCGCTCGACGGCGAGGTCGGCGGCGTGACGCGCCTCGCGCGCCGCGAATTCGGCCGCCTGCTTTTCCGCCCGCTGCTCGGCGGCGGCGAGCTGCGCCTTGAGCGTCTCGACATGGGCCTCGAGCGCCCGGATGAGCTGATTGGCGAGCGCCCGTTCGTCCAGAACGCGGGCGCGCAAAACACGATCGCCCGACGCCGGAGCGACATCGTTCCAACCCTCGGGCGGGCGAATCCGCGTTCGCTTGTCGTTTCCGAGCGTCTTTTGCCACCGGCCGCGCTTCGCGCGTTGCCGGATCGCCTCGGGCGACACGCTCAACAGTTCGGCCGCCTGCCGGTAGGTAAACCACTCGCCCGTCACAATTGTCCCCCGTCCGTGAGACGTCGGACGCCCTCGTCATGCCGCGGCGCAATGAGGACCTTAGTGCATCGCGGTCTCAACGCTCAAGACGAGGCGGACGGATATATGACGCCCCACACAACAACCTTTGGAATACTCACGGTCGTGCTGGTTTTCCATTTCACTCAAACCACAAGCGCGTCGCAAATGCCGGCGAGAACCGGTGTCTCGAACTGATGAATTGACAGAGATAGACGCTGCGCCGCGACCCAACCGACCAGCCGAACTTTCCGTGTCCGGCCTGGTTATGTCGGCGCGGCCAAAAGTGAAGCGTGACTGCGGTCCGCGAACGCAGTCGCCGGATCTTTAGGAGGATTCTATGTCACGAGGACTTCTGGTTCTTTCGGCCGCAGCGATGGTCTGCGCCTCATCCTCTCTTGTCGTGGCGAACGAAACGGGCGCTGTCACGGGCGGGGTTGGCGGCGCCGCGGTTGGGGCGGTCGTCGGAGGGCCGGTCGGCGCTGTGGCGGGAGGCCTCGGAGGCGCCGCGATCGGCAACTCGATGACCAATCACCATCGACACTATGACCATGCATATCGATACGACCACGGCTACGACTACGGGCCGGGCGATCGGCGGTAAGAGCTTCGTCTGACGTTCTATCGCTTTCCTGCGTAACTCAGTTTGCGCGTGAGCATCTAAATGGCTCGCGCGCTCATTTCGGTCCCCCGCGCTATCTTGCGGCCGACTTCTTTTTGTCGATGCTGGTCCCGGCGGAGGAGAAGCGCGGCTTTGGACAACCGACTTGACCATCGAGCCGGTAAAGTTTTGCTGAGCGCGGTCGCGCTCATCGTCTTCCTTGTGGCCCTGGGCTTTGCCGCGACAGCTGGGGCCCATGATCCGCCGTGGAGCAATCCCTCCCTGCCCCCTGCTCAGCGCGCGCAAATGGCGCTTGAGCAAATGACTGAGCAGGAGAAGCTGTCGCTGGTCCATGGCGTCATCGCCGCCCCCTGGGGCGGCAAACCAAGACCAGCCGGATCGATCGGCTCGGCAGGCTATGTGGCGGGGATACCGCCCCTTGGCATTCCCGCCCTCCAAGAGACGGATGCGGAGCTTGGCGTCGCCAACCCCGGCAATGTGCGCCCCGGCGACACCGCGACGGCGATGCCGTCCGATCTCGCGCTCGCCTCGACCTGGGACCCGGCGCTTGCGCGGCTTCAAGGCAAAGCAGTGGGCTCGGAAGCGCGAGGGAAGGGCTTCAACGTCCTTCTTGGGGGCACGGCGAACCTCATTCGCGACCCGCGCGGGGGGCGCAATTTTGAGTATTTCTCCGAGGACCCGCTGCTCACCGGCGTGATGGCGGGCGCCATGATCGAAGGCGCGCAAAGCCGCCACATCATCTCGACGATCAAGCACTTCGCCCTCAACGCGCAGGAAACCGACCGGGTGGTGCTCGACGCGCGCATCGACCCGGCCGCGATGCGCGAATCGGACCTGCTCGCCTTTGAGATCGCCATCGAGCGCGGTCGCCCGGGCGCCGTCATGTGCGCCTACAACCAGGTGAACGGAAGCTATTGTTGCGAAAACGACTGGCTCCTTGGTCAGGTGCTGAAAGGTGATTGGCGCTATCCTTATTTCGTGATGTCCGACTGGGGCGCCGTCCACTCGACGGTTCGCTCAGCGATGGCCGGGCTCGATCAGGAATCCGGGGAACAGCTCGATACGCAAAACTTCTTCGAGGGCCCTCTGGCGCAAGCGATCGCCAAGGGCGAAGTCCCCAAGGCCAGGCTCGACGACATGGCGGGACGAATTCTGACTTCGATCTTCGCGCATGGGCTCGCCGATAAGACAGACGCCTCAGATCCCGTCGACGTCGCCTCGAGCGACCGGACCGCGCTCGCCATCGAACGCGAAGGCGCGGTTCTGTTGAGGAACCAGGGCCTCTTGCCGCTCGCGGCGGACACGCGCAGGCTCGTCGTGATCGGGGCTCACGCCGATCGCGGCGCGCCCTCGGGCGGCGGCTCTTCGCAAGTCATACCCCGCGGAGGAATCGCCGCGAAGCAACAGCTCGGCAAGAACCGCGCCATGATCTTCGACCCGGGTTCGCCTCTCGAGGCGATCCGTCTTCAGTTCCCGCGCGCCCGCGTCGACTTCGATGACGGGTCGGTCCCCGCTCGAGCGGCGGAGGCGGCGGCTGGGGCCGACGCGGTCATCCTGTTCGTCGATCAGTGGATGACCGAAAGCGCCGACGCCAGAAGCCTCAAGTTGCCGGACGAACAAGGCCGTCTGGTTGACGCCGTCACGCGCGCCAATCCGCGCACCGTGGTCGTGCTCGAAACGGGCGGGCCGGTGCTGATGCCCTGGCTCGAACAGACAGCCGCTGTTCTCGAAGCCTGGTACCCGGGGCAGATGGGCGGCCAAGCGATCGCTGAGATCCTCTCAGGCGCCGCCAATCCCTCGGGACGCTTGCCGGTCACCTTCCCTGTCAGCGAAGAGCAGTTGCCCCATCCGAAGATTCAGGGCGATCCGAACGGCGCGCCGATTGGGCCCGTTGGTCGGGGCGGACACTACGGCGCGATTTTCACCGCCGTGTACGATGAAGGCGCGGCGGTTGGCTATAAATGGTTCCTCGAGCGGGGGAAGAGGCCGCTGTTTCCATTCGGCTTCGGGCTATCCTACGCCAAATTCGCTCTAAGCGACCTCGCCGTGAACGCCAGTGGCGGCACAGTCACAGCAAGCGCAACCGTGCGCAACGTAAGCGAAAGAGGCGGCGCCGCGACGCCGGAATTCTATGTGTCTGGACCGAAGAGCGCGAATGTTGCGCTGCGCCTCGCCGGGTGGGCCAGAGTCGACCTCAAGCCTGGCGAAGATCGACAAGTGACCATTTCGATTGATCCCCGCCTGCTCGCAACGTTCGACGAGCCGCTGCGGCGCTGGCGAATCCAGCCCGGCGCCTATCAGCTAACGGCCGGATTCGACTCGCAGCAACGGGAGCTTACGGCAAGTTTCGAGCTTCAATCGGC
>Ga0116224_10002659_pt1 | contig 10328 bp, 14 predicted proteins | sample Sb_taG_9_FD_89699 | JGI IMG/M metagenome (GOLD analysis project Ga0116224, IMG submission 89699) | Peat soil microbial communities from Weissenstadt, Germany - Sb_50d_b_LC metaG | ecosystem: Environmental > Terrestrial > Soil > Wetlands > Peat | place: Germany: Weissenstadt | collected 2010-09-21
ACCGCCTCCTTGATCGCCGCCACGCCCTCGCGGACCTGTGCCATCAGCCGCGCGTCGGGCCCCCGCACGGCGGCGACGATGCAGAACTCGGTGGCGCCTGTGGCGGCGGTCTCCCGGGCCGCTTCCACCAGCGACGGGATGTCCAGGCGAGCCGCGCGAACCGGAGTGTCGAACCGACCCGACTGCGAGCAGAAATGACAGTCCTCGGGGCAGCCCCCAGTCTTGACCGAGACGATCCCCTCAACCTCGACCTCGGGACCGCACCACCGCATCCGCACCTCGTGGGCGAGCGCGAGTGCCTCGGCCACGCGGTCGTCCGGCAGCTCGAGCACGGCCAGGACCTGCTCCCGGCTGAGCCCAAGGCCGTGCGCCAGGACCTGCCGGCGCGCCTCGTCGAGGATGTCGTCCGTCATAGATACACCTCCAGGTCGCTCGGCCGGGAAGCCTAGTCGGCTCGTCCGTAAGTCGTGCGGCACCGAGAGTGGTCACTGGCGGATGCTGCGCAAGGACGCAGGATCCGATGCGTAGCAGAGCTACGTGAGGATCCGAGGACAAAGCGCCGCGCCAGCTCGCGGGCTGACCAACATCCTCAGCGGGCTGATCGACCGATACTCGTAGGCGTCCGGGAGCTGCAAGCTTCAGCCGGCCGCGGCCAGGCCCGGGATGTGGGGCCCCTTGCTCAGCGTTTCCTCGGCCTCCTCCAGCGCCTTCTCGACCTTGCTGATCTCGAGGTTGAGCGCCATCCGCCGGCCGCGGATCGAGCTCAGGTCCGTCGTCTCTCTGGAGGCCGTCGTGGTCAGATCGCGGAGCTGCGCCTGAAGATCCTGAAGCCGGCCACGCAGGCGCGCCGGAGCCTGCAGCTCGAGCTCATAGACCCCGCCCTGGGTGCCACGACGTACCAGCGGCGAGCGAGAGAGCTGGGTCAGGAACACGGCCAGCGGATCCTTCCCCGCGACCGCGTAGCCCGCCTCGGTCAGGAGGTTGAACCACTGCCGATAGTGGACAGCCTCGGGCCGGCGCGGATGCGCAAGGAGGACTCTGACCGCCGCGGCGCGGATCGCCGGGCCTCGGAGTATTGAGGTGGGCTCCGCGTCGGGAGAGTCCTGCTCGGTGTCGATGGGCGATGGTTGTCGTGGCTTGTTCTCGCCGGCGAGGCGGCCGATCAGCATCAGCCGTTCGTCCAGCTCGGCCACCGAGGCCTCGATCTCGTCGAGCTCTGCCTGCACCCGGCGATGCTGCTCCAGCAGCCCGTCTCGCCGGCGCTCCAGATCGCCGCGCTCGGCGGCGACGGCACGCAGCAGGCGCGCGGACGGTGCGGAGGAGCGTCGGGTCATCGGTCGGAGCGGTTCTACAGGAGGTGCCATGTACGGCGTCAGGATGACTTGTGGAGAAGATGTTCATACGCGGCCAGACGTTGTTGACAACCGCCACGTGGCTGTGGACACGGCGTTCAATCAGCCACGAAGATCCCGCATCGACCGGCGTTTTGACCCGCAAACTCGCCAATTTGCGAGGTCTAGCGGGGTCGGAGCCGGTCGGGAAATCGGCCGCTCGGAAAGTTCCGTCCGGGCCATTCGCTCCCATACCCAGTGATCTGTAGATGCGCCGTATGAGGAAAGGAACGCAAATGTCGGGAGCGCCCACCCCTCGCGCCGGCCGCGCTTGGCCACCTCCTCCTCCCCGAGGATCGAAATCGTGGGCCCGTCGGACGGACGGCCGGGTCCCCGCTGCGCCGCCAAGTGGCGAGTTCGAGGCGGAGCTGGCCCGCGATCTCGCGGTCCTCATCGAGTGCGGTCTGGTCGTACCGATCTACGACCGCGGGACCATCCGCTACGCGCTCGCCGGGGATGCCGAGGAGGCGCCGGCATGAGCGCAGGCGGCGTCGACGTCAGCGGAGGAGGCGCCGTGACCGTCGAGTAAGTCAAAGGGAAGGATCGGGCCGTGGAGGCCTAAGGCTGATGCGAGACCACCCGCTCGAGCAGCCTGATCACCTCGCGGCGCTCCCTGGCTGACAGCGGCTCGAGCAGAGCCTTCTGGGCGGAGTCGACGCGCTCGTCGAGCCGTGCGAGGGTGGCCTTACCCGCCGGGGTGAGGGTGACGACGTTGCGGCGGCGGTCCCCGGCATCCCGGACCCGGGCGACGAGCCCGTCGCGCTCCAACTCGCCGAGCAGTGCGTGCAGATCGCTGCGGTCGATCCAAACGCGCCGCCCGAGCTCTGCCTGGCTCGCCGCACCCTGCTCGGCGAGCGAGGTCAGCACGGCGAAATGCTGCCGGCGCGCGCCCTCTTGCGCCAGCGCTTCCCCGACGAGCGCCTGACCCCTGCGCGCCAGCTCGCTGGCCAGCCAGCTCGGGAGCGGCCGCAGCCGCTCGGGTGGGTCGTACTCGGAGCGCCCGTCATCAGCCGCCATCGCGCGGCGGACTATAGCTCGGACCAACCAACGTTGGTGGTCCCAACGGTTTTGAGTTAGCGTTGGTCTTACCAACGTTTACACAACCAATGAAAGGACGACGACGATGTCGACCACTCCAACATTCAGCACTCAGCTCGTCGGCCGGACCGAGAAGACACTCAACGCGATCCTCGCCCGGCTACTCGCGGGGACCGGCCTCACCGAGCCCCAATGGGTGACCCTCACGCTCGCGGTCAGGAGCGGCGGAACGATCGACCTCCCCGTGTCGGTGAGCCATGTCGCGGATGCGTTGAAGATCAGCGACGCGGAGGCGCGGGCTCGGATGGACGAACTGGCCGCGGCACAGCTGCTTGTGGTGCCCGACGTCGCCGGGTCCGCTGTACGCGTCACGAACGCGGGCAGTGAGCTGCACGAGCGGATCCGCTCGGCGGTCGTGGAGATCACCCACCGCATGTGGGGCGACCTGCCGGCCGATGACCTCGCCGCCGCGGGTCGCGTCCTCACGACCGTGCTCGAGCGAGCCAACGCCGAGCTGGCGCGGGCCTAACGACCGGTCTGTAAGGAGCCAGGCCGGCGAGGAGGTCGACAACGCAGCGTGAACAGGCCGAACCCGAGGGTGTCGCAGCCACCCGGCAACGCGCGTCGCTCACGGATGCGTCGCGCGTACGCGAGCGAGTCCGTACCGTCATGGCGTTCGGCGTTGGACGCCAACGTCTCCTCGTATCGGGCCTAGTCGCTGACGCTCGCGAACGACTCGTGAAGGATCTCGAAACCCGCGCTCCGGATCGCGCGCACCCCGTCCAAATCGGCCAGCTCATCCTCTGTCGCCCCGCCAAGGGCGGCGAGGAAGTCCGGCTCAGGGGAACGGCGCCAGAAGCCCTCGCCGTAGAGGACGACCGGCGCCAACCCCCGCAACCGTCGAGCGTTGCGGCGTCGCGGATCTCGAAGCGGACGGGTAGGTCGGCGGCGCGGCGGCGAGCGTCGGCAATTGCATCTGCGTCGAGGTCGACGCCTAGGCCACGGGCTCCAGCCCGCGCTGACACCGCCCGCACGAGCATCTCGCCGTTGCCGCAGCCGGCGTCGACGAGCCGTGGATCGGCCGGCAGCGGAAGAGCCGCCATCGCGGCGTTTACGGCGGCCTCCGACATCGGGTTTGCGAATGGCATGCCCGCGTGGGCGATCTTCGAGGCACTTTGCGGACGTCGGCTCGCGTCGGCGCTCACGGCGGGCTCAGGCGAAGGCGACGGTGACGGCCTGCCGACGGTCGTTCACGTCGAGCTTGGGGTAGATGTTCTCGAGGTGCTTGTTGACGGTGCGGGGCTGGGAGGTCGGCTCGCCCGGCGTAACCGAACCAGGAGACCAGCAGTCGCCTGGCCGGCGGGGTGAGCCATGCGATCGGGCGTCGGCGGGCGAGCACGACCAGCGCTTCGCCGCTGTGGGCGGGGTCCCCGGCGAGCGCGCGGTGTGCCTGCCGCAGCCGAGTGAGCTGATGGGCGCGGGCCGGGCCGAGACCGAGATACGGGTGCAGAAGATCGAGCATCAGTCGGTCGCGCTCGGTGAATCCCCAGCGGGCTCGACTGATCGCCAAGCCGATCGTCGTCCGTCCGGGACCGGCGGCGTTGCTGGTGATCTGGTCGGCGATCCCAAGCGGCCTGTACAGCTCCTGATAGAGGTCCAGGCGGCGGAGTTGGCGCGGGGTGGCGTGATCCGAGATCGTGGTGGCGGAATGGATGCCGGCGGCCGTGGGCCGCGATCACGGGATGCTGGTACACGCCACGAGCGTCAGGGTGTCGATCAACTCGGCGAGCGCGGTCAGATCAGAGCTTCGGAGCGTCCTCATCGGGTGTGCTCGAACGGTTGCCGGGAGCGGTACGGCGAATACCGTATTGACCGCGGGTCCTCCCCACGTTATCGTGCGCCGGCCTGTTAGGGCGCAGGCGTTCGAAAGCACCTTGGTCGGTTCGCGAGCATCGTCAGGAGGAACCATGATTCGCAAGATCAGCGCGTTGGCGGCCGCAGGTGCGCTTACCCTCGCGGGTGTGGCATCCGCCGCCGTCGCCGGTACGTATTCCGGTAAGACCAGTCAGCACGACGGCACGATCAGCATCAAGGTCAGCGACGGGAAAGTCGTCCACGTCACGTTCGTCGCGGGCAACGGGAAAGGGTCCGGGTGCAGCTCGTTCGCCGCGCCCGACCCCCAGTTCCCGGTTAGCTTCAAGGCCGACATGCCGATCACCAAGAACGGCACGTTCCGCGGCACAGCGTCGCCTCGTGACGAGGAGGTGTTCAAGCTCACCGGCCGCGTCAGCGGCAAGCGAATCACCGGCTCGTTCACCGACGCGATCCCGATCGGACAGCTCACCTCCCACCCATTGACCTGCTCCTCGGGCAAGGTGAAATACACCGCCACCCGCGGATAGCGGATACCGCCAGCCTCCGTCGCGTCCGGGAACGCCGGCCGCCGTCCGACGCCCGCTAGGCCTGCCGGACGGTCTCGTAGGTTAGGCGCGCGAGGCCTTCGCCGAGGGTCTTCGCATCGACCAGGCGCATGGGCTTTGGGTCGCTGGTTTCACCGAAGAGTCGCTCGCCGGCCCCGAGTATGACCGGGAAGACGAACAGACGCAGCTCGTCGACCAGGTCGTTCTCGATCAGCGTTCGCACGAGCTGATAGCTGGCGTAGACGACGATTTCGCCGTCCAGTTCCTGCTTGAGCTTCGAGACCTCGCCGACCACATCGCCGTCGAGGACGGTTGCGTTGCTCCAGCGGGCACGGTCGAGGGACGCGGACACGACGTACTTCGGCAGGCTGTTCAGCCTGTCGGCCCACTCGTCGCCCCTGGACAGCCACCGCTCGGCGAACCACTCGTCGCTGCGCCGACCCAACAGGAGGGCTTCGGTGCCCAGCGCCTCCTCGAACTCCACCTTGGCCCACTGTTCGAGGTCCTTACCTCCAAACTGACCGAACCAGCCGCCCAGCCTGAAGCCTTCCTTCCCGTCGGGGTCCTGGACCACGCCGTCGAGCGAGACGTTCGTGCTGATCACGATCTTTCCCATCTCGATTCTCCTTTGATCGGACTTGTTGCCTGCTGCGTTCGTTGAGGCGTCCGCGGCGACGAAAATTGAGCGGCGAATTTCGAGCCGCCCTGATCGGACATGGATACTGCGAGATCCCCCTACGCTGGCCCGGCTGCCGTCAGAAACGCTCCGGCACCTGCTCGGCGCCCCCGCGGAACCAGCGCTCGACCAGGAAATACGAAATGGAGATCCCCGGCGGCAGCACCAGCTCGTCGCTCCGGCCCGCGAGGCCCTCACCAACCTCCTCGCGCGTGAACCATCGCACGTCCTCCAGCTCGCCATCGCGCGGAGCAGGCGTGCCGCCGTCGGACCGCGCCTCGAAGCCCAGCATCACCGACAACGGGAACGGCCACGGTTGCGACCCTACGAATCGCGGGTCATGGGCCTCGATCCCCGACTCCTCCTTGACCTCGCGGAGTACGGCTTCCTCGAGTGACTCCCCAGGTCCCACGAACCCGGCGAGCACCGAGTACTGCCCGCGCGGCCAGCCGGCCTGGCGACCGAGCAGGGCGCGACCTTCGTGCTCGACGAGCACGATCACGGCCGGGTCCGTACGCGGAAAATGCTGCGCGCCACAGGCCGGACAGGTGCGCGAAAGCCCGGCGTCGATGACCTTCAGGAAGGCCCCGCACGCCGGACAGAACCGGTGGCGGCGATGCCAGTTGAGCAACGCGACGAGGTAGGCGGCGAGACCAGCCTCGTGTGGTGCGAGCACCCTTCCAGCTTCGCGTAATGTCGCGATCCGGCCTCGCTCGCCCAGGCGCTGTCGCACATCCGGCGGTTGCGCGTCGAAGTCGACCGCAAACAGCGCGGCGCCGTCCTCGAGCCCGAGCATCACCGGCCAGGCCTCATCCACGGGGCGGTTTGCGCGAGCCGGCACCGGCACGCGGACCAGCGACACGGGTCGATCGCCGGTCACCAGCACGCCGTCGGCGCTCGCCACCACCGCGCGGCTCGCGGGATCCTCGAGGCGCCCCGCGACCCAGAAGGGATCCAGCCGCTCCATCGCGGCGCGATCAAGCGACATCCCCGAGAAGGTCAGCACCCGGCGGACGTTACGGCACCGGGCGCCTCCCGAAGGTCCGATCAGCGGCTACGCCGGCCTCACGGGGCAGCGCTCGAGCACGGGCCACCGTAGCGGCAGCTGACCAGGTTTGGTTGCTCCACCGGGCGTCCCGCGTCGATCGACCATGCCAACCGGATGAACTGAGCGTGGGTCCATCCAAGCGGGGTCGCGGAGCCGGTGCCGGTCCCGGGGAGGCGACCGTCGGTACCGGCCGGTGGATTGTCATCCCATACCTGCTCGGGGGGCATGAGCCCGTCGTTGGCGGTGTTCGCCATTGCGTCCAGGTAGTACACCTCGGTCAGCTCGCCGCCATTCAGCGTGTACCAGTCCTTGCTGGCCAACGTGGTGGAGGGGCCGAATCCGTCCTTGTTGCCGGCCGTCCACAGGGCTCGCGCACCCGGCGCACCCGGGGCGACACCGGTCACAGCCCCCGCGGCGCCGGCTGGCACAGCGAGTGCAATCGCCGCTGCAAGTCCCACTAGTCGGGCAATGACTCCGTACCTCATGAATTCGCTCCTCCACCCGTTCGGCGAACCACCGCGGAGGTCCCGCTACCCGGGGCGGAGCGACTCAACCAGCGTGACGAACAACATGGGCATCGAGCGTCAAGACCCCGGGCCGGAGCAAGTGTCAAACCCTGGCACTACCTACAGATCGGTGCGCTTTGCGCGAGTTTGCGGCTGTTTGCTCTAGTCGGGCTTGAGTTCGAGCTTGGCGACTTGCTCGAGCGGCTTGCTGCGCCCTACGTGAATCAGCGTTTGAACGGTTTGCTCATCGAGACGGTCGCGCATGGCTTGGAGTGCGGCCCGTTCGCACTCCTTGTCGGTTCGCTGTCTGGTTACGCCGGCTTCCTCAAAGAATTCAATAGCGGCGTCGAGGAGGCGTGTCGCTCGCTCGAGCTCGCCCTGTTCAGCGGTCGGCAGGAGATCTCCGTCGCGGCTGCGGCGGTCATGATTCGGTTCTGATGGTCGAGTCCGACTGTCAGTGCCGACAGAGCAAGAGTCGTCCCGTCTTCGTATCGTCCCTGGAGGTTTGCGACGTGCGCGAGGTTGATGAGTGACACTCCGTGTCATGCGGTGACCGGTCGGGCAGGGTGAGCGCCTCGTCGCATAGCGCTCGGGCATCGTCGAGCCTGCCTTCGGCGATTTCGATGTCTGCAAGATTGCTTAAGGCGGCCGGTAAGAACGCCGAGAGGTCGCGCTCGCGCGCGAATAGGATCGCCTCCTGGAACGCGGCCCGACCCGTTGCATGGTCGCCGCGCTCGATCGCGAGTGCACCGCGGTTCATGAGCTCCCAGCAAATACCCTCCCCGTCGTCGAGCTGGCGATACATCGCGAGGGCTTGTTCGCACAGCTCACGGCCGTGTTCAGATTCGCCGCGCCTTCTTGCCAGCAGGCGTGCCGCGCTGAGAACGTGCGCCTGCACGGACAGCGGATACTGGTCGAGACGTTCGCCCGCGACACGCAACCAGCGCTGGACTTCGTTGAGGTTCCCCTCTCGAACCCACAGCGACCACGCCAACGGCGCGGCGAGCCGAGCCACGGTTTCCGTGTCGTTCATGTCTGATGCCCATTCGAGCGCGCTGCGGAAGTTCTCGCGCTCCGCCACGAGCAGCGTCGGGTCAACTGGGGATGCGTACAGGTTGAGCGCTTCGCTATCGACCATGTCGACGAACCATTGGGTGTGGGAGCTCGTCTCGCCGGCTTGTGCCAGTTTTTCGAGCGCGTACTCTCGGAGCGTCTGCAGCATCCGGTAGCGGTCTCCGTCCATTCGAAGCAGGCTGCGGTCGATGAGTGCATGAAGCGTGTCGAGGTCGGCGTCGCAGACGGCTTCGGGGGCGGGGAGGGAAGCAGCCCCCGGAGAACACCGATAGTCCCCCACCGGGGTACTGGCGCTCAGCACGCTGATCGCGATCGGGCTCGCTGTCCTGATCCTCACGCCAACCCGTCACCACCCGCGCGAGGCGACCCCAGCGATCAGCGGCGCGGAACCACAATCCAACGCGGCAACTGCTTCGCTTGTGACCGCGGCAACCCTCGCTCCCGCGGGCTACTTCCGCGACCCGGTGACGCACACGCTCCTGCGCGTCCCCGTCGCGCGCAAGCACGATGCACACCTTCCACCCAGTCACTCGCGCGGTCGCATCATTCCGTAGACGCGGGTGGATCAAGGAGGGCCGCGATTCTCGGGATCAAGGAGACGCTTCTGGGCGAGACCGACGTGCACGCAATCGAGATCTACGAGGCGGTTCTCGACCATGGCGCGCGCACCGCCGCTGAGTTTCGTTCCTGGCAAAGCCGCCGAAAACCCGGTGGTCTGACCTTCTGGCGGCCGGCAGTACCGGGCGAATGATCTGGCTCGCTTGAGCTCGACGAGCGAGCCGTCCGCACGGCATTCGTCACCGCCCTCACCCGGACCACGTGAACCGACTCCAACCACATCCCCGCACCCGAGTCTCTCGCCCAAACCCGCGCGATCGTTGCTGACCGAAGGACACGATCTTTGGTCCTGGTGGCTTGCCGTGGCGATCGACTGCGGGGGCTTGCCACTGGGCCTACCAGTCGCGGTGGAGGTGCTCAGCCTCAGCTGACCGCGACTGCGGCCGTCCCGCAGGCCCGGTGGCCTAGACGGCGAGCTATTGCGGCGACTAAAGGAGTTCCGACCGGGCGCTAGTCAGCCCACCAGTCGCGCTGACCCTCCACGTCCTCGCGCGGAGCCTCACCGAGATTGGGCGCGCCGACCACGATGATCTCGAGGCCCTCCGGCCCGGCCTCGTAGCCTCGCCACGTACCGGGTGGGACGCGCACCACGTCCCACTCCTTGACCTCGACGATTTCGTCGTCGAGCTTCATCCGCCCGCTCCCACGCACGACCACGTACACCTCCTCCTGCTTCTTGTGCGTGTGGCCGTACGGGAAGCGATAGTCGGGCGGGACGCGCTGGTAGCTCAGGCCGGACTGGTCGAGCTCAAGCGCCTCGCTTGCGTGGCGGAACTCCAAGTCCGGCGCGCCGGCGAAGTTGGACCCGAGATCCTCTACGTCCTCCTTGAGGTTCCTGAGCGTGTACGGCACGGCCGCAGTTCTACTACAGGGGAGTCGCCGACGCCGGTTCCGGTGGACTCGTTCGTCCACTGATCGTTGCGGTTGGACGAGCAGCGCAGCGAACTCGCGGCGTGCGTTCGGCCAGCACGGACTCGTGAACACCGGGTACCCGAACCCGGCGACACGCCCCTCACGATGCCGGTTGCGCGGGGACTGTCAGCGCGCGGCGGCCGGCTGCGCGCCGCCAGCGGATCCCCTTGCGAGACACGGCTTCGTCGCCTCGTGCCGAGGTCCGCGTCGACGGCAAAGCAGGTCCACGCGTGGGCGCACGGCTCTCGCGATTCGCCAGCAGCAGGGCTGGGGCTTCGTGGTCCGAGCGCCCCGAGGCTCGAGCATGGAGGAGAATGCGGAGATGGGTCACGAACACCTACGTTCTGAGATCCGCGACGAACAAGAGCGGATCATCGCGGCTATTAGATCGGCAACCGATCACTGGGAGATGGCCAAGGCGGAAGACTCTTTCGCCGATTTGCTCGAACGGATGGCTGACGAGTTGGGGATGGACTCGGCGCATGATCGTGGCCGCTTTCTGGCCGCAGCACATGCGCTCCGACGGTCGGCGGCGGTCAACGAGCATCGGTACGTCACCGGCCTCAGCGGCTCAGCCAGCGACTCCTAGGAGCGTGGGTCAGTAATCGGCCGGGGTCCGTCCGGCGCGTTTAAGACGATTCGCCT
>Ga0116224_10002665_pt1 | contig 10315 bp, 9 predicted proteins | sample Sb_taG_9_FD_89699 | JGI IMG/M metagenome (GOLD analysis project Ga0116224, IMG submission 89699) | Peat soil microbial communities from Weissenstadt, Germany - Sb_50d_b_LC metaG | ecosystem: Environmental > Terrestrial > Soil > Wetlands > Peat | place: Germany: Weissenstadt | collected 2010-09-21
CTCCACGTGGTGGCCGAGGGCGTCGAGACCGAGCAGGCTTGGGATCAGCTCTCGGAGCTCGGGTGCACGCTCGCGCAGGGCTACTACCTCAGCCGGCCGGTACCCGCCGCCCAGTTGACGGAGTGGCTCATGGAGCGGGCGCTGAAGCGGGCTGCTTGACCTCCGCCGGGATCATCGGGCCGTCGCCCGATGGGTCGACGATCCCCTCCTCGAGCCACCGGTAACGGCCGTCCAGCACGCGCGCCGCCGCCGCCCGGTTCGCGTCGCCCACAGCTTCTGCCCGGTCAGCTCGTATCCGCCGTCGACGGGCGTCGCCGTCATTGCCAGCCGCGCCGGATCCGAGCCGACGTGGGCTCGGTGAGCCGGAACGCGCTGATCTGGTCCCTGGCCACCAGCGGCAGCCACTTGCGCTTCTGCTCCTCGGTCCCGAACAGCTACAACGGCTCGGCGACGCCGATCGACTGGTGGGTGCTCAGCAGCGTCGAGAGCGAAGCGTGCCAGACCCCGGCGAGCGCAAGCGCCTGGTTGTAGTAGACCTGCGAGAGCCCGAGCCCGCCGTACTCCTCGGGAACCTTCATCCCGAGCGCGCCGATCCGCTTGAGGCCGTCGATCACCGGCTCGGGGATCTTCGCGTCGCGTTCGATCTCGAGCGGGTCGACGTCGGACTCGAGGAAGTCGCGCAACTGCTCGAGAAAGCGCTCGCCCTTCTCCACGGCCGCCGGATCGAGTCTTGGCTGCGGGTGAATCAGATCCGGGCGGAAGTTGCCGAGAAACAACTCCTTGCCGAAGCTCGGCAGTTTCCACTCCGCTTCGCGCGCCGCCTCGGCGACCTCACGAGCCTGTCTCTCTGAGACGTTGCTGGACACAGGTGTTCTCCTCTGCGACGGTTCAGTTTCGGTCGTTTGGTGAAGCTACCCAAATATCAGGAGGAGTAGGTGAAGCTCAGCGCGCGCAATCAGCTGCCCGGCACGGTGACCAGCATCAACAAGGGCGAGGCGATCGCCAACGTCGTCCTCGACGTCGCCGGTCAGCGGCTCGTGGCGTCGATCACGGTCGAGGCCGTCGGCGAACTCGGGCTACAGGAAGGCAGCGCGGTCACCGCGATCATCAAGGCCTCCGACGTGATGATCGCCACCGACGCGGGCTGAGCGGACGCCGGCGCGCCCGAGCGCCCCGGCTCCCACGTCTGAGCTGGGACATGCTCCTACAGCGTGGCCCGCAGCCGGTCGATAACTCAGCTAAACGGAGTAGCCGGTCGGAGGGTAAGCGGATGGGGCATGTAGAGGCGACTGTGCCGGACACTCGCGCGAGTGGAAGCTCGCGCTCGACTTCGTCGAGACAGCAGCGAGCGTCGGCGGCGCGCCCCGACGAGTTCGGCGGCGGTCTCAAGGCCCTCTACGCGTTCCTCGGTCTGCTCCTGATCGGCTACGCGGTATCGCTGGTCCTGCGCGCAAACGGCGCCAGCAGCAATTGGCTCGACGGCTGGGGAGTTTCCGCGTTTGAGCTGTTCGTGAGCCTGCTGGTTCTGCTGCGGGCAGCGGTCAGCCCGAAGGATCGAGGCTTCTGCCTCGCGCTCGGCACCGGTATGTGCCTGTGGGCCCTCGGCGACTTCGCGATGACCTACGAGAGCATCCGCAACGCCAACCCCCCCACCCCGGTCCTGGCCAACTACCTGTGGGCCAGCTTCTTCCCGGTCGCGTACGTCGGCGTGATGATGCTGATGCGCCAGGAGGTGCGGAGGTTCACCGCCGCCAACTACCTCGACGGCGTGGTGGCGACCCTCACCTGTGCCGCGGCGTTCGCCGCCTTCGCGTTCGGGACGATTCAGAAGGCGGCCGGCGACGACTCGGTGACCGTGGCGTGGAACCTGATCTACCCGGTCGGCGACATCCTGCTGCTGATCCTGACGCTCGGCGCCGCCGCGCTCGTGCCGGCCGGGCGGCGCAAGCGGTGGTACCTGATGGCGGCGGCCAGTCTCTTCAACGCGATCGGCGACATCTGCGCGCTGTTCGACAACGGGATCGGCGCCACGCACTTCGGCTACTTCTGGAACTCGATCGCGTGGCCCGCGTCGCTGTTCCTGTTCTCCCTTTCGGTTTGGGTCGGATCACGGCGGCCGGCCGAGAGCGAGCTGAAGGAAACCAGCTCCGGCTTCGTGATTCCCGGCGTCGCCGCCGGCCTGGCGTTGCTGATCCTGTTCGTCGGCTCGCTGAACCACATCAACCAGGTCGCGCTCGGATTGGCCACAGCCACGCTGGTTGCGGCCGGCGGCAGGTTCGGCCTGGCGTTGATGCGGCTGCGCGAGCTGACCGACGAGCGTCACCGTCAGCTCGCTGATTCCGCCAAGAGCGAGCGCGACTCGCGCGAGGCGCTCCAGGCCGCGGTCCGCGACTACTCCGAGTTCGCGGCCAAGGTCGCGGACGGCGATCTGCGGGCCACGGTCGCCGCCGGCGGCAGCGCCGATCTCCGGGGGCTGTCGGAGAGCCTCAACAGCATGGTCGGCGGGCTCGCACAGATCTCGAGCCACATCCAGGCCGGCGTCCAGGACATCGGCTCCTCCACCGCGGAGATCCTGGGATCGGTCAGCCGGCACACCGAGAGCGCGGGCCTTCAGTCGGCCGCGATCGCCGAGACCTCGACGACGGTCAACGAGCTCCGGCTCGCGGCCGAGGACACCGCGAACATGGCCAGCGAGGTGGCCGACCGCGCCAACGACTCGCTCCAGGTCTCGAACGAGGCCACGACCGCGGTGACCGCGATCACGAGTGCGATGGAGGAGATCCGCAAGCGCGTGGACGCAATCGCCCGCGACATCGTGACGCTGTCCGAGCGGACCCAGCAGATCGGCGCGATCACCGCGACCGTCAACGGCCTCGCGGACAAGTCCAACCTGCTCGCGCTCAACGCGAGCATCGAGGCCGCCCGGGCGGGCGAGCACGGCAAGGGCTTCGCGGTCGTCGCCGAGGAGGTCCGCAAGCTCGCCGAGCAGTCCAAGGCTGCCACCGCACAGGTCGAGTCGATCCTGGGCGACGTCCAGACCGCGACGTCGGCGGCGGTCACCGCCAGCCAGGAGGGCACGAGGGTCGTCGAACAGGGCCTCGAGCTCACCGAGCGCGCTGGCGAGGGCATCCGCAGCCTCTCGGAGACGATCCAGGAGTCGTTCGCCGCGGCCCAGCAGATCGCCGCCTCGGCACAACAGCAGAGCGTCGGCATCGAGCAGATCTCGCAGGCGATGAACCATGTCAACGAGGGCACCGCCCAGTTCCTCGAGGGCGCGCACCAGTCCCAGATGGCCGCCGAGACGCTCAATGAGCTCGCGGGCCAGCTCGCGGCGGTAACCGAGCGCTACCGCGTTTAAGCGGCGCCGCGTCGGTCGCGCTCTGGGCGGCGACGATCATCGTTCACCCCTTGATCACCCGTACAGCACACGCGGGTTCTCGGTGGGGTCGGCTTCCCTCAGTCGGAATCCGGCGCCCGGACGTACAACGTGCCGCCGGGTCCGGATGTGCGGATGCGCAGTCGGGGCGCTCCGGGCGGCGGTGGCCGGGACGGCGGCTCGATCACCTGGCTCGCGAACGGCGCGGTGCCCTCGACGTCGAGCTGGATCCCGGCGGGGACGAGCACCGTGACCGTGCCGAACGTGTTGCGGATGTCGAGCTCGACCTCCGGCCCGGCGAGCCGTGCCGCACGCAGGTCGAGCACGATCTGCCGAACAGCGAGCGCCAGGACGACCGCTCCGGTATCTCCCAGGAACCCCGGCGAACCAGCTTCGAGCAGATCGCACGATGCTTCGCATGGGGAACCAACGCCAGCGCCGGCGCGTGCGCCGGCAGGTCGACGGTCAGCTCCGCCAAATCGCGGTCGGTCCGAGCCAGCTGGGCGCGGCCGACACGCTCGCTGAACTCCTCGAGCGTGAGGCGGCCGCTGGCGACGGCATCGCGCAGCAGCACGACGCTCTGCTCGCGCTCCTCGTCGCTGACGCGGATCGCCGGAAGGTCGGACCGATCGTCCATCACCAGGACGGTAGACGACCGCGTCGGTCGGTCCAGTTCCGGAGCGGTCCGCGGTTACTCGGAGTCGAGGTACGTCACTACCGCCAGCACCCTCCGGTGGTCGTCCGGCGTCTGCGGCAGCTGCAGCGTCCCGAAGATGTTCTTGATGTGCTTCTCGACGGTGTGTTCGGAGACGAACAGCCGCTCGGCGATCGCCTTGTTCGAGCGGCCCTCGGCCATCAGCGCCAGCACCTCGCGTTCGCGGTCGGTGAGGTGCTCGAGCGGGTTGTCGGCCTGCCGGCGCCGCCCGACCAGCTGGCTGACGACCGCGGGGTCGAGCACCGAGCCGCCCTGCCCGACGCGGCGCACGCTCGCCGACAGCTCTTCGAGGTCCGCGACGCGTTCCTTGAGCAGGTAGCCGACGCCGTCGGTCCCGCTGGAGAGCAGCTCGATCGCGTAGCGCGCGTGGACGTGCTGGGAGAGCACCAGGATGCCGATCGCCGGGTGCGCCTCTCGGATCGCCTTTGCCGCGCGCAAGCCCTCGTCGGTGTGGGTCGGAGGCATCCGGATGTCGACGATCGCGACGTCCGGCTCCGAGCGGTCGACGAGCTCGAGTAGCTCCTCAGCGTCCGCGGCGACCCCGACCACCTCGAACCCGGCCTCCTGGAGCAGGCGCGCCAGCCCCTCGCGGAGGATCACCGCGTCGTCGCCGACGGCTACGCGCATGGGATCTCCGCCTTGAGTCGCGTGCCCCGCCCGGGGGGGCTCGACACCGTGAACTGCCCTCCCAGGGCCTCGACGCGGTCGGCGAGCCCGCGCAGACCGGATCCGGACCCCGCCCACCCGCCCCCACCCCCGATCGCCGCGCCTCCGATCCCGTCGTCGGCGATCTCGACGGTCAGCGTGGCGCCGTCGTAGCCGACGTTGACCCGCACCTCGTTTCCGTGTGAGTGTTTGACGGCGTTGCTCAGCGCCTCGCTGACGAAGTAATAGGCGGCGGTCTCGACCTGGTCGGGAAGGCGGACGTCGAGGTCGACCTTCAGGTGAGCGGGCAGGCCGGCCCGCCGGCACAGCTCCTCCAGGGCGACCGGGAGGCCGCGCTCGACGAGCAGTGTCGGATGGATGCCCTGAGTCAGCTCGCGCAACTCCTCAAGCGCGAGCGTCAGCGCGGTCCGTGCCTCGCGCACGATCGGGGCCGCGTCGCTCTGGCCAGGGGCCAGTCTGGACTCGAGCAGACCGAGCGACATTGCGATCGACACCAGCCGCTGCTGCGTCCCGTCGTGCAGGTTGCGCTCGATCCGGCGCCGCTCGGCGTCCGTCGCCTCGACCAGTCGTCCCCGTGACGCGTTGAGCTCGACCAGGCGGGCGCGCAACTCTGCCTGGAGTCGCTCGTTCTCGAGCGCGAGGCCTGCGGCGGCGCACACCGACTGGACCAGTCCCGAGTTGTGCTCGAGCGCCGGATCGTGCAGCAGCATGGCGATCGGCGTCCTGTCCCGTTCGACGAACGTCGAGCGCCGGCCGCTGTCGGCGCCGGGCACCTCGACCGGGCGGCCGTCGCCGGTCACGTAGCGAGCCTCCGCGGGGAACCAGTACGCCAGGTCGAGCGTGGGGTCGCCGAGCGCCCGAGCCAGCGCCGCCCGGAGGTCGGCGGGCTCGGTCGGGCCGCCGAGCTGGACGACGAGTCCCGCCACGCTCCCGCGCGCGAGCCGCCGCCGCACGAACGTGGCGACAATCGCGATCGGGACGAGGGCGAGGGTGAAGAACCACACCTTCGCCGGGGTCGACTTGAGCGGGTTGCCGACGAGGTCGTCGACCACGGTCACCGCCAGCGCGAGCAGCATCGCGTTTCCCGCCAGCAGCACCCATGTGAGCTCGCGCCGCTGCGCAGCGCTCGCGTTCAGCCAGCGAGCGGTCAGCATGACCACCGCGGTCAGCGTGAGAACCGCGGCGATGAGTCGTTCGACGTTGAGCAGGGTGAGCGCGAGCCCGTTGTCGTGGAACAGCTGGATCAGGTTGTCGCCGCAGCCCCCGCCGCACCGCAGCCCCGACCCGCTCCCGAACAGCATTGCGACCACCTGGAGGCCGAGCGCCGCGACCGCGACCGCGACGATCGTTCGGTCGAGCGTATCCCGCAGCTGGCCTGACGGGAACGAAAGCACAACATAGATGAAACCCACGACGAATACGTACTCGACGGCGACGCCGACCGTGTACAGCGGTGCGCTCGTGGCCTCGCTCAGCAGCCCTGCGAACCAGGCAAAGCCGGTCAGCACCATCACCGGGCCGAGCCGGTTGTCCGGCCTCGCCTGCCACGACGCCAGGCCGCTGCCGATCAGCGAAACGCCGACCAGCAGCGTCAGGTACGCCCCCGGCTCGGTAGGTCGATCGGCGCCGGCGTGAGCCGCCAGCCAGGTCGCGGCCGCCGCGGCGCCAACCGCCGCCGCCACGAGCAGGAACAGCTTCGCCCTCATCCTGGGACGGAATTGTGGCGTCAATCGACCACCGAGGCCAGAGCCGGTTGCGGGTCGGGTCGGGGACCGGGGGCGGCGGCGACCGCGCCTTCGAGGGTCTCCCCTTCGAGGCTCGCCCGGGGTAGCCAGGCGAGCCAACCGGGCAGGTACCAGTTCCGCTCGCCAAGCAGCTTCATCGTCGCCGGCAGCAGCACGCCGCGTACCACGGTCGCGTCGAGCAGGACAGCGACGGCCAGCCCCACGCCGGCCTCCTTGAGGTCGAGCGCGCTGGCGGTCCCGAACAGCGAGAACACGCCAACCATCACGAGGGCTGCCGCACTGACCACGCCGGCGGTCCGGGAGATCCCGTAGCGCAGGGCCTCCTCGGTGCGCATCCCCGAATCGACGCCCTCCCGGACCCGGCTGAGGATGAACACGTGGTAGTCCATCGACAGCCCGAACAGGACCACGAATAGGAACAGCGGCAGCCACGAGATGATCGCGCCGTCAGACCGAAAGTCGAGCACGCCCTGCGCCCAGCGGTGCTGGAATACGAGCACGAGCACGCCGTAGGAAGCGCCGACCGACAGCAGGTTGAGCACGATCGCCTTGATCGGCACCACGATCGATCGGAATGCGACGAGCAGCAGCACGAACGCGAGCGCGAGCACGAATGCGACCACGTACGGGACCCCGTGTCGCATCTGGTTGGTGAAGTCGGTGTCCTCCGCGGTGTCGCCGGTCACCGCCGTGCGCACGCCGGGGACCCGCCCGAGCGTGTCCGGCACCAGCACATCGCGCAGCTCGCGGACCGCGTTGCGGCTCGCGCTGTTGTCGCCGAACCCGGTCAGCGGCAGGCCCAGCGCCAGAGAGCGGCCGTCGAGGCCTGGCCCGATCGAGAACGGTGGGTGAGCGATGCCTCGCGCCGCCGCGAGAACCTCGAGGCGGCCGAGCGCCTGACGCACCGCCGCGGTTTCACCGGAAGGCCAGGTCGCGACCACTACAGCCGGCGAGGACGTGCTCGGGAACTCGCCCGTGATCTGCGCCGCCAGGTCAGACTGACTCGCCGAGGAGAGCGCCTGCGAGCTCGGCTTCGCCACTTGCATCCCGAAAGCGGGCACCGCCAGCGCGACCAGCAACCCGCCCGAGAGGCAGGCGGCGAACACAGGCCGGCGCATCACGCGATCGACCACGCTCGCCCAGAAGCGAGACCCGCCCGCGGTCGCGAGCCGCGGCAGGAACGGGATCCGCCCGCGATCGATGCGAGGTCCGAGGAGCTGCAGGAGCGCCGGTAGCACGGTGACCGACCCGGCGACCGCGCACGCCACCACGACGATCGTGCCGGCCGCGATTCCGTTGAAAATGTCCGAGCCGACCACGAACTGTCCGGCCATCGCGATCGCCACCGTGGTTCCGGCGATGAGCACCGCGCGGCCGGAGGTGCGCGACGCCCGCTCGAGCGCCTCGCGGGTCGAGGCGCCACGGAGGCGCTCCTCGCGCGAGCGTACCACGTAGAACAGCGCGTAGTCGACGCCGACGGCCATCCCGATCAGGAGCACGACGGTCTTCACGCTGTCATCGAGCGGGAACAGCTGGCTGATCGGCCCGAGCAGCCCGAACGCCGCGATCACGGCCGTTGCCGCGAGCGCCACCGGCACTAGCGCCGCCACGAGCGCGCCGAACGAGATCAACAGCACGAGCAACGTGACCGGAATGGACAGCTCTTCGGCGCGGTGCAGGTCGTTGCCGCCGCCGGAGGTCGGGTCCGCGACGATTGCGCTCACGCCTGTATGCGCAGTCCCCACGGCCTCGACCGCAGCGTTGAAGACGGCCTCGTCGAACGGCCTCGTGACGGTGGCGCTCACGAGCGCCGAATGCTGGTCACGCGACACCGCCACGCTCACGCCGCCCCCGATCGCGTCGCGCATCGCTCGGTCGACCGCTTCGATCGCCGCCTGGAATGTCGGTGAGCCGTCTCGGAGCGAGTCGCTGTGCAGATAAACGTACTCATGCGGGGGAAGCCCGAGCCGATGCGAGTCCATCAGCGCGTAACCGCGCGCGGATTGCCCGACCGCGCCGTTCTCGAGTGGCTTGGAGCCGGTCAGCGACAGGGCGAGCACGGCCGCGAAGACGAACGTCAACCAGACGGTGATCGCGAGCACGGGCCGGCGCGTACTCCAGCGACCGATAGCGGTGGGTGAGAAGCGCTTGATCATGGAGCGCAGCCTGAACCGGATGGGCCACGCTGAACAGCCGGAAAGCCGGAGTCTCGAGGGGTACGGCTAGCCGGTAGGGGTGCTCACCAGTAGCCGGTCATCAGCTCGTGCGACCACTCGGGCTGGCGCACGGTGGCGCGCGGCGCGAACTCCGTCATGTACGGCTTGAGGTCGAGGACCGGCGTGCCGTCGATCGCATCGAGGCCGCGGACCGTGAGCACCGTGGCCTCGAGCGCCACGAGCTCGCAGGTGCACACGCCGATCCGGTTCGGCCGGCGTTTGTTGCGCTGCGCGAACACGCCGACCTCCGGCAACCGGGGATTGCCGCGCGGCCGGCGGGCGGCGGTCTCATACGAGTCCTCCCCCACCTGGTGGATCACGTACACGACATCGACGTGAGAGAACTCGTCGAGGCCGCGCAGGGAGTCCGCGGCGAACCGTGACTCGTCGAGCTGCACGGTGGCGACGATCTCGCCCCAGTCGTCATCGATCGGCTCGGTGCGAGCGCTCCCGACCCAGCCGATCGGCTCCATCGTGAAGGTGGTCATTCGTAAGATCCAGTGATCGTTCCCGAGGCCCGCCTTGAAAGTACCGATGCCGGCCTGGTGCCGACGGGCGACGGCTGGTTCGTGCTCAACGCGCGCGAGGGCCGGTGGCGCGTGTCGGACGGGCTCGGCGCGCGCCTGTCGGTCGACGGGGACACCGACTTCCCCCAAGTCGGGATCAACCTGTATGTGCTCGGCCCCGGTGAGCCGATCGGGATGTATCACTGGGAGGCCACGCAGGAGGACTTCCTCGTGCTGTGCGGCGAGGCGCTTCTGATCGTCGAGGGCAAGGAGCGCCGCCTGCGGCAATGGGATTTCGTCCACTGCCCCCGGCTGACGAAGCACATCATCGTCGGCGCCGGCGGCGGCCAGTGCGCCGTGCTCGCGGTCGGCGCGCGTGAGCACCGGCCCGACGAGGTTTGGGGCGGCTATCCCGTTGACGCGCTCGCGCAGCGGCACGGCGCCGGCGTCGATCGTGAGACCAACGACGCGGACGTGGCCTATCGGCACCTGCCGGCCCGCGAGTGGGCCCGCTACCGCGAGGGCTGGCTCAGTGGTTGACGGCCGGTCCCGGCTCCGGTCGGCCGGAGCCCGCGCGCTCAGGGCACTCGGCTACGAGCTCCGCCGGTCCGATTCGATCGGCCACGCTGACCTGAGTCCCGAGCAGCGCGCGCTGTTTGCGCGGGTGAGCCCGTACACCCAGACCTCGCTCGAGCGCGTCGCTGCGCTCGCCGACGCGGTGAAGTACGTCATACGACGAGACATCCCCGGAGACTTCGTCGAATGCGGCGTGTGGCGCGGCGGCAGCTCGATGGCGATCGCGTTGACACTGGTGCGCCTAGGTGTGAGTGACCGACGGCTGTGGCTGTACGACACATTCGGCTCGATGCCTCCCGCCGGCGAGCACGACCGTGACTACGCGGGCAGGCAGATGGGTGCCGGTGCACTCGACGACGTCAACAACTCTTTGCATACGCCCGGGCTGTCAGTGTCCGAGGTACGGCGGGCGATGGCCTCGACCGGCTATCCACCGGAACACGTCACGTGTGTCGAGGGCCTAGTGGAAGAGACGATCGCTCGCTCCGCTCCGGAGCGGATCGCGCTGCTCCGGC
>Ga0116224_10002666_pt1 | contig 10314 bp, 7 predicted proteins | sample Sb_taG_9_FD_89699 | JGI IMG/M metagenome (GOLD analysis project Ga0116224, IMG submission 89699) | Peat soil microbial communities from Weissenstadt, Germany - Sb_50d_b_LC metaG | ecosystem: Environmental > Terrestrial > Soil > Wetlands > Peat | place: Germany: Weissenstadt | collected 2010-09-21
CTGCTCGTGATCAACAAAGTCGACCTGGCGCCTCACGTTGGTGCCGACCTGGATGTCATGCGACGAGACAGCTTGAAGATGCGGGGTGAGCGGCCGTTCCTCATGGTTAGCCTCCGGCAGAAGGAAGGGGTCGAGGAGGTGATCACGTGGGTTCGCGAGCAGCTCGCATCACGCGCGAAGAGCTCTTGACGCCGCCCGAATTCCTTGGCGTGCTCCCGACCCAGAACCCGGCGGGAAGAGTGGGAGGAGCACGAATCGAGCTGATCCGTTCCGCTAATAAGACGCATTTGGGAACCTGCTACCAGCAGATTCCTGTTCGCCTCTTTCCTCCGTTCGAGCTGGATTCCGAACCGGCAGCGCTCCTCTACCTGATCAACGTCACCGCCGGACTGCTGGACGGCGACGCCCACCTCGTGGAGCTCACGGCGCGGGCCGGAACGCGGGCCGTGGTGACCGGCCAGTCGGCCACCCGCATCCATCCGGCCCTGGAGAGCCACGCCACCCAGCAGTGGGTGGTGAAGGTCGAAGACGATGCCTGCCTGGTCGTTCTACCCGGGCCGGCGATCCCGTTTCGAGGCAGCCGATACTATCAGCGCGGCCGCGTCGAACTCGCCCCTCGCTCCCGGTTAATCTGGGGCGACATCTGGCTGCCCGGCCGCTACGACCGTGGTGAGCTGTCGGAGCGGTTCCAGTTCGAGCGAATTGTCCAGGACCTCGAGATCCGCCGCGCCAGCCGGCTGGTCTACCGTGACCGTTTCCGATGGGACGGGCCCTGGGACCTCGAGGACGCCGACTGGTACTTAGGCGGGGCACTGGCGTCCGCCAGCCTGTTCATCGCCGGGCCAGTCCCCGAGGCTCTTCCAGAGGCTCGTCCCGAGCTCCGTCGTTCGGTCTTCAGGCTCGACACCGGCGAGAGTTGTATGCGGTGGTGCGGCCATCCCGGGGCCGTCACGGCCGACCTCGTCCAGACCGCCCTCCGCCTGGCTGCTCGATGGACCGTCGGGCCGGACGCACTTCCCTGGCTCCTCGCCTCGAGCGGCCTCGCCCCGAACCACTGGTTCTCGACCCCGGTGGAGTAACCGTGGAACGAGACAATTTGGCCGTAAGCTGAGCTATGGGAAATCTGGCAGTCACCGAGGAGGGTTATGCCGAATGATCTTGAACATCTTCTGCGATGAGCCCTACTGGCGCCGCTGGACTAGGGCTTTTTGATCGATTATTATCAATCTCATGGCGATTCATTTCCTCGCCAATCTCCAGCGGTCTGTTGGCGGCTATCCCGTCATATGGAAGCGATTTCTTTAGCCATGCCCACGATTTCCTCCTGCGCATCGACTGGTCCCTTGCCTGCGGTCGAGGGTATGAGGGCATTGGTGGCTGAGGCGCACGAGCGGTTCAAATCAGTGAGTGAGGGAAAGGTCGCGGACTACATCCCGGCTCTCGCCACGGTGCCTGGTGAGCTGTTCGGTGTGTGCGTGGTCGGAACCTCCGGCATCACTTATGCCGCTGGGGACACGGAGTATGAATTCTCAATCCAAAGCGTGTCCAAGCCTTTCGTGTTCGCCCTGATCTGTCAGGCCATCGGTGAAGACGAGGCGCGCCAAAAGCTCGGGGTGAACAGCACCGGATTGCCATTCAATTCGGTGATCGCAATCGAGCGAACCAAAGACGGGACGACCAATCCGATGGTCAATGCTGGGGCAATCGCGGCAGCCAGCCTTGCGCCGGGAGCGACCGCAGTGGCCAAGTGGCAGTTCATTTACGAGGGGTTGTCCCGCTTCGCCGGAAGAAGCCTCACGCTCAACAGCGAGGTGTATCAGTCCGAGGCGGCCACAAACCAGCGGAACGAGGGCGCCGCCAATTTGCTCCAGAGCTACGACCGCATTTATTTTGATCCGATCCAGGCAACCGACCTTTACACCAAACAGTGCTCGCTGAACGTGACCGCCAAGGACTTGGCGGTGATGGCTTCCACACTGGCCAACGGGGGGGTGAATCCGCTTACAAAAGAGCGTATTATTGATGCCATCCATTGCCAGCACGTCCTGGCCGTCATGGTGACCGCCGGGCTCTACGAGAATTCCGGCGACTGGCTGTATGAGACCGGGTTGCCCGGCAAGAGCGGCGTCAGTGGCGGGATGATCGCCGTCGCCCCGAGGAAGGGCGGGCTGGGTACTTTCGCACCGCCGCTGGACCATTTCGGAAACAGCGTCAAAGGCCGACTCGCAGCCAAGTTCCTCTCTGAACAATTGGGACTGAATCTCTTCGCGTCGCACCCTGCTGGGTGAATTTGCCTGGACGCGTTGAGTCGGACGGAGCACATCTTCGAACGGTCAATCTCTCCCCCCGCACTTTGTTCGACTGGATTGGACGATTCTTCCATGAAACGCATTCGCATAACCCATGTAACAGAGTACCACTACCACGCGCCGGTCACATTCGGTCCCCACCGCGCAATGCTGAGGCCTCGCGAGGGGCACGATCTTCATATCGAGAGTTCACGCCTCAAGATTGAGCCCAAAGCCAACGTGCGCTGGCTTCGCGACGTCTACGGGAATTCCATCGCTATTATCACTTTCACCGAGCCCGCGCAGAAACTGAGTCTCTTCAGTGAGATGAACGTCGACCTTTACGACGATACTCCCATCGATTGCGTCACCGACCCCATCGCTCAATCCTATCCGTTCCAATACCCCGCGAACGAGCAGGTGGAAATCATCCCATACCGCCTCCCAAGTTATCCCCACGACGGCCCGGCCCTGCAGAAATGGCTCTTGGGCATTTACAGCCCCGGCCAGCTCATTAACACCTCCGAACTCTTGAACAAGCTGAACACCCACATCTATGAGACTTTCCAGTACCTCCACCGCGAGGAGCCCGGGGTCCAGCTTCCGTGCCAGACGCTCGCTCTGGGCACCGGATCCTGCCGCGACTACGCAGTGTTCATGATGGAGGCTGCCAGGCATTGGGGTTTTGCGTCGAGATTTGTCACCGGCTACATCCAGATGGGCGAGGGCCAGCACGGTGCCACCCACGCCTGGACGGAGATCTATATCCCTGGCGCGGGCTGGCGAGGTTTCGATCCCACCAACAACAAACTCGTCGGCTCCGAGCATGTCTCCGTGGCAGTAGCTCGTGAGCAGGACAAGGCCTCCCCTCTCTCCGGTTTCTGGGAAGGGCCACAGGACGCTTGGGATCGGATGGAAGTCTCCGTGCAGGTCGTGGCGCTGTGACGGTCCCGTAATGCGCGGAGCTTGGCGAACTGCGAATCCAGGTAGATTCAGCTCTGATACAGCGCGGACGCGTCGACCTTGCCCCTCGCGTCCGGTTGATCTGGGGCGACATCTGGCTGCCCGGCCGCTATGAGCGAGGCGAGCCCTCCGAGCGGTTCCATTTCGAGCGGATCGTCCAGGACTTCGAGGTCCGTCGCGCGGGCCGGCTGATTTACCGTGACCGCTTCCGATGGGACGGGCCCTGGGACGCCAAGGAGGCTGACTGGTACTTCCGGCGGGGCCCTGGCCTCTGCCAGCCTGTTCGTGACCGGGCCCCTGCCAATCGCCCTCCCCGATGTGAGCCCGGGCGCCTTGCGTTCGGTCTTTCAACTCGACTCCGGAGACACTTGCATGCGATGGTGCGGCCATCCCGGGGCCGTCACGGCCGACCTCGTCCAGACCGCCCTCCGCCTGGCTGCTCGATGGACCGTCGGGCCGGACGCACTTCCCTGGCTCCTCGCCTCGAGCGGCCTCGCCCCCAACCACTGGTTCTCGACCCCGACAAGCAACTCCTGATTGGCTCGATCGGTACGGGGACTGGCCTGGCGTCCACGAGGTGTCTGTGCGCGTCCTTTTCTCGAGTTCCTCTCAACCGGTCGTCACGGGCCGCTACTGAAAGACCCGTTCCTCACCGGCCGTCATGGTTGCGTGTGAGGCGAAGAGGCGGGCCGTTGGCATGGCGGCGCTCGGGCGCGATGGCAGACCTCAGGGGAAGATGCGGCAGCCGACGGCGGTGTTGAGTCGGAACATGGAGCGGCGATGGCGCACCAGGGCGTCGAGGTACTTGCGCGAGATCTCGCCGAACGACTCTTGCGCCTCCATGCTGGAAACAGGGCCGGGCTTGTCCGCGGAGGATGTCTTCAGACTTTGCTCAAGGTTTTCACGGGCGGCGGGCAGGATCTTCTCTTCAAGGCGTCGGATCGAGGCGACCGTGACGGAATAGGCCGCTTCAGCTCTTTGGACCTCCAGAATCACCTGTCGCTCCAGGTTCGCTAGCTGAACCTGGGTCTGCTCGACAGTGTGCTCAGCCCGAGCGATGTTACCCTGGTTGCGGTTGTAGACCGGCAGGGGGATCGTCAGCCCGACGGCCCACGACGTGGATGGACCTTTGCCCGGGCCCAGGCCCTGTTGGCTCGACAACGGCTGGTAGAGCAGGAAAACGTCGTCGAAGCGGTTGGCCCGAGCCAGGCGAACCTCGGATTGTGCCCGGAGGACCCCGAGCCGGAACGAGCCGAGATCAGGTCGGGTCTCCAGGGCCATGCGAATCAGCTCTTGTTCGGGCGGCAGGGGGAGATCCCGCCCGCGCATCGACCCGCGAACCTGGAAGGTCTCGGCCTCTTCCAGCGGCAACGAGAGCAGCGCGGCAAGGGTCCGTTTCGCGTCGTCGAAGGTCTCCTTGGCCTCCAGGAGCGTGAGCTCGTTATTGTCGCGCAGAATCCGGACGTTGTTGACATCGGTCTGGCTCGCGGCTCCCTGCTTGAGCAATGCCTCCGTCACCTTCTGATGATCGGCCAGGCTTTCCAGGCCCGACTCGATGAAGCGAATCGTCGCTTGGGCGGCGAGTACGTCGATCCACGCGGTGTAGAGGTTGTCAAGCTGGAGTCGGACCGCATTCTGGTACTGGGCCTCGGTGACCTTTTGGGCGCGGACAGCGACCTCGATCCGGTGCCGCCTCTTATGGTTCAGGTCGAGCGGATGGGTGATGTTGACATCGTACTGCGTCGGGCCTCCCGCGGTGCCGGCGAAGGTCGAATACGGCACCAACGAAGAGTCCAAGTAGATCAAGGGGTTCCCCCGCAACCCGGCGGTGAGCACGTCGGCCCGGGCATTGGAGATTTCCATCGCCTGGGCCCGCAGTTCCAGGTTGATCCGCAAGACCCGGTCGATCGCCTGGTCGATCGTCAGCCCGGTGGGAGGTCCCTCCAGATCGCCCAACCGAGCGACTCCGAAACTTCCGGAGAGCGGCCGTTCGGACTCGGGAAGCAGCGACAGCGGCTCGATCCCCAGGCCAGACTGGGGCCCGAAGGGTTCGGGGGGCTGGGTGATCCCCCGCGGCACACGCGGGTAACTTGGCCCGGGACCTACGGGGATCACCGGCTGACTTCCCGCCTTAGCACCGCCGGAGCGCACCGTCCCCGTAGCGCCCGGGCTCTCCGGCAGCGCCGAGGAGGAGGGATCGCCCGGAACGACTTGTGCCGCGGCAACGGACACCCAAAAGGCAAAGGCGCAGGCCGCCGCGACCCCGGTGATCGAGCCGTCTCCAGGATGCCTCATGTTCCTCCCCTGGACGAGGTTGAGAAGTTGCCAACGGCACAACCTCTACGGCACCTCGAGCTCTTGCGTCCCGGTGGATCCCGTGAGCCGGCACCCGTTTCGCAATCGCATGCGACGCACGGAATCGGGTCGTAACCGAGCTGGGGAACAGACCGAGACCCTATCGTCCCACGCCGCCCCGCGAGCCGCCGTCAGAACTTCACCAGGAAGCTGATTCCTCCGGTCAACTGGCTGAAATGGTCATGTGCGCCGTTGACTCCGTAAGCGGGTGCGCCGGCGAAGTCGCCGCGGATTTCCGGCCGGATATCGAGGTACTTGCTGGGGTGCCAGTTGAGTCCCAGGGTCACTTCTTCATAATTGGTCTTGACTCCGGTTCGCGTGCCCTGGGGGTCGTCGAACCACTCCGCGCGACAGAGGGCGTCGACTTCACCGGTCAAGTGGAAGATGTTGATGAGATACAGGCCATAGAAGGAGCCGGTGCCGACCGGGGTGTTGACGTCCCAGCCCATGTTGTTCTGAAGGACCTGAGTGAACCGATCACTCCAGTTCTGCTGAAGGCGCAGCTCCACCATTGTGACAAACGTTCCGTTCTGGCCGGGGGCTGCGAAGATGGCGTCCGGACCGGCGTAGACCGAGCCGGTCAGCCGAGTCTTCTTCTCGTCGGTCAGCCAGTAATTGACCTGACCAATGTAGCAGTACGAATGGGCGCTCCGCATGACGAAGAAGGTGTTGGCACCCAAGGTCATACCGTTCCAGACCTCGAGGCGATCGGAGACGTGCAGGTTGGTGAGGAATCCGGTAAACGCCCCGTCCTGGGCGTAGAAGAACTGGTAATCGCTGGAGTAGAACGGCCGGTAGGGGGCCAGGAAGCCGTTGTAGCCGATGATCGTGTTCATGCGGCCTATCTTGAAGTCCATTCCGCGCTCGGTGAGCACAGGCAGGTGGGCCGACAGGTACAGGTCGCGAAAGTCCTCACCGAAGTGCGGGTTGCCGGGCGGGGAGCCGATACCCCCCTTGGCCGCGCCCAGGGCCGCGTTGGCTCCTGCGAAATACCTCATCATGAAGCCGAGATTGAACTCGTCCTGCTTGAGCGGTTTCTCAACCACCCAGCCGATTTCGTTAAGGAGAAACTCGTTGCCGAAGCGATTGAGGCGTGGCTGGACCGAGAGTATGCCCTGGCCCGACGAGGAGCCTGTGTAGCCCCCCTCAACCCAGCCGAATGAGCGTATGCCGGTATCGCCGAACAGGTCTCTCAACCGTAAGTAGTCCATCAGGAAGTTCACGTCCGAGACTGCAGTTGGCCCGAACCTGAAGTCGTGGACCTGATCGATATCCTCGGTGAGTTCGCCCGGAAGCGACTCCGCCTCGAGGCCGGAGCTGGCCCTTGGGGGCGCTGGGCCTGGGACGACCGCTCCGGGCTGCGGGACTTCCCCTTCAGGCTGGGGGATTTCCTGGGCGTAGGCGGTGACCGCCCCTACCAGGAGGGCTGCTAGGCCTCCGCCGATTCGACATTGCCATTGCATGAGCTGGGGTTCCCGTAACGTGCCGCATGATTGCCGATAAAGGAGCCGATAAAGGAACTCTGATCGGGCACCGAGGCAGGTGACTCCATGGCCCCACCGTCGGGATCGTGTTAGAAACATCGGCTGAACCGAATCTGATACTTTACCGGGGTTGCGGGGATTTGGCTGGTTTGAGGACTATGTGAGAGCGACAGAAAGTAGGGGAAGCTAGGAGTCGAGGTCGCATCGATGAAGAGGAGGTCAGGCTCTAGGGGCAGGCCGGCCTCAGGCCGCCAACCGGGGAGTGAGGGCCGACTCGACGTGAAGAATGCCGCACGCATGACTTTGGATTTTCAGCATTTCACAATTCCCCTCACTGGCCCCTTGCGATCTCGATCGGAAGCAACGATCATCAATGCCGCTACACGTCACGGCCTGCCCCCGATCCGGGAGGGCGAGGGATAGGTCGCCGAACCGATTCTCAGCATCCGAGCCCCGCCTTCCGCCTCTCGGAAGCGCCGGGCGGCGATCGGGCGGGCGTACACGCTGCCGGGCGGGGCGAGTCGGGATCGCGGCCCCGCTTGGCTGTCTCGACACACGATCCCGAGGGAGACATCGAGGCAATGCGTCGATCGTTGAAGTCCATGCCGACGGAGCGACTTGCCCTGCTCGCGGTGGTCGCGGGACTGATCCTGTTGACCCGAGCGGTCGCAGGGGATCTTGAGGCAACAACGGTGACCGAGGCAGGTGGCACCGGGGCCTCATTTACCGAGCCATTCGAGCTTGCGGGCTTGCAGGCCCAAGCCGGGGTGGCCTCACCCACGTTCTTTTACGGTTCCGGATACCAGGGTTTCGGCTACTACACCGCGCCGGCGCCTCAGGCCGCGCCCGCCGCAGCGCCCCGTGCGGCGGTTTCCAACTACACCGCGCCGGCGCCTCAGGCCGCGCCCGCCGCAGCGCCCCGTGCGGCGGTTTCCAGTAGGTCTTCGGTCGGACCGGGTGCTCGCAACTGGTCGACCGGCCGCAGGTCGCCGCTTCATAGGCCATGGATGCGCCCGATGTGATGATTCCCATCCGGGAGGGACGACGCAATTCTGGGAAGGACCATCCGGCTGATCTGCCGGGAAAGGAAATTGATATGAAGGTTGCGGTTAGAATCGGGTTCACGGTGGCCTTGGTTGGCTGCTGTGCCCTCTTAGCACCAGCCTCGAGGGGTGACGACTGGAAGGCCGAGCACGACGCCGGCTGGAACGCCTACAAGGCGGGCCAGCTCGACGAAGCTGAACGACATCTCACGGCAGCCGAGAAGCAGGCGCGAGTCCTCGGCGATCATGATCCGAGGCTCGCCACAACACTCGACCACCTTGCCTGGGTGCTCTGCTCCGAGGGCAAGAGCGACAAGGCCGAACCCCTTGCGAAGTCGGCCCTCGAGATCCGCGAGAAGGCGCTCGGAGCCGAACATCCCGATGTCGTCCAGAGCCTCAACACTCTCGCCTGCATCTACGACGCGGAGGGCCGATCTTCCGATGCCCAGCCGATCTACGCCCGATGCCTCGCGGCCGCCGAGAAAGCCTACGGGCCCGAGCACGCGAACGTGGCCGCGGCGCTCGACAACCTGGCGGCGGTCGATCACCTCCTGGGCAATGGCGGGGAAGCCGAATCATCGTACAAGCGGGCGATCGCGATCCGGGAAAAGCTTGCCGACGGCAAGCCCATCGACCTGGCGCCGACCCTTTACAACCTGGGCGCCCTGTATGTCGACCAGGAAAAGTACGAGGAGGCCGAGCCCCTACTGAAGCGCGCGCTGGAGATTCGCGAGAAGGCCCTGGGCGCGGATCACCCAGACGTGGCGACGACCCTCGAGGAGCTGGGTTGGATGTCCCACGGCCAGGGAAAGCACGTCGAAGCTGAGCAGTTCCTGCGGAAGGCCCTTGCCATCTACGTGGCCGACCTCGGGCAGGATCACCCCGACGTGGCGCGGTGCACCTCGAAGCTGGGCCGGGTCTGCCTTAGCGAGGACCACAAGGAAGATGCTGAGCAGTGCTGCCAGCGCGCTGTTGGCATCTACGAACGAACCGGTGGCGACATCGTCGACAGGGCGACGGCCCTTGAGGACTACGCGGCCGTTCTGCGGAAAACCGGCAATGACGCCAAGGCCCAGGAACTCGAGACCCGGGCCCGATCACTTCGTGAATCGCTGAGGAAGCCCTGAGCACCCAGGCCCTGGGTTGCCCCCCTTGGGGATCATTACGATCCCTCGAGGGGTGTTCGATGCGATTGCGGAAGGAGGTTGTAACAACTCGACGTGCGTCCACGACCTGAAAACTTACGCTCGCAAGGATGATCCCAAACGGTCACCCCGTTCGTGACATCAACTGGCCTTGTTCCGTAAGAAAACCATCCCCGTGATCTGGGCGTGGAGTGGCGCACCTTCTACATCGCCGAAACCAGTCGTAAGAACTGCGAAGCGGTCTTCAAATCCAAAGGCATACCCCTTCTGGAGCCGGCTTCGAAGTGAAGCGGATTGCGGGCCTTCTTTGGTGCGGCTCGGGACGGCGGTTTGGGATCGATGGAACCGTTCCAACGATGCATTCTGATGATGCCAGCTCGACGAACCCCGTAATTGCGTTGAGAGCACCTCCGGGCGAAGAGATGGTCCCTCAGATCAATTTCACGTGGACCTTGCGTTGCCTCTTGTGACCCTCGCAGCCCTATCCCAGCCCAGCCCCGCACCCCGGCCAGAGCGTGATTCGACGCCGTTTCGGGTCTCGATGTTCGAAATTCCGCGTGATCGAGGTCGAGCAACGACTCGGAGCCCTCACAACTCTCAGGACGGGGGTTGGAGGTGGCTCGCCTCCACTAATCCTTCGAAGTCCTCACCAGGGCCATGATCGCCTGGATGATATGGGGTGGCAGAGCCGGCCAACTGGCTAGCAGTTCTACCAGTGACGCGTCCGTGCAGCCATAGTGCAACCACCTGCAGCCATTGTCGACGCAAGTATCATGAGGTGAAACGACTTGCGGAACGGCGTTTGCGGGTGCAATTCCCGCCGACCGCTCCGCTCCGGCTTGGCGGGCCGGCATTTTGGCCCTGTTCGACAGGCGGGAGCCGAAGACAGGCGATTCCCTTCACTATGGCGCAGCGCGCGTCGGTCACATCGACCGAAGCCGGCTTTCCGAAAGGTGATCTTGGACGGCGATCGTCGGTCTGATGGGCGTTACCTCGAAATCAGTGCGTCTTCCTGTGCAGAAGGTGCAACACTGGA
>Ga0116224_10002668_pt1 | contig 10311 bp, 8 predicted proteins | sample Sb_taG_9_FD_89699 | JGI IMG/M metagenome (GOLD analysis project Ga0116224, IMG submission 89699) | Peat soil microbial communities from Weissenstadt, Germany - Sb_50d_b_LC metaG | ecosystem: Environmental > Terrestrial > Soil > Wetlands > Peat | place: Germany: Weissenstadt | collected 2010-09-21
AGAGCGGATGGGAGATCCACAAGCCCGTCATCGCGGCGGTCAACGGCCATTGCCTGGGGTACGGGCTCACCCTCGTGACGTGGTGCGACTTCGTCGTGGCCAGTGACCCGGCGACCTTCGGCTATCCCGAGGTTCGCCTCGGCATACCCGCCATCGTGGGGGCCATCCGTCTGCCCCGGCGCGTCGGGTGGGCCGACGCCATGGAGCTGTTGCTGACAGGGGAGACCGTCGACGCCGAGCGGGCGCACCGGATGGGGCTCGTGTGGCGCGTCGTGGCGCACGCAGAGCTTCTCGACGAGGCCCGGGCCCTGGCCGATCGGCTCGTGGCCGGGGCCCCATTGGCGCAGCGGGCCATGAAGGAGGTGGCGGCGCGGGCCCAGTATCTCCCTGTACTCGAGTCCATCCGCTTCGGAGAGACGATGCGCAGCGTCGTCGCCGCCACCGCCGACGCCGCCGAAGGGATGCGGGCCGCCGCCGAGCGCCGGGCCCCGCGCTGGGAAGGACGTTGATCAGGCCAGCCGCTGGTGCCGGAAGAACTGCCAGATGATGCCGGTGGCGTCGATCTCGGAGGTCGACGGTCCGGTGATCGAGGACAGCTCGGCGCTGAGTTTGCTCCCCGGCCAGGCGTGCCCACCGCCCATGACGATGTAGAAGTCCACGGCCGCCCCCGGAGGACACCGGTAGGTGCGCAGGATCACGTGCGGGGACACCTTGGTGTCGGTGGGGTGCACGTTGCATCCGTCTGCGCGGGCCCAGGCCTTGACGTTGGCCGGGTAGCCCTTGCCGTCGAGATCCACCGGCGGCGGCGTGGTGGTGGTCGGCGCCGGACCATGTCCCAGGTCGTGGTTGAGAGCGGCGGTGCCCACGCCCCCGTTGAAGTACAGGATCGGGTCGGCGGTGCCGTGGAAGGCCACGATGGGCACCCGCCGTCCCGGAGCGCACGGCGTGGGCATGACGGCCCCGGCCACGGCGGCGAAGGCCGCGAAGCGACCGGCCATGGTGCACGCCAGCAGCGAGGTGAAGAGCGCGCCGTCGGAGAACCCGGCGACGTAGATCCGCGACGTGTCGACGCACTGGTGCGTCTCGAGTGAGTCGAGCATGGCGTTCATGAAGTCGATGTCGTGGTTGGGGTGCGCGCTCGTTGCGGGAGCGATGTCCCAACCGACCGGGGACCCCGTGCCTTCGGGGAACACCGCGATGAACCCGTCGTGCTGCGCGGCGGGGCCGAACTGGGTGGTCGTCGCCTCGAGGGCGGCACCCTCGGCGAGGCCGTGGAGGTCGACCACGACGGGGAGGGGCCCGGCCCCGGCGCGGGTCGTTGGCGTCGTGAGCAGGTACCACCTCGCCACGCCGTCGACGGTGATGTCTGTGCGCTGCTCGGTCACCGCGGCCGCGGCGCTGCCCGCCGCCACGCCGGAAGCCGAGCATGCCGAGCTCAGCACCGGCGCCCCCGTGCTCACCCGGGTGGCGGCCGCCCTGGTGGCGGCGGAGCCCGTGCCGCCGTGCGACGAGCAGGCACCGGCCACGCCCGCCAGCACCACGACGACGGCGGACCAGCGGCGTCCTCGGGTGCGCTCCCCCACCGGGCGAAGCAGAGCACATCCCCGCCGGGGCGTCGAGCAGCGCCCCGTCGACGCCGGCAGGGCCCGTGCGCAGGGCCCCGATCCCCGCGATCGGGACGGGCCGGGGGACAAGGGCGTCTGGCCAGCGTTTTCCGTCCCGTTCCCAGCGGTTTCCAAGACAAGCCCGGGGATGAGACAATGGGGCGAGGCTCCAAGTGGGGGGTGTTCCGGAGTGCGGGGTGGCAATCTGAAGGATCCCTATGGCTACGCGCCGCCGACTCGGGCCTCCTCCTCGGCCGAGGTGCCCGGGGCCCGCCGGGGAACACGCCGGGCGTGGCGCCGTGCCCCATTCCTGGCCGCGCTGGCGGTCACGGCCGCGGCGTGCTCGTCGGCCCCGCCCGTGGGCCAGCTGGGATCCACGTTGCCGGCCATGGGTGGCACCGTGACGTTAGCCAAGGTGATCTCACCGGCGACGCTCGCCCGCACCACGCTCGCCGTCCCTGTGCCGGGGCACAAGATGGTGGCGGCCATCCTCACCGTGCACAGCCCGACGTCCGCCGCCGCCAACTTCGCCGCCATCTACACGGACTCGAAGCTCGTCGATTCCAACCACCAGGGGCACATCGCAAAGCGCGAAGGCAAGTACCAGGTGACCCAGTGCCTGACCTACCCGCCCTTCGGGCTCGTGTCGGCGGGTCAGTCCCAGACCGGGTGCGAGCTCTTCCTGTTGCCCCTCGCCGCCACTCCGGTGGAGCTGAAGATCTCGGGCAAGGCCGAGGCCGACTTCAAGATCTCCGCCGCCCAGATCGTGGCGGGCGCGGCCAGCGCGCCCATCGTGACCACGCCCAGGCTGAGGGCTCCTCTGACCGAAGGACTGGGCTCTTCGTCGTCGACGACGACGTCGACGACGGCGGCGGGGGGGACGGCCACGTCCACGACGACGACGGGAATCGGGACCACCACGACGGCGGCGTCGCCGGGCTCGACCGGGCACCAGGTCCACCATCACGGCCAGGGCGCCAAGGCCCCGGTGATCAGCCACGTCGATCCCCGAGCGGGCCTGGTGGGACAGAAGGTCCAGATCCTGGGCAAGCACCTCTCGGGTGCGACCATGGTCACGATCAGCGGGGTTCCGGCCACCATCGTGAAGAAGGGAAAGAACAAGGTCACGGTGTACGTGCCGCTCGGGGCCACGTCGGGGTCCGTCGTCGTGTACACGCCGTCGGGGAACGTGACGAGCGGGATCACCTTCTCGGTGCTGTGACGATCGTCGGGGCGCGGGCGGGCGCCTCGATTCAGGCGCCGTCCGCCGACGCGGGGGCCCCGCGGAAGTACCGGTGGAGCGCCACGGCGCACCAGATGGCCTCGATGACGCCGAAGGGCCACGCCCCGCTGGCGAACCCGTAGCTGCTCGACAGGGCACAGCCCAGCGCGAAGGCCACCACGAACCGCCGGTTCCGCCCCTCGAGGGCGTACATCACCATCATGAACGTCAACACGGTCACGCCGTAGACCGTCAGCACGACACCAACCTACGGGCCCGGACCCGCTCCCGTGCCCAGCCCTTCCGATCCACACGAGGCGCGGGATGCGCGGGGTTCGGTCGGGACATACTGGGGCCCGCCACAGGCGGGCGACACAGGCGACGACGGGAGGGAATGCCGTGAACGAGGGCGCGCCGACGGGCCCCCTCGCGTCGCTCACGGGCCCGATCACAGCCGGCCGCATGATCGAGCCGACCTCGGCGGTCCGAGTCGACCTGGCCGGGAAGGGATATCTCCAGGAGGAGTTCTTCGTGGCGGGGACGGCCTCCGCGCACGAGGCGTCGGGGCCGCTCGGGCCCGACGGCAGGTGGTCGGTGCACCCCGGGGCCGGCGCTCCGTACCGCACCAGGATCGTGGTGCGGCGGCCGGCGGACCCCGAGCGGTTCAACGGCACGGTTCTGGTGGAGTGGCTCAACGTGACCGGGGGTCTCGAGGCCGGACCGGATTGGACGTACCTGAGCCCCCAGATCGTGTCCGACGGGTACGCGTACGTGGGGGTGTCGGCCCAGGCCTTCGGCGTCGACGGGGGCGAGGCGCGCATCGGTGTCCCGGGAATGGCGGCCACGAGTGGCCTCGTCGCGTCCGATCCGGCGCGCTACGCCGCTCTCAGCCATCCCGGAGACCGGTTCTCCTTCGACATGTTCACCCAGATCGGGCGAGCCCTTCGTGGTCCGTCGGACCCGTCTGCGCTCGGCTCCTTGCGTCCCCGCCGGATCGTGGGAATCGGAGAGTCCCAGTCCGCCTTCTTCTTGACCACCTATGTCGACGCCGTGCAACCGGGGGCTCGTGTCTTCGACGGGTTCTTCGTGCACAGCCGGGGCGGCAGCGGCGCCTCTCTGTCGGGGACACCCGTCGGCGCCGACGACGTCCCGCCTGGACTGCAGATCCGAAGCGACACATCGGTGCCCGTGTTCATCTTCGAGACCGAGACCGACCTCGGCCCCATGCTCGACTACGTCCCGGCCCGTCAACCCGACAACGACCGTGTCCGTACCTGGGAGGTGGCCGGGACGGCCCACGGCGACGCCTACGTGGTCGGCGCGTTCGCGACGGCATTGGGGTGTGACGGCGCCGTCAACGAAGGCCCCCAGCATTTCGTGGCCCAAGCGGCGCTGGTGGCACTCGACCGCTGGATCACCGACGGCACGCCTCCCCCCACGGCACCGCCCCTGCAACTCTCGAGCCAGGACCCTCCGAAGATCGCCCGCGACGACCTCGGCAACGCCCTGGGGGGTGTCCGGACCCCGCTCGTCGACGTCCCCGTCGCCGCCCTCAGCGGAGATGCCCGGCCCGGAGCGAGCCGGATCTGTGCCCTCTTCGGATCGACGGTCCCCTTCGACACCGCCTCGCTGGTCCGCTTGTACGGCGACCAGGCGGGGTATCTCGCCGCCTTCGAGCACAGCTTGAACGAGGCCATCGGAGCCGGGTTCCTCCTCGAGTCCGATCGCGCCGAGCTCCTCGCGCAGGCGCGAGGGGTGGAGTTCCCCTCGTAGGCACCCACTCGCTGGTGCGCAGCCTCAGCGAGCCAGGGCGAACAGGCGCCACACGCCGGGCACGCCTTTGAGGTCGTGCTCACCTCGATCGCGAAACTCGATCCCGGACCCCGCCACGAGGTCCCCGACCGTGCCGGAGACGAGGACCTCGCCCGAGGTGGCCAGCGCGCCGACCCGGGCGGCGATGTGCACGGCCAGTCCCCCCAGGTCGTCTGCCCGCACCTCGCACTCCCCGGTATGCAGCCCCACTCTGACGTCGAGTCCGAGCGTCTTGGTGACGTCGACAATGGTCTCGGCACAACGGATGGAGCGGGCCGGACCGTCGAAAGACGCCAGAAACCCGTCACCGGTGGTCTTGACCTCCCGGCCTCGGAACCGCCTGAGCTGCTCCCGCACCGCCGGGTCGTGCGCGTCGAGGAGCAAACGCCAACGCCGGTCCCCGAGCGAGGCCGCACGCTCGGAGCCGACGGCGTCGAGGACGGCACCGGTGTCCTCGGCCCAGCTCTCCCACGTCGGAAAGGCACCGGCCGGGACACCGTCGGAGGCCCCCATGCCCCGGCGGTCGTAGAGGATCAACCGGGTGAAAGAGGCCAGTGTGCGGAAGAACTCGGGATAGGTGGTCGCCTCGTCCCAGGCGAGATCGATGTGACTCCCGAAGCCCCAGCAGAACAGCAGGTCGATGGGACCGTCCCCCACGACCTGGTAGGCGACGTCGGCGTCTTCGACGGTGACGTCGCGGGTTTCGGGCCGGTCCACTGCCCGACATTGTGGTGTCGGACAGGTGTTCCCGTCAGATTCGCCTGGGCCACGGGGAAGGTGACGTGACGAGGCCGATCTAGCAGCGGTAGACGCGTTCCGCGTTGCCGGCGAAGAGCTTGACGCGGGATTCGCTGTCGAGGCCGGCCGTCACGGCGCTGAACGCGGTGTAGAGCTCGTCGAAGGTGCCGTACATCGCGTCGACGGGGAAGTTGCTGGCGAACATGCAGCGGTCGACACCGAAGGCCTCGATGGCGTATTCGAGCCACGGTGCCAAGGCGTCGACCCGCATGGACTCCAACGGCATCGCCAGGCCCGAGAGCTTGCACACGACGTTGTCGCCGAGGCCGGCCAGCGCGTCGATGCCGGCACGCCACAGGGCGCGCTCCTCGTCCGAGTTCGAGCGGGGCCACCCGGTGTGCTCGATGACGACGGCCAGATCGTCGAAGCCGGTGAGCTGCGCCGCCGCCGATTGGAGTTGATCGGGATGGGTCATCACCTCGAACAGCAGGTTCCGCTCCTGTAGGGCAAGGAGCACTCCGGCGTCGGGGAGCGGCCCCATGTTGGCGCCCATCGGGCGGACCCCCCGGAAGCGTGAAGCAGCCATCTGCCGTTCGACGAGCTCGATGGCCTCGGCCACCGTGTCGGTCGGCGGGAGACCGCCGATGATGGCGTCGGGACGGCCGCCGGCATGAGCGTTCTTATCGAGCTCGATCGTCTCTTCGACGGAGTGGCGACCGGTGGCGGCGGCGACGTTGACAAACTTCTCGACGTTCCACCGCGCCGACTCGGCCTGATAGGTGTCGACATCGAAGCGGCGGTACATCCTCGACGCATCACCAGTGCCGCCTTCGGGCGGACGCGACAGATACGGGTACCAATCCGTGCGGGCAGGGTCCCAGAGGTGCACGTGCGCGTCGACGACGCGGGTGGGCTCGACGGTCATGGAGCCTCCATGTGCAGCGGGGGGCCGATGGCGCCGACCACGTCCCTGAGCGTGGCGTCGAGCCAATCGGGGACGGCGGGACCACCGTAGGTGATGCTGCCGATCGGTCGGGGGTGACTGCGAAGGCCGAGCCATCCCGCCCCGATCACCAGCTCCGCACCGGCGAGAGCTGTCGCCTCGGGATGGCTGAGGAGGTGGGCGACGAGCTCGCCGACCGGTTGGCGGGCGGGCTCCTCCGAAGCCTCGATGCTGGCGGCGAAGGCGGTGATGCGCCCTTCGGTCGAATCGGCGCCGGCGCGCGCCAGCTGCGCCGAGGCCTGGGCCCGACTACGACCTCCCGTAGTGGTGGCGTCGGTGAGGGTCACCAGCCGGACGGGGCGGGCGGCGCCGGCGGCGTAGTCGGCGGCCGCCCGGGCCCATGCGGCGTCGGTGTGGATGTGCTCGACGATCCCGCTGTGCTCAGCGAGCACACGCTCCCAAGCATCGGTCGAGGTGGCCGTCGGCTGACGACCGGCGGGCGCCACGACGATGGCGTCGATGGGCGCCACGGCTTCGACCACGGCGCGCAGCGCGTGGGCGGCATCGCCGAAGCCGTGAGCGATCTCGACGCGGTGACAGGTGACGGACCGGGCCTCGAGCGCGGCCGTAACAGACGCGGCCAACAGTGGGCGGTCGGTGACCACGGCACAGGATCGCACCTGCGTCGACGCGAGCTGGGCGGGGGCCGGCTCGTCGAAGATCGGCCCGAACCGGGGGTTGCCCCCGCCGCCGCTCGCCTGGCTGGTCTCGGCCGTGGCGAAGGCGCGGGGGATGACGGCCTCGAGCACCCGGGCGAGGGAGACAACATCGTCGCTGCGCACCACCTCGAGAAGGCGGGGCTCGTCCACGACCGCCATCTCCGAGCCCCCGGCGAAGAGCACCCGGCCGCTGCACCACCCGAATCTGTCACCGACGAGGTACGCGCCGAGTGGCCCGAGATCCTCGGGGCCCGGCATCGACCGGAGGGACATTCCGCCTCCGCGTGAGGCCCCGCCCGCCTGACGAGCGCGCTCCACCGCAGCGGCGACCATTCGGGTGGCCGCGATGGGCGACATGGCGTTGACGGTCACGCCCGGGGGCGCCTGCCTTCCCAGCTGCCACGTCAGGGCGGCGACGGCCCGCTTGGCGCAGCTGTACGCGCCGGCGTCGGCGGGTCGCCACCCCGAGCCGGAGGTGACACCGAGGACGCGGCCGTGCCCGGCGGCGGCCATGAGCGGCAGCGCGGCCCCGAGCACGTTGAGGTAGCCCCCGAGGTGCACGGCGAGCAAGGCGAGCCAGTCTTCCTCGGTGCCCTCGGCGAAGCTGTTGTGACGGGTGATGCCGGCGACGTTGACGACGGCGTCGAGTCCGCCGTGCTCGTCGACCAGCTCCCGGAACAGGCCGCGGACCGCCTCGCCGTCGGTCACCGACACCGACGAGGTTCGGGCCGAGCCACCTGCCGCCACGATGCGACCGGCCGTGGTCTCCTCCGGTTCCGGGAGCCGCTCGGAGCCGTCGAGGGTCACGAGGGGGTCGAGAGTGACGACGAACCAGCCGCCCCGACCCAGCTCCTCGGCAACCGCGGCTCCGATCCCGCCTCCGCCGCCGGTCACCACGGCGACCTGCTGACGCGTGCTCACGAGGCCGGAGACCGGACCTCGAGCTCCAGGCCCTCGAACCGGCCGGCCTCGAGCCACTCCTCGAGCAGCTCGCGGTAGCCGAACCAGTCGCCCATGCCGCGGCCGTAGTTGCCGTTGCGGGGGTTCATCGCTTCGGGGTGGCCCTCGTTGTTGATGCGCGACGGCGTGCAGGCGGACATGACGGAGCTGCCGTCGACGAAGGAGTCGACGATCTTCCGCGTCCACGCCTCCTCGGCCTCGGCGCTCACGTCAAACACCTCCACGCCCCGCTTTTCGAGCAGGCGCACGGCGCCACCGATGAACTCGGCCCCGAGCACGGCCAGCTGCGTGTAGTTGACGGTCACCACCGCCTGCTGCCCCGGCGCCGGCATGACGAACATGTTCGGAAATCCACGGCTCATCATCCCGAACAGGCTGGCGGCGCCCTCGGCCCACTTCTCGGCCAGGGTGACACCACCTCGACCGACGATCTCGTGGCCGACGCGACGGAACAGTGGGGTGAGCTCGGCCTCGAAGCCGGTCCCGTAGATGATGCAGTCGACGGTGAACTGCTGCCCGTCGACGACTGGGCCCTGCGCGGTGATCCGCTCGATCCCCCCGGGGCAGTCGATCAGCGTGACGTTGGGGTTGTTGAACGCCTGCAGGTACTCGTCGTGGAAGCACGGTCGCTTGCAGAGGTACCGGTAGTACGGCTTGAGGATTGCAGCCGTGAACGGGTCGGCCACGAGCTCCTCGACCCGGTGCCGGTGCGCGTCCATGATCCGGTAGTCGAACTCCTCGGCGCTGCGCAGGTACTCGGCCATCGTCGTGCCCTCCCCTCGCGGGGGGTGATGGACGGCGGCGTAGTGGTGTGTCCACCCATCGTCCACCTGGTCGACCTCGACCGGCCGGCCCAGCATGATCGCCTGGAAGTTGTCCATCCGGGCCCGTTGCCAGCCCGGCTGGAGCCCGCGGGCGAAACCGGCATCGGTGGGCCGGTTGCCCCGTTCGCCGATGGCCGACGGGGTGCGCTGGAACACGTAGACGTGCTTCGCCGACTCGGCCAGAGGCGGCAGGCACTGGATGCCGGTCGCCCCGGTGCCGAAGAGGGCGACGACCTTGCCCGCCAGGCCGGTGAGAGGCTCGTGCGGCCCACCGCCGGTGTACCCGTAGTCCCAGCGGGCCGTATGGAACGAGCGCCCGGCGAAGTCCTCCATGCCCGGGATGGCGGGCATCTTCATGAGGTTGAGGATCCCGACGGCCAGCACGTACCAGCGGCAGCTGACCTCGTCGCCGCGGTCGGTGCGGATCCGCCACCGTGCCGCCTCCTCGTCCCACTCGGCGCTGGTCACCCCGGTGTGGAACAGGGCGTCGGCCACGAGGTCGAACCGCGACGCGATGGCCTGGAGATGGCCCAGGATCTCCTCGCCGAACGCGTAGCGCCGGGTGGGGATGTAGTCGAGCTCCTCGAGCATCGGGAGATAGATGTACGACTCGATGTCGCACATCACGCCCGGGTAGCGGTTCCAGTACCAGGTGCCCCCGATGCCGCCCGCCTGGTCGACGATGCGGATCCGCTCGATGCCGGCCTTGCGGAGGTGGGCGCCGGCGAGGATCCCGGCGATCCCCCCACCCACGATCACGACATCGACGTCGTCGGCGACCGGGTCGCGTTCGATGATCGGTGTGAACGGATCGTCACGGTAGCGGGCGAAGTGCTCGTCGGTGCGCAGGTCGCGGATGTCGGCGCGGCCGGGGATCAGCCGCCTGTCGCGCTCGGCGAGGTACTTGGCCCGGACCGCCTCGGGGTCATAGGTGCCAGGTCCGCCATCTCCCGCCATCGGTCCCCCTCGCGGAGACGTCTGCGCTGTCGGATCGAACCCGGGCATGTTCCAACGCTACTGTCTGAACCGGCCTGAGTTCGACGGCGGGCTCTCCGGTTTGGGTCACTCAGGCCGCGGGTTGAAGACCCTCACCGTGCTCTTGTTCGACTTTCGTCGGCGTCCGGTCGTCGAGCTCCGGGTGGGTGTCGGCCGACATTTCGACCGACACCCCATGGCGTGGCGTGGCGTGGCGGAGGAGGTGGGATTCGAACCCACGGTGGCCTTGCGACCACAACGGTTTTCGAGACCGTCCGATTCGTCCGCTCTCGCACTCCTCCAACAGGACTTTCGTGTTTGGCGACCCTCCGTGCCCTAGCGTTCTTTCCTGATTCGGCTACGGAGGGGTCGTGGCCACACGAAGCGCCAATGGTACAGGGACGATGCGTTGAGCGGCCACCTGGTTCGGGCCGCTGGCAGCTGCGGGTCTTCGTCGGTCGCGACCCGCTCGCCGGCCGACCCATCCAGGCCTCGAAGACCTTCGTCGGGAACG
>Ga0116224_10002670_pt1 | contig 10295 bp, 12 predicted proteins | sample Sb_taG_9_FD_89699 | JGI IMG/M metagenome (GOLD analysis project Ga0116224, IMG submission 89699) | Peat soil microbial communities from Weissenstadt, Germany - Sb_50d_b_LC metaG | ecosystem: Environmental > Terrestrial > Soil > Wetlands > Peat | place: Germany: Weissenstadt | collected 2010-09-21
AGGCCACCCAACCCCGCCAGCGACCCTCCGGCCGCTGTGACCACAGACCATCACCACCGCTGCAAGCACGAATCTTCGCCCGTCACCCGCGCCGCGAGCCGATAGCGACCCACGCTCCTAGGCTCGCCTTGGCCAGGCCAGCCCTGGAGCGCTCCGCGACGAACGCGCTGATGAGCGCTGGCGAGAGCTCGACCAGCTGTTTGACCCCGACTCGTCCGAGGTAGCGCTCGAAGCTCCTCAAGTAATACGCGTAGCCTTGGACCGAGGTAGGGCGAAGACCGCGCTCACGCAACAAGTACTCGAAGAACCCCGGGAGCTCATCGATGAACGGCACGTCAAGCAGCCGGCGGCGGCTTCCCGTGAACCCGGGAACAACAAGGCAAAGCATCTGCTCGATCGGGCCACGGACGTTCTTGACGCGCTCGCGCGCGGCGACGGCACTGAGCTCAGCGGCGCGATGCGCGGGGATCCGCTCGGCTACGAACGCCTCGACATGAGCTGGTAGATCGCCGACGGACCTGGCACCGCCAGCGCGTGCGAACTCGCCGAAGGCGAACAGCACCGGCACACGACAGCGCACACTCGCACGGCTATAGCTCTGCTCGGCCAGCCAGCCGACGTAGCGCTCGATCTCCGAGCCGATCCACGACGCCCGGATGCGATCGACCGCCTGAGGCCTGACGTAGTAGCTCTCCAGCATGAGGGACAAACTCCTCTCCGGTAGATGGGTAGAGGATCCACCCTCAATCCACGCCCAGCGTTATGTGGCCGGCACCGGCAAGACCCACGCGCCGATCGCCGTAATTGCGGGAACTACTTCACCCGCGGGCACATAACTGGTCCGGGAACAGAACAGCCGCAACAAGAAACGCCGTGAGATCGAGCGCGCCCTGACGGTTCTTGAAGAGGCCGGGCGGCTGCGACGCGAGACACGCACCCCCCAGCGCGGACGGCCCGCCGAGATCTGGCTGCCAGTCCTCGCAGACGCCGCCTAGATCAACGCGGGCAAACACGAGCCGGCCCGATCAGGACGGCCGACGCCGACCCATCGCCGCGGTCGGTCGGTCGTTTCTTTCGTACGTCGTTACCCCGTCCACCGCACCGCACGCCACTGGCACGTCGCTGACGTGTCAACGACGCCAACGACAACATACCTAAAGGAAAGAGATGGAACAACTTCAGATAAACGTCGCCGACCGCAAGGGCCGGCGGTTCTACGCGATCGTGATCGCGCGGTGCGAGCTCGAGGTCGAGCCGATCGACCGCCGCGTCACCTACCGCCGGGTGAAGGCGCGCGAGGTGCTCGGCATCTGGCGCAAGAGCCGCGCCACAAGCGCGCGCAACGTCGAGGGCGATCAGGCCGGCGGCATGAGCCAGCAGGCAAACGGCAACGGCCGTGCCGGCGAATCGGTCGCCCGGCTCGTGGTCGTCCGGGTCGAGGACACGATCGAGCCGGAGCTGGCCAGACACACAGGCGGGAGCTACGAGAGCCCGCCCCAGACGCACGAGCAAGCGACGGCGCTCGTGCGGCTGCTGCTCGGCCGCGCGGCTGCAGACAGGGATGGCGAGCGGCAATGGACGGCATCGATCGCCGGCGGACGGCGCGTGGTCACGCTGACCGAGGAGAGGAAGCGGTGAGCGAGCAGCCGGTCACGATCCGCGAGCACATCCAGGCGGGACTGCTCGCCGCCGGACCGGTCGGGCTGACCATGGCCGCGCTCGCCGAGGCGATCGTCGGGCCGTGGAGCCCGCGGGAAGTGCAGGACACGGTGCGGCGGCTGTGGGAGGTGGGGGAGCTCGCCCGCCGCCAGGACGGGACCTTCGTACTGCGCGAGCGGACCGCGAGGGAGACAAGGCAGGCCGACCGCGAGCTCGACGAGGCGGTCAAGCGGGTCGCGGAGCGCGCGCGGCGAGCGAGCCACCAGACCGAGGTCCGAGTGCGCAAGGTCGACCCGGCGCTGCTGCGCGCGTTCTGCCCGACGTGCCACACGCAGGTGATGCCCCGGCTGGACGGCCGCTGCCCGGCGTGCGGTACGCAGACGGGTGCGAACCTCGAGGCACCCGAGCCGGCGTCTCGCGCCCCGCGGACTCGAAAGCCGCTGCGCAAGGGCCAGGCCGGATGGGGGCCGCTGTGCCCGCGCTGCGGCGGACCGAAGGGCGTCCAGGCCCACATGTGCAGCAGCTGTCGGAAGGCGCAGCGCGGCGGCTACAACCGCGGCCGAGCAGGCGGTGGAGGCCGACCCGTCCACGTCACCGAGGAGCTCCTGGCGGAAGCGCGGCGGATGTACGCGAGCGGGCTCAGCCTCCGCCAGGTGGCGGCCGAGCTGCACCCGCGCACCGGTTACAAGACCGCGGCGTCGTGCGCCGAGGCGCTGTACGGACACTTCAAACGCCGCGGCTGGAACCTACGGCCGCAGCGCGAGGTGACCGCGGCGCGCAACTACAAGCACGGGCGCAAGCCACGCACCTAGACGCGCGAGCAGCAGAACGCCTACCGCCGCTGGCTGGCCGATCAACGCGGCTGGCAGGCGGTGCAGGGACCCGGGCGGCCGCTGTGCAAGGGCGTCAAGCAGAACCCGCCCGGGAAGGGCAGGCCCTGCCGGCGTCATGCGCTGGCCGATTCCGAGTACTGCTACGCACACGACCCGCACCGCGCGCTGGAGCGTCGAGCGGCTACTGCGCGGATGAGAACTCGCGTCGGAAGTGACGCGACAGCGGCACTCGCGCTAGCAGCTTGAGCTCACGCTGCTCGGTTTTAGGACGGGACTCGTCTAGCTCGCGGGATGCCAGCCCTGCCCGCTGCACTTGATCTGTCCCTCCGAGGCGAGTCCCGGGAGCACGCGGTACAGGTAATTGGGCTGGATCTTCATCGCCTTGGCGATCTGCGGAATCGTGATGCCGGGCCGCTGACGAACCAGCTCCAACGCTTGGGCCGCGCGCGAGTTCCGATCGACGCGGGTGGACCGGGTACGCGATGGCGTGCTGGTGCGTCGTGCGGTGCGGGTGCGGCTCGCCTGCGCACGGGCGCCGTGCGCGCGGTTGGCGCGTGCACGCGTGGTGCGCGCCCCGGTGGCCCGAGCGGCACTGCCACGGGGCCGGCCGGGACGACGACGTCCGCCGGTCAGGGCAGACCGCGCTGCCTCAAGGCGCGATACCTCATCGCGCAGCTGACGAAGTTGCTCGTCGATGTCCTTCACGGTGTTGTCAACAAATTCAGGCACTGCTTCTCCTTGGCTGGATGCAAAGTAGTGAATGACGATACAACGTCGTTCTTTTCGTCAAGCCAACCATTACACGTTGCACGGCCGCTTGCGGCAGCTACGAGTAAGACTCGCGTAAAGCAAACGCGAACCGCGAGTCGACGACGGCTGTACCGAAGCGCGCGCTGAAGTCGTAGCGACTGCGCGCTCATCCTTACCCACACGTACTCACCATAGGAGGTGATGCGATGCCATTCCCGGAACCGGGCGGCCGCGAGGACGCGGCGCCCGGGCCGGATCGCCTGCTCGCGGACCTGACTCCCGAACAGGCACAGGCTGTAACTCACAGCAGCGGTCCCTTGCTGCTGCTCGCCGGCCCGGGTGCCGGCAAGACAAAGACGCTGACACACCGAGCTGGGTATCTCCTCGTTACCGGGCGCGCGCTGCCGTGGGAGATCCTCGCAGTCACCTTCAGTGTCCGCGCCACCGGAGAGCTGCGGCTCAGGCTCGCGGACCTGCTCGGCGAGACGGTCGCACGCGCGGTGACCGCGGCGACGTTTCACTCCGTGTGCGCGAGGCTGCTGCGCGAGCACGCATCGGTGTTCGGCCGCAGCGAGCGCTACACCATCTATGACCAGGGCGATACGCGACGCGTGGTCGACTGGCTGCTCTCCGACGGCGAGCGCGGTCAGATCCAGCGGGCGCTGCGGGACTGCGGGCAGCCGGCGAGCGTCGAGGTGCTGGCCGAGATCTCGCGCGCGAAGAACCTGCTCCTCACGCCGGAGAGCTACGAGCGGTCGGCGACGGCCCATCCGGCGGGTCCGCTGATCGCGGCGGTGTGGCGGGAGAGCGAGGCGGAGCTCCAACGTTCGAATGCGATGGACTTCGATGACCTGCTCGTGTTCGCGGTGCGGCTGCTCGCCGAGCACCCGCAGCGGCTCACCTGGCTTCGCCAGCGCTGGCGCTGGATCCTGGTCGACGAGTTCCAGGACACCAGCCACGCCCAGGCGACCCTGGTCGACCTGCTCGCGGGACCGGACGGGAACCTGTGCGTCGTCGGAGACGACGACCAGCTGATCCACGGCTGGCGCCACGCCGACCCTGCGCACATCCTCGCCTTTGGCGACCGTCACCCCGGTCATACGGAGATCGTGTTGGGGCGCAACTTCCGTTCGCTGGCGGAGATCCTCGAGGCGGCGGTCCGATGCGTTCAGCACAACGAGCACCGCGCGCCCAAGGCGCTGATCGCGATGCGCGGCACAGGCGGGCAGATCCGCGTCGTCGGACTGGGCAACGAGTACCAGGAGGCGCACTGGGTGGCGGGGCAGATCGCTGACGCGCTCGCCGCCGGCACGCCGCCAGCGGAGATCCTCGCGCTGGCCCGGACGGGCTACGCGACCGAGCCGCTCCAGCACGCGCTGGCGCACCACGGGATCCCGCACCGGGTGCTCGGATCGCTCGGGCTGTACGAGCGGACCGAGGTGCGCGACGCACTCGCCTACCTCACGCTGCTGCAGAACCCGCGCGACGCGCAGGCGCTGCGCCGGGCGATCGGCTCGCCCCGTCGCGGCATCGGGCCGGCAACGGTCACGCGCCTGATCACCTGGGCGCGGGACGGGCACGACGGCGACCTGATCGCGGCCGCGGCGCACGCCGCCGAGCTGGATCGCGTGCCGAGTGAGGCGGCGCGGCAGCGGCTTGTGGAGTTCGGTGTCCGGCTATCGCACGTGCGCTGCGAGCTCGATGCGGGACGATCGCTCGGGCACGTGGTGATCGCGACGGTCACTCTGCCGGGCGGCCTGGTTCGCCACTACGAGCATCAGCGCGACCACTCGCCGAACCACGAGCGGCGCGCCGATGCCGAGCGGGTCCTCGAGGACCTCCGCTCACTGTGCCGCACCGCCCAGTCCTACGCGGAAGAGCACGAGGACGCCACCCTCACGGGCTTCCTCGACCACGCCGCCGGCCTACACGCCCAGGAGGTCGACGCGGCCGCTGATCACCGGATCACGGTGAGCACGATCCACCGCGCCAAAGGGGCCGAGGCCCAGCTGGTGGTGCTGCTCGCGTGCGAGGAGCAGCTGCTGCCGTCGTGGCGGTCGCTGTCCTCGCCCGATCCGGGGCGACTCGAGGAGGAGCGCCGCCTCTTCTACGTCGCCGCCACCCGCGCCAAGGACCGGCTGCTGATCACGCACGTCGCCGAGCGCGGCCGGCGGCCCACCGGCGGCCCCTCGCGATTCATCGCCGAGGCCGGACTCGTCTCGGGCACGCAGCCGCTGGCCGCCTGAACGAGGGCCAAGAGCAGCCGGCTGGTCGGCTCGGCGCAACTCGGCGCGCCTGCGCACGGGCGCGCCATCCGCAACCGCAACCACAACCACAGGAGATTCACCATGCAGAACACCAGTCGCAGCGTCGAGCTGCCCGCCCGCACCCACGCGGAGGCCGGAGCGCTCTTCCGCCGTCCGTTCGTCCCTGGCGCGATCGGCTTCCGGGCGATGAGCAAAGTCCCGTACAACGGCGACCCGTTCGGCGGCGCCCAGGTCGCCGCCTACATCGGCGCCCAGTCCGTGCTGCAGCGCCTCAACGCGGTGGTGCCGGGACGCTGGCGCCAGGAGTTCCGGCTGTTGGAGTCGCGGCCTGAGGCCAAGAAGCTGTACATGGCCTGCCGGCTGATCGTCACCCTGCCGATCTCACCGGACGGGCCTGACGTCGAGGCCGTGTACGAGGACGTCGGCGAGATGGACGCCGGCTCGCGCGCCGGCCTCAAGGCGCTCTACTCGGACGCGCGCAAGCGCGCCGGGGTGGCCGCCGGGATCGGCGCCTACCTGTACACCTCGCTCGCGCCGGTCGTGCTGCCGATCGGGCCGAAGGACCGCCAGGTCCAGCCGATCCGCCGCACCGGCAAGCCCGACACGCTTACCCTCTCGCCGGCGACCGAGCAGTGGCTTCGCCACGGCTACGAGCAGCGGATGAGCACCGAGGCAGTCAGGCGCGACCTCGGCGAGATCCTCGCCCACGGCGAGCCCGACCGCGGCATGGGCCAGGGTGAGGCCGCCGAGCAGCCGGACGCCCAGGCCTTCTGGGACGGCGAAGCTTCACCGGGCGCGCCTGAGCGGCCGCAAGAAGCCGGCCAGTACCGCGGCGCGGACTCGGCGGTCGACACCTCGGCGCAGGGAAACGGCGTCGTCGTCGTGGACTTCGGGGGCCTCGGACCCGACGCCGCCTGACCCATGGCGCAGCTCACGGCGGCCGGCGCGGAGCGATCCGCGCCGGCCGCAGCACCCACCGCGGCCGACCTGGCCGCACGCATCCCACTGCCGGTGCGGCTGCCCGAGCGCCACGACGGCGAGCCGCTCCGCCACCTCTCACCGTCGTCCTACTCGCTGTGGGTCAGCTGTCCCGAGGCATGGCGCCGGCGCTACATCAAGGGCGAGATGCCGCCGCCGTCCGGCTCGATGTTCCTGGGCAGCCGCGTCGACGATGCGCTCTCGGCCTACCACCGGCGGATCCTCGAGCACGGCGACCGGCTCGCGCTCGACCAGGTGCTCGACCTCTACCGCGAGCAATGGCATGTCGAGCTCGACGCCGAGCGCGAGAAGCAGGGCATCGACTGGCACGAAGACCTGACCGAACAAGCCGCGTTCAACCTCGGGCGGCAGGCCGTCGAGCTCGCGATGGCCGAGCTCGTCCCGCACCTCGGGGATCCGATCGACGTGCAGCGCCGCCTCGAGTTCACGCTGGCGCCCAGCGTCGAATGGACCGTCCTCTGCTACCTCGACCTCGAGACGCTCAAGGAACAACCGGGCGGGGAGCCGATACGGGCGGTCGTCGACTTCAAGGTCAAGGGCATCCCGATCGGCCAGGACCAGGCCGACGCCGACCCCCAGGCCGGGCTGTACCTCGCCGGGCGCTGGCTCGAGGGCCGGCCGGCGAAGGGATTGCTGTTCGCGCAGATCGCGAAGCCCGGCAAGCGACGCAAGCAGATGAGCGCGTCGCTCATCGGGACCACACGCACCGCCGGCCAGCTCCGCGGAGTCCTCGCGCGGGTGGCCCTGGCGGCCAGCCAGATCGCCGCCGCCTACGAGCGCTACGGCCCCGACTGCCCCTGGGGGTTCGCCGAGCCCACGAGCTGGAAGTGCAGCCCGCGCTACTGCCAAGCGTGGAGGAGCTGCCCGGGCGGCCGAGGGCTCTGACACGCACGCGACCAGAGGATCGAAGGACCACCGATGACCGACTGGCTCGGAGACGAGCACGACGAGCTCGCGGTAGACCAGCGCTGGCCCCTGGCACCGACGCACCTGCTGCCCCGCGAGCGGTGGCTGTGGTGGGAGCAGCTGTGGTCGGACGTGTGCGCGCTCCGCGTGCGGTTCCGCCTAGCTGTCCGCTCGGGCTGGTGGGAGGACCAGGTGCAGCTGGAGGCGCTGGCCGCGCTGGCCGCCTGGCTCGAGCGCTACGACTCGGGCGAGTGGGATGACCCGCTGGGGAAGCTCCAGCTGCTCTACGACCTCGAGCGGGTGGCCGCGCTGCTGCGCGACGGAGGCGAGCCGTTCCACCCCGACCGCGACCGGCTGGCGTTCGCGCGATTCCTGATCGACGGCGGCTGCCAGCCGCCGCCGAGCGCGCAGACGCCCCACCGGCCTCGCCAATGCTGAATCACCGCCGAACAGGAGAACCATGACCAACACACCTGCGCCGCTCGTGACGAGCGGCGCGCGCCGCCGCTGCGGCTAGCGGCAGCCCGGCGGCGCGTACTTCGCCGTACCGCTCGGGCCGGGCGGGCGGCCGATCGAGGAGTTCCTGATCGACCCGCCGGTCGTGATCGACGACCCGGGGCGGCTCGGCCTCGCCTCGGTCGGCGTCACGCTGATCGAGCGCGACGGCGTAACCCACGTAATCGACATCGTCGGCCGCGAGCACTACCTGACCGTTGCCTCGTTCATCGACGAAGCCCGGCGCCTGGGAATCTCGCGCCGGGCGCCACGCACGATCGACTTCGGGCGGATCACGCCGGCGAGCCGTCTGCTGCTGGCGCATCCGCATGCCGACATCGCCAACGCCCCCGAGTTCCCGTGCGAGGAGCGCTGCCCCTGCCACGTTGCGGAGCACCTGATGTCCGGGTTCGGCGACATGTGCGCCCGCCTGTGGTGGACCGAGCCACTCGAGGCGGCCCGTCACCGGCTCGCGCTGTTCGCCTCGTTCGCGATACCGCAGATCGAGGTCGTCAAGGACGACACGGGCGGCAGTCACGTGAGCACCACCGAGCAGGCGTCGCGAGCCGGCGTGCCGGTGGTGGAGGTGGAGAGATGAGCGGCCAGCTGGCCCTGCTGCCCACCGCGGCGCCGAAGGTACGCCGCGAGACGCTGCCGCTCGAGTTGATCGACGGGTTCGAGGACGCCGCGCCGAGCGCCAAGCTACGCGAGCTGATCCGCGACCTCGGCCTCCTGCAGCCGGTCGTTGTAGTGGCCGCCCAGTGCGGGCGCTACCGCGTCGTCGAGGGACGAAGGCGGTGCAAGGCCATCGCCCAGCTCACCGATACCGACGAGGTGCGGGTGGCGCCGACCGTCGACGCGCTGATCGTCGAGGGTCGGCAGACGGGCCGCGGCGAGGTGTGCGGCGGGCTGACGCTCGCGCTGCACGCCAGTCGCAGCGCGTCACCGGCCAGCGAGCTACAGGCGATCGAGGCCATCCTCGAGACCGGGGGCGCCGACAGCGAACCGGCCACGGTGAAGGAGATCGCCGCGCAGACCGGCATGAGCGTCCAGACCGTCCGCCGCCGTCTGCGGCTACGGTCGCTGACGCCGGCGCTGCGCGCGGCGTTCGACGGGGGCACGATCACGGCGAGTCTCGCGGAGGCCGCCGCGCGCCTGCCCGACGCATGCCAGCGAGAGCTCGGAGCCCAGCTCGAGGGGGGGAACCGGCTGAGCGTTGCCGACGTACGCCACGTCGCCCGGAATAGGACCGCCGCCGCCACCGGCGAGCTGCCGGGCGGCCTGTTCGCCGAGGCCGAGGTCGCCTGGCAGGTGACGGTTCGCGGTCACCTGACCGCGGCGCTCTGCGCCATCCCCGTCGAGGGCGGTTACGACGAGCTCGGGCGGGCGACGCGTGACGCGCTCGCCCAGCTCGAAAGGGTCGACGCGGAGGACGAGACGTAGGGGCCGGCGAAACCGTTCGCTGTACCTCAAGCCTGAGAGCGCGATGAGCCAGCCCAGCTTCAGCGCCCGCTACACCGCCGCGATGGCCGAGTGTGGCGGGCGCTGTCCGATCGAGGCCGGCGTCCTCGGACGGCTCGCCGACCACGAGTGCGGCCATGGCCGACTCCCCTACGACCGGACCGCGCCGTGCGGGTGCTGGCCTCAGGAGGGCGCGGTCCTGGTCGCGCTGTCGCGCCCGGTCGAGCGGCCGCTGGCGGGGCCCCGCGCCGCGTGAACAACCCCCGCACCCGACATTGTCAACGTGACGAAGGAGATTCAGATCATGCGCGACATCGCAACCGCGACCCTGACTGGCAACGTGACCCGCGAGGTCGAGCTGCGGCCGCTGCCCTTGGGCAACGCTGTGGCACGGCTGCGCGTGGCCAGCGGGACTCGTCGGCGCAGCGGAGAGCAGTGGGTCGAGCGAACGAACTACTTCACAGTCGAGGTCTACGGCCCACAGGCAGCCCTCTGTGCCGAGCGCCTGGGCAAAGGCTCGCGCGTCGTGGTTGACGGCGAACTCGACTGGCGGGAGTGGACCGACCAGGAGCAGAACCGGCGCGAGGCTGTCGTGCTCAGGGCCCGTCAGATCCTGTTCGAGCGCACGGTCTCGACCCCGTCGCGAGAGAGTGAGCCCGGCAAAGGCGATGGGTCGCCGGATGGCGAGTCCGTTGCCTCAGCCGCGGCGGCTTCGCCGGCAGGCACGGACGACGTGCCGTTCTGATCCTGCACCCAAGCGGCTCGCCCGACCGTTCACGGACGGGCGAGCCGCAAGCCCGCCGGTTCCAGGTGGGTTTCTTTTTTTGCGCTGATGGTCGATCCAGCACGTGCGGTAGAGATGGCCAGGAAGGCCGCCCTGGGCTTGGCGAGGAGGAGGAGGAGGAGGAGGAGGAGGAGGTAGGCG
>Ga0116224_10002672_pt1 | contig 10288 bp, 12 predicted proteins | sample Sb_taG_9_FD_89699 | JGI IMG/M metagenome (GOLD analysis project Ga0116224, IMG submission 89699) | Peat soil microbial communities from Weissenstadt, Germany - Sb_50d_b_LC metaG | ecosystem: Environmental > Terrestrial > Soil > Wetlands > Peat | place: Germany: Weissenstadt | collected 2010-09-21
AGAGATCCGGTGGAGGCGTAATCGCCGGTACATGGAGGAGAATTGAACCAATGCCCTGCACTGAATCACAACGCGGCTTTCACGTTCATAGGAAGTTCAGGCTAAGCGCAGCAATATAATCCCAACCCCCAGGGACGAAGCCCTAAAGCCAACCGGCCTTGGAACCTTAGAGTCGAGGAGATGTAGGATGACAAGCACGTTGAGAAAGACCGCCATAGGTGCTTTGGCTGCTCTGACGTTGGGAGCCAGCGTCACGGCGACCGCGACGCCTTCAGCAGCGCAGGGCTGGCGCGGCGGCTACCGCTGGAACGCTGGATATTGGCACGGCGGATACTGGCGCGGCGGATATTACGGCTGGGGCGCAGCACCGGTCGTGGCAGGTGTCATCGGCGGTCTCGCACTGGGCGCGCTCGCAGGAGTGCCCTATGCCTATGGGCCGGCCTATTACGGCGGCTGTTATTGGCAGAACAGGCCAGTCTATGACGCCTGGGGCAATTTTGCCGGCTACGCGCCTGTCCAAGCCTGCTATTAATGCTGCATCTGGCGCTAAAATCGTGTAGATTTTTACCATGACGGAAAAAGCCCAGCCTCATATGGTCGGGCTTTAACTTTTTTTCAATTTAAAGCTGAACCGGTGCAACCTTTTCGCACGGCTCGCGTTTTGTGTAACGTGTTACCGCGCACGTCCTGCCGGTTTTTTTTAATGAATATGCTCTTGCCGGCTTCCACTGCGCCGGCGGAGGGGAGCGGAAGAAGCTATGATCCAGTCACGCAAATCCCTAGGGAACCAGGCCCTTAAATATGCCATGGCAGGTGTTGCGGTCATGTGTCTTGGTGCGGCGGTGTTCGCGGCGCCTTTGACGATCACACCGAAAGCCAAGCTTTTCAGCGCCCAGCAGCGGAGTAGCGAGACGAAGTCGGCCTATGCGCCTCTTGGTAAAGGTCCGGCGTTTCAGCTTGGCCGTGCTGCGGTAGGCGAAGAAGAGGATTGCGTCAGGGTCACCCGTATGGTTGGTCCCGACGGCCGGGTCTATGTCACGCGCGGCTTGATTTGCCAGGAATAGGGTTCCGGAAACACTCTCATAAGAAGAGAGGGCGGAGGCGATAGTGACTTTGTCGCGTGCCCGTTCCCGTTGAGAGATTAATGTTTCCGGCGATTTGAGATTAACGCCCGGGGTCTTATTGACCCGCGGGCGTTTTATTTTGACCTGAAGCCCTCAGACCCATCCGCACTTTCCGGGACAAGACGGAAGCGAAACCTTCTTCCGCCGCGGGGCTAGCACGCCGGTCAAACAGGCGACACGTGCAATCTTCGCCTCATGTCCAAAGGAGGCGGAATTCGGGAGCCTAAACGGCGGCGTTCTCCCGAGCCGTCACCCCCCACGCGCCATGTGCTGCCGGATCAAACGCATCTTCATTTAACGGAGACCGGTGTACCTTACGCATCATCGCCATGTGCGGCCTCATTAATATTGATTGTTTTCATGTTCGAAAAGTCGATAGCAACGGGCCTTTTTTCTTTGGCTGCCATCAATTGAAGCGTTTTGATTACATGCTCAAGCCGTCTATAGACTTCTTTATATTCTTCCGTTGTGGTGGGCAACGCAAGCGGCTTCAAACAATATTCTATAATTTCGCGGGGCCGGTCCAATTTGTTCATCTCACTCGCTCCAACGCCGATTGCTCCTTCGCCGTAATACAGTTCAGTAATGAAAATGGCCACAAACAAAATCGCAAACACGCGACGAAGGTTTCCCGTAGGTAGTGCTCAGTTTGAAATTTACCTCATCCCAAATGCTTTATTTTAGAGCTCGATCCCGAAAATTTGCAGTCTTCGTGATCCCGGACAAGATGTGGGAATCACGGATCGCGGCGAGCGGCGTTTCGACGCTCTGCCGTTAGCTGCGCTTGGCAGAGCAAACGCCATAACGGGCGAGAAACATACTGACAGCTTCGTTGACATGGGTCCGCATCTTTTGGTCGCTGAATGCGGCTTCCTCCGGCGCGATGAGCCCGAGGATCTGGTAATTGGCCACGATTGAGCCAATGAAAAGTTTGGCGGCGAGCTCGGGCTCGGGGCAGAATAGCTTTCCGCATCGCGTGGCGGAGACGAGGTAATTTGCAAATTGGTTCAGGAGCCTGGCCGGGCCTTGTGCGTAGAAAATCCGCCCGAGCTCCGGTTCGCGCGGCACTTCGGTGACAATCGCGCGGTAAAGCGAGAGCGAATCAGGACTGACGAGGAAACGCAGCAAATTCAGTCCGAGTTCACTGAGGATCTCTCGCGGCGAGCCCTCGACGGATAATTCCCCCTCGTTGCCGCCGGTGATCCGCACCGAACGGCTCCGTATAACTTCGGAAAAAAGCCCCTCCTTGCTGCCGAAGTGCCGGTAAAGCGTTTCTTTCGAAGCGCCGGCTTCCTCCGCGATGATTTGCATCGTCGTCTCGGTGAATCCGCGGTGGAGAAAGACACGTTCGGCAATCGCTGCAATTTCCTCCCGGCGTTTCTCGCCGCGAGGCACGCGGCGCACTGCTTTTTCGGCGCAATTCTGCGGCGTCATTGACATGGGGCGAGCTTCCCGTATAACCGTACTAACTAGTACGCTTATCCTAACAATGAATCAATTCCTGCACTTCGGCAAGTCTTGTCTGGAAAGTTCACGGCTGTGCTAAGCAATCGGCGATACAGCGCATGACCGACGAGCGCATAGAAGACGATGCCGAGCATCATGAGGCTGATGTTCATGTCAGGGACCTCGACAGGGATGAGACCGCTGTACCAACGGGCGCCGCCGCGGCTGGACAGAGGGAGCCGGGCGAGGCTGTCGACCATGCCAAGCGGCGCCCATCGGTGTTGCTTGGCGGAATCCTCGTTGTCGCGCTGCTGTTAGGCGGCGGCGCCTATTATTGGCTTACGACCCGCAACATCGAATCAACGGACGACGCCTACACGGACGGGCGCGCTGTGAGCATTGCGCCACAGGTTTCCGGCCAGGTCGTGTCGCTCGATGTGACCGACAATCAATTCGTCCACAAAGGACAGCCGTTGATCCATATCGATCCGCGGCAATATGTGAACGACAAGAACATCGCACAGGGCGTCCTGGATACGGCGAAAGGCCAACTCGCCGGCCTGACCTTTGGCGCCGAGATCGCACGGAAAAACTTTCCGGCCCGGCTGAAACAGGCGCAAGCCCAGCTCGCTTCGGCGCAAGCGGCCGAGGTCAAGGCACAAGCCGATTATCAGCGCCAACGCAGCCTGCCAAAACAGGCGACCACCCAACAGGAGGTCGACGCCGCCACGGCCGCTTGGCTGCAGGCGCAAGCTCAGGTGAAACTCGCCGAGGCTCAGGTGATGGAAGCCGAGCCTGTACCGCAGCAGATTGGCGAGGCCGATGCGCAAGTAAGCCAGCAAAAGGGCCAAACCGAACAAGCCCAGGCGCGGCTTGACCAAGCGAATTTGAATCTTTCCTGGACGGTCGTGACGGCGCCGCAGGACGGCTGGATCACCAAACGCAATGTCGAGATGGGCAATTACGTCACCGCCGGCCAGCAGATCTTTTCGATTGTTTCGCCCGAGGTTTGGGTGACCGCCAATTTCAAGGAATCCCAGCTCGCGCGGATACGTCCGGGGCAGCCCGTGAAGATCGCGGTGGACGCCTATCCCCAGCTCGACCTCAAGGGGCATGTGGACAGTGTTCAGCTTGGGTCGGGTTCGAAATTCACAGCTTTCCCGCCCGAGAACGCGACCGGCAATTTCATCAAGATCGTACAGCGCGTGCCGGTCAAGATCCTCATCGATAGCGGCCTCGATCCGGCGCTCCCTCTTCCGCTCGGCATTTCGGTCGTCCCGACGGTGAAGGTTCAATGAACGAGGGCGGCGAAGTAGACATGCGGGGGTGGAAGCCCGCGCACAACCGATGGGCCATTGCGGTTGTGGTCACTTTCGCGGCCTTCATGGAGATTCTCGATACGACGATTGTCAATGTCGCCTTGCCGCATATCGCGGGGGGATTATCGACGAGTTATGACGAAGCGACTTGGACACTCACCTCATATCTTGTCGCCAACGGCATCGTGCTGACGATTTCGGGCTGGCTCAGCACGGTGTTCGGCCGCAAGCGTTATTTTCTGATCTGCCTTGGCATGTTCACGGTCTGCTCCTTTTTTTGCGGCACTGCGACCAGCCTGTCGCAACTCGTCGTCTTCCGGCTCATGCAGGGATTCTTCGGTGGTGGCTTGCAGCCGGCTCAGCAAGCCATCATCCTCGATACTTTTCCCCCCGAACAGCGTGCCGCGGCATTCGGTGTCACCGCGATCGCCACGATTGTCGCACCGGTACTAGGGCCGACATTGGGGGGCTATCTGACCGATACTTACGACTGGCGTTGGGTCTTTTTGATCAATATTCCAATTGGTGCTGCCGCGGTTTTTTTCGTCTCGGTGTTGGTCGAGGATCCGCCTTGGCTGAAGAGGCGGACGTTGCATATCGATTTTGTTGGTCTGGCGCTGATCACGCTCGGACTTGGCTGTTTGCAAGTCATGCTGGATCGTGGCGAGAATGATGATTGGTTCGGATCGCCTTTCATTCGAATCATGGCTGTTTTGGCGGTGCTTGGCATCCTCGGCGCGATTGGCTGGCTGTTGATCGCGAGGAAGCCAGTCGTGAATCTCGACGTCTTCAAGGACAAGAATTTTGCGATGGGTAGCGTCCTCATTGGCGCGACTGGCGGGGTTCTTTATGCCGGCGCGGTCGCCATCCCGCAATTTGCGCAAACCGTCATCGGCTACACCGCGACTTGGGCTGGGCTCATCCTTTCACCAGGTGGCCTCGTCGTCATTCTTCTCATACCCATTGTCGGCCAGTTGATGAAAAGGGTTCAGATTCGCTTCATCATCGCGGTTGGGTTCTTCAGCATAGGATCGGCGTTCCTCTTTTCGAGCATGCTCGTGCCCAATATCGACTTCAGGACGCTGGTCCTCATGCGTGCCGCACAGACGGCGGGGCTTGCCTTCCTTTTCGTGCCGATCGCCACGATCACTTTCTCGACCTTACCGCGCGAGCTGAATGGTGACGCGACGGCGCTTTTTGCGATGTTCCGAAATGTCTTCGGATCGATTGGAATTTCCTTGGCGAGCGCTATGATTATCGAGCGGGCGCAGGTCCACCAATCCTATCTCGCGCAATGGGCCACGCCTTTCCATGAGCCGTTCAACGAGTTGATCGCGAGTTACGAAAGGACGCTGACGGCGATGGGATATGCCGCGAGCGCGGCGCATGATGTTGCCGTGGGGAGGGTCTATCAGGTCTACCGGACGCAGGCTGAGGTGCTCGGCTATTCCGATGTTTTCCTTTTCACCGCCATTGTTGCTTTCGCGGTCGTGCCACTCTGTTTCCTCCTCTCCGGCGTGAAAGGGGGCGGGCGTGGCGCGGCGCATTAATTGCTCCGGGATCGGACATGACTGACAGAAGCGGTATGTTCGCTGCGGCGTTGGCCCTGCTTACGGTCTGCGGCTGCGTCTCCTCCGGGCCCGACTTCGAGCCGCCCGACCCAATGCTGCCAAGCGTTTCATTTTTCGGGAAGCCGGAGCCCGCAATTGCCGAAACGCTACTAGCACCAGGCGAGCTTGCGGGGGGCGATTCGAGATGGTGGGCGGTATTCCGCGATCCGATCCTGACCTCGCTTGCCGAACGCATCGCAGACGCCAATCTCGATGTGCGCACAGCCACTCTCAGATTGGCCGAAAGCCGTTCCCAGCGCGGCGTGACCGCCTCAGCAGAATTCCCGGCACTCAATGGCAATGCGTCCTATCAGCGCGAATTATACAGCCAAAACGGTTTTTTGAGCCTGGCCAAACCCTTCGTCCCAGCGGGGACGCCGTTCATCATCCCGCCCATCAGCATATGGCAACCCGGTTTCGACGCCTCTTGGGAAATCGACTTTTGGGGCCACGTCCGCCGGCAAGTCGAAGCCGCCGACGCGCAAGTCGAAGCCTCCGAATATCAGCGCCGCGACACGCTCGTCTCGAGTTTGGCGGAACTCGCGCGGGACTACATCGAGCTGCGTGGCGCTCAGACGCAAATCGCCATTGCGAAAGCCAATCTGGCCAGTTCGAACGACATTCTGCAATTGACGAAGACCCGCGCCGAAAAAGGCCTGACGACTGGCCTCGATGTTGAAAACGCCGCGGCGCAAGTCGAAGCGGTCCGCGCAACCCTGCCTACTCTCGAGGACCAGGAGACGGTGCAGATCAATGCTTTGAGCCTTCTTCTCGACGAGCCGCCAGGATCGCTGCGCGGTGAACTCGCACGGGCAAAACCGATCCCACTGGCGCCGCCACGCGTGCCACTCGGCATTCCGTCCGAGCTCGCCCGCCGCCGCCCCGACATTCGTCAGGCGGAAGCGCAGCTTCACGCGGCAACGGCAACAATTGGTGTCGCCGTGGCGGATTTTTATCCAAAGGTAACATTCAATGGCAATGTCGAGCTCAACGCCCTCGATCTCAAAAACCTTTGGAAGGGCAGCTCGCTGCAATATGTTTTAGGACCAGCTGTTTCGCTGCCGATCTTCGAAGGCGGCCGGCTCAAATCGACCCTGGAATTTCGGGAGGCGCAGCAGCAGGAGGCGGCCATCGCCTATCATAAGACCGTTCTTCAGGCCTGGCACGAAGTGGTCAATGCTTTGGTCGCCTATCGGACCGAACAAGAACGGCGCGCCCGTCTCAAGGCGCAGACCGATCATTCCCGTCAGGCCCTGGCGCTCTCGCGTGCGCGGTACGCGAATGGCGTCGGCGATTTCATAACAACACTCGACGCCGAGCGGACCATGTTGCAGGCCGAATTGCAATATGCACAAAGCACAACGGCCGTATCGACAAATCTCGTGCAGCTCTACAAGGCGCTGGGTGGCGGCTGGGAAGCGGCCTTTCCAGATGAGGGCGCAACGAGTGTCGCGGCCCTGCCACCCGTGCCGTAATTATCGTGACTTCGGTACTGCTCAAGGCAGGAAGAGGGGCTAGCTCAAGCCGAGCTCCAGCTTGGCTTCCTCCGACATATTCGATTGATCCCAGGGTGGATCGAAGACAAGATTGACGTTTGTTTCGGACACACCCGCGACGCCATTTACCGCGGTCTTCACCCATCCGAGCATTTCGCCGGCGACAGGACAACCGGGCGCGGTCAAGGTCATATCGATCTCGATGATGCCTTGCTCCTTCACATCGATCCGGTAAATCAGTCCGAGATCAAAGACATTCACGGGGATCTCTGGATCAAACACCGTGCGTAGCGCCGCGATGATGTCGTTCATGAGAGCAGAGTAGACCGGGCCAGAGGAAGACGTTTCTCCGGTTGCGGTGGCCGGCGCCTCGTCGATGGTCTGGCTGCTCTCGTCCATCATTGGCTCATCCATTATTCGCTCATCCATTATGCGCCTATTGCCTCCCGGAGCTCTAAATGGTCAGAATCGCTCTTCTGGTCAAACGCCGCTTCGCATGCGTGTCAGGCGAGCGTCGCACCTTTCATGCGCATGGGGAATTGACTTACCGCCAGCTATCCCCTCGTGGTCCTCGGACGGCGGAAACACAGCAACCATCTCTCCCATGGCCAACGGATAGAATGCGCCGGCAAGACCTCTGACCTGTTTGACCTCTTGATAGAGATCGCGCAGGCTTGGATCGATCACCGGAAGAACTCCAGGACGTGCCGCACCCCACGGACCAGCGCCTCCACCTCCTCATGGGTGTTGTAGAGTGCGAAGGAGGCCCGCGTGGACGCCGTTATTCCCAGCCGTTCCATAAGCGGCTGGGCGCAATGGGTGCCGGCGCGCACAGCTATGCCGGCACGATCAAGCAGTGTCGAGACATCATGGGGATGCACGCCCGCTATCTCGAAAGTGGTGAGGGCGCCTTTGTCCGGCGCCAGCCCGAAGAGCCGCACGCGGTCGATATTCGAAAGCTCCTCGGTCACATGGGCGAGGAGTGCCGACTCATGCGCCGCGATCCCGGGCCGGTCGAGGGAAGTCAGATAGTCGAGTGCGGCGCCAAGCCCGATCGCCTCGACGATGGGTGGCGTCCCCGCCTCGAAACGGTGCGGCGGATCATTATAGGTGATCTTATCTTTCGACACGGCTTCGATCATCTCGCCGCCGCCCTGATAGGGCCGCATGCGTTTCAGATGTTCATACTTTCCGAAGAGAAAGCCGATCCCCGAGGGACCATAGAGCTTGTGGCCCGTGCCGACGTAAAAGTCGCAATCAAGCGCCTGAACGTCGACGGGTTGATGCACCGCACCCTGACAGCCGTCGATGAGAACCTTAGCGCCAGCGGCATGTGCGAGCCGGATGATCTCAGAAAGTGGCGTTATGGTGCCAAGCACATTGGACATATGCGTCACGGCCACAAGCTTCGTCCTCGGCGTGAGGAGCTTGGTAAAAGCCGCAATGTCGAATGTATCATCCGTATTCAGAGTCGCCCATCGCAACACCACGCCATTCCGCTCGCGCAGAAAATGCCACGGCACGATGTTGGAATGATGCTCCATTTCGGAGAGGATGATCTCATCGCCCTCGTCGAGCGTGGCTCCTAGGCTCGAGGCGACAAGATTGATGGCTTCTGTCCCTCCCTTGGTGAAGATGATCTCTTCAACCTTCTGGGCATTGACGAAGCGGCGAACCGATTGGCGAGCGTTCTCGAACGCCACCGTCGAGGCGCCGGAAAGGAAATGCGCACCGCGATGGACATTCGCGTAAGTTTCCGCATAAGCCTTGGCCATCGCGTCTAGCACCGGCTTTGGTTTTTGAGCAGAAGCGGCATTGTCGAGATAGACGAGCGGCTTGCCATGAACCTCACGGGCGAGAATTGGAAAATCCTCGCGCAGGCGGCCGACATCGAACCCAGCAACCGGTTTCTTCTGAAGCGTTTGCAGGCTATTCGACATGCGAAATCTCGCCCGAGTGAATGGTAAGCCAATCCGATACAGCCGCGGCTACGCAAGCGCGGAGGGACTCACTTTCGATGGCTTCAAGAACCTCGCTTAGGAAACCCTCAACAAGAAGCGCCCGAGCCTCGGCTTCGGGAATCCCGCGCGCACGCAAAAAGAAGAGCGCCGCGGAATCGAGCTCACCCGCCGTGGCGCCATGGCTGCATTTGACATTGTCGGCCAGAATTTCGAGTTCGGGCTTGATCGCGATCTCGGCTTGCCGGGATAGAAGCAGCGTACGGCTCATTTGACGCGCATCGGTCATTTGCGCGTCGGGCCGCACCCGGATGCAGCCCTGATAGACACCCCGTGAATCCCCTGCGAGGACGCCCCGGAACGATTGCCGGCTCGCCGTCTCCGGCCCGGCATGAGTGATGACGGTGGTATTGTCGCAGTGACGGCCATCGGCGACAAGAAAAATGCCATCGAGCTGAGCTTGAGCGTCCTTCTCCGTGAGCTCTAATAATGCCTCATGACGCGAAAATCGGCCGCCCTCGGACAAATAGAAGCCGTCGTAGTGCGCGGCCGAGGCGAGCTCGCCCAAGGTAATCGCTGATTGCCTTGACGCAGTCCCAAGCCGATCGAGCCGCACATGCGTGAGCCGGGCGCCAGTGGCAAGCCGAACCTCGTTCACAATGGTGGAAAAGCCCGGCGTTCCGGTGTGGGACTCGACGAGTGTTGCCTCCGCGCCTTCATCGAGCAGTATCAAAATACGCAGATGCCGCCCATCTGGAATGCGCGCTTCCTCGCCTTCCCATTCATAGCGCAAGTAAAGTGGCGCCGTGAGTTTGGTGTGCGCGGGCACGTGCACGACGATCCCATCCTCCATGAGCGCGGTATTGAGGTTCAGGAGAACGTGATTCTTCTGCGGATTGACCTGCCCGATCTTATTGGCGAAGGGCGTCGCCGGATCGGCGAGGACCTGTCGCAAAGGCACGGCGCCAATCTCTGCGATAGTCGACTTCGCTTCATCAAGGACGCCGTTCTTGAACGCTGCGAGATGAGCACCCGGCAAAACAGGCGCGGGACGCGCCGGGCTCGTGCCTTCCGGCGTATGGGCAAGCGCGCGAGAAAGATCAGAATATTTCCAGGCTTCGATGCGGCGCGTTGGCAGACCGCTTCCGGCAAAGATTGTCCTTGCGTCTTCCCGCAATGCGCCAAGCCAAGGTACGGTGTCTCTCTCGTAAGCCGCCATGGGGTCATGGAGACGGTTGATTGATGTGGTTTCGCTCATGCCGCGCACGCTGCCTTTCCGATTAAGGCATCATAGCCTTGCGCTTCGAGACGCAACGCCAGCGATTTATCGCCCGA
>Ga0116224_10002678_pt1 | contig 10279 bp, 12 predicted proteins | sample Sb_taG_9_FD_89699 | JGI IMG/M metagenome (GOLD analysis project Ga0116224, IMG submission 89699) | Peat soil microbial communities from Weissenstadt, Germany - Sb_50d_b_LC metaG | ecosystem: Environmental > Terrestrial > Soil > Wetlands > Peat | place: Germany: Weissenstadt | collected 2010-09-21
CGTGGCCTGCTGGGGCGTCCGCGTCGCCAGCACCACGCCGACCACGACGAGGACCACCATGACTGCGCCCGCCACCCAACGGGTCACGTGACGCCGGCGGCGTGGGCTCACAGCGGGCCGGCGGCGCGGGCGACCAGGACGCCGACGGGCTCGGGCGCCGCGGCATCCCGCTCCGGGTGCGGATCGGCCGCGCCGCCCGTCACCAGGGTCGAGGCCGCGGAGGCCGGGTCGGTGGCCCGGCGCCGTGCGCCAGGGACGAGGGCCAGCAAGCCACCGACGCCGACGAGCAGGCCGCCGGCCCACAGCCACGCGACGAGCGGCTGGATCACGACGCCGATGGCCACCGAGCCCGGCGGAAGGTTGGCGATGGCCTGGTTGCCGGACGTCGAGCCCAGACCGCCGACGACGTCGAAGGTCAGGTAGACGTCGGCGAAGAGACCGGAGTCGATGGCCGGCGTCCCCACCACCGACAGCGCACTGCCGAAGCTGGTTGTCGCCGGGGTGAACAGGCCGTCGTCGACCTTGACCAGAGCCTCGTGCGCCGTGTGCGACGGCGAGGTGACGGTGCGCAGTCCGACGAACTCGAAGCGGTGGCCGTCGTAGGTGACGACCGTGCCCTGGTGCAGGGCGAGCTCGGCCTGGTGGCGGTACGAGGTGGCGGCGATCACACCGACGGCGAGGAGCACCACCCCGAGATGCACGATCATGCCGCCGTTGGCCCGCCCCACCAGTCCACGCCACCAGCCCACATGGCGCGCGTGAGCGGCCCGGACGGAGAGAACGAGGGCGCGCGCTGCGGTCGCGCCGGCCATGGCGCCGAGCCCAAAGCCGATGAGCGTGGCGCCGCCACGCAGGCCGAAGGCCACGCACAGCACGACCGTGCCGACGCCGATCCAGACCGGGATGACGAGGCGTTGCCACAACACCGCCCCGCTCATCTTGCGCCAGCTGAGCACGGGGGCCACCGCCATCAGGAACAACAGGGTCAGGCCGGCCGGGATGGCCACGGTGTTGAAGAACGGCGCACCGACGGTCACCTGCTGCTGCGTGAGCGCCTCGTAGAGGAGCGGGTAGACGGTGCCGAGCAACACGACGAAGGCGAAGCCGACGAACAACACGTTGTTGAGGAGGAACGCACCCTCGCGGCCGAGGGGGGCGTCGATCCCCCCGGGCGAGCGCAGCCGGTCGCCACGCCAGGCGATGAGCCCGAACCCGACGATGACCACCGCGAAGAAGAACCCGATGAGCAAGGGACCGAGGGAGGACTCCGAGAAGGAGTGGACCGAGGTGATCACCCCGGACCGGGTGAGGAACGTGCCGAGGATGGTGAGGGCGAACGTCGCGATGGACAGCGACAGGTTCCACACCCGCATGAGGCCGCGCCGCTCCTGGACAAGCACCGAGTGCAGGTAGGCGGTCCCGCACAGCCAGGGCAGGAGCGCCGCGTTCTCGACCGGGTCCCAGCCCCAGAAGCCGCCCCATCCCAGCACCTGGTAGGACCACCACGCGCCCAGGACGATGCCGACGGAGAGGAAGGTGAAGGCGAGCAGCGTCCAGCGTCGGCACTCAATCTGCCAGCGATCCCCCACGCGGCCCGTGGCCAGCATGCCGATCGCGAAGGCGAAGGGGACGGTGAAGAGGACGAAGCCGATGTAGAGGAGCGGCGGATGGATCGCCACCAGCGGGTTGTCCTGCAGGAGCGAGTTGGGCCCGAGACCCTGTGTCACGCCCGAGGCGGTGACGAAGGGGTTCGCCGGCCCGATCATCAGGCCGAAGAAGAACGCGGACACGATGTAGAGGACGAGGGTGGCCCAGCGGATCACCGGGTCGGCAGCGTGGCGCCGGTAGCGCCACACGAAGGCGGTCGAGACCACCGCGAGGATGAGGCCCCACAACAGGATGGAGCCGGCCAGGGCGGACCACATCCCCGTGACGGAGTACAGCAGCGGCGTCACCGTGCTGTTGTTCTCGGCCACGAACACCAGCGCGAAGTCGTGGGTGACCAGCGCGTGCTCCATCGCGCCGGACGCCAGCAAGGCCCCGACGAGCATGACCGGCGCCAGCATCCTGCCGTCGCGGGGCGACCGGCCGACCGGAGGGGCTTCGACGGACTGCGGGCGGGTGACAAGTCCGGCGACGATCACGAGGGCACCGGCGATGCTCGCCACGAAAGCGAGCCAGATCCCGAGGGTCCCGAGATGTGCGTCGACCATCAGCAGGCCGGTCCGGTCGCGTCGACCTTCACGCGACCCGGATACTGGGCGGTGTAGGTGGCGGAGTGCTTCACCAGGATGGAGCTCGACACGAAGTCCGTCGAGGTGTCCGAGGTGAAATGGCCGACGACGACCACAGGGATCCGGGCCTGGAACAGCTGGGGAGGGCTCCCGGTGTTCGCGACACGCACGACGTTGGGTCCCTCACAGATCGTGAAGTCCGAACCGGTGGAGGTGGAGCGGATGGTGCCGGGCACGACGGTCCCCTCGAGACGGAAGGTCTGGGTGCCGAGTGACGCCCGGTGCGCGAAGGCCTGGTCGACCGTGTCGAAATAGTTGAGCGAGCTGCCCAGGCCCTCGACCAGCAGGAAGACGAAGGCCACGATCAGGAGGACGAAGACGGCCAGGACGCGCCTGCTCGTCCGACGTCTCCGTGGTGGGGGCAGCGCCGGCCCCTGGGGGGCGCCGGGCGGCGGCGGGCTGGAGGGCGGGCTCGGCTCGGTGGTCGTGCCCGTCACGACCGCTCGCCGTGCGACGGGGCGCCCGTTTCGGCGACCGGCCGCTCGGAGGCCCGGAGCGCCCGCTCCCAACGCCTCCGGCGCACGACCAGGCCGACCGCGTAGACGAACAGGGTGGCGAGCGCGACGGCGTACCCGGCGTCGACGTAGCTCACGGTGCACCACCGCGCTCGTGCGCCTCCGCACCGCTGCCGCCGACACCGACGAGCTCGGTGTCCTCGCTCCAGCGCTCCGCCAGCGAGACCTCGAGCTCTTGGCCACCCACCGCGTCCTGCAGGACCTCGACCTGGTAGCGGACGCCGAGCAGCCAGACGAAGACCAAAGAGAAGGCGACGAACCCGAGGCCGAGCGTCCAGAGCATGATCCCGTGCACGTGGAGGTCGAACCCGGGGTCGAGCACGGTGCCACCCTGGTGCAATGTCTGCCACCACTGGACCGAGAAGTGCACGATCGGCACGTCGATGGCGACGAGCAGCGCCGCCACGGCACAGCGGCGGGCCCGGACCGCGGGGTCGGCCGGGACGCGCCGAAGCGCGAGGTAGCCGATCTCGAGCAGCAACAGCAGCGCGGTCGAGGTAAGCCGGGCGTCCCACGTCCACCAGACGCCCCAGACCGGCCGGCCCCACAACGAGCCGGTCGCGAGCGTGAGCGCGGAGAAGACGGCGCCGACCTCGACGGCGGAGGCGGCGAGCCGGTCCCAGAAGAACGAGCGCGTGCGCGGCCACAGGTACAGGAGGCTGCCGCCCGCGGCCACGCCGCCGGCCCAATACAGCGCAACGGTGGCGAGCGGAGGGTGGATGTAGAGCAGCCGGGCCAGGTTCCCCTGTACGACGTCGGGCGGCGTGACCCACAGACCCAACCACACCGTGACTCCCGTCGCGACGAGGCCGAGGACGCCGACGACATCGAGCCAGCGCGGCCGGGGTGGCACCAGCGACGATGCTTTCACGCCGCCTCCTGCAGTGGTCCGTAGAGGACGATGCCGACGACGAGGTAGATCACCGCGAAGGGGACGAGGATCTTGAGCCACTGCGTCCCCGAGGAGGTGCTGCCGCTCAGCGCGGCCTCCCACACCTTGGAGCCGGCCAGCAGGACCGGGGCCAGTACGGGCAGCACGAGCAGCGGGAGCAGCGTGTCGCGCACGCGCAGACCGGCCGACAGGGCGCCGTAGAGCACGCCCGCGCAGGCCAGACCGACCGTGGCCAGCAGGCTCGCCACCACCGCCAGCCACACCACGTGGACGTGCACGTCGAAGAGGAAGGTCACGCCGGCCCACAGGACGACTTGGAGTGCCAGGAGCTGGAGCCCCACCGCCGCGGCCTTGCCCAGGAAGATGCCCGCCGGGTCGATGCCCGAGAGGCGGAGTCCGTCGCGCGTCCCCTCGCCCGACTCGACGGCGACGCTGCGCTGAATGGCCAGCACCGTCGAGAACAACAGGGCGACCCAGAAGATCCCGGGCGCGGCGTGGCGCAACGTGGCCTGATCGGGTCCGATGGCGAACGCGAGGAGCACCAGGACGAGGAAGGCGAAGGGGACGATCTGCCAGAGCGCGACGCGCGAGCGTGCCTCGATCCGGATGTCCTTGCCCGCAACCAGCACCGCGTCATGCCACATGGACGGCTCCCGCGGGTCCCGGTGCCGCGCCGGGTCCGGCTGCCGGCACCGCGGCGAGGGTGATGCGGCGCCCCCCGGGCTCCTGACCCGTCACCCGGCCGCCTCCCATGGTGACGACGCGATCGGCCAGGGGGACCGACAGCTGCGGTTCGTGCGAGGAGAGCAGCACCGTCGCTCCGTCCGAGACCGCCTCGGCGATCAGTTGACCGAGCAGCGCCCGCGACATGGCGTCAAGGCCGGCATGGGGCTCGTCGAGCAGCCAGAGGGCGGGGCGCCGGGCGAGCAGGGCCGCCAGCGCGGCGCGGCGGCGCTGTCCGGCCGAGAGACGTCCGGCCGGCGTCGTGCGCAGGCGCCCGGTCAGGCCGACGCGCTCGAGGGCCTCGTCCGCGGTGCGGACGGGCAGCCCGAGGGCCCGCACGGCGAAGTGGGCGTTCTCCGCCGCGCTGAGCTCGTCGTAGAGAGGCGCGGCATGGCCCAACAGGCCGACATAGCGGCGCACGGAGGTGTGGTCCGTGGTGAGGTCGACCCCGAGCACTGTCGCTTCGCCCGAGGTGACCGGCAAAAGCCCAGCACAGGCGCGCAGGAGGCTGGTCTTGCCCGCCCCGTTGGCACCCACGACGACGACGACCTCACCCTTGTCGAGAGAGAGATCGACCCCCGAAAGGGCGGGGAAGCGGCCGGCGAGCGCGACCGCGACACGGAAGTGGACAACAGGGGCCATGGCCTTCCCCACCATGGTAGGGGGGGTGGGTCCCGGGGTTCCAAGCGGGTCCCGGGGTTCCAGGCGGGTCCCGCTCAGGGTGGACGCCCCCGTCCGGCGCCGCCCCGAGGCCCCAGCCCCCCGGCGGGGGCCGGATCAGCGCATGTGGGCCAGGGCGTGGACCGGATCCAGCGAGGTGGCGGCATCGCCGGCCCGTTCGGCCCGGCCGAAGTCGCGCAGCGCCTCCTCGTGTGCGACCAGCAGCTCCGCCGCCTCCCGCTCCGTGGGGTCGAGCTCCCCGATGCGCGCGTAGAGGGGGATGTACTGCACGGTGACGTTCTCGATCGAGTCCATCAACTGCTCCCAGGTGATGGCACGCGTGCCGGCGGCGAGGGCCACGGCCAGGCTGAGCATCTCGGTATCGGGCTCGGTGGAGATGCCCGCGCGCGCGAGCGCCGGCGCGATCGCCTCCTTGGTCCGGAGCTCCAGCGTGGCGAGCACCCGGACTTTGGCGGCGTGCTCCGGCTCGCCGTCCTCGTCGAGCTGCGCCGCCACACGCTCGAAGAGCTCCTCGCCCAGGACCTCGCCCTGGTAGGCCTGGACCCAGAGCTTCTCGAGCCCGTCCTCGGCCGAGAAGATCGGCTCCGGGTCGGTGCCGGTCTCGGTGTCGCTCATGGGGCCGACGATAACCCCGGCGGCCCGCCCCCGCCCGGGGTGGCCCGTCGGTAGTGTCCCTCGCACCGATGGTGACCGTCCTCGTGCCGTTGCCGGCATGCGACTTCGACCCCACCGAGGTGGCGGTCAGCTGGCAGGTCCTGTCGGCCGCCGGGCACGACGTGCGCTTCGCCACGCCGTCGGGACAACCGGCCCGGGCCGACGACCTGATGGTGACCGGGCGGGGCCTCGACCCGTGGGGCGCGATCCCCGGTGTGCGCCGCCTGACACTGGTCGGCCGCATCCTCCGCGCCGACAAGGCCGCCCGGGAGGCGTACGCCGAGCTGTTGGCGGACGAGGCGTTCGGATCGCCGCTCCACTGGGGGGCGGCCCGGCGCAGCGCCTACGACGCGCTGCTCCTTCCCGGCGGGCACCGGGCGCGGGGCATGCGCCCGTACCTGGAGAGCCCCGAAGTGCAGCAGATGGCGGTCGACTCCTTCCGGGCGGCCAGGCCGGTCGGGGCGATCTGCCACGGCGTCCTGGTCGCGGCGCGCGCGGTGGACCCCTTGACGGGGCACTCCGTGCTCCACGGCCGGCGGACGACCGCGCTCACCTGGTCGCTGGAGCGCAAGGCGTGGGGGGTCGCCCGGTACTCGCGCTTCTGGGACGCCAACTACTACCGGACCTACGTGGAGGAGCCCGGGCAGCCGTGGGGCTACATGTCGGTGCAGCAGGAGGTCACACGGGCGCTGGCCGATCCCGCCGACTTCGAGGACGTCGCGAAGGACACACCCGACCGGCGGCGCAAGACGAGCGGGCGCGCCCGGGACACGTTGACCGACGAGCGGCCGGCGTGGGTCGTGCGCGACGGCTCCTATGTCTCGGCCCGCTGGCCGGGCGATGCGTTCACGTTCGCCCGGACGCTGGCGGAGGTGCTGCGCGGGCGGGCCTGAGGCCCGCACATCGGCCGGCACATCAGCTCTTGCTCAGCCGGCTCAGGCCGATGTCGTTCAGCAGGTTCGAGAGCTGGGTCGACACCCAGCTCACGTTGTCGGTCAACAGCAGGACCCCGAAGACCACGAGGACGACACCCGCCACGAGCTCGACGGCCCACAACCAGTGCCGGGTCCGGGCCAGCATCGTGGTGAGGCGGTTGAACGCGAGACCCACGAGCACGAAGGGCACGGCCAGTCCGAGCGAGTAGGCGAAGAGGAGGAGGACTCCTCCGGGCAGCGTCCCGTTGCGCGCCGCCAGGCTCAGCACGACCCCGAGGACCGGTCCGATGCAGGGCGTCCATGCGAAGGCGAACGCCATCCCCATCAATGGCGCGGCCCACGCGCCGAGCTTGGACGGGCGCACGTCGAAACGGTGCTCGCCGGTCACACGCGACACGACGCCGACGGCGCCCGAGCCCGCATGGACCCACACGCGGGACGGCAAGGCGCCGAGCAACATGACCACGCCGAGGAAGACGATCACGGCGCCGCTCACATGGGCGAGCGTGATCTGGTGCGCATCGAGGACGCGGCCGATGCCCGACGCGGCTGCGCCGAGCGCCACGAAGACCAGGGTGAAGCCGGCCACGAACAGACCGATGCCACGCAGGACGGGACGCAGGGCGGTCGCCGGCGTCGCCCCCTCGCCGCCGCCCTCCAGCTCGGCCGCCGAGAGGCCCGACACCATGGAGACGTAACCCGGGACCAGGGGAAGGACGCACGGGGAGACGAAGGACAGGATCCCGGCCCCGAAGGCGACGAGGACGCCGGCCGGGTTGGCCGCGATCGCGGCGGGTGCGACAGGTGTGAGAAGCGCGGCCGCCCCCGCTTAGGAAAGGCTCTTGCGGACCAGGTCCATGTCGGCCTCCACCATCATGGTGACCAGGGCCGGAAAGTCGACCTCGGGGTGCCACCCGAGAACCGCGTGGGCCTTTGCGGGCTCGCCCACCAGGAGGTCGACCTCGGCGGGACGCAAGAACCGCTCGTCAATCACGACGTGCTGCTCCCAATCGAGCCCCGCTGCCTCGAAGGCCAGCCGGCACAGCTCGCGCACCTCGTGGGTCTCCCCCGTCGAGACGACGTAGTCGTCGGGTGCGTCCTGCTGCAGCATCAGCCACATGGCCCGGACGTAGTCGGCGGCGTAACCCCAGTCCCGATGGGCATCGAGGTTCCCGAGGGCAAGCTTGTCGTCCAGCTTGTGCGCGATGCGGGCGACGCCGTGGGTGACCTTGCGCGTGACGAACTCGAGACCGCGGCGGGGGGACTCGTGGTTGAAGAGGATTCCCGAGGAGGCGTGCAGCCCGTAGCTCTCGCGATAGTTCACCGTGATCCAGTGCCCGTAGACCTTGGCCACGCCGTAGGGGCTCCTGGGGTGGAAGGGCGTGGACTCGCGCTGCGGCACCTCGTGGACCTTGCCGAACATCTCCGAGGAGCTGGCCTGGTAGAAGCGGATCTCCGGATCGACCAGCCGGATGGCGTCGAGCAGCCGCGTGACGCCCAGGGCCGTCGTCTCCCCGGTCAGCACCGGCTGGCTGAAGCTCGTCTGGACGAAGGACTGGGCGGCCAGGTTGTAGACCTCGGTCGGCCGGTGGTCGCGCAGCACGTTGATGAGCGACACCTCGTCGAGGAGGTCGCCCGCGACCAGTTCGATCTGGTCCTGGATGTGCGCGATGCGCTCGAAGTTCAAGGTGCTCGAACGCCGCACCATCCCGATGACCGTGTAGCCCTCCGAGAGCAGGAGTTCCGCCAGGTAGGACCCGTCCTGTCCGGTGACGCCCGTGATGAGTGCTCTCTTCGCCATTGGGGCGAAACGCTAGCCGACCGACGTGTGGACCCACCCCGCGCCTACAGTGCCGTCGTGCCGACGGCATGCATGGTCTCCTTCCGCCTGGGCGGGGGCGACGGGGTCGCCGTCGAGGCCGCCAAGTGGGCCGCTGCGCTGGGCCAGCTCGGATGGGACGTCCGCAGTGTCGCCGGTTCGGGGCCCGCCGACGACGTCCTGCCGGGGTTGGCCATCGACGCTCCGGAGCCCCCGACCGTGGCCGAGGTGGAGCACGCGCTGACCGGCGCCGATCTCGTGATCGTCGAGAACCTCTGCTCGCTGCCGCTCAACCCACGCGCGGCCGGTGTCGTGGCGTCGGTGTGCGCGGGGCGTCCCGCTCTCCTGCACCATCACGACCTTCCCTGGCAGCGGCCGCACCTGGCCCACCTCCCGCCACCGCCCGACGACCCGGCTTGGGCGCACGTGACGATCAACGAGCTCAGCCGCCAGGAGCTGGCCGCCCACGGGATCACGGCGACGACGGTCTACAACGCGTTCGACCCCGATCCGGCGCCCGGGGACCGGGACCGCACGCGCGCCGCCCTCGGCGTGCGCGCCGGGACGCGGCTGTTGCTCCAACCGACGCGGGCGCTGCCCCGCAAGAACATCGCAGGCGCCATCGCGCTGGCCGAGACGGTCGGCGGCACCTACTGGCTTCTCGGGCCGGCGGAGGACGGGTTCGGGCCCGAGCTCGAGCGCTTGGTCGCGCGGGCCCGCTGCGCGGTCGTGCTCGGCGTGCCCGAGGGAGGGTGCTCCATGGCCGACGCGTACGCCGCCTGCGACGCCGTGCTGCTGCCCTCGACGTGGGAGGGGTTCGGCAACCCCTCGGTGGAGTCGGCGACGCATCGACGCCCGCTGGCGGTGGGCTCCTACCCGGTGGCGGCCGAGCTGGCGGCGTTCGGCTTCCGCTGGTTCGACGCGTCCGACCCGGGCCCGCTGGCGCAGTGGCTGCGCCGGCCCGACCTCGACCTGCTGGCGCACAACCACCGGGTGGCCGCGGACCATTTCAACCTCGCGGACCTCCCGGCGCGGCTGTCCCGCGTCCTACGGCAGGTCCCCGGCCTCCCGTCCCGCGTATGACCGTTCGGTAACCTGAGCACCGTGTCAGGTGCGATCCAGGCCGCGTCCCGGCGGCTCACGGCGGAACAGCGACGCCACCAGCTCTTCGCGGTGGCGCTCGAGCTGTTCGCCCACCGGGGGTACCGCTCGACGACGATGGACGACATCGCCGAGGCGGCGGGGGTCACAAAACCGCTGCTCTACCAGCACTTCTCCTCCAAGCGGGCCTTGTACCTGGAGCTCGTCGACTCCATCGCAAAGGACCTGTCGACGGCCGTCGGACGCGCCGTGGCGCAGGCCGAGGGCCCGCGCCAGCAGGTGGAGCTCGGCTTCGCCGCCTACTTCCGCCTCGTCGTCAGCCACGAGGCGGAGTTCCGGCTGCTCTACGGACGCGACCATGCGGACGACCAAGAGCTCGGGCGGGCGCTGCGCACGGTGGAGGACGCCATCGCAGAGGCCATCGACCCGCTCATCGACGCCGGCCTCGACGCCGACCACCGTCGCCTGCTGGCTTACGGGATCGTGGGCATGGCCGAGGGGGCGAGCCGGCGCTTCATGGCGCAGCGCCCCGACTCCGACGCCGAGCTCGAGGAGGAGGCGCAGAAGCTGGCCCGGCGCATGGCCGACCTCGCCTGGGCCGGGCTGCGGTCGGTCCACGCCGACTGAGCGGTCCGGTACCGCCGGCGGTACGCCGGCGGTAGGGC
>Ga0116224_10002679_pt1 | contig 10277 bp, 9 predicted proteins | sample Sb_taG_9_FD_89699 | JGI IMG/M metagenome (GOLD analysis project Ga0116224, IMG submission 89699) | Peat soil microbial communities from Weissenstadt, Germany - Sb_50d_b_LC metaG | ecosystem: Environmental > Terrestrial > Soil > Wetlands > Peat | place: Germany: Weissenstadt | collected 2010-09-21
AACGCCGCGCCGTGCCCGGCCCCAAATCCAAGGCGATCTTCGACCATGAGGCCGAGGCCATGGCGCCGGGGCTGCAATCGATCGCGCTCTATTCGCAAATCGTTGTCGACCACGCCAAAGGCTGCATCATCACTGACGTCGACGGCAACGAATATCTCGACTTCATCGCCGGCATCGCGATCGGCAGTCTCGGCCATTGCCATCCCCACTACGTCAAGCGCCTCAAGGAGCAGCTCGATCGGATCACCTTCGGCAGCTTCGCCACCGAGACCCGCGCCCATTTCCTCAATCTGGTGAGCGCGCAGCTGCCGGAAGGGATTACGCATATCCAGTTGTTCTCAGGCGGCGCGGAGGCGGTCGAGGCCGCATTTCGGCTCGCCAAGTCGGTCAGCAAGAAATTCGAGTTCGTCGGCTTCTGGGGCGGCTACCACGGCAAGACCGCCGGCGTGATCGGCCTGCTCGGCGGCGGCTATCGCAATCACCAGGGCCCGTTTCCGCCGGGCATGCATCTTTCGCCCTACGCGAACTGCTACCGCTGCCCGTTCAAGCTTGAGTATCCGTCCTGCGGCATCGCCTGCGCCGAGCATCTGCGCAACGTGATCAAGAACGACACGCAAGGCGAGGTCGCGGCGATCATTATCGAGCCGATGCAGGGCACGGCTGGCAATGTGATCCCGCCGGACGAGTTCATTCATGCCGTGCGCGACATCGCCGACGAGTGCGGCGCGCTGCTCATCGCCGATGAGATCCTGACCGGTTTCGGCCGCACGGGAACGATGTGGGCCTCCGACCAATTCGGGCTCAAGCCCGACATCATGACCATCGGCAAGGGCATCGGCGGCGGCTTTCCGTTGAGCGCGGTCGCTTCGTCCTTGGAGCGCATGTCCGCCAAGCCGTTCGGGGAGCCGAGCGGGAGCTCGTCGAGCTATGGCGGCAACCCGCTCGCCGCCGCCGCCGGCCTTGCCGCCGTCGAGGCCATTCTCGATGAGAAGCTGGTCGAGAATTCGGCCCTCGTCGGCGCCAAGATGCTCGAGGCGCTGAAAGGGCTTCAGGACAAATACCGCTTCATCGGCGACGTGCGCGGACGGGGCCTCATGATCGGCGTCGACATGGTCGCCGACCGCAAGACCAAGGCGCCGCTCGACAAGACCATCACCCGCGCGCTGTTCCACGAGGCGCTGGAGCGCGGCCTCGTCACCATGTCCTATTCGAACGTCGTTCGCATCAATCCGCCTCTCGTGATCACCGAAGACGAAGCGCTGCGCGGCGTCGATATCCTCGATCAGTCCTTCGCCGCGATCGCGCGCCGGTTCGGGCTCGACTGAACTGTCTCGTGCTCAGAGGCGCGTTCATCGGCTTCGGCAATGTCGCGGCCAAGGGGCATTTGCCCGGCTGGAGCGCTCGTGACGACGTGCGGATCGTCGCCGCGACCGACGCCGCCGCTTCGCGCCGGGAAGCCTTTCTCGCCGCCTGTCCCGATGGCCGATGGTCTGAAACTGTCGACGATCTGCTTGTCCGTGAAAGGCTCGATTTCGTCGACATCTGCGCGCCGCCGGGCAGCCATGCGGCGCTGATCGAACGGGCGCTTCGTGCGGGCCTTCACGTGCTCAGCGAAAAACCGATGGTCACCCGGGTCGAGGACGCAAAGCGCGTGGCGACCGCCGCCGCGCGCGCCGGGCGGGTTCTGCACACGGTGCATAATTGGCTTCATGCGCCGATCTGCCGCAAGATCTCGGCCCTGATTGACGAGGGCGCAATCGGCGCCGTGCGAAGGGTCGGCTGGCGGACGCTCAGAACGCAGCCGGCGATTGCGGTGAGCGCGGACGGGTCCGCAAACTGGCGTGTCGATCCGGCGCTTGCCGGCGGCGGCGTCCTCAGCGATCACGGCTGGCACGCGCTCTATTGCGTCACGCGCTGGGCCGGCGTTCCTGCTGGCGTCGCCGCAACGCTGGAAACGCGCCGCTTTCATGAGCAGCCGCTGGAAGACACGGCGAGCCTTGGCCTGGATACAGCCGCAGGCGTGAGCCGCATCTTTCTGACCTGGGCCGCCGACGAGCGGTCGAACATGATCGAGATCGACGGCGAAGAGGGCGAGATCCGCATCATGGGCGACGCCGTGATCTTGCAATCGAAGTCGGAGCAGCGTCGTTGGTCCTGTCCGCCATCACTATCGGAAGGGTCCCACCATCCCGATTGGTTCGGCGGAGTGGCCGCCGACTTTGTGGCCGCGGCGACAGGCGGAGCGAAGAGCAACCTGGACGAGGCGGTCCTATGCGCCCGCCTGATCGACGCCGCTGAGCGCTCGAGCGAAGCGGGCGGTGTCCGGGTCCCCCTCGCGGGATAAGCCGAGGACCAGCGACGCCGGCTTGCGTCAGTCGTTCTGACCCGGACCGCCGCGGGTCGCCTCATACAGGAACCAGGTCCGCCGCTCGGTCTCATCGATCCAGACTTCGAGCAAGCTGGCGGTCGCGACGTCGCCGTATTCGTCGCACACATTATGGGTCTGGCGCAGGGACGCCGTCAGAGTCTTATTGTCCTCGCGCAGCTCCGCCAACATGTCCTGCGGATCGACATAGTCGGCGTCGTTATCGAGAATACGCTGGCGGCGCGAAATGTCGCCAATCGAGCGCAAGGTCGTGCCGCCGATCTTGCGGGCCCGCTCGGCGATCGGGTCAGTCATTGCAAAAATCTGCTCGCCCTGTTCATCCAAAAGCAGATGGTAGTCGCGGAAATGCGGTCCGCTTATGTGCCAGTGGAAGTTCTTGGTCTTCACATAGAGAGCGAAGACGTCGGCCAGCAGTCCCGCCAACGCGGCCGAGATGTCCCGCGTCGCCTCCGGCTTGAGGTCGGTCGGCGTGCCAAGACGCTCGCGCACGTAGACGTCCTTGGCGCCTCGCGCGTGGGTTTCTTTCGCCGCTGTCGTCTTCGTCATTCCGGCCTCCTTGTGTTCGTTTCCGCATCATCGTGGCAAGGCGTGAGGCGTAACCGATGAGCGAGCTTGCAATCGGAGCCCGCTAGCATAGTCGCCTCAGTCTAATGGTCGCACGCCTCGGCGCCCGATTCCAGCCGCAAGGCTCGGGACGTTGCGCGATCAGAGCACGCAAACCACCCTGAGACCAATGCGGCCCTGCCACCCGGGGTTATCGGGGGCGATGAAATCGCGATAGGCGGAGCGGCAGATTGCCGGGTTGTGCGACCACGAACCGCCGCGCAACACCCGCTCGCCATCGGGCGGTCCCGAAAGGTTGGCGCTGCCGTCCGACGGAGAGTCGGCATAATTGACGCTCGCCCGGTCGAGGCAATATTCCCAGACGTTGCCGTGCATGTCGTAGAGGCCGAAGCGGTTCCGCGGGAATGTTCCCGGCGTCGTCGTCGTCCCACGGAACTTGCCCGTCGGGCCTTGGTCATAGGCGCCCGAGCCGTAAGTCACGCCGTCATAGACATCGGACGCGATGCTCCTGCCATTGTTGTCGCCGCATACGGCGCCGCCCGCTCCGCAGTAGTTTGCAAGTTCGGTAGTGATCGTCGGTCCCACATTGAACGGACCGGTTGTCCCGGCGCGGCAGGCGTATTCCCATTCGGCTTCGCTCGGCAGGCGATAGCCGCGCCCGGCGATTTCGGACAGGCGGCGGCAGAACTCGTCCGCTTCGTTCCAGGTGACGCTCTCGACCGGCAGGACGTCGCCTTTGAAGAACGACGGGAACGGCTGAAGGGCATAGGACGTCTTGGCCGGTCGCGCCGTCGCCACGGCCACCCATTGCGCCTGCGTGATCGGAGAGGCGCTGATGAAGAAGGGCTTCACCGTCACTTGGCGCTGAGGCCCCTCGTTGGGCCGGCGCTCGGGCTCATAGATTGGCGAGCCCATGAGGAAGGTCCCGCCCGGGATCGCCACCATGTCGAGGCCGACGTCCGACGTGAGCGCTTCGGTGAACAGGTAGGCGGCGGCTTTCTCCGTCGGCAAGCGCGTCCCCTTCGCATCGACCGTCGCATAGTCGAAGCTGACCGAGCGCAGGGAAGGCTTCGCCGGCCTGAACAGCCAGCGGCGAATGGAGGGCGCGGCGACGCCGACCCCCGCGGCGGCGACGGCGATCGCCGCCGCGCCCAGGGCGCGCCTCCGGGTCACCCACCCCTTTGAGCCGGAGGGAGGCGGCGATGGCTGTGCCGGCGCGCCCTTGCCCGGCGTCTCTGCCGGGGTGACCTGAACGGCGTCGAGCCCCAGCCGATGCGCCAATTCCCGCACGTCGGAATGCCATCGCGTGTGGCTGAGCTCGAAACCGTTCCGGAACGCCAGTTCCTTCAGATCCTCGGGCAGGCGCTCGGGCGCCGGCATCGTCGCTCCCTGGACGAGCACCGGCGTGACGGGGATGTTCCGGACAAGCGCGACGGCGATCTCCTGGCGTAAGTAATCGTTGAGATCGTCCAGCCGGCGTTTCCCGGCTTGATCCTTCGCATCGAGCCAGCCCGGACCGATCAGCGCCAGAAACGCGTCGCAGGTTTCGAGGCGTTCGTGCAGGGCCTGGCGAAAATCACGCCCGAGCGAGATGCTGTCGACATCCAGAAACACCGAGTCCTCGCCGACGTATCTTGCCACCTCGATCGACAAGGCCCTTGCCTGACCTTCGGAATCTTCCCGCCGGTAGCTGATGAAAATCCCGCTCAACCGCGCCGCCTCCCGCCCTGGTTATTCGGCGGCGTGCCCTTATCGGCTATTGCCACACGGGGCCAAACTCCAAAGAAACCCACGGTCGGACTTGCCGCGATGGGCCGGACAGTTCGCCCGGGGAACAGCTATGAAGGGGCTCCACCCTCCGCCACTCATCCCACCGCCCGAGCCGCCCATCCCACCGCCGGCCCCACCCATCCCGCCGCTGGCGCCCCCGCAACTCGGCCCGCAATGCATTCCGCCGCCGCCTCCCCCCATTCCGCCGCCTCTGGCGAGCACGACGCCGCCACGCTTGTCCGCGACGGCGGCGGGAAGGCTGCAGGAGAAGCAAACAGGCCACGCCGCGGCGACTGAGGCCGCGCCCAAGCATTTCAAGGTCAATGCAATGATCGCGGGCAGTCCGCGCATTGGAGAGCCCTTCGACCCCCTCGGCCCTTCGATGATCGAGGCTCAGATCAATGGCCGATTCGAGACCAAGCCGCCTTTATATATCGCCGCGATGGCGCGCGCTGCGCAAGCGACACAAAGGGGGCGCCGGACGGAAACGACGGAGGCCTCAGCGCCGGCGTTTCACAACCGCCGCTCGACCATCATCTCCTTGATGTGGACGATCGCCTTGGCCGGGTTCAGGCCCTTGGGGCAGGTCTGGGCGCAGTTCATGATCGTGTGGCAGCGATAGAGGCGGAACGGGTCCTCGAGATTGTCGAGCCGGTCGCCCTGCGCTTCGTCGCGCGAGTCGATGAGCCAGCGGTAGGCCTGCAGCAGGACCGCAGGCCCGAGATAGCGGTCGCCGTTCCACCAATAGCTCGGGCAGGACGTTGAGCAGCACGCGCACAGGATGCACTCGTAGAGGCCGTCGAGCTTTGAGCGGTCCTCGGGCGACTGCAGCCATTCCTTCTCCGGCGCCGGGCTGACGGTCTTGAGCCACGGCTCGATCGAGGCGTGCTGGGCGAAGAAGACCGAGAGATCGGGCACGAGATCCTTGATCACCTCCTGGTGCGGCAGCGGATAGATCGTCACCGGCGCCGCAACATCGTCGATGTGCTTGGTGCAGGCGAGCGTGTTGAGGCCGTCGATGTTCATCGCGCATGACCCGCACACCCCCTCGCGGCAGGAGCGGCGGAAGGTCAATGTCGAATCGATCTTGGATTTGATCCAGATGAGCGCTTCGAGGATCATCGGCCCGCAATCGTCGCGGTCGACGAAGTAAACATCCATACGCGGATTGGCGCCGTCGTCCGGGTTCCAGCGATAGATGCGGAATTCGGTGAGGCGAGTCGCTTTGGCCGGCTTCGGCCAGGTCTTGCCCGGCTTGATGCGGGAGTTTTCGGGGAGAGTCAGTTGGACCATTCGTATATCCTTCGACCTTACTCGCGCGAGAAGCCGACTTGGGTGTGCGTGGCGATCCGCCAGGAGGCGGCGTGGGTCAGCGCCTTCGCCGCGAAGCGGTCATCCGCAGTGACGAGAGTGGCGTCAGCGCTCTCGGCGCAAGCGAGATAGAGACAGTCATAGACGGGATGGCCGAGCTCGACAGCAATCGCCAGCGCGCGGGTCAGCAAGAGCGCAGACGGCACGAGCTCGTCAAAATAACTGGGGAGCGACTGCACGCCAGCAATCGAATGCTCGACCTCGATCTCCCCACGCCGAACCTTCTTCCATAGCACGTTGCCGACTTCCACGAGCACGAAATCGGGCGCGACCAGTTTCTCCTCCGACTCGAGAAGACGCTTCGCCGCCTTGCTGTCGCGCTCTTCAACCAGCCACTTGGCCGCGACCGACGCGTCCATGACGAAGGTCACCGGTCGCGATCTTCACGCAAAAGGATGACGCTGTCGGTTTGCGCGACATCCTTTGGCGTCATAGCGGAAATGCGCGCCGCGCTCTCGACGCGCGGCCGCCGCCGCGCGTGCGCGTTAAGCTCGCCGGCGAGAATCCTTTCGGCTTGCTCCTGAACGGAAATCCGATTGGCTTTCGCAAGCTCCGACAACCGCGCCAAAGTCTCGTCGTCGATGTGACTCAGAACAAGTTGCGCCACGTCAATACACCCGCGCCTTCGGCTCGATGTAGCCGATGTCGTTGCTCATTGTGTAGGCATGCAACGGCCGGTAGTCGAGCGTCACCGTCTGCTTCAAGGGGTCGATCCAGGCGAGCGTATGCTTCATCCAGTTGACGTCGTCGCGCTTGGGATAATCCTCGCGCGCATGGGCGCCGCGGCTCTCAAGGCGGTTGAGCGCGCCCTCCATCGTCACCACCGCCTGCACGATCAGATTGTCGTATTCGAGCGTCTCAATGAGATCGGAGTTCCAGATGAGCGACCGATCGGTGACCGAGACCTCGGCGCCGGCGCGCCAGGCGTCGTGAATCTTCTGCTTGCCCTCGGCGAGCACGTCGCCGGTGCGGAACACCGCGCAATTGGTCTGCATGACCGTCTGCATGTTGAGCCTAAGCGCCGCCGTCGGCGTCTTGCCCTTGGCGTAGCGGAACCGGTCGAGGCGCGAGAGCGCGAACTCCGCGCTGTCCTTGGCGAGTTCGGGCTGACTGTCGCCGGGCTTGAGCATCTCGGCGGCGCGGAGGCCCGCGGCGCGGCCGAAGACGACGAGGTCGATCAGCGAGTTGGAGCCGAGCCGGTTCGCGCCGTGCACCGACACGCAGGCCGCTTCGCCCAGCGCCATCAGTCCCGGCACGATCGCGTCCGGATCGCCGTTGATCTTGGTCAGGACCTCGCCGTGATAGTTGGTCGGGATGCCCCCCATATTGTAGTGGGCGGTCGGCAAAACGGGGATCGGCTCCTTGGTCACGTCGACGCCGGCGAAGATGCGCGAGCTCTCGGAAATGCCGGGCAGACGTTCGTGAATCACCTTCGGATCGAGGTGGTCCATGTGCAGGTAGATATGATCCTTGTTCTTGCCGACGCCGCGGCCCTCCCGGATCTCGATGGTCATCGCACGGCTCACGACGTCGCGTGAGGCCAGGTCCTTGGCGTGCGGCGCGTAGCGCTCCATGAACCGCTCGCCCTCAGAATTGACGAGATAGCCGCCCTCTCCGCGCACGCCCTCGGTGATGAGGCAGCCGGCGCCGTAGATGCCGGTCGGATGGAATTGCACGAACTCCATGTCCTGCAGCGGCAGCCCCGCGCGCAGCGCCATCGCGTTGCCGTCGCCGGTGCAGGTGTGGGCGGAAGTGGCCGAGAAATAGGCGCGGCCATAGCCGCCGGTGGCGAGGACGGTGATCTGGGCGCGGAACCGGTGAATCGTCCCGTCGTCCAGCTTGAGGCAGACGACGCCGCGCACCGCGCCCTCGGCGTCGCGGATGAGGTCGATGGCGAAATACTCGATGAAGAACTGGCACTTCGCCTTCAGCGCCTGGCCATAGAGCGTGTGCAGGATGGCGTGCCCCGTGCGATCGGCGGCGGCGCACGTGCGCTGCGCGACGCCCTTGCCAAATTCCGTCGTCATGCCGCCGAACGGACGCTGATAGATCCTGCCCGCTTCGGTGCGGGAGAACGGCACGCCCCAATGGTCCAGTTCGTAGACTGCGGCCGGCGCCTGGCGGCACATGTATTCGATCGCATCCTGATCGCCGAGCCAATCGGAGCCCTTGACGGTGTCGTACATGTGCCACCGCCAGTCGTCCGGCCCCATATTGCCGAGCGAAGCCGAAATGCCGCCCTGCGCCGCGACGGTGTGCGAGCGCGTCGGGAACACTTTCGAGATGCAGGCGGTGCGCAAGCCCGCCTTGGCGCAGCCGACGCTCGCGCGTAAACCCGCGCCGCCCGCGCCGACCACGACGACATCGAATGTGTGGTCGGTGATCGGATAGGCCTTGCCCCCGAGCGCCGGCGCGCTCTGCGCGGAAGAGCCATTGGTCGCCATCGATGTCCGTCTTCTTAAAAGTTGCTCAGGAAGGCGACGCGCAGCGTCGCGTAGACGCAGGCCAGCGCCAGAAGTGCGGCGAAGCAGGTGTTGGCGGCCAGCGCCCAGGCGCGCGGCTGGCCGCCGATGTAGTCGACGATGACGGAGCGCATGCCGAGCTCCATGTGGACGATGCCGGCGAAAATGAAAGCCAGCAGCAGAATTGCCGGTATCGGGCGCGCAAGCTCCGCTCGCACGCCGATATAGTCCTTGCTCAAAAGGTCGAGCATGAGCCAGACGAAGCCGACCGTGAGCGGCACGAGCGCGACCGAGGTCAGGTGAACAATCCGGGCGTCAGTGGTCCCCACGCGCGCCGAGCCAAGAAACCGGACCCGGCCGAGGGCGGTGCGGAGATCGCTCGCATTATCAGCCATCGAGATGCTTCCCTACCGGATAGCGTAGCCTATGGCCCACACGAGGATCGTCAGCGCAAACCCTCCGATCAACGTTGCCCATGCCATCTGATCGCGCAACGGCGCGTCCAGGCCGTAGCCGGCGTCCCACACGATGTGGCGAATTCCGCCGACGAGGTGATGGAAGAGCGCCCAGGTGACGACGAACAGGACCAGGCGGCCGATAAGCGACCCGATGAAATGGGAAAAGACCGCGAAAGACGAGGCGTCGGCCGAGGCGGCGATGAGAAACCAGGCCAGCAGCAGGACGCCGACATAAAGCGCGCTTCCGCTGATGCGATGGGCGATCGACATCACCGCCGTCATGGGCATGCGATAGATGCTTAAGTGCGGCGACAATGGCCGCGGACGGCGCGGAGCCGGCAGAGCGTCGCTCGACGCCATGGCGTTGATTCCCACTAAGGTTCGGCTGTCGTTTTAGACCGCCCGGTTGACATCCGCAACGATGATCGGCTTCACGCCTTTACTTAGTGAGCACGACCACGAATTTCCAATCATGCCGCAAGCGCCGCTTCGACCTCCTTACGCGTCGGCGGATCAGAGCCCTTGCGCGTGCAGGTGATCGCCGATGCCGCCGCCGCAAAGCGCAGCCACCTCTCGAGATCGCTTCGAGACGGAGCGGGCGGCTTGGCGCCGAGCGCTTGGTCGCGATCCATCGCCGACAATAGCGCCGACATGAAGCTGTCGCCGGCGCCGACGGTGTCGACGACATCGACGCGCAGCGCCGCAACCTCGATTCGCTCCTTGCCGAGCATGGCGACGGCGCCCCGCTCCCCGAGCGTCGCGACGCAAAATCGCGGGCCTGACTTCGTCCAGGCGGCAAGGCTGTCCTCGATCCCGCGGTCGGGATAGAGCCATTCCAGGTCTTCCTGGCTCGCCTTGACCAGATGGGCGAGCGAGACTTGCCGTTCAACCAGAAGCCTCACCGAGTCGCGGTCTGGGGTCACAAGAGGTCGGATGTTGGGATCGAAGCTGACGGTTGCACGCAGGCGCGCCCCGGTCAGCGCGCGGACGACGGACTGCCCATGGCGGGGGTCGACGGCCGCAATCGAGCCGACATGCAAGTGACGCCCGCCTTTGGGCCATTCGGCCGGAAAGGGCCAGGGGCCGTCGAAGGCGGTCGCGTCGAGGTAGAACGAATAGCGCGACCCGGTCTTCGCTGTGCCGCGCATGACGAAGGCGAGCGTGGTCGGGCGCATGTCCCGCGCGACGAAACTCAGGTCGACGCCATTTGCGGCCAGTGAGGCGGCGAGCGCCTCGCCGTTGCCGTCGGCCGAAATGCGCGAGACG
>Ga0116224_10002683_pt1 | contig 10270 bp, 7 predicted proteins | sample Sb_taG_9_FD_89699 | JGI IMG/M metagenome (GOLD analysis project Ga0116224, IMG submission 89699) | Peat soil microbial communities from Weissenstadt, Germany - Sb_50d_b_LC metaG | ecosystem: Environmental > Terrestrial > Soil > Wetlands > Peat | place: Germany: Weissenstadt | collected 2010-09-21
CGCGGCGGTGAGCGGCTGACGACGAAGATGGACACCAGTTCCTTGATGGTCGTGGGCTGATCGGTCGATCACCGGAAGGCCGAGGCGGGCCGGCGTGCGCGCACGGCCGGCCCCGAACGCGTTGCGCGCGCGGCGGTCCGCCGGACGAACGGAGCTCCACCGCGCCGCCGAGGGCTGACGTGTCGCCGTGACGCCCACCGTGGAGGACTATCGCGACAGGAGGTCGGACCGGATGGCGGGATCCTTTCGACTCGGCGTGGATATCGGAGGCACGTTCACGGACGTGATGGTCGCGGACGACGCCGGTACGGTGACCGCGACCCTGAAGACGCCCTCCGTGCCGGGCGCGCCAGAGGAGGCCATTTTCAACGCCCTGGAGGATCTCCGGCGCGCGAAGGTGCCGCCGGAAGAGATCGCGCTGTTCGTCCACGGCACCACGCTCGGCGTCAACACCCTCATCGAGCGGAGCGGCGCCCGGACGGGCCTGCTCGTCACGCGCGGCCTGCGCGACATCCTCGAGATCCGGCGGCTCCGTCTGGAAAATACGACCGATTTCTACGGCGACAAGCCGCTGCCGCTCGTGCCCCGCGACCTGGTCCAGGAGATCGACGAGCGGATGCTCGCCGACGGGCGCGTGCACCGCGCGCTCGACCTTTCGCAGGCGCGCGACGCGGTCCGCCGGCTGGAGGCCGACGGGGTCACTGCGGTGGCCGTGTGCTTCATGCACGCCTACAAGAACGCCGCGCACGAGCATCAGGTCCGGGACCTGATCCGGACCGAGTTCCCCGGGCTGTTCGCGTGTGCGAGCGCCGACCTGTGGCCGCAGCAGCGCGAGTACGAGCGCTGTCTGGTCGCCGTGATGAACGCGTACATCGGCGCGCGCATGGCCGGGTACTTTCGCAACCTCGCACGGGGGGCGGCGGAACGCGGGCTGCGGGCGCAGGTGCTCTCGACCAAGTCGAACGGCGGCGTGATGACCGCCGCGCGCGCGGCCGAGGAGCCGGTGCAGACGCTCCTGTCGGGGCCGGCGTCCGGCGTGATCGGGGCGGCCCACGTCGCGCGCCTCGCCGGCGCGGGCGGGATCGTGACGCTCGACATGGGTGGGACGAGCGCGGACGTGGCGATCGTGGTGGACGGCCAACCCGCCTACTCGACGGAGAACCAAGTCGGCGATTTCCCCGTGATCATGCCCGCCGTGGACGTGTCGTCGATCGGGGCGGGCGGCGGATCGATCGCGTGGCTGGATGCGGCGGGCGTCCTCAAGGTGGGACCGCGCAGCGCCGGCGCCGACCCGGGGCCGGCGTGCTACGGTCGAGGCGGCCGGTGGCCCACGGTGACGGATGCGTACGTGCACCTCGGGATCATCGCCCCGGACCGGTTCCTAGGCGGGCAGATGCCGCTGACGGCGTCGCTCGCCGAGCAGGCCCTCACGGAGCTCGGCCGCGGGATCGGCCTGTCGTCGCGTGCCGTCGCGCAGGCCATTCTCGACGTGACCACGTCGAACATGTACGCGCAGTTCACCCCGCTGATGGCCCGCAAGGGCGTGGATCCGCGCGACTTCACGCTGCTGGCCTACGGCGGGGCCGGCCCGACGCACGCGTTCCTCCTCGCCCGGGAGGTCGGGATCGGGAAGGTGCTGATCCCGCCGTCGCCCGGGACGCTGTGCGCCCTCGGCTGCATCGTGGCCGATCTCCGCAACGACTTCGTCCACTCGCTGTACCGCAGCGATCACCAACTCACCGATGCCGACCTCGAGGCGGCCTACGCCGCGCTCGAGCGGCGCGGCCGGGAATGGCTCGAGGAGGAGAGTGCGCAGGGGATCCGACTCACCTCGTCCTTCGTCCTGTACAGCGCCGACATGCGGTACGAAGGGCAGGCGTTCGAGATCGAGGTCTCCGTGCCGGCCGACGAACGCGGGGACCGTGCGGCGGTCGGGCGGCGGTTCCATGCGCTGTACCACTCGATTTTCGGCGTGAGCGATGCGAAGGCGCCGGTCACGTTCGTCAATCTCCGGGCGACGGTGGTGGGCGAGACGGCCAAGGTGACGCAGCTCTCGGCGCGGGAGGGGCGCGGCGGCGAGCCCCCCGACGAGACCCGGCCGGTGTTCGTGGACGGGGCGTCCCGCGACGCGCGGGTCTGCCAGCGCGCTGCCGTCGGTCGGGACCGGTGGATCGTCGGGCCCGCCGTCATCGAGCAGTACGACACGACCACGTTCGTGCCTCCCGGATACCGCGTGCGCGCGGATGCCGCGGGGAACCTCGTCGGGGAGGCCGGGTGATGACGACCGATCCGGTGTTTCTCGAGATCTTCAAGAATCGGATTCAGGCCATCTCCGAAGAGATGGCGAGCGTCGTGCTGCGCACCGGCTTTACCGTCTTCGTCAAGGAAACGGCGGACTTCGGGGTGTGCCTCCTGTCGCCGGCCGGCGAGACGTTCGGGTCGCCGGTGTCCACGGGCGTGAGTCTGTCGCTCGGGCTCCCGGGTCAGGGCGTGATCTCCGCGATTGCCGAATGGCACGAAGGCGACATCGTCATCGCGAACGATCCGTTTACGACCGGCGGCTTGTCCACACACCTGGCCGACGTCTACCTCGTGAAGCCGATTTTTGCGGGCGGCCGGATCATCGCGTTCGGGTGCAGCTTCGTCCACTCGTCAGACGTCGGCGGCAAGGTGCCAGGCAGCATCAGTCCGACCAGCTACGACATTTTTCAGGAAGGGGTGCGGATCGCGCCGGTCAAACTGTACGACCGCGGCGAGCTCAACCAGCAGATCCTCACCATCTTCCTCGACAACTGCCGGATTCCCGAGCAGAACTTGGGCGATCTCCGGGCGCTGATGGCGTCGCTCAATACCGGCGAGCGTCGTCTCCACGAGCTCGTGGCCCGCTACGGCGTGGAGCAGGTCGAGCGGGGTATCCAGGACCTGATGACGTACGCCGAGCGCCTCGTGCGCGCGATGGTTCGCGACATCCCGGACGGCGAATATACGTTTTGGGACTACCTGGACGCCCTCGACGGCGGGTATCCGATCCGCCTGCGGTGCCGGCTGGTCGTGCACGGGGACGAGTTGTTCATGGATTTCGAGGGCACCGATCCGCAAGTCCGCGCGGCGTTCAACCTGCCGTCGTGCAATCAGCCGGGGCACTTCATGCTCGTGCCGTCACTCGTGCGGTATTTCCGCACGCTGGATCCGTCCGTGCCGTGGAACACCGGCATGGTGCGGATGGTCACGAACAACGCGCCCGCCGGCAGCCTGCTCAACCCCGAGTTCCCCGCGGCGGTGGGGGTGCGCGCCGCGACGTTCATTCGCCTGATGGACGTCGTGATCGGGGTCCTGAGCCAGGCGCAGCCGGACCGGCTGCCGGCCGTCGGCGCCGGGCAGGCGTGTATCGTGCTGCTCGCGATGGTGGACGCGCGGAGCGGCAAGCACTTGGTCGGCGTGGTCCAGCCGATCTGCGGCGGCTCCGGCGGGCGTCCGATGCGCGACGGGATCGACGGCATGGACTTCGCCGTCGGCTACCTCCGGAACGTGCCGGCCGAGACGCTGGAGGCGGATATGCCGATTCTGATCGAGCGGTACGGTCTGCGGCCCGATTCCGGCGGCCCCGGCCGCTTTCGAGGCGGGTGCGGGATCGAGCTCATGGTGCGCGTCTTCGCGCCGGACACCGTCATGACGGCGCGCGGGATGGAGCGCATGCAGTTCCGACCCTGGGGCCGGTTGGGCGGCTTTCCCGGGAAGCCCGGGACCGCGATCAAGAACGAGGGCACCGCAGAGGCGATGCCAACGGGGCGCATCGACGAGCTGTTGCTCCAGCCCGGCGACACGGTGACGTTCGCCTCGCAGGGAGGCGGCGGGTACGGCGATCCCTTCGCGCGCGATCCGGCGCTGGTGCAGTCGGACGTGCTCCGGGGTCTCGTCTCCGACGCGTCGGCGCGAGAGGACTACGGGGTGGTGCTCCGGGGCGGGCAGGTCGACGCTCCGGCCACGGCTGCGCTCCGCTCTTGTCGGCCGCTGCGGCAGACTGAGTACACCTTCGGCCCGGAGCGGGAGGCCTTTGAGGCCGTGTGGTCGGATGCGATGCAGCTCGCCTTGAACCGCAGCCTCATGACGTACCCGCTGGCGCTGCGCAACTACCTCAAGCAGCGGACGATGCGCGAGGTCGACGCACGGGCTGGCCGCGGGGACTGCCCCGCGCCCGAACGCATCGCCGAGATCGTGCGCGCGCTCCACGCGCGGCTGGCCGGCGTCGAGCGCGTGGACGACGCCGCGCCGGCCCGCTCGTGACGGAGGGCGGGCGCGACCCGTTCGTCCGCCGTGCGTGCTACCGGCGCTCGACCAGCCGCCGGTATTCCTGGGTCTTGAGGACCGACACGGCGAGCAGCACCAGGATGACCGCGAACCCGATCAGCACCGTCGAGAGCGCCGCGAGCGTCGGGTCCTGATAGTTCTGCTCGTAATTGAACATCGCGATCGGCAGCGTGTTGTTCCGCGGCCGTGTCAGGAACAGCGACACGTCGACCTGGTCCCATGACGTGACGAACGCGAAGAGCGCGCCGACGATGAGGCCGGGCCGGATCGAGGGAATGGTCACCCGAAAGAACGTGACGAAGGGATTCGCCCCGAGGTCCATCGCGGCTTCCTCGTACTCGCGGCCGAGCGTCTGCAGGCTCGCCGCGACGATCGACATCACGAACGGGAGCCCCAGCAGCGCGTGCCCGAGGACCAAGCCGGTGCGGGTCCCGTATAGTCCGATCCGGATGTACAGCAAGAAGAGCGCCGCCCCGAACACGATGGCCGGGACGATGATCGGCAGCAGCAGGAACGACCGTGCCCACTCGCGCCCCCGGAAGCGATAGCGCGCGAGCCCGTACGCCGCGAGCGTGCCCAAGACGATCGCCACCACGGTGGCGCCGACGGCGACGACCAGCGAGTTCGCCAGCCCGGTCCGGAACTCGGGCACTGCGGCGGCGTTCGTGTACCAGTGCAGGGTGAACCCCGCCAGGGGGAACTCGCCGTAGGTCGACGGGTTGAACGAGTCCACGACGACGAACGCGAGCGGCGCGAGCATGTACACGCCGACGAGTCCGAGGACGACCCACAGGGTGATCGCGACGGGATCGCGGCGCCCCCCGGTCATCCACGCTCTCCAACGGTCGCGAGACGGCGGCGAAACAGGAGGTTGGAGACGAGCATCGTGATCCACACAAGGGCAATGAGCGCGATCGCCTCGACCGACGCGAGCGGCCAGTTGAGGTCCGAGATGTCCTGGTAGATCAGTAGCGGCAGGACCTGCACGCGGCCGCCTCCGAGGAGCTGCGGGGTGACGTACGCGTTCATCGCGAGGACGAAGGTGAGCTGCGCCGCCGCGTAGAGCCCGGGAAACGACAGCGGCCACGTGACGCGGACAAACGTCTGCACGCGGGTCGCGCCCAGGTCCGCGGCGGCTTCCCGCAGCGCCGGATCCGTCCGGAGCAGGATGCTCAGGATCGGAAACACGGTGAACGGCAGCAGCACGTGGATGAGCGCGATCTCCACACCCGTAAAGTTAAAGATCAGCCGGACCGGCGCCGACACGAGATGCAGCCGCAGCAGCAGCCAGTTCACCGGCCCGCCGCGCTCCAGGATCACGAACCACCCGTAGGCTCGGACGATGCTGCTGGTGAGCAGCGGGGAGAACACGAGGACGTACGCGGCGATGACCCAGCCGGTCTTCCGGATCTTGGCGATGGCGTACGCGGTGGGATAGCCGACGACGAGACACACGATCGTGGCGAGGCCGGCGAGGCGCACTTCCTGCCACATGACGCTCGCGTAGAAGGGATCCGTGAAGAACCGCCGATACGCGTCGAAGGTCACGCGCGGTTCGACGTGCGTCCCGGTGTAGTGGTACGCGCTGTTGACGAACATAATGGCCAGCGCCGACAGGAGTAGCGCCACGATGAACGCGATGGCCGGCCCAAGGAGCGCCGGGATCACGAGGGCCTGTCCGCGCGGGGTGCGCGGTGTCGCGTCGGTGGTCATTCGGTCAGCACCACGCCGTCGTCCAGGCGCCACGCGGCGGTGACCGAGGCGCCCCGCTCGACGGCCGGCGTCCCGTCGGCGTGCGCCTGCGCGATCAGCGCGAGCCCGCTCGGCGCGGCGAGTCGGTACTCGATTACGGCGCCTTTGAACGTGACGTCGCGCACCTGCGCCTCGAGGTGGTTTTCGTATCCCGCCGGCGGCTCGCCGGCCGCGAACAGACGGAGCCGCTCCGGGCGCACGCACAGGTAGGCCGTGGTGCCGGGCGCGGCGTCCGTGCCGCCCGGCCCGACGACGCGCGCCCCTCGGGTGCGCAGTGTCGTGCGCGCGGCGTCGCGCGCGTCGACTTCCCCTTCCAGCAGATTGCTGTCGCCGAGAAACGCGGCGACGAACCGGGTGCGCGGCCGCTCATACACGTCGCGGCCGCTGCCGATCTGCTCCACCATCCCGTCGCGCATGACCGCGATGCGGTTCGACATCGTGAGGGCTTCGGTCTGATCGTGCGTGACGTAGACGAACGTCGTGCCGACGCGGTGCTGGATCTCCTTCAGTTCGAGCTGCATCTGCACCCGCAGGCGCAGGTCGAGTGCGCCCAGCGGTTCGTCCAGGAGCAGCACCGCGGGCTCGTTCACCAGCGCACGCGCGATCGCGATCCGCTGCTTCTGCCCCCCGCTCAGCTGGTGAATCCGGCGCCTACCGTAGCCGGTGAGATCCACCAGCTCCAAACTCTCGTGCACCTTCCGCCGGATCTCCTCGCGGCTCAGACGCCGCAGGCGCAGCCCAAAGGCGATGTTCTCGTACACGTCGAGGTGGGGAAACAGGGCGAGATGCTGAAAGATCAGGTTCGTGTCCCGGTGGTAGGGGGGGATGGTGTTCGCGAGCCGGCCTTCGAGGTACAGGTCGCCCTGGCTCGGCGCCTCGAATCCGCTGATCATGCGCAGCACCGTGGTCTTCCCGCACCCGCTGGGACCGAGGAGCGAGAAAAACTCGTTCTCCCGGATTGTCAACGTGACGTCCCGCACGGCGTGCACGGTGCCGAACCACTTGTGCACGTGGCGCAGTTCGACCGCGGGGCCGGGCCCCGTGTCGGCGCTCACGCGGGGACACTCCCGGGGGAACGGCCGGCGAGGACGGTCGAACAGGGTCGTGCGGGCAGCGGTGACACGGCGGGAGTCCGCCCCTCCCGCTCCGTCAGGGGCGGCCGCGGCCGACCCGGACGGAGACGAGCGCGGGCGCGAATGCGATCGCTACATCTTGGCCTTCACTTCACGATCCCAGCGCTGCTTCCACGCATTGTTCTGGGCGTTGACCGTCGCCCAGTCCGGCTGAATCGCCTTCTCGGCGACCGACGGCTGGAACGCGGGTTCGGCCTGGAGGGAAGCTTGGAGCTTCGCCCCCTTCACCGCCGGGGCGGTCGCGGTGAGGTTGCAGTAGCGCTCGATCGTCGCCGTGGACAGGTACGTGTTGATGACGTCGGACGCGACCTCGATCTGATCCGGGCTGGAGCCCTTGATGATGTTGAAGAAGTAACTGAAGGCGACCACCCCTTCCTTCGGCAGCGCGTACCCAAAGGGGCCGGCGCCGTTCGGGCTCTCCTGATTCCACGTGATCGCGAAGCTCGTGAAGTACGGCGCGATCAACGCGTCCCCGCGGGCGAGCGCGTCCTTGACCTGATCATTCGTGGTGAACAGCGCCAGGAACTGACCGTCCGCGGCGGCCTTGCTGTACTTTTCGAACGCGCCGTCGATCTGCTTGGCACTCCCGCCGTCCGCGTAGGCGACGCCCAGCAGCCCGTTGAAGGCCCACGCGTAATCGAACAGCATCACCTTGCCCTTGAAGCGCGGGGCGAAGATGTCGTTCCAGCTCGTGGGCGGTTCTTTGACCAGCTTCTTGTTGTACAAGATCCCGATCGCGCTGTACCCCCAGCCGATCCCGGTGCCGTTCGGGCGGTGATACCCGGGATAGACGTTCGCGAGGTTGGGGATCCGCTTGGGATCCAGGGGGAGCCACAGCCCATCGAGCTCGCCCTTGGTCTGCGCGTCGGTATTGAAAAAGCCGAAGTTGATCAGCGGGTTATTGGGGTTCACCTGCCGCTGCGCGACGATCTTCGGATACGTGACGGCGTTCGTCCCCTCGTACAATTCGATGTTGACGTTCGAGTGAGCGTTCTGGTAGGACGCCTTGACCTCTCGCGGGACGACGCCTTGGCCGCCCCCGATCCAGATGAACTCGGTGATGTCCACGGGGCGCCCGTTCGCTATCGAGAGGTCCGCCCACGCGTTGGGCGTTCGAGCGGCCAGTCCTCCGAGCGCGCCGAGCCCGAGCGCGGTGCCCGCTGCGCCTCCCCGCTTCAGCAGTGACCGTCGTGTGAGCCGCGGGTGCTGACCTGGATTCATTGACCCACCCCTTTTGTCGCAGTGTGGAGAGGGGATGCGTCCGGCATCCCATGTTGGAGCACATTTTGCCATGGGATCTCCGATGCCCTCTTTGAGCCGGACGTGGGCCCACGGCGGTACCCGGCGGGGGGCCACCGAGACGTCGGCGGAGCGATCAGGGTGCGGCGAGGTCGGAACGCACGTGCGCCGCGACGGCGTGTCCTCACGTCACCGCCCGCGGGATGGTGGAGTCACCCGGCGGCGACCCGGGGCACCTCGTCGGCGTCGGGGGAGGGCGGGATCAGGCGATCATATGCGTCGCGCATCAGCGGAGACGAAACCATAAAGTCCGCGGACGCCCGGTTGCACGCGACCGGCACATTCCAGACCGCGGCGATCCGCAGCAGCGCGCGCACATCGGGGTCGTGCGGCATCGGCTCAAGCGGGTCCCAGAAGAAGATCAGAAAATCGATCGAGCCCCTGGCGATCCTGGCGCCGATCTCCAGATCGCCGCCGAGCGGGCCGCTGTGAAACGTCGTGACGGGCAGGTCGAGTTCGCGGATAATCAGCGCGCCGGTCGTGCGGGTGGCGTAGAGGAAGTGCTCCTCGAGGGATCCGCGGTTGAAGCGCATCCACTCGACCAGCTCGGCCTTCTTGTTATCGTGCGCAATGCACGCGATGCGCTTCTCGCGGCCCATGCGCACCCGCCGGTACGTCTCCACGCGCATCCTCCGGGTCCACCACAGGGACGGTCCGGTGGATCGTGCGTATCGTACCGGGATGGGCGCGCCGAACGGTGAGGCGAGTCTGAAGCGTGCGTGAAGCGTCACCGCGCCGCGGGCGGGTGGGCGTCGAGCCGGTACCCGATGCCGCGGACGGCGACGATCCGCACGTCGCCGGAGGCCTCGATCTTCTTCCGCAGCCACGCGATGTGCGTATCCAGCGTCCGGGTGTCGCCGAAGTAGTCGTCGCCCCACACGTCACGCAGCAGCCGTTCGCGCCGGACGATCTTGCCCTGGTGGCGGAGGAGCAGGTGCAGCAGCCCGAACTCTTTCGCCGAGAGCGGCACCGGGATGCCGCCGGCCGTCACCGCGTGATGCTCGACGTCCATCGCCAGGCCGTGGACGGCCAGCAGGTGCTCCGTGCCCGTCTGGAGCAGCAGCGTCTCGAGGATGTTCGCGATGTCCTCGCAGCGGTCGGTGCTGTCCTCGAGCGTCTCGCAGATGTCCTTCCACTTGATGATCTCTTTCGCGCCCGCGCGGCCGGCGAAGAGGCGGCCGACCGCGTCCCGGAGCACGTCGTCGCCCTGATTCTCGAGGAGATGCAGCGTCCGCGTGTGGGGGAACACGTCCTGCATGCGGTGCACGCGGCCGACCGCCGCCTCAAGCTCCAGGGCGCACGCGAGCACGATTTTGCCGAGTTCGAGCGCCGGCGGAAACACGCGGCGAATCCGGTAGATCGCGAGCCGCGCCGCGGCCGCTTCGACGCCGTCGAGCACATCGTCGAGTTTGCCGGTCAGCGCCTGCAGGGTGTCCGTCGGCGTGGTGCTGGCCCGTCCGGCGGCGAGCATCTCGAACATGTCGCGCGCGATCGCGTCGCCCTTGTGCTCGAGGTCGCGAATCGGCGGCCAGGCGTCCACGAAGGACGACTTGCCCTGCAGGGCCGACACCAGGGTGCGGGCGGCCTGGCGGATCGTCCCGGTGAGATCCTGCAGGAGATCGAATTCGGGGGCGTCGGTGGGAGCCGGGCCGTCAGTACGCTCGAAGTTCATGACACTTCTTATTATAGCGTGCGGCCGGGTCGAGCGACGGGCGCCGCCGACGTCCGGGAACTTTTCCCGTCCACCGCGCGCTATCAGCGTCAACGCACGGTACCGC
>Ga0116224_10002688_pt1 | contig 10257 bp, 10 predicted proteins | sample Sb_taG_9_FD_89699 | JGI IMG/M metagenome (GOLD analysis project Ga0116224, IMG submission 89699) | Peat soil microbial communities from Weissenstadt, Germany - Sb_50d_b_LC metaG | ecosystem: Environmental > Terrestrial > Soil > Wetlands > Peat | place: Germany: Weissenstadt | collected 2010-09-21
GAAGTGACCGGCATGCAGGTCGAGCTCGTACACGTCGGCGCGAGGCGCGGCCTGCCTGATCGCACGCACCCCGCCGGCAGGCGCGATCTCATCGACCGTCCCCACCACCGACAGGACCGGGACCGCGATGTCGGCCAGGCTGAGTAGCCGGTCCTCGATCACGAAGCCGCCCTCGAGCATCCGGTTGTGCGCGACGAACTGATTGACAAACTCCGCGAGCGCCGGACCGGGCCACGCCACCCAGCCCTCCGCCTCGAGGAATCGGCGCTGCCGCTCGCGCGGCAGCAGGGCCTCGCGGTCGTGAAGCTGGAGCAGGAACTCGATCCGGTTGCGTGCGGACTTGACCGGATCGAGCAGGAGAAAGCCGTTGCGGCTGAACCAGGCCGGGACGCCGCCGCCGCGGAACGCGAGCGCCAGCACTTCGGCGACCTCGACCGCGAGTCGACCCGGGATCCCGAACGGTGCGCCTTGCCGCGTATCGACCGGGCTACCGAACGTGATCAGCGAGGCGAGGCCGTCGTTGCGCCTGTAGGCCGCGGCCTGGTAAACGATCATTTTGCTCTGAGAACAACCACCGAGATGAACATCGCGGCCCGTCTCCTTCCGCACGCGGTCGACCGCTTCGGAGACCGCGAGCACGTGGTCGCCGAGCGTGCGCTCGAGCCCGCCCTTCTCGCGTTCGGGCGCCCCAAAGTCGATCACCCAGGGATCGATCCCGTGCTCGTGCAGGATCGTGACCGCGCTGCTCCGCCGCGACACGTCGTAGACCTCGGCCGCCAGCATCAGCGGTGGGACGAGCATCACCGGCGGAGCGCCGTCGTTGGTCCCGAGGTAGTACCGGCGGAGCTTGAAAACGCGCTCCTCGGCGACCACCGCGTAGGGCGACGGCTCGTCATCGGTCGCCAGGCCACCGAAGCGGGCGACCTCGAGCGCGTTCTGTGCGGCCGCGCCGACGCGGCTGACCGGTGCGGTTATCGTCCTCGGCACGCGGGGCATCGGTGCCCCATGTTGTCGGAACCGCTCGCGTGGTGCCAGCGACACCCCGCGCACCGGCTATTGTCAGCCGGCGTTGAGCGTGCAGGTCCGGATCCGCGACGCACGGCGCGACGACGTCGCGCTGATGTTCGGCTGGATCGTCGAACTGGCCGAGTACGAACGCGCCCCGGAGCAGGTGACGGGCACGCCCGCGCTGCTCGAGGAGGCGCTGTTCGGGACGGCGCCTTCCGCCGAGGCCGTGATCGCCGAGACCCGCGCGGACGACCCGCCTGACGCCGGCGCGTGGCATCCGGCCGGCTTCGCCGTCTTCCACTCGACGTTCTCGACCTGGGAGTCCCGCCCGGGGATCTGGCTCGAGGATCTCTACGTCCCACCCGTCCACCGTCGCTCGGGCGTCGGAGCCGCGCTGCTGGCCCACCTCGCGCACATCACCGTAGCTCGCGGGTGCGCCCGCCTCGAGTGGGCGGCGCTCGATTGGAACGAGCCCGCGCTGAACTTCTACGAGAAGATCGGCGCGCGCCGACTGGAGGACTGGGTGCTGCACCGGCTCGACGACGCCAGCTTGGCGCGCTTCGCCGGCAAGTCGGGATCGGCCGACTGATGGCGATCACCGCAGCGACCGGCGCGTGAGCGCTGTCGTGATCGGCGCCGGACCGAACGGCCTCGCCGCGGCGATCCGGCTGGCGGAGAACGGACAGCCGGTGCGCGTGATCGAGGCCGCCGACCGACCCGGCGGAGCGGTCCGGACCGAGGAGCTGACGCTGCCCGGCTTCCGTCACGACACGTTCTCCGCCGTGTATCCCGCGGGGGCCGCGTCGCCGGTGTTCGCCCGGATGCCGCTCGAGCGCCACGGCTTGCAATGGACCCATCCCGAGGCGTGCTACGCGCACCCGATCCCGGGCGGCCGAGCGGTGGCGCTGTACCGCAATCTCGACCGGACGGTGGCGAGCCTCGACGCAGCGCATGCAGGCGACGGCGCTCGGTGGCGCGCGTTCGTCGCGCCGATGCTCGACGCATTCGAGGCAATCCGGGCGGCGATGCTCGGCGGGTTCCCGCCGGTCGCGGGGGCGCGCGCGCTGCTTCGCGACCTCGGGCCGCTCGGCACGGCCCGGTTTGCCGCGCTGCTGCCCGCCTCGGCCGAGGGGCTCGGGCGGCGGCTGTTCTGCGGCCGCGCGTCGCGAGCGTGGCTGTACGGCTCGGCGGCCCACGGCGACGTCCCGACGTGGGCCGCGGGGAGCGCGATTGCCGGTGTCCACCTGAACCTGATCGGTCATGCCGTCGGATGGCCCAGCCCCGCCGGCGGCGCGGAGCGGCTGATCGCCGCGCTCGTCGGCTGCCTGCACGAGCGCGGCGGCGAGGTGCGGACGGGCACGGTAGTCGAGTCGATCGAGGCGGCGCGTGGCCGTGTGACCGGGGTCAGCCTCGCGGGCGGGGAGCGGATCGCGACCGACCTCGTCGTCGCCGACGTGATGCCGCACGGGCTCGCGGCCCTCGCCGGCGAGGCGCTGCCGTCCTCGTACCGCGCGCTGCTTCGCCGCTACCGCTACGGGCCGGCGACGGTCAAGATCGACTGGGCGCTCAACAGGCCGATCCCGTGGGAGGCCGCCGAGCCGCGCGGCGCCGGCACCGTGCACGTTGCCGGCGGCGAGGAGGAGCTCGTCCAGGCGATCGCGATCAGCCAGACCCGCCTACCTGAGCGGCCCTACATGCTGCTCGGTCAGCAATCGCTCGCCGATCCGTCCCGCGCGCCCGCCGGCAAGCACACCGCCTGGGCGTACACGCATGGACCATCCACCGGGATCGATTGGAGCATCGAGCTCGCGCCGCTCGTCGAGCGGATGGAGGCACAGGTCGAGCGGTTCGCGCCCGGATTCCGCGACCTGAGCCTCGGACGTCACGTGATGGGCCCGGGCGAGCTCGAGCGCCGCGATCGCAACCTCGTCGGCGGGGATGTCGGTGGCGGCAGCTATCGCCTGCGCCAGGTGATCTTTCGGCCCGTCCCGAGGCTGTCGCCCTACCGGACGCCGGTGCGCGGGCTGTACCTCGGTAGCGCCGCGGCCTTCCCGGGCGGCGCGGTGCACGGGGTGCCGGGTGACGCCGCAGCGCTGGCGGCGCTCGCCGACGCACGATCGGTACGACGCGCCCCCGCCCGTGCTCCGCTGGCACCATCCAGACGGTGAAACGCCACCCCGCGCTCGCTCCACTCTCCCGCGATCACCATCACGCGCTCGTGCTCGCACGGCGTCTGCGACGAGCGGACGAGAGCGATGCCGAGGAGGTTGCTCGCGCGTTCCTCGCGCACTGGGAGGCCTAGGAGAGTCTTCACTTCCGCCTCGAGGAGGAAGTCTTACTGCCGGCCTACGCGGCACACGGGGACCCCAACCACGCCGCGGTCGTCCGCACGCTGATCGACCACGTGCTGATCCGCCGGGACGTCGCGCGGCTGCCCGACGCGCCACCGCTCGCGGTGCTGCACGAGCTCGGCAACCGCCTCGCCGACCACGTGAAGCTCGAAGAGCACGAGCTGTTTCCGCTGATCGAACGAACGATCCCGGAGCCCGAGCTGTCGGCGCTCGGCGATCGCCTCGGCGACGCGGCGCGGCCACGGCCCGTGGACCCCGCCGGAAGCACCACTCACGCCCGCACACCGGCCGCCGGCAACACACCCTGACGCACTACGCCCGCCGGCAACACACCCTGACGCACTACGCCCGCCGGCAACACGCCCGCCGGCGACACACCGGGACCCATCACACCCGCCGGCACCACACCCGCCGGCGACCGCCCCGGGACGTAGAAAGACCCCGCGGGGCGGGGTCTTTCCGTAGGAGGCCTGTAAGCCGGATCCTGTCGAGAGCAGCCATCCATCTGCGCGGCCTACCCGGACCTTGGCGGGTCACCTGCAAACGGTCCTGCTTGGCCTAGCATCGAGTGGGGTTTACCTGGCCGCCGCGTCACCGCGACGCCGGTGCGCTCTTACCGCACCATTTCACCCTTACCGGCCTGGGGCTCTGCAGCGGCCCTAGGCTTAGGCGGTGTCATTTCTGTGGCACTTTCCCGCGGGTTTCCCCGGGTCGGCGTTACCGACCACCCTTTCCCTGTGATGTCCGGACTTTCCTCGAAGGCTGATCACCTCCGCGACTGCTCGGCCTCCAGCGGCCAAGGATAGTCCGTGCCTACCGTACGGTCGAGCCGCACCCCGAGCAGCGGCCGCCAATCGCGCGGGCATGTACCCCGTATTCCGGGATCATCTTCTCCGCGCACACCGGACACGCGACGTCCCGGTGGGCGCGCAGGCCCTCCCACACCGACACGATCAGCTCGTCCAGTGTCCCGCCTTCGCCGATGCGGTCGAACAGCGAAGGAGCGTCGAGGAGCGTGCTGGTCACGTCAGGCTCCGCATCAGCCCCACGACCTTGCCGAGCACGCGCACGTCCCTGCTCCGGATCGGCTGCATGGAGTCGTTCTCGGGCTGAAGACGCACGTGGTCGACTTCCTGGAAGAAGCGCTTGACCGTCGCCTCCTCCCCCACCAGCGCCACCACGATCTCGCCCTCCTGGGCGGTGTCCTGCGGACGCACGACGACCAGGTCGCCCTCGAGGATGCCGGCGTCCTTCATCGAGTCGCCGCGGACGCGCAGGAGATATTCGCCGTCGGCCCCGCCGGCGTACGGCGGCGTCTGTACGTAGTCCTCGATGTTCTCCTCGGCGAGGATCGGCTGGCCGGCTGCGACCTGGCCGACCAAGGGCAGCCCTGGGCGCACCAGGCTCCTCATGCCCGCGGTGGCGCGATCGAGCAGCTCGATCGCTCTCGGCTTAGAAGGGTCGCGCCGCAGCAGGCCGATCTTCTCCAGGTTGGCGAGATGCGCATGCACGGTCGACGATGAAGCCAATCCGACCGCCTTACCGATGTCGCGAACGGTCGGGGGATAGCCGTACTTCGCGGAATACCGCTTGATGAAGTCGAAGATCTCCTGCTGCCGTTTGGTCAGATCCACCGGTTCCCTCCTTGCTCGATTGGCTCGCTTCTCGGAAGCGAGTCGAACATGTGTTCGGCACTCTAGCGCTCCCCCAGGACGGACTCAACTCGACGGCCTCTCAACGCCTCGACCAGGCGCCTGACGGGGCACGTGCGCCGTCCAGGCTCCCCCGAGCCGGCCGGGCGAGATGCCCTCCGAGATGCCCCGCGGGGCTATACTGGCCGCCTCCAGCGCCTGTGGCGGAATTGGTAGACGCGCAAGGTTGAGGGCCTTGTGGACTTTATGGTCCGTGGAGGTTCGAGTCCTCTCGGGCGCACTGGGAAAGCCCCGCACAGCGGGGCTTTTTTGCGTTTCAGGAGGCCTATCGACTCCGCTTCTCGCCCAGGTATGCAGGACCCCGTCCGACCTGGCCCGGAAACATCCGTTGCCTACGTCGAAGAGGCGTTTCGCCGAGGTGGGCGCAGTGGACGGGCGCGCAAGCTGGCGCCCCAGGCGAGGCCAACCAGGGCGAGGCCGATGGCGAACGCGACCACGGGGATCGTGTCCCCCGAGGCGGCCTGTGTCGTCGCGGCGGCAGCCGCAGGGATCGGAACCGAGTGACCGGATGCGTCCGCGAGGTACTGAATCGCTGAGAGGGCGACCGTCCCAAGGCCGGCACCGTCGGCCGGGATCTTAATTCCGGCGAGCGCTGACGCGTCCGCCGGGACGGCCGGGTTGAGGCTCTCGAGTCCGAACCCGTTCGGCATGACGACCAGCAGCGGTCCGCGATAGACGAGCGACAGCTCCTGGCCGAGGAACCGGGCGTAGGTCTGCGGCTGGCGCCAGAGCTCGGTCACCGAGCCGAGGTCCGTCGAGGACGCGATGATTGCCACACGGAGCTGGTAACCGCTGTTCGCCGCGGCCCCGAGAAGGGCGGTGATTTGATTCTGCCGCGCGAGCGGAATGCCGGCATCCTGCGGCAGGAACAGCGGCTGGGTGGCGAGGACGTCGCTGGCGGGATCGCCGTCGGCGCGGGCTGCGGTGGCGGACGATCCCGCGACGAGTGCCAAGATGACCGTTGACGTGACGACTTGCGCCAGCAGGCGGGAGCGAGAGCGCCCGTTCGGGTTGTCCGTAGAGTCCGTCAACTGCGATGAGCCCGGAAGCAAGAGGACTTGGACCGTCAGTGGTCGGCCAAGCCGCGGCGAAGTCTAGGGGTAGGACGCGCGGGCGGATCGGGGGCGGGTGGCGCCGGCTTGTAGGGGTCGGCCGGCGTCTGTGCACGTCGGCGCTCGCACTCGCCGGGCTCGTGACGGGAGTCGCTGTTTATCCAGCCGCGGCGCAGGCTCACGGTCCGATCGCGCCGGCGGCGTCGAGCTATTTCGCCAAGGTGCTCGAGCTCCCCGCTGGTCTCGAGGCGAAGGTGGTCGACGGCGACCTGCGGATGTGGCTCAAGGTTCCGAGCAGCCAGACCGTGGTGATCCTGGACTACCGCGGCGCGCCCTATCTGCGGTTCTCGCCGAAAGGCGTGGAGGTCAACCACAACTCGTCGATGTACTACCTCAACGAGACACCGATCGCCCAGACTCCTCCGGCGAACCTGAGCCCGACCGCGCCACCGAGCTGGCAGCGAGTCACCGGCGGACGCGCCTACGAGTGGCACGACGGGCGCCTGCACGCACTCGCGGCGGTGTCCCTCACCCCGGGAGTCTCGTTCGTCGGCCGCTGGCGGATTCCGGTCAAGGTCGACGGTCAACTGGACTCGATCTCCGGCGGCATGTGGCATGCGGACGACCCGACGATCGTCTGGTTCTGGGGAATCGTCGTGCTCGTTGCCTGTGTCCTGGCAGCCTGGCGAGTGCGCCGTCAGACGCTCGATCAGCTGGTCGCCCGCGTGCTCGCGGTCACGGCTCTGGTCGCGGTCACGGTCGCGGCGCTCGGCCTGCAGCTGCACGGCCGCCCAACCATCTCGGTGTTCCAGTTCGTCGAGCTCGCGGTGATCCTCGCGTTCGTTGGGTGGGGCTTCTCCCACACGCTGTTCCGCAGTCCCGGTTACTTCACGTGCTTCCTGATCGGGGTCGCGGCGCTGTGGGCGGGTGGCGAGATGATCACGACGCTCCTCTACGGGTTCGTGTTGATATCGCTGCCCGCGTTCCTCGCACGCTTGGCGACGATTGTGTGCCTGGGCACCGGCGCCGGATTGCTCCTGCTCGTGTTCCGCCTGTCCGACTACAGCGACTCCGGCTTCCGGCCTCGCCGGTAGCCGTCGGGACGATGCGGCTTGGCCGGACCGCTTCCGCGGCGCTCGCGACATTGCTGCTCCCGACGGCCTGTGGGTCGACCACTCGGCCGCACGCCGCCGCGACGACCGCCAACGCGCCCGCGCCACCGGCCGCGCTCGTGGCGCAGGCGCGTCCAATCGGGCGAGGCGCGAGGTTTCAGCCGCCGGCGACCGGCCCCGTGGTCGGCTCGTGCGACCGGCGGCTCGGCTCGCGTGTCGGCGTCCACGTCGAGGTGTTCGCCGCCAACCGCGTGGTGCTCGTCCCCGCCGGAATCGGCGCGCGACCTCCGCGGAGCGTCTCGGCCGGGCGGATCTCGAGCGCCCGCTGCTACGGCAGGCTCGTTACGCTCGACCCGACTGGGCTCGTGCTCATACGCTCGGGGACGCACCCAGTGCTGGCCGACCTGTTCCGTGCGTGGGGCCAGCCCTTGTCGAGTCGGCGGCTCGCCTCGTTCTCGGCATCCTCGGGCGCGCGCGTGGCGGTGTTCGTCAACGGGCGGCGCTGGCGCGGAAGTCCCGGGCACGTGCCGCTGACACGCCACTCCGAGATCGTGCTCGAAGTCGGGCCCTACGTGCCTCCGCACCGGTCGTACACGTTCCCGCCAGGAACGTGACCGAGCGGTATCTTCCATGCAGGATGACGGTCCGTCCCCAGCGCGGCGTCGTGATCAGACGCCTCGCACCCGCGGCGTTGATGCCAGCCGGGGCATTCGCCGTCCACCAGCTGCGGTACTGGCTCACCTACGGCAACCGGGCCGGGGTCGAGCTCGCGGCGCAGGGGCACTCGTACCTGCATTCGGTCGTGCCCTGGATCGTGCTTCTGATCGCGCTCGCGGTCGGCACCTTCCTCCTCGCGCTGGGACGGGCGCTCGGCGCGGGCGGCTCGCTTCCCCGCTACACGCTCTCGTTCGCCGCGCTCTGGCTGCTGTGCGCCGCCTGCTTGGTCGCGGTGTACACCACGCAGGAGTTCCTCGAGGGCCTGTTCGCGACGGGGCATCCCGGGGGGCTGGCCGGCATCTTCGGCTACGGCGGCTGGTGGTCGATCCCCGCGGCGCTCGCGGTCGCACTCGTGCTCGCGGCCGTCTTCCACAGCGCCCGGCGGGTGCTGCACGCGGTCGCCGAGCGCCACGCGCGGCAAGTGGTCCTCGCTGGTCAGTCGCCCGTCCTCGCACGCACTCGCCTTGATGTGCTGCTGCCGGCGCTCGCGACGCTGGCGGACGGCTGGTCAGGTCGCGGTCCTCCTCCATTGATCTAGTCAGCGCCGCATCCGCGGCGCAGTCCTGATCACTCAAGACAAGGAGGACAACCTTGCAGCTCAAGTGCCTCACGGGACGAGTCGCGCTTGTCGCATCGCTGGCGGTCGGCGCCGGGTTGTGGGTGCCGGCGGTCGCGTCGGCTCATGCCCGGATCAGCCCGGCCGTGTCGGTGTCGGGCAAGCTCCAGCTCTACAGCCTCGCGGTGCCGACCGAGAAGAGCGGCCTTACCACGACGAGCCTGTTGATGACCGTGCCCTCTGGGTTTGGCATCGACTCGTTCGTGCCGCCGTCGCCTCCGTGGCACGTCTCGCTGGCCCAGACAGGATCGGGCGATAACGCGGTGGTCACGAAGTTGACCTTGACCGGTGGCAATACGCCAACCGGAGAGGACACGCTGTTCCAGTTCCTGGCCCAACCGTCGTCGGCCAAGACGTACACCTTCGAGGTCCAGCAGACCTACTCGGACGGTTCGATCGTCAACTGGGCGGGATCCGAGTCATCGGCCTACCCGGCCCCGACGATCGAAGCCGCGAGCTCGCTCGGCGGGGGTGGTGTGTCGGTGCTGACGATCATCGCGCTCGTGGTGGGCGTGCTCGGACTGCTCGCGGGTGGCTTCGCGCTGATCGGCGGCTCGCGGGAGCGGGAGCTGGCGTGAGCCGGCGGGCGCGGACCGCGCTGGCACTGGTCACGGCCGCCGTGGCGGCGTGGCTTGCGCTGCCGGGCACCGCGTCCGCGCACGCCTACCTGGTCAAGACGGTCCCGGCGGCGAGCGTCGTGCTGAACGCGCCACCGCCGAACATCCAGCTGACGTACGACGAGGCGGTCGAGCCGCGGTTCGCGATCATCTCGGTGTCCGACGTCGACGGGCACCAGGAGACGACGGGGCCGGTACACCGATCTCCGTCAAACCCCGACACGCTGGTGGTGCCGCTGGGGCCGAACCTGCCCGAGGGGTGGTACCTGATCTACTGGCGGGCAATCTCGGTCGACGGTCACCCGGTCAACGGGTTCTTCACCTACGCGGTGGGACCGAATCCGGGACCGGCGCCCCAGTTCCGGATCCCCAACATCTCGGCGACCGCAACCACTCCCCAGCTGCTGATCACGCGGTGGGCGATGTTCGTGTTCGTGATGGGGGCGATCGGCCTGTTCGTCCTGCGGCTGCTCGTCGCGCGACCGGTCGTCCGGAGCGTAGAGGGGGTGAGGCTGAAGGCAGTGTCGGTCGCGTTCGGTATCGCGGCGGTCGTCGGTCTGATCGCGATCCCCGTCTATCTCGACGTTTCGACCGCGAACGACTCGCTTCGCTCCGTCTTCGATCTCACCGCGCTGGTGCCGCTGTACCGGGTGACCGCGTTCGGGCGGGCCATGGTCGATCTGGAGCTGTGCTTCGCGCTGTTCTGTGTCGCGGCGGGCATCGCGCTATGGGTCGACCGTCCCGATCGCCAGCGACGGTCCGTGGCTGAGTTGATCGCGTCATGCGGCGCACTCATTGCGGCGGCGGCGGTGCTGATCGTCCCGGGAGCGGCCGGTCATGCCGCGCAGACATCGCCGCGCGGGCTGACGCTGGTGTTCGATTGGCTGCACCTCGCATCGGGCTCGGTGTGGCTCGGCGGACTGATCGGCTTGCTCGTGCTGTGGTCGAGCGTGCCCTCGCACGAGCGCGTGCCGGCGCTCTCGGTGACGGTTCCCCGATTCTCGAACGTGGCGCTCGTCTCGGTGCTGGTGCTCGGCGCGACCGGAATCGGGGAGGCAATCGAGCATACGCC
>Ga0116224_10002690_pt1 | contig 10253 bp, 7 predicted proteins | sample Sb_taG_9_FD_89699 | JGI IMG/M metagenome (GOLD analysis project Ga0116224, IMG submission 89699) | Peat soil microbial communities from Weissenstadt, Germany - Sb_50d_b_LC metaG | ecosystem: Environmental > Terrestrial > Soil > Wetlands > Peat | place: Germany: Weissenstadt | collected 2010-09-21
CCAGGCGTCCTCCCCGCCCGAGTAGTCCTCCACCGAGCACCCGGCGAGGCCCGCCTGCACCGCGAGTCGGGTCGTCTCCGCCACGCCGGCGGGGTCGTCAGCAAACCCGTTCTCCAGATCTGCCGACACCGGCAGGTCGGTGCCCCGGGCGAGCGCGGACGCATGGTCCAGGGCCTCGTCCCGGGTGACTGCGCCGTCGAGTCGTCCCAATGTCGCCGCGTGTCCGCTGCTCGTGGTCGCAAGCGCCTCGAATCCGAGCGACGCGAGCACGGCGGCGGAGCCGAGATCCCACGCGTTCGGCATGAGCAGCGGATGCCCGGGCCGGTGGAGCTGCAAGAACCTGTTCGCCTTATCAGTCTGAGTAGTGGTCATAACGGCCAGCCTAACGTCGCAGCGGTCGCAGTAAAGTCGAGAGGGTCAGCTCGACGACGTCCACACGCGACCCCGAAGTGGGAGTAGACGGATCGTTCCGCCGCCAGGTCAGCCAGTTCCGGCGCTGGGTGTCCACCGACGCTGACAACGAGTTCCAGCCACAACCTGGCCGGTATCACCTGTACGTAGCCCGTGCCTGCCCGTGGGCACACCGCACGATCATCGCTCGTCGCCTGATGGGTCTGGAGGACGCAATCGGTATCTCGTTTGTCGACCCGATCCGCGACGACCGTGGCTGGGCGTTCACCGGAGGCGAGCACGTCGATCACGTCAACGGCATGCACTACTTGAGCGAGGCGTACCTGGCAACCGATCCAGGCTACGCGGCGCGCGTCACCGTACCCGTCCTCTGGGACACGAAGACGGGCCAGATCGTCTCCAACGAATCAGCCGACATCCTGCGGATGCTGCACACCGCATTCGCCGGGCTGGCCAAGCACCCGGTGGACCTGTGTCCCGAGTGGCTCCGCAATGAGATCGACGCGCTCAACGAGCGGATATACGACAACGTCAACAACGCGGTGTACAAGGCCGGGTTCTCCACCAATCAGGCGATCTACGAGCGCGAAGTCGCGGCGCTGTTCGCGACGCTCGACGAGCTCGACGAGCGTCTCGCCGACCGTCGGTTCCTGTTCGGCTCTGAACCGCTCGAAACCGACTGGCGACTGTTCACGACGCTCGTCCGCTTCGATGCCGTCTATCAAATCCACTTCAAGTGCTCGCTGCTCAAGCTCATCGAGTACGCGCACCTGTGGCCGTACGCCCGCGACCTGTATCAGTGGCCCGGAGTGGCGGAGACCGTCGACTTCGACGAGATCCGCCGTCATTACTACCTGACTCATCCCATGATCAACCCCAGCGGGCTGGTCGCGGTGCGTCCGGCGCAGAGCTTCGATCTGCCGCACGGACGCGCGTCACTCGGGTAGCGGCAGTCCACCGTTGTACGATCTCGAACGGGTGGGACCGGTTCCACCCAATGTGCGCTTCCACACATAGCGATACACTTCCGCGCGGACTAGCGGGTTGTGTGACGCTAACCCGGGGGAGAAACTGGATTGGTGGAGGGACGCCGCACTGAAATGCTGCTCGAGCGCGAGCCCGAGCTTCACCGGATGAAAGAGGTTATCCGGGCCGCGGGCGACGGCGCCGGCGGGGTTGTGATGATCGCGGGTCCGGCGGGGATCGGCAAGACGGCGCTCCTGCATGCCGCCGCCGGCATGGCCCAGGAGGCCGGAGTACGCGTGCTGCGGGCGCGTGCCAGTGACCTCGAGCAGGAGTTCGCCTTCGGGGTGGTCCGCCAGCTGTTCGAGGCGCTGCTGGCACGAGCCGGCGCGGAGAGGCGCAACGCCCTTCTGCAGGGCGCGGCCGCACTCGCGGGGTCGCTGTTCGAGTCCGGCCCGGGCCAGCCCGAGACGGTCCAGGACGCACCCTCCGCGCTGCCCCCCGGCGCGGCCGCCGATTCGACGGCGCCGGCCGATCGGAGGTTCACGATCGTCCATAGCCTGTACTGGCTGACCGCGAACATCTCGAGCACCGGACCGCTGGCGCTCGTGGTCGACGACTGCCACTGGGCGGACCCTCCTTCGCTCCGGTTCCTCGCTTACGTGAGCGCGCGCTGCGAAGAGCTGGGCGTGCTGGTGGTCGTGACCGTTCGCGAAGGGGAGCCGTCCGCGGTCAAGGAGCTGCTGGTCGCGCTCCGCACCGATCCACGCGCGCTCCTGATCGAGCCGGCGTCGCTGAGCCCGGACGCGGTCGCGACGCTGGTGCGCTCCGCCCTCGGCCCCCACGCCGACGCCGACTTCTGCGCCGCGTGCGCTCGGGCCAGCGCCGGTAACCCGTTCCTGGTCCGCGAGCTGCTCGCGGAGCTCGAGACCGAGCGAGTCGAGCCGGTGGCAGCCAGCGCGGCGCGGGTCGGGAGCGTTCGCCCCGAATCGGTCTCGCGGGCGGTGGTGGCCCGCCTGAACCGCCTCGGCGCGGATTCCCGGAATCTGGCCCGCTCGGTGGCCGTGCTCGAGAACGCGTCGCTGCGCCAGGCGGCCACGCTGGCCGGGATCCCGGGCACCCGGGCGCTGCGCGCCGCCGATCGCCTGATCTCGGCACAGATCCTCGCGTCGTCGGCGACGTTGGCGTTCGTGCATCCGTTGCTTCAACACGCGGTGTACGAACGGATCCCGGCGGCGGCGCTCGCGGACGGGCATCGGCGCGCCGGTCTGATGCTTGCCGGCGAGGGCGCGCGGAGTACTCGGGTAGGAGCGCACCTGCTGCGGGGCGAGCCGGCCGGCGACCCCACGGTCGTCGTGCTGCTGCGGGAGGCCGCCCGAGCGGCGCTCGCGGACGGAGCACCAGCCACCGCGGTTCGGCTGCTGCGGCGTACGCTCGACGAGCCGCCCTCCAGCGAAGCACGCGGCGTGGTGCTCGGCGAGCTCGGCGAGGCCGAGGCGCTCGCGCGCGACCCGGCGGCAATCGGTCACCTGCGCGCGGCGCTCGAGCTCGTGACGGCGCCGGCGATCCGGGTCAGGCTGGCACGGATCCTCAGCGAGGTGCTCATGTGGGACGGACGCCCGATTGAGGCGCACGCGGTGCTCGTTCAGATGATCGAGGAGCTCGGTCCGGCCGCCGCTCCCCCGCTGCGGGCCGTGCTCGAGACGCTCCGAGCCGTGAGCGCGTCGGTCGACCGGCGTCTGGTCGCGGAGATCGAGCCCCGCCTCCCGCTCCTGCGCGCGCTCGCAGTCACGGCCGGCCCGGCCGGCCGCGGCCTGCAGGTCTTCGACGCGTGCTGGCAGGCCGGACGGGGACCGTACCTCGGGGGTTGGCGCGAGCTGATGGATGCCGGGCTCGATCGCGGGCGGTTCGTAGCCGAGGAGGCGACCGGTCCGCAAATGGCCAGGTACGCCACCTGTGCGCTCGCATTCGCCGACGAGGTGGGACGCGCGCAGGAGCAGATCGCGAACGTACGCGCTGACACGGTTTCCCGTGGCTCGATCGACGCCCACCTCGGCAGCCTGACGTGGAGCGCGTTGCTCGCGCTGCGCCTGGGCGAGCTGGCTCAGGCCGAGGCGGACGCCCGGGCGGCGCTCGACCTCGGCGATCGCCACCAGGTCGTGTGGGCGCGGATCTGGTCTGCGACGTTCCTCGCGCTGGTACTGCTCGAGCGCGGCGCGACAACCGAGGCCGACACGTTGCTCGCGCGGGCGCCGATCGAGGCGGCGATCGACACCACCGCCGCGGTCCACGCCCTGATGGCGCGTGGCCGCGTGCGACTGGCCCAGGGGCGCACGGCCGAGGCGATCGCTGATCTGCGTGGCGTCGGCAAGGCCGCAACGGTCGACAACCCGAACCTGCTCCCGTGGCGCTCCACGCTCGCGCTGGCTCTGGCGGCCAGCGATCCCGAGCAGGCACGCGTGCTCGCCGGCGCGGAGCTGGAGCGAGCGCGTTGGTTCTCGCAGCCTCGGGGGGTCGGGGTCGCGCTCCGCGCTTGCGGCGTGCTCGCGGGCGGCGAGGACGGCATCGCGATGCTGAGCGACGCGGTCGAGCAACTCCGGCGCTCGCCAGCGCGCCTCGAGCTCGCGCGGACGCTGTTCGACCTCGGGGCGGCCCGGCGCCGCGCCGGCAAGCGGAGCGCCGCGCGCGAGCCGTTGCGCGAGGCCCTCGACCTCGCGCAGCAGTGCGGCGCGGAGCCCCTGGCCGTGCGGATCGACGAGGAGCTCGCCGCCACCGGCGTCCGTCTGCGCCGCGACCGTGCGTGGGGGCCTGAAGCGCTCACGCCGGCCGAGCGCCGCGTCGCCGAGCTGGCCGCGAGCGGGCTCACCAACCGCGAGATCGGCCGGGCGCTGTTCGTGTCGGTCAAGACCGTCGGGACCCACCTCGGCCACATCTACGAGAAGCTCGACCTCCAGGGACCACAGGCGCGTGAGCAACTGGCCGCGTTGCTCAACGAAAACGGTGCCGCGCCCTCGAGCCCGACGCCTGAGCGCACAGGACCAGATCCGGCCGATCCTGGACCAGATCCGCCCCATCCCGGACCAGATCCGCCCCATCCCGGACCGGATCCGCCGCGTGCCGGGCCAGCTGCGCCCCAAGCCGGCCCGGCCGCGGGGGACCTACGTTCGGGTTCGCCCGGCCCCCTTCACATCCGTGCACTGGACGGGGCTCAGCGCGGCTAGCGACGCTGAGCCCCGTCGATCTTGTCCCCCGACACCACGCGCCGTGTGTGGCGGATGAACGCGCCCCCCTTCGTGGGCAAGCGACTGGAGAAAGATGAACTGGCCGATGCTCGACTGCCATGCAAGACCCGGCTCGAAGGAGTCGGCGTGGCCGCGGATCTGCGACCCGGGCGGATGACCGATCACCGCTGGCGAAACGGCCAACGGCGCCAGAGCTACCCGAACCGACCCAAACGTGTCTTGCATGCGGCGATCATCGCGCGCCTACCGGGCCCCTCGCATCGGGACCCCTCCTGATTTTTGCCAATCGGCCCCGGTTCAGTGCCCGTGCCGGCGCCGTCTGCGCCGGGCCATCAGCAGCACGACCGCGACGCCCGCCGCCGCGACGGGAGCCGGATTGCGCTTGACCCGCCCCCACACGACCGAACCCATCAGCGACAGGCCCTGCATCGGCTCGCTCGGCATCGGCGGGTTGTCCAGCGGCGGCGTCTGCGCCGCGGAGGGCGGTGGCGAGGGCGCCACCGGAGGCGGCTCAGGGGCCGGTGGCGCGGGGGCCGGTGGCGCGGGCGAGGTGGGCTCGGCCGACGCGGTCACGGCGGGCTCGGGCTCGGGTGCGCTCGGGGCCTCGGCCGCCGCCGGCTCCGCCGGGGGCCCGGGCTCGGGTGCGCTCGGGGCCTCGGCCGCCGTCGGCTCCGCCGCGGGCTCGGGCTCGGCCGGGGCGGCGGGAGCATCGTGCGTCGAGGGCGGGACCCAATCGGTCCGGAAAGGTGCCGGCTCCGGTGGCGACACCGCTTCGGCAGCCGGCTTGGCGACTTCCGTCGGCGGCTCCGCCGGGGGCGTTTCGGGCGCGGAGGAAAAGACGGGTTCCGCCGGGTGCTCCTCGGGCACCGACGACACGACGGTATCTGCGACCCGCGGCGGTTCCGGGGCCGCCGGCTCGGAAACCGCAGCCGGCTCGGAAACCGCAGCCGGCTCGGAAACCGCAGCCGGCTCGGAAACCGCAGCCGGCGCAGCATACGTCTCGGGCTGCGCGGCGAGCGAGCTCTGAAGCCGCTTGGCGAACTCCCTGAGCAGCCGCTCGGAGATGTCCTCGATCATTCCGCCGCGCCCGAACCGCGCTAGGCGCCCCGTGATGTGGTAGTCGGTCACGACTTCGACCCGGGTGCCCTGCCCGTCGGCCGGCGCGAGCCTCGAGAGGATCGTCGCCTTGGCGCCACCCTGCCCGCGCTTGTCGGTGCCGTGGGCGTTCATCGTCGCGGTGTGCGACGCCTCGTCGATGTGCTCCATCTCGAGCTTGCCCGTGTAGGAGGCGGTGGTCGGCCCGATCTTCACCGTGAAGGTCCCGTTGTAGCTCCCGTCCTCGTTGCGGCCGGTGACGGCCGCGCCCGGCAGGCAGGGGGCGACGTGCTCGACGTCGATCAGCGTCCGCCACACCCGCTCGATCGGCGCGGCTACCTCAAACGACTGCTCTAGCTTCATGACGTATCGCCTCCAGGTCTTCGGGTGTGTCGACGTCGCGCGCCGAGCGCAAATGTCCACATTCGATCGTCTTGCCTCCCTGCAGAAGGCTCCGCGCCCCCCGGTCGCCGTGCAGATTCCCGATCAGGCGCATCTGCACCGGGCCGAGCACGACCGGGTGGCCGGGTCGGCCGTCGAAGACGGCGCGTGTGGCGGGCGGCTCGTCCACGAACCGCGCGATCAGCTCGGGGGCCATGCGGGGTTGGTCGCCAAGGGTGACGATCACCTTCGTGACATGCGCCTCGGCGGTCAGATGCTCGATGCCGGACCGCAACGACAGGGCCTGGCCGTCCCCCCAGCGCTCGCAGATCACCGGCTCCGCTCGCATGAAGTCGACCTTGGCCAGGATCAGCTCGGCGTTCGCCCCGAGCACGACGGCGATCCTCTCCAGCTCGGCGACCGCGCATTGAGCGGCGATTGCGTGATCCAGCAGCGGACGGCCCTCGAGCTCGGCCAGCTGCTTTGGCTTGTTTCCGAACCGGCTGCCGGCGCCGGCGGCGAGGATCAAGCCGCAGATCAAGCGGGCACCTCGTGGATCCGACCCTTGCTCTGCGCAAGCCGGCCCCCGTCACGCCCGTGGCGGGCCGCGACGATCTCGGCCAGGATCGACAGCGCCGTCTCCTCCCGGCTGATCCCGCCCAGGTCCAGGCCGACCGGCGCGGAGATTCGCTCGAGCTCGTCCTCGCCCAATCCCAGGGCGAGCAGCCGCTCACGCCGCTTGGCCTGCGCACGGCGCGAGCCCATCGCGCCGATGAACCGGGCGGGCGAGCTCAGCGCGAGCAGCAGCGCCGCATCGTCGAGCTTGGGGTCGTGGGTCAGCACCACGATCGAGGTCGCCGGATCGACGCCGCCGAGCTGCGCGACCGCCGCCTCGGGCCACGCGGCGATGACCTCCTCCGCATCGGGGAACCGGTCCGGAGTCGCGAACCGCGTGCGCGGGTCGATCACGTAGGGGCGCCATCCGGACGCGCGAGCGAGCGTGCACAGCGAAGCCGCGATGTCGACCGCTCCGAACACGATCAGCCGCGGTGGCGGCGCCACAACGTCGATGAACAACCCGTCCCGGCGCTCCGACGTCTCGGCCCACAGCTGCTCCGCCGCGACGCGCGCGGCCTCGTCGTCGAGCTCCGGGGCGCCCAGCGAACCCTGTCGGGCGCCGTCGGGCTCGACCAGGAGCTTGGCCCCCGGAGAAGCTCCCTCCAAAACGGTCACCTCGGCCGCCCGGCCTCCGGCGCGCGCCACATCCTCGAACCGGCCGGGCTCGTACGCCTGGACCCAGACGTCGATCTCACCGCCGCACGGCAGCCCGACATCCCACGCGTCGGAGTCAGCGATCCCGAAGTGCACTAGCTGCGGCGGGTCTCCTCGCAGGATCCCATCGGCGATCTCCGCGACCGCCCCCTCGACGCAGCCGCCCGAAACCGAGCCGGCGATCTCCCCGTGCTCGTTCACGGCCATCTTCGCCCCCGGCGGGCGCGGCGCCGACCGCTGAACGTCGATCACGGTGGCCAGCGCAATCCGGTCTCCCCTGGCCTTCCAAACCTCAATCTCAGACACGACCTCTTTCATGGTTCAGATCTCCTCAAGGATGACAGCTAGCTGCTCGAGCGAGGCGAGCGAATTCCCCGCCAGCAGCTCGTCCGTGTGCGGGATCGCCGCGCGCATGCCGCGGGTCAGAGGGGCAAATTCGGGATGTGCCGCCAGCGGGTTCAGCCACACCAAGCGATGGGCGCTGCGGCGCAGACGGGCCATCTCGGCCTGGAGTCGCTCGGGATCTCCGCGGTCCCAGCCGTCGGACAGGATCACCACCACGGCACCGCGGCCGACCCGGCGACCGTGGTCGCGGTTGAGCGTGGCCAGCGCGTCGCCAATCCTCGTCCCACCCGAGAAGTCTGTGACCGCCTCCGCGGCGCGTTCCAAAGCACGATCATGATCCCGGCCGCCGAGCTCGTGCGTGATCCGGGTCAGCCTCGTGCCGAACGCGAACGCCTCGACCCGGCGGCGCGCGGCCACCGAGGCGTGCAGGTACTGGAGCAGCATCCGCGCGTACGGGGTCATCGATCCAGACACGTCGCATACGAGCACCACCGGCCTCGGCCGACGCGAGGGCGCCCGCCAGTGCCGGTCGATCGGCTCCCCCGCGGTCCGGAGCGACGCGCGCACGACGCGCCGAAGGTCGGGCGTGTGGCCGCGCCGCCGGGACGGCCGGGTCCGCCGCGACAGCCTGGTGGGCCCCCGGCGGGCAAGCTGCGCAATCAGCAACCGGGCGAGCGCCATCTCGGCGTCCGTGTAGGTGGCGAAGTCCTTGTGCCGCAGCAGCTCGACGTCGCTCCAAGCGGCCGGGACCGGGCTCAGCTCGCCCCCCTCCGACGGTGGCGGCGGAGGTCCGCCGCTGGCGAGCCCGGCATGTGGCAGCGCCTCCTTCTCGATTCCCCCGAGCTCGTCGAACGGGGACTGCCCAATCGGCCGGCCGGAGCCGTAAACCGCCATGAACGCGAGATCGAACTTCGCGAGGTCAGCCCGATCGGAGCACAGCACCGCGCGCAGCGCGAGCCGTGCGTCCTCGCGCGAGGTGCAATCGACCGCTTCGAGGGCCTCGTGCGCGGTCAGCAACTCCCCAAGGCCGACGCGCGAGCCCTGAGCCCGGAGCGTCGCCGCCAGCTCCGCTAGGCCGCTCACGACGCCGGCGCCGAGAGAGGCCAAGTGCTCAGACACCGTCGAGGACTCCTCGCGAGATCACTCGCTCCATGTCCTCGTGCACCTTCAGCGCGACGCCGAGTGTCTCCTCGAGGTCGGCGTCCTCGCCGAGCTGGAGCAGCGCCCGCGCCCACACGATCGTCTCCCCCACGCCCGGCAGCTTGTACAGGTCTCCCTGCTCGCGTAGCCGCCCCACGGCGGTCACCACCCTGCTCGCGATCGCCTCGGGCACGCCCGGGATCCGCGTGCGGACGATCTCGCGCTCCAGCCCGGCGCTCGGGTAGTCGATCCACTGGTACAGGCACCGTCGCTTGAGCGCGTCGTGTAGCTCCCGCGTACGGTTCGAGGTTAGGAACACCGTCGGACGACGCGCCGCGGTGATCGTCCCCAGCTCGGGGATCGTGACCGCGAAGTCGGCCAGGAACTCGAGCAGGAACGCCTCGAACTCGTCGTCGGCTCGGTCGATCTCGTCGATCAGCAGCACGACCGGCTGATTCGCGGCTGCCTCCAAAGCATCCAACAATGGACGCCTGAGCAGGAACCGGGGGGAGAACAGCTCGCCCTCGTCGACTCCCGCCTCGGCCGCCCGTAGCGCGAGCAGCTGACGTGCGTAGTCCCAGTCGTACACGGCGTGATGCAGGTCGATCCCCTCGTGGCACTGGAGGCGGATCAGGCGCGCGCCGGTGGCGGCGGCAAGCGCGCGCGCAACCTCGGTCTTGCCCACGCCGGCCTCGCCCTCGAGCAGCAGCGGCTGCTCGAGAGCCACGGCGAGATGGACCGCCAGGGCCAGCGGCCGGCCGGCTAAGTAGCCCTGGGAGGCGAGCGCCGCGCTCGCCTCCCCTACGGACCCGACGCGTGGAAGTGTCACACAGCCATCATGGCAGCCCCGCTGCCTCCTGGAGCGCGCGGCGGCACAGGACACGCGCCAGATGGCGCTTGTAGTCCGCGCTTGCGTTCAAGTCAGCGGGCGGATCGGTGCCCTCCGCCGCCTGCTCGGCAGCCCGCGCGATGCTGTCGGCGTTCAGCGGCTGGCCGCGCAGGGCCTCCTCAACCGCGCCCGCGCGCAACGGCACCGAGGACATGTTCGTGAGACCGACGCGGACGTCCTCGCACACGTCGCCGGTCTGCTTGACGAGCACGCTGACGGCCACCATCGCCCAGTCCTCGCTGCGCCGGTTGAACTTCTGGTAGCTGTAGCCCCAGCCGTCGTAGGCGGGGATCCGCACCTCGGTCAGCACCTCGGCCGGCTCGATCGCGGTCTCCATGTAGTTGCGGAACAGGTCGTTCGCGCCGACGCTGCGCTGGTTCCCGCCGGCGCCCTGCAACGTCACCGTCGCGTCACAGATCATCATCACCGCCGGCAGGTCCGAAGCCGGATCGCCGTGGGCCAGCGACCCGCCGATCGTGCCGCGATTGCGCACCTGCGGGTCCGCAATCGTCCCC
>Ga0116224_10002691_pt1 | contig 10252 bp, 5 predicted proteins | sample Sb_taG_9_FD_89699 | JGI IMG/M metagenome (GOLD analysis project Ga0116224, IMG submission 89699) | Peat soil microbial communities from Weissenstadt, Germany - Sb_50d_b_LC metaG | ecosystem: Environmental > Terrestrial > Soil > Wetlands > Peat | place: Germany: Weissenstadt | collected 2010-09-21
GCCCTTCCGGCTGTTACCGCACGAGCATGCCAGATTGACCTGATCTGCACATCCGCGGGCCGAACCGTCAGCTAGGCGTCAGCCGCACAGATTACTACGGCGGCTGTGAGCTCTACGATGAAGACCTCGCGAACGGCGGCTACGTGTGGAACGTGTCCTAGTTGCGGGCGCACCGCCCGGCCTCCCAAGCCCCGTGGTGCACGTCACGGACACTTCTGGCGGGGCTGGAGATAACCTCGGGCAGGTGCTTCAGCGCGGCCCGGGTGGTCCAGAAGTCTGCGGGACCGTCGGGAGGCGCGGGCGCTCGCGCTGGGACCAGGCGACGTCGACCCCGCCCTGACGGGTGGAGGGCATGCCGGACAACAAGCAGGACCGGCCGGCTGGCCGGTGTGGCGGGCCACGACCTACTTCCCGCCGATCGTCCTCGGCATCATGACCTACGTGATCTGGAGGCGCAGCCTGGACAAGGGGTCTACCAGGAGGTTCTCGGCGTCGGGCGGTCTGCGGGGCCGCTGCGCTCGCACCACCGTCCCGTTCGGTGAATAACGACTTCTTAACCAGAACGGACGGTGGTTTCTCCGCTGGGCTGTCGGCCTCCCGATCCGCCACCTCGGCCTCGGCCGGCTCTCGGGGATTGCGGATGAACCGCGCCGTTTTCCACCGGCAGCGGTTTCTGCCTGGTGGCCGTGACATCTACCCGGCACTCAGCCGTGAGGGGTCAAGGGACCAAAGACCCTCGTACCTGACGCGCCCGGTCCGCACAGTCGGGACATGAGCAGAGCAGACGGGAACGACCATGTATTACAGCAGCGGCAATTACGAGTCGTTCGCGCGGCCGCGGAAGCCCGAGGGTGTCGATAACAAGACGGCATGGTTTGTGGGCGCGGGACTGGCGTCGCTGGCTGTGGCCGCGTTCTTGATCCGCGACGGCCAGATGCCAGGTGCGAAGATCACGGTCCTTGAGCGGCTCACGCTGCCCGGCGGGGCGCTGGATGGCATCAAGGAGCCGGAGAAGGGCTTCGTGGTCCGCGGCGGCCGGGAGATGGAGAATCACTTCGAGTGCCTGTGGGACCTGTTCCGGTCCATCCCGTCGATCGAGATCCAGGGCGCGAGCGTGCTGGACGAGTTCTACTGGCTGAACAAGGACGACCCGAACTACTCGCTGCAGCGCGCCACCGCGAACCGTGGCCGGGACGCGCATACCGACGGCATGTTCAGCCTCAGCGCGAAGGCGCAGAAGGAGATCATGAAGATCTTCCTCGCCACCCGTGAGGAGATAGAGGACAAGCGCATCGACGAGGTGTTCGGCGACGAGTTCTTCGCGAGCAACTTCTGGCTTTACTGGCGCACCATGTTCGCCTTCGAGGAGTGGCACAGCGCGCTGGAGATGAAGCTGTACCTGCACCGCTTCATTCACCACGTCGGCGGCCTGCCTGACTTCTCGACGCTGAAGTTCACGAAGTACAACCAGTACGAATCGCTGGTCCTGCCCCTGTACAGGTGGCTGCTGGACCAGGGCGTGGTGTTCCACTTCAGCACCGAGGTCACCGATGTCGACTTCGACATCACCCCGGAGCGGAAGCAAGCCACCCGCATCCGCTGGGTACGCGGCGGAACCGAAGGCGGCGTGGACCTCGGCCGCGACGACCTGGTCTTCATCACGATCGGGTCGCTCACGGAAAACTCCGACAACGGTGACCATCACACTCCTGCCAAGCTGAACGAGGGGCCGGCCCCGGCATGGGATCTCTGGCGGCATATCGCGGCCAAGGACCCGTCCTTCGGGCACCCGGACGTTTTCGGCGCGCACATCCCGCAGACCAAGTGGGAGTCGGCGACCATCACGACCCTCGACCCGAGGATTCCGCGGTACATCCAGAACATCTGCAAGCGCGACCCGTTCAGCGGCAAGGTCGTCACCGGCGGCATCGTCACCGTCAAGGACTCCCGCTGGCTGATGAGCTGGACGGTCAACCGGCAACCGCACTTCAAGCAGCAGCCTCCGGACCAGATCGTCGTCTGGCTCTACTCCCTTTTCGTCGACAAGCCCGGCGACTACGTCAGCAAGCCGATGCAGGACTGTGCGGGCGAGGAGGTCACCCAGGAATGGCTCTACCACCTCGGCGTCCCGCTCGGGGAGATCGGCGAGCTCGCCGCGACCGGAGCGAAGTGCGTGCCGGTCATGATGCCGTACGTCACCTCGTTCTTCATGCCTCGCAAGGCCGGCGACCGCCCCGACGTCGTCCCGGCCGGATCGGTCAACTTCGCCTTCATCGGCCAGTTCGCCGAGACCACCCGCGACTGCATCTTCACCACCGAGTACTCCGTGCGCACCCCGATGGAGGCCGTCTACCAACTGCTGGGCATCGAGCGCGGCGTGCCCGAGGTCTTCAACTCCACCTACGACATCCGCACGCTGCTGGCCGCCACGAGCAGGCTGCGCGACGGCGCGGAGTTTCACCTGCCCGGGCCCGCTGCGCTGCGCAAATGGCTCATCGCCAAGCTGGACGAGACCGAGATCGGTGAGCTCTTGACCGATTCGGGCCTTGTGCCGGAGCGGCCGGCCAGCCGTTGAGACAGCCCGCGGGGTGGAGGGCTTATGGTCCTGATCCTCCCATCCGGCTGCAGCCCCGCCCGGGACGTTCGCCCTACTCGCCGGCACGCCTGGAGGAAAGATGACGTCCCAGGTAGGCGAAGAGCGCGAAGAACCCGGCCGTGGTCCCCGCGCTTGTGCGCAGATGTTCTCGTGATCGCCGTGGTCGTGGCGCCGACCCGGTCGGCGTGAACGTCCCGGGGCAGTAGTACCACCGCTCGTTCGGAAGAAAAGAATCTCAATTATCCCGGACGGAACGTGGTGTTACGGTCCGCATGCGGCAGTCGCGTCCGGGGTCATCGCCGACCGGCTGCCCGGTCACGGCTGGGTGTCCGCGGCCGGCGTGGCGCGCTGGGGGGCTGGGCGTCCGTAGCGGTGGCGGAAGAGCAGGTAGGCCGGCAGCCCGGCCAGCAGGGGGAGCCAGTAGGAGGCGACCCGGTAGGCGAGGGTGGCCAGGAAGGCGTAGGCGGGGCGGGTGCCGGCCAGGATCAGCAGGCCGCTGAGGCTGGCTTCCACGATGCCCAGCCCGCCCGGGGTGAGCGGGAACAGCCCGATGATGCCGGCGGCGGAATAGGCCAGCAGCACTAGGGAGGGCTGCGGCTCGGCTCCGGTGGCGCGCAGGGCGGCCAGCAGGCAGCCGTAGTCGAAGCCGAGACGGCCGGCGGTCAGCAGGACCGCCTGCCACCATTTCTCCCCCAGCACCGTCCTGATCGTGTCGCGTTCGGCCAGCAGCCGGGTGTCCAGGCCGGTCAGCGGCGGCCGGTGGCCGCGGCTGACCCAGTTGTACAGGCGCTGTGCGGCGCGGCCGAGGGCGGCCAGCGGCCGTTCGGTGCGCAGGAGGATCACGCCGCAGATCGCGTACAGGACGAACCCGGCGAGACCGAGCAGGGCGGTATGGACCAGCCCGCGGCTGACCGGCACGCCGGCCAGGATGGCGGGCAGCACGAAGACGGGCAGCGCCAGCAGGCCGCCGACCCCGAGCAGCGAGAACGTGGTCAGGCCGCCGACGGCGGTGTCGGTGTCGAACCCGGCGGTGGCGAGCATACGGAACTGGACGGCGGCGCCGGCCGCGTCGCCGCCGGGCAGGCTGTTGGTGACCGCGTTGCCGGCCAGCCCGGCGGTGACCACGGCGAACCAGCCCCGGGTGCGCAGCGCCAGCCGCTGCAAGGCGAAGTTAAAGATGAAAGCGACTATCTCGGCCGCCAGCGCGACGGTGAACCAGACCGGGTTCAGCGTCGACAGGCGCGGCCATTCACGCAGCACGGCGAGGAGCTTGGGCAGGACCAGGTAGATGGCCGCGCCGGCCACCGCGACGGCCAGGGTCCGCTTGACGATGGTCTTCCAGGTCGGCGGGTGCGCCTGCTCGGCGTCGATCGCGGCGGCCTTCTGCGCGACCGACGTGGACTTCCCGGCGTCGATGGGCGCTTCGCCTGGCTGCCGGGAATGCCTGCGAGCCGTCATGCCGTCACCCGGTGAGGCGGACGCGGACATCGGCGACGACGGCGCCGTGCTGCCGGACGAACACCGGGTTGAGGTCGAGCTCGGCGATCTCGGGGATGTCCTCGACCATGACGCTGACCCGGTGCAGCAGTTCGGCGAAGGCCGCCACGTCCAGCGGCGGGGACTGCCGGTACCCGGTGAGCAGCCGGTAGGAGCGCAGCGAGCGGAGCATCTCATCGACGTCGGTGTCGGACAGGGGCGTGATGCGCACCGCCACGTCGCCTAGGACCTCCACCGCGGTGCCGCCCAGGCCGGCCAGCACCAGCGGGCCGAACGCGGGGTCGTGGGTCACCCCGACGATCATTTCCACGCCGTCGCGGATCTGCTCCTGGACGAGGAATTCCGCGGCCTGCCCGCCCAGGCCGGCTTCGGATAGCCTGGCCCAGATCGCGGTCACCGCGTCGGCGGCCGCCTGCGGCGTGGTGATGCCGAGGGCGACGCCGCCGACGTCGCTCTTGTGGATCGCCGCGGCGATCTTGACCGCGACCGGCCCGCCCAGCTCGGCCTGGGCGGCCGCGGCCTGGGCCGGGGTGCGGGCCACGCGGGACCGGGCGGCGGGGATGCCGTAGGCGGCCAGCAGCTGCGCGGCGGCCTCGGCGCTGGCCCATCCGCCGCCCGGCTGGCCGGCCAGGACCTCGCCCACCACTGCCCGGCCGGCGCCCGGGTCGATGCCCGGGGGGGTCACGACGTGGCCCGCGGGCCGGGCCCGCCATTCGGCCCACCGGGCGATCCGCCCCAGCGCGGCGGCGGCTTCCTCAGGGTAGGTGAAGACCGGAATGCCGGCCTCGGACAGGCTGGCGGGCGCAGGCCCGGATATCAGGAAGACCGCGAGGACGGGCGTGGCGGGCAGGGCGGCCGCGGCGGCGGTGATCTCGCGGGCGACGTCCTCGGCCGGGACGAACGCCGGGATGTACACCGCGATGATCGCGTCGATCTCCTCGGCGGCGCCGAGCAGCCGCAGCGCCTGCCCGTACTGCTCCGCGGTGGCGCTGGCCACGGTGTCCACCGGGTTCCTGACGGAGGCCTGCGGCGGCAGGCCGGCGCGCAGCGCGGGCTGGGTGTCATCGGACAGTTCGGGCACCAGCAGCCCGGCCGCCTCGCACGCGTCGGCGACCAGGATGCCCGGGCCGCCGCCGTTGGTCAGCACCGCCACCCGCCGTCCGGCGGGCACCGGCTGGGCGGACAGCACGGCCGCGACGTCGAACATCTCCTCCAGCGTGCCGGCCCGGATCACCCCCGCCTGGTGGAACAGGGCCTCCACCGCGGTTTCCCCGGCCGCCAGCGCCGCGGTGTGCGAGGACGCCGCCCGCCGCCCGGCACCGGTACGGCCGGCCTTCACCGCCACGACGGGCTGGTGCCGGGAGATCCGCCGGGCGATCCGGGCGAACCGGCGGGGGTCGGGCACCGACTCCAGGTAGGCCAGCACGACGTGGGCGCCGGGATCCTCGTCCCAGTACAGGAACAGGTCGTTGGGCGTCAGGTCCACGGTGTTGCCGACCGACACGAACCCGCTGATGCCCAGCGACGGGCCGTTGAGCAGGGCGAGTGCGGCCAGCCCGAGCCCGCCGGACTGGGTCACGAACGCCAGGTGGCCCGGCGGCGGGAAGGCCGCGCTGAAGGTCGCGTTGAACCGGGGCTCTGGCCCGCCGTTGAGCAGGCCCATGCAGTTGGGCCCGATGAGCCGCACCCCCGCGGCCCGGGCGCGGCGGAGCAGCTCGTCCTGGTCCACCACACCGGCCACCGCCGGTGCGGGCACGGCCACCAGCGCCAGGTCCGGCCGCGTGGGGCAGGCGGCCAGCTCCGGGTAGCAGGTCATCCCCCGGATGACCTGGTGACGGGGGGTGACTGGGTACACCGGTCCGGCGAACCCGCTGTTGAGCAGGTTAGCCATCAGCAGCTCTCCGACGCTGCCGGGCTTGTCGCTCGCCCCCACCAGGGCGATGGACCCGGGGCGCAGGAACGGCCCGACCGCGACGCGGGCCGCGGCGCGCTGGTCGGCCAGCACCGCGTCCAGGTAGGCATCGGTTTCCTGTACGGCGAAGCTGGCGTGCACGGTGGCCGCCGTGACCTGCTCGGTGTATTCCAGGCCCAGCTCGGCGAGCAGGCCCCGCATCGCCACATCGCCCTCGGGCAGGTCGCCGGCCAGCCGCCGCACCCCGGTGTGCCGGGCGGCTTCTGCGAGCCGGCGCAGCAGCACGGTGCCCAGCCCCGCGCGCCGCCAGGAGGCGTCGACGAACAGCAGGAACCCGGCCGTGTCCCCGGCCGTGCGCTCATACCGCGCCACGCCCGCCACCGACCCGGCCGGAGTGGTCGCGACGATCCCCGCCGCGTGACCCGGCCGCGGCAGAGCCACGTCACCGGCGCGCTCGGACGGCAGATGAGCAAGGTCGGTGAACCGGCGCCGGGCCGGAGCATCCAGGCGCCGCCACAGCGCCGCTACCCCGGCCGCATCATCGGCCCGCAGCGGGCGCACCGTCACGACCCGGCCATCACGCAGCGTCTCTTCCGTGTCCTCCGGACCCGCCGCGCCGTCGGCGGCCGTCAGGTCCCCCTCCCAGGTTCGGCCGCTACGGCCGCCCGGCCCTCGTCAGCATCCACGCTCCCAGTCTGCACGTTCACGGCGCGCCCAGGAAGCTGTGTACGCCGGGGCACTTCGGCCCGGCAGGCCAGGCGGTAGGACTCTGCCCCGCCACGACCACGATTACGGCCCGGAATGGGCCGTGTGCGATTTCGCCATCTGGGCGGCGGGAGCGGTGACGGAAGCCTGTCAGGCAGGACGGCTGTGTGCAGCCGTGAAACCCGGCGGGCCGGGCGGTGGCGTGATGGTTAGGGGCACAGGACATGGCCACCGTCGTGCGTGAGATCGAGCGGAAATACGACGCCGCCAGCGGCGGGACAGCCGTGGTGGGCGGGGTGAAAACCATGACCGGGACGGCAGGAGTTGCCGCCGTCTCGGAGCTACCTGAGCAGCTCCTGGACGCCATCTACTACGACACCGCGGATCTGCGGTTGATCCGTGCGGGCATCACGCTGCGGCGGCGCACGGGAGGCGAGGATGCGGGGTGGCACCTGAAACTGCCCGCGGGCGCGGACACCCGGGACGAGATACGCCTGCCCCTGACCGGCGCCGATGGCCCGGTGCCGGAAGAGCTCACCGCTTTGGTCAGGGCCAATACGCGGGGCGCGGCGCTGGCGCCGGTGGTCCGCATCCAGACCCGCCGCCACGTGCTCCGGCTGCTCGACGGCGCTGGCCGGGCACTGGCCGAGATCGCCGCCGACCACGTCTCGGCCGAGCCAGCCGACGGATCCACCGCCACCGCGTGGGACGAGATCGAGGCCGAGCTGGTCACCGGCGGCCCCGCCCTGCTGACGGCGATAGACCAGCAGCTGCGCCGGGCCGGCGCCCGGACCGCCGCCACCAAGACCAAACTGCAGCGGGCGCTGGCGGGCCGACTGCCCGCCGCCGAGCCCACGCCGGAACCGCAGCTGACCAGGCATTCGCCCGCAGGCGGAGTCGTACTCGCCTACCTACGCGACCAGGTGGCCGCGATCTCATATCATGACCCGCTGGTCCGCCGCGATGAGCCCGACGCCGTGCACCAGATGCGGGTGGCCGCCCGCCGGGCCCGCAGCGCACTGCAGGCCTTCGGCACCATCATCGACCGCGAGACGACCCGGCCGCTGTGCGCGGAGCTGAAGTGGCTCGCAGCCGCGCTCGGACAGGCCCGCGACACCGAGGTGCTACAGGCCCGGCTCACCGCCGACCTCGCCGCCGTCCCCCCCGCCCTGGTCGTGGGCCCAGCGCAGGCCCGCATCACCGCCCACTTCACCGCTCAGCTCACCCAGGCCCGCCAGACCGCGCTGGATACCCTCGATGGGCAGCGCTACCTCCGCCTGCTCGATAACCTCGACGCGCTGCTGGCCGACCCGCCGCTGACACCGCTGGCGGCACGTCAGGCAGGCAAGGCGCTCGCCAAGCCGGTCCGGCGGGCAGCACGCCGGCTCCAGCGTGCCCTGGACGCCGTGCCCGGCGCCCAGGACCGCGACACGGCGATCCATGAGGCCCGCAAGGCCACCAAACGCGCCCGGTACGCCGCCGAAGCAGCCGTGCCCGCCCTCGGCCGCACGGCCAGCCGCCAGGCCGCACAGGCCAAGGAACTGCAGCAGCTGCTCGGCGACCACCACGACAGCGTCGTCGCACGGGCAGTGCTGCTCGACCTCGCCGGGGAAGCCCGGGCGGCAGGAGAGGACACCTTCACCTACGGCCTGATGTATCAGCGCCAAGCCTGCCAGGCCGCCGAGATCGAACAGGCCCTGCCACACTTCACGGCCGCGCGACAGGCCCGGCAGGCATGATGAGACCTTGGCCTCTGGCGTGGCGTAGAGGCCCGCCGTGTGGTGTTCCTCACCGGGCTGGTCGCTGTCCCGCTGGCGTCGGAACCGGGTCGCGGATCTGGGCCGAGCCAGGATCACAGCCGGATGTTCATCTCGTCCACGACGGCGGCCAGTGCCGCCGCAGTGCCTGGCGTGATACCGAACTTGCCGGGGTCGGGGACCGCGGCATAGCCGTGCACGACGCCGGCCTGCGCGGGCTGCCACTTGATGCCGGCGTGAGCAAGGATGGCGCGCATGGGCGCGTTCTCAGCGAGAACGTCGGCGCAAAGCGTGAGATGCCGTTGCGCCGGGCGGCGATGGCGAGAGCTCCCATCAGCAGCGTTCCCAGTCCGCGTCCCTGGAACTCATCCTCGATCAGGAAGCTGATGTCGGCCAGTGCCCGGTCCGAAGCCGACCGGACGTAGCTGGCGCCACCCACCGGGACGTCAGTGCTGTCGACGGCCGCCCAGGCGAAGTGGTCGACGTAGTCGACCTCGGCCAGGTACCGGGCTAGCGCCGGAGTCATATGTACTGCGGCGAGGAAACGCTGGTACCGAGTCTTGACCGACAACAGGGGCTCTCCCCTTACCAGCGCGTACTGGTCGCCGGGGTAGACCGGACGGAGCCCGGCAGCGGTGCCGTCGCGGAGGTGACGGGCACCGGAGCCGTGTCGGCGGCCAGACGCTGGCGTATGGCCATGAGCAACGCGTGAACATCGGCGGACAGTGCCGGTGCAGGCTTATCGTCATGGGGACCGGAGGAGCCGAGGCGGTCGATCATACGGGTGATGTCGCTGGGCGTGATGATCCCGGCCAGGTGCCCATCGCTGAACACCAGCGCGCGCCGGTCGGCGCATTCGGTGAGGCGGGGCAGGATGTCGGCCACCGAGTCCTCTGGTGAGGCCGTGGCGATGTCAGCGAGCGGGCAGGCGATGTCCGCGAGCCGGGTGCGGTCACGCTGGCTGGCCGGCACGTGCTTGATGCGGTCAAGGGTAACCAGCCCGGCCACGGTGTCCCCGCCATCCCCGGTGACCGGGAAGCCCTGATGGCGCGCGCGGAACATGTAGTCCTCGATGAACTCGCTGACCGTCATCGACCCCCGCACGGTGACCGGGTCCGGCGTCATGACCTGGCTGGCCCGGATGCCGCGCAGCCGGCCGGCCAGGACGGCCTGCTGCGCCTCGGCCGTGGCCGACCCGGCCAGGAACCAGCCGATCAGCGAGAACCATAGCCAGATCCAGTCCCGGGTGAGGAAGAAGACGTACAGCCCGCCGGCGATGCAGATCCAGCCGAAGACCTGGCCGGCCCGGCTGGCCCACACGGTGGCCTTCACCTTGTCCCCGGTGCGCCACCAGACGACGGCGCGCAGCAGCCTGCCCCCGTCCAGCGGCGCGGCGGGGATCACGTTGAAGACGGCCAGCACCACGTTGCTGACCCCGAGGTAGGCCAGGGCGGTAAAAATGACCCCGGGAATGCTGGCGCGTGCCGGGTGGCCCGTCCTCACCAGGGCGGCCAGCCCGATGAAGATCCCGCCGAGCAGCAGGCTGGTCAGCGGGCCGGCGCCGGCGATCCGCGCCTCGGCGGCCGGGCCCGGCGTCTCACCGCGCAGTTCGGAGATCCCGCCGAGCAGCCACAAGGTGATGCTCTTTACCGTGACCCCGTAACGCCGGGCCACCAGCGAGTGCGCCAGTTCGTGGGCCAGCAGCGAGGCCAGGTATACGGCGGTGGTCAGGACTCCGGCAAGGAAATAGGTCAGCGGGGACTGATGCGGGTCGAGGGCCGGGAA
>Ga0116224_10002698_pt1 | contig 10237 bp, 6 predicted proteins | sample Sb_taG_9_FD_89699 | JGI IMG/M metagenome (GOLD analysis project Ga0116224, IMG submission 89699) | Peat soil microbial communities from Weissenstadt, Germany - Sb_50d_b_LC metaG | ecosystem: Environmental > Terrestrial > Soil > Wetlands > Peat | place: Germany: Weissenstadt | collected 2010-09-21
CCTACGCCATCGAACGCGCTATGGACATAATGGCGCAAAAACTCAGCATGGACCCGGCCGAGTTCAGGTTGAAAAACCTCATCCGGCGCGAGCAATTCCCCTACACCTCGGCCTTCGGCTGGCAATACGATTCCGGCGACTATCAAACCGCCATGAACAAGGCGATGGAGTCGGTCGGCTACAAGAAGCTGCGCGCCGAGCAAAAAGCGAAACGCGAAGCCTTCAAGCGTGGCGAAACGCGCGAGCTGATGGGCATCGGTGTTGCTTTCTTCACCGAGATCGTCGGCGCCGGACCCTCGCGGGCCTGCGACATTCTCGGCATCGCCATGTTCGATTCCGCCGAGATCCGCATCCATCCGACCGGCAGCGGCATTTGCCGGCTCGGCACGAAATCCCAGGGCCAGGGTCACGAGACGACCTACGCCCAGATCATCGCCACCGAGCTTGGCATCGCCGCCGACAACATCATGGTCGAGGAGGGCAACACCGACACCGCTCCTTACGGTCTCGGCACTTACGGCTCGCGCTCGACGCCGGTCTCCGGCGCCGCAACCGCGATGGCCTGCCGCAAGATCAAGGCCAAAGCGCAGATGATCGCCGCCTATATGCTCGAAGTGCACGACGACGATCTCGAATGGGACGTCGATCGCTTCCGGGTGAAGGGCAACCCCGAGCGGTTCAAGACCATGACCGAGCTTGCTTGGGCCGCTTACCACGAGGTACCGCCGGGCATGGAGCCGGGCCTCGAGGCGATCAACTATTACGACCCGCCGAATTTCACCTTTCCGTTCGGTGCCTATATCTGCGTGGTCGACGTCGACGTCGATACCGGCGCCACCAAAGTCCGTCGCTTCTATGCGCTGGACGATTGCGGCACGCGCATCAATCCGATGATCATCGAAGGCCAGATCCACGGCGGCCTGACCGAAGCCTTCGCCATCGCCATGGGCCAGGAGATCCATTACGACGACGAGGGTAACGTCACCACGGCCTCGTTCATGGATTACTTCATGCCGACCGCGGTGGAAACGCCGCATTGGGAGACCGACTGGACGACGACACCGTCGCCGCATCATCCGATCGGCGCCAAGGGCGTCGGCGAGAGCCCCAATGTCGGCGGCGTGCCGTGCTTCTCGAACGCCGTCAACGACGCGTTCGCGTTCCTCGGCTCGACCCACATCCAGATGCCGCACGACAATTGGCGAACCTGGACGGCCGCAGAAAAACTCGGGCTGCATGGGTGACGTCATTCCGGCCGAGCGAGCGAAGCGAGTGAGGGCCGGAATCCATAACCAATGCGCCAAGAGGGTGGCAAGAACGGAGCAGACATCCTATCTCCGTGATTATAGATTCCGGGCTTGCGCCGTTGGCGCGCCCCGGAATGACGGATCATGACCCTTAAGCGCGAAGAGATTTCCGATCGCCTTGCTGCCGTCGGCTATATCGCCGACCGCGACATCGCGACCGCGCTGTGGCTGATGGAATTCCTCAAACGGCCGCTGCTGCTGGAGGGCGAGGCCGGCGTCGGCAAAACCGAGGTCGGTAAGGCGCTCGCCGCCGTGCATGGGGCCGAGCTCATTCGCCTGCAATGCTACGAGGGCCTCGATCAGAATGCCGCGCTCTATGAATGGAATTATCAGCGCCAGCTTCTCGCCATCAAGACACGCGAAGGCATAGGCGAGAATGCCGACGCGATCGAGGAGCACATTTTCTCCGAGCGATACCTGCTCGAACGGCCGCTGCTCGCCGCCATCCGCCGCGAAAAGCCGCCGGTGCTGCTGATCGACGAGGTGGACCGCGCCGACGAGGAATTCGAGGCGTTTCTGCTCGAGCTTCTGTCCGATTTTCAGGTCAGCATTCCGGAGCTCGGCACCATCAAGGCGACCTCGATTCCCCGCGTCGTGCTCACCTCCAACGGCACGCGCGAATTGTCCGACGCGCTGCGCCGGCGCTGTCTCTATCACTACATCGATTTCCCCGAGGTCGACCGCGAGGCAAAGATCATCCTGACGCGGACGCCGGGCATCGACACCACGCTGGCGCTGCAGATCGCGCGGATGGTCGCGGCGGTGCGCAAGGAGGACTTGCGCAAGGTTCCCGGCGTCGCCGAGACGCTCGATTGGGCGGCTACGCTCGCCGGGCTCGAATTGCACGATCTGCGGCAGGAGCCGGAGGCGGTCTACGAGACGATGATTTGCTTGCTCAAAACCCACGAGGATCGCGCGCGCGTCACCCGCGAGGTGAGCGAGCGCCTGCTCGGTAAGGTGGCGTGATGGTGTCGCATCAGCAGGTCACCCCCCTCCCTAACCCTCCCCCGCAGGGGAGGGAATATGCTTTTGCTCTCGGCACCCCCGCGCGCCGTCGGCTGGCCGGTTTCGCGCACACCTTGCGCGACAACGGCTTCAAGGTCGGGCTGGCGGAAACAAGCGACGCACTTACGATCCTGGGCTCGCCTGCCGCCACGCGGCCGTCATCACTGAAGCCCGCTCTGCGGGCGCTGTTCTGCGCGACGCATTCCGACTGGGAACGCTTTGACGAGATTTTCAACGCCTTTTGGACCGGCGACGGCATGCGGCAGCGGCAAGTCCTCGCTGGCCTGCCAAGCGCGAGCGGAGCGCCTGCGCGGCGGCTCGCCGAAGCGGCCGTGCCGCAGGAGGCGCTCGGATTGCCCGATCGCGTCGAACGGCGCAGCGACGGCGATGGCGATGCCGCCGCCGACGGCCGCGGCCGCCGCGAAGGCGCTTCGCGCACCGAATCGTTGTCGGCCGTCGATCTTCGCTATGTCGTCGATCCTGACGAGGTCGCGGCGACCCACGCGCTTGCGGCGCGGCTCGCCCGCACCATGCGCGCGCGGCTCGTGCGGCGCGAGCAGGTGCGCCGCCGCGGCCGGCGCCTCGATTTGCGCCGCACCATCCATCGCAATGTTTCGCACGGCGGGACGCTGATCGAGCTGGCCTGGCGCCGCCGCAAGATCAAGCCGCTGCGGCTCGTGGTTCTGCTCGACGCATCCGGTTCGATGAGCCTCTACACCGCGTTTTTCGTCCGTTTCCTGCACGGCGTGGTCGACAGCTTTCGCGAAGCCGAGGCTTTCGTCTTCCATACGCGGCTTGCCCATGTCTCGCCCTCGCTGCGCGATCGCGATGTGACGCGGGCGGTCGACAAGCTCGCTTTGATGGCCCAAGGCATCGGCGGCGGCACGCGGATCGGCGAAAGCCTCGCCACCTTCAATCGCTGGCATGCGCGGCGCGTCATCAACTCGCGCACCGCGGTGATGATCGTCTCCGACGGTTACGATACCGGTACGCCCGAGCAGCTCGGAGAAGAGATGCGGCGTCTGCGCCGGCGCTGCCGCAAGATTGTCTGGCTCAATCCGCTGATCGGCTGGCGCGATTATTCTCCGCAGGCGCGCGGCATGCAGGCGGCGTTGCCCTATGTAGATCTTTTTGCGCCCGCGCATAATCTGGAAAGCCTTGCCGCACTTGAACCTTATCTGGCGAGGATGTGAGCATGAACCGCTCCACGGACATTCTCGAAATCATTGCGACGCGGAAATCCGCCGGTGAACCTTTCGCGCTGGCGACGGTGGTGCGCACGGTGGCGGCAACCGCGGCGAAGGCGGGAGCGAAAGCCGTGATCCTGCCGGACGGCACCATTTCGGAAGGCTGGATCGGCGGCGGCTGCGCCCGCGCCGCCGTGCTCAAGGCCGCCAGGGATGCGCTCGGCGACGGCCGCTCGCGGCTCGTCTCGGTGCAGCCTCCCGATCTTCTGGCCGGTCACGGCGTGGAAGCCGGCGACGAACAGGAAGGCGTGCGCTTTGCCAAGAATATGTGTCCCAGCGAGGGCACGATGGACATCTTCGTCGAGCCGGTGCTGCCGCGGCCGCAAGTGATCATTTGCGGCTCGAGCCCGGTCGCGGTCGCCATTGCGGACCTGGCCAGGCGAACCGGATTTTCCGTCACCGCCTGCGCGCCGGCCGCCGAGCAGTCCGCGTTCGCCGAGGTCGACCGGCGCATCGAAGGCTATGCGCTGCCGGTCGAAGAAGCGAAGGCGCGCTATGTCGTAGTTTCAACGCAGGGGCGTGGCGACGAAGCCGCGCTTTCGGCCGCGCTCGCCGTCGACGTCGACTATGTGGCCTTCGTCGGCAGCCGCAAGAAAGCCGAAGCGTTGAAGGCGACGCTCGTCCGGCGCGGCGTGCCGACCGAGCGTTTGGCCAAGCTCAAGGCGCCGGCCGGGCTCGATCTTGGCGCGATCACGCCGGACGAGATCGCCATTTCGATTCTGGCGGAGATCGTAGCCGTTCGGCGCGGTCAGCAGTCGCGGAACGCCGTGGCGTCGCCATAACCTGGTTCTCTTGCAAGCGGATAGTCTTGTGCGAGTTGCTTCTGCGGCCTCCGAAGGTTGTAGGATTGTCGCGTGCGATCTTGGCCACAGAGAGAAATAATCTTTCTTTTATCGCGTCGATGCTTGACCAATATGGAAAATTATACTCCCTTCCGCGCATTCGGGCGTTAGTAGCCATACGCAAACGGCGCGCCGCCAATGGGGGATCCAGTCATTATTGCGTCAGCACAGCGTCCGGAAACACTCGCCCTTCACGCCGCCGGCAAGCTCGCCAAGGCGGCGTAACGTGATCGTCATGCCCGGCCTTGGTGCCGGGCATCCACGTCTTAGCCCAAGACAAGACGTGGATGGCCGCGAATTAACGCGGCCATGACGAACCAAATCATTTTAGAATCCGCCGGCGGTGAAATTCAGTCGCTGGGTGACGTCATAGCTCTGTTTGGCCACCGGGTAAGCGTAATCGACCCTGAGGGCGCCGAACGGCGAATCCCAAATCAGGCTGGCGCCGACCGACGCACGCAGCGCACTGGAATTCGCAATCTGCTGCGACGGCGACAACGACGCGAGATGGGAGCCGCTTGATCCGGTGGTCGCCCAGAGGCTGCCCGCGTCGGAGAACAGCGCCACCTTCAATTGCGCATCAGGCGTGACCAGCGGCATTGGCGATTGCAGTTCGGCCGACGTCGTCCAGTACACATTGCCGCCGACATTGTCCTGCGTCGTGCCCGGCGTGACGTCGCGTGGCCCGAAGCCGTTGGGCGCAAACCCGCGGATGAGTTGCGGGCCGCCGAAGAACCCGTCGAGCAGCGGCACTTGTTGGCCGCCCCACGGCGCCACATAGCCGCCCTGCGTCCGCACCATGCCGACCACGTCGCCGAATATGGCGTGATAATAACGCGCGTCCTCGGTGGTGCGGGCGAATTTGACCGCGCCGCCGAGCCCGGCGAGCTCATTGCTGGTCTGGACACGAACGCCGTCGGTCGGGTTTTTGGGATCATCGAGGGTGCTGTAAGCGACCCCGTAACCGATGGATGAAACCCATTGCGGCCCCAACGCGGCCGCTTGTTGAATTGGCAGCGAGGCGGTGCCTGCCGCCGGGTCGAGCGAGAGCCTTTGATTGTAAATCGAGTAGTTCCAGTTCATGCCGAGCTGGTCGCTGAGCGGCATGCCGGTGGTGATCTTGGCTCCGTAAAAGATGCTGTTGTAGGACTGATAGCCGCCGGCCAACGTCTCGTTGGCGAAAATATCGCCGCCGAGCGAAACCCGCGGGCCGAGCGCGTAGGGATCGGTCAAACCGAGATCGAAGGCGCGGACATATTGGCCGACGGTGAACGACGCCTTGGCGGTGTCGCCGGTCCCGAGGAAATTCCGATCGCCGATTGACATTTGGACCGATGGCCCGGCTTGCGCGGAATAGCCGCCCATGACCGAAAAATCCCCGGTCTTCTGTTCCTCCAGCGCCACGTCGAGGACGACCCGGTCGGGTGCCGATCCGGGCCGGGTGCCGATCTTGACGGTCTTGAAATAGCCGAGCCGCCGCAGCTGCCGCTCGCCGCGATCGACCAAAGCCCGATTGTAGGCATCGCCCTCGACGAAATCGAACTCGCGGCGGATCACGTCGTCGCGCGTTTTGCTATTGCCGCGGATGTCGATGCGCTCGACGTAGATGCGCCGGCTTCCGTCGACGGTGAAGACGAGATTGATCAGCCGCGATGACGCCACGCGATCGCTGCGTGCGGAAACCCCGGCGAAGGGCGCGCCGCTTTTAGCCAATCCGAGCGTCATATCGTCGATGGTCTTCTGCACCGCATCGGCATCGTAAATATCGCCGGGCCGGCTGCGCAGATAGGCGCGTAACGGCGCCGCATCGACGGATTTCAGGTTCGACGCGATCGCCACCCGTCCGAGCCGGTATTGGCGGCCTTCGTCGATCGTGAACGTGACCGCGACACCCTTCTTGTCGGCCTGGTAACTCGCGGTCGAGCGCACGTGTACATCGGCATAGCCGTGCGCGAGATAGAAACGGCGGATGAGATCGAGATCGTTCTCGATGCGGTCGGCATCGTAGTTGTCGTTGTCGAGCAAAAAGCTCAAAACGTTGGTTTCGCCGGTCTTGATTACGCCGAGGAGCTTGTTGGCGGGATAAGCCTGGTTGCCGACGAACTCGATCTGCCTGACGGCAAGCTTGTCGCCTTCCTTGATCTCGAAGACGAGCGTGAGGCGCTCGTTCCTGGTGCTGATGATTTTCGGGTCGATCTTGACCGCGAAGTAGCCGCGCTGGCGGTAAAGCTCGATGATGTGGGCGACGTCGTCGTGCACGAGGGCGCGCGACAGCGGCCCACCCGGCTTCGATTGCAGCGCGTTCCTGAGGTCGTCGTCCTTGAGCTTCTTGTCGCCGTCGAACGCAATTCGCTCGATAGTGGGATTTTCCACGACCGTGACCAGAACGCGGCCGCCGTCCTGCGAAATTCTCGCGTCCTGGAAAAGGCCGGTGGCGTAGAGACTCTTGAGCGCGGCGTCGAGCGCCGCTGCAGTGAACTTGCCGTCGCGCCCGGGGTGAAAATGCGAGCGGATCATCGCCGCATCGACGTGCCGGTTGCCGGCAACCACGATCGACGAATCCGTCGCCGTTGCCGCTTCGGCATTGCGGTTGGCTGCCAGTGCAAAAAATACCAAAAGAAAAATGGAAGCGAAAACGGTTATCGCCCGGCCATGCATCAACGCGGCCTCCACCACCCGGGCGGACTAGATTCTATCGCGGGGGCGGAAGCGTGTCGGATTGTGTCGAAATATGGGGAATAGTTGAGGCGCGCCCGACACAATGGTTTACGGGCGGCCGGGCGCGGCGGACGGACTTCGCTATTTGACGACCAGAACCGGGCAGGGCGCAAGGTTAACGAGCCGCTCTGCCCGGCTGCCGAGCATGCGTTCGTAAAACCGCGAATGACCGTTCGAGCCGATAACCAGCAGATCGGACTTCAGCTCGGTGGCGAGCAGCACAATGTCCCGCACCGCGTGCCCGGTGAGCACGTGCGTGCGAATGTCGATTTGCTGCGCCCTGGCCGCTTGCCGTGCGTCCTGCAAGACCTTGTGGAAACGCCGCGCCGCGGTTCCGACTTCCTCTCTTACTTCTTCGATGAATTCCGGCATGTAGTCGATTTCCTCGACCGAGACCATGTGCAGCTCGGAGCCGTTCGCCTTGGCGATCGCGATCGCCAATTCCAGCGCGTGCGCCGCGCGCTCCGATCCGTCGTTGGCGCAGAGAATTTTCTCAAACATTGGATCCTCCCGAACTCAATCGGCTTTGCGCGTCGCCTCCCGCAGCGGCGCAGCGATGGCCGGCTCTTTGGTCTCTTTCTTTTCCTGTTCCGGGTTGTCCGGGAGCAGGTGGCGCGGCAGATAAAACGCGTTCGCGATCAATGTCGGGATCACCGCGCTGCCGACTACGCCGGCGACCAGGATGGAATATTGGGACTCGTTAATGATGCCATGCGAAAGCCCGAACAGCGACGAAATGGTGCCGAAGGTCAGCCCGGTGGACATCAGGAGCGTCGTATACATCGCCTCCGGATTGGGCGTTTTGAAGACCCGCGTCACCGGATAGACGCCGATAAACTTGCTGACCATTTTGGCAACCAGCATGAAGCCGAAAGCGAACGGGGCCGCGATCAGCGCCGGGATCGAGACGAACGCGCCGGCGCGGATGAAATAAAACGGCGTGAGCAAGCCGAAGGTGAACGCCCGCAACCGTCGCACCAGCGCGTGATCCCGCCCGACCGTGCCGGCAAGCATCATGCCGATGATGTAAGCGGGCAGCACCGGCTCGCTGTCGGCCCAGCCGGCCAAAGCCCCGAGCCCCATCAGGCAAAACAGCAGAAACTTGATCTCCATTTCCGAGGGCCGGCCGCCGAACAGGCTGAAGAACCATGGCGTTATCCGCGGCAGCGCCGCGAACACGACGACAGCAACGACGGCGAAGATGATCGTATGCAGCGTGAACGGCGCGAAGATGAAGCCGAGCGCCAGCACGGTGCCGAGATCGTTGATAAAGCAGGCGGCAAGCACGGTCTTGCCGTATTCGGTGCGGTTCAAGCCGTATTCGATCATCACCGCGTAAACCACGGCCACCGATGTGGTGGAGAGTGCGACGCCGGCGAGCCAGCTCGGCATGATCTCCCAGCCGAGGACGTAATGGGCCGCCGCCGCGCAGCCGAGAAACGGAAAGACGAAGCCGACGATCCCGAGCGCGGTCGCCTCCTTCCATTTCTTTTTGAAAACCAGCGGATCGAGCTCCGCGCCGGCAAGAAACGTCAACATGATGGCGCCGATACCGGCGAGAAATTTGACCCACGGCTCGTTGATGCCGAGGGCGGTGGCGCCGACGGCGCTGCCGATGATCAATTGCGCCACTGTTCCGACGATAATTTCGGTCAGCGCGGTCGAGACACGCAGCCACACCGAAAGCAGGCCCGCAATCAGTGCAAGGCCCACCCATAACGTTACCAGTGTCCAAACCGCCGTCATCGCCGCCTCCTGCGCAATGTTAGTCCGCCCGAATCAGCGCATCGATGTGCGGCGTTCGCACGGTCACACCAAACAGCCCTGGAGGCAGCGGGAGCGCAAAAAAACTCCTACCGACGCCAAGCGCCCGGCAGGAGTCATCAGCCTTACGGCGGTTACGGGGGGACTCCATCCCCAGATAAGAATTTTCATTCTAACTCCGAATTCAACGATGACAACATGGCGGCCTTGATTGGATCATACGGTGCATGCGCCGCTCAGGACGATCGTCGTCGCGAGCCGAGCCCTGAGCTTTAGGAGCCTGACGAACTGCCCCAGAGTCATTGGGCGGCTGCCTATTTTTTAATCAATGGCCGAAGATGGCGCTCCAACGCGTCTTGATCCGAAGCGTTTCCTTCGAAATTAAAACGCCATTTCAAATCGTTACGGCGTGTCGGCAGGACGCCACCATGCTGGCATGGCCCTTGCGAACAGCTCAGCCGCCAATCGAAGAACGCCCATCGTCCTGATGGCCGGCCACCAGCGGCGCCGCGTGCGCTTGCGTGCATAACAGGGAGCACCTCATGAACTTCGACAACATTTCACGACGCCGCCTTCTGCAAGGGACGGCGGCGTTAAGCCTTGGCGCGGCGTTGCCGTTCAACCAGGCTTTGGCCAAAGACACGACCATCGGCTTTATCTATGTCGGCTCGCGCGACGACTATGGCTACAACCAGGCCCATGCCGCCGGCGCCGCCGCGCTCAAGAAGATGCCCGGCATCAAGGTCGTTGAGGAAGAGAAAGTTCCGGAGACCGACGCCGTCGAAAAGACCATGGAGTCAATGATCAGTCTCGACGGCGCGACGCTTCTGTTCCCCACATCCTTCGGCTACTACAACCCGCACATGATCAAGATGGCGATGAAGTATCCGAAGCTCCGCTTCGAACATTGCGGCGGCCTATGGACGGACAAGGATCCGAAGAATGCCGGAAGCTATTTCGGCTACATCGACGAATCCCAGCACGTCGCCGGAATCGTTGCCGGCTATATGTCGAAATCCGGCAAGCTCGGCTTCGTCGCCGCCAAGCCGATCCCGCAGGTTCTGCGTAACATCAACGCCTGGACGCTCGGCGCCAAGCTCGCCAATCCGAAAATCACCACGCAGGTGATCTTCACCGGCGACTGGTCGATGCCGGTGAAGGAAGCCGAAGCCACCAACAGCCTGATCGACCAGGGCGTCGACGTCATTACCTGTCACGTCGACGGCCCGAAGACCGTGGTCGAAAACGCTGCGCGTCGCGGCGCCATGGTCACCGGCTATCACGTCAATCAGGCCGTGCTTGCGCCGAAAGCCTATCTCACCGGCGCGGAGTGGAACTGGGAAGTGCTCTATCC
>Ga0116224_10002703_pt1 | contig 10226 bp, 9 predicted proteins | sample Sb_taG_9_FD_89699 | JGI IMG/M metagenome (GOLD analysis project Ga0116224, IMG submission 89699) | Peat soil microbial communities from Weissenstadt, Germany - Sb_50d_b_LC metaG | ecosystem: Environmental > Terrestrial > Soil > Wetlands > Peat | place: Germany: Weissenstadt | collected 2010-09-21
CAGTCGATCTGGGCGTGGCCGTCGGCCTCGCTGTTCTGGCTGCCGAAGGTCATGGTGCCGAGGCAGAGCGCGCTCACCTTAATGCCGGTTCGGCCGAGCTCGCGATAGTCCATATGCCTCTCCAAAGAACCGCCGCCCCTATCCGGGTGCTCCTTCTCACCCGCTGGCCGCTGCAAGTCCAGGCACGCGTTTTCACATATAGAAAAGGTTAATGCCCGTCGCCCCAGGCGGTCATTCTTGCCCTTTGTTAAGGGCTGCCCGTCTAGGACCGGGATTAGGGCGCCGTCTGCCATCCCCTTGCCGCTCTCGGCACGCTCCGTGCATCCGTTACTTCGGATTCGAGCAGAGAGGCGACTTCGGTCAGGTGACACCCGACCTGTCCCCCGGCGCCAAAGACCATGATCCTGGGCCCCCCCACGGTCCCCCGCGCCTTAACCGTCCTGCGCCAGCACGGTGACGGGCGGCAGGGCATCGGGAACCGCGGCCTTCTTGTCGAAGGTCTCGCCGGCAAAGATCGAGCCCCATAGCAGCCACAGCACGAAGGCGAGGACGGTCAGAAGCGCAATGAACGCGAAAATCTTCCCGAAGTGTAACGGCATGATCCCTCCTCAAGCCTGCGCCAACCTTGGGGGCGAACCTGGACCAGCTTTGCCAGTGATTGCAAGGCTGGATAGAACCCCTTAGGTAAGCCTTTGCTAACTCGCCCGCTTGAAGGGGTATTTGTTGAAAATTCTCGCGGAGCGCCCGGCGGCCAACGGCGGCCCTGGTCCGAGTGGCGACGCTCCCGCCCCACCCCGCACGGTCCTCGTGGTCTGCTCGACCTGCCGCGACCATCGCGAGCTGGCGCGGCTTGCCCGTCCCGGCACCCAATACCAGTTTCATGACTATGCGAGCACGAGCCTCGAAGAGCTGATCGGCGCCCGCGCCGAGGGACTGGCGGGCGCAGCGGACCCGATCGCCGAGGCGAAGCGAATTCTCACCCGGATCGATGGCGCTCGCATCGCTGCCGTGGTCAGCACCGACGATTATCCCGGCAGCGCGCTTGCCGCCGTCCTCGCCAAGGAACTCGGCCTGCCCGGACCTGAGCCCCGGGTCAATCTGATCTGTCAGCACAAATATCTGTCGCGCGTGGCGCAAAGCCGGATCGTCCCCGAAGCGGTTCCCCCCTTCCTGGCCATCGACGTTGCGGAGCAGGCGGCACTCCCCGACGCGCTGTTCCTTCCGGCCTTCGTCAAGCCCGTGAAGTCGTTCTTCTCGATCGGGGCGCAGAGGGTTGGCTCCTTGATGGAGCTTGCCGAGATCAAGCGCCGATGGGCCAAGCTCGACGAGTTCTTCCTGCCCCTCGAGCGACTGCTCAAGCGCTACACCGGCACCGGCATCGGCACGACCCGCCTCATCGCCGAGGGTGTGCTCAAGGGCGAGCCGGTCACGGTCGAAGGCTATGCCTATGGCGGCGAGGTGGAGATCCTCGGGGTGGTCGATTCGACCATGTTTCCGGGCACGCTCGCCTTCTCGCGCTTCGAATATCCCTCCGCGCTGCCGCCAGGGGTGCAAGCACGCATGGCAGACATCGCCACGAGGCTGATGCGCAGGCTCGGCTTCGACAATGGCTTGTTCAACATCGAGATGATGTACGATTCGAGCGAGGATCGGATCGGCATCGTCGAGATCAATCCGCGCATGGCCTCTCAGTTCGCCGACCTTTACGAGAAGGTCGACGGCACCAACTCATATGAAATCCTGCTGGATATTAGTGCCGGAATCGCGCCAACGCCGAAGCGCCGGCAGGGGCCGCACGCCTTCGCGGCGAGCTGCGTGCTACGCACCTTCGAAGACCGCCTCGTGGCCCGCTTGCCTTCGGACGCCGAGCTCGCGCGGCTTTCGCGCCTCTACCAGGATGCGAGAGTGGAGCTTCATGCGACAGTGGGGCGCAAGCTCTCCGACGAGTTGCAGGACGGGGAGAGCTACCGCTACGGCATCGTCAATCTCGGCGGCCGCGACCGGGCGCAAGTGCTCGAGCGCTTCGAAACATGCCGTGAGCTGCTCGGCATTTCCCTGCTGCCGGCCGACACCTTCATAACGACGCTCTTCCGCGACGGGAGCGAAACCTCCAGGAGGAATGTGCCGTGAGAAGGCTAACGATGCTGCTCTCTCTGGTCATTTGTCTCTGGTTGGGCGCGTCCCGGGTCGAGGCGGGGGAGGCCGAGACCGTCGCTGCGATCAATGCGGCCGCCGCCGCGCTTGACGACGCGTTCGAGCGCCAAAGCGCGGAAGACATTAAGCGCATGACGACCCCCGACCACGCCGCGGTGACCCCTTATTATAGCGCCCCGCGATCCGTAACCGAGCAGATCGCCTCGCTCCCGGATCTCAAATACAAGCAGACCATCATTGGCGAGGTAAAGGTCATTCTGTTGGGTGCTGACGCGGCCCTGCGGGCCATTACGGCGGACCTCGATGGGACCTTCATCCCGAAGCGCGTGTTCGCCCACCAGCGTCATGGTGAGGCAAGACGGCCAATGGCGGGAGAGGTTCTATCAGGTCATGGCGATGAAGCCCTAGATGCTCAAACCGTCTCTAATCGGGCGCGTGGGGCCGGCCGCTGTCCGGTCCGACCAGGATGCGATAAGGTCGGCGCGCGAAGAGAGCCCTTGGCTCCCCAAATTAAGGACGTACGACTTGGCACCATTCCCGTTTAGGCGTTTTTCTCAGCGGGCCGCATGCCTTGCGGCGACTCTTGTCTTTGCGGGCTTCGCCGGCGGCGCTCTCGCCAATGAGAAAGTGTGCCGGTCCCTAGAGCAGCACTACGAGCAGATCGAGAAGAGCGCGGTCTCGATCGAGGTCAACGCCACTCTGTTCTCCGCGGCCGACAAGGGTTGCGCGGATTTGGCCCGGCGGCTCTTGGACGCGGGCGCCTCGCTGCAGGCGCGGGATCGTTTGGGCTTTACGCCGCTCAGCCGCGCGGCTGCCTCCGGTCAGGCCGAGCTCGTCGCGCTTTTCCTCCAACATGACGCGCCCATCGACGGGCGGAGCATCGACGGCTCTACGGCACTTTATGAAGCGGCGGAGACCGGCCGGCTGCCCATCGTTCGCCAATTGGTGGAGCACGGCGCGAATGTCAGCCTGGCGGGGCGCACCGGCATCACGCCGCTGGCGGCGGGCGCCTATATGGGCAGTGAACCGATCGTGGAATTGCTCATCGAGAAGGGAGCGGATCCGAAGGCGATCGACGACACCCAGAAGACTGCGATCATCTACGCGGCAGGCAAAGGATTCCCCGACATCGTTCGCTTGCTTCTCGATCACGGTGTCGACGTCAATGCCCGCTACGGCAATGATTTGACCGCGCTGATGTGGGCGGCCGGTTACACGGACGAAGCGGGCGTCGACGATGTAGCCAAGGTCATCAGCCTACTCCTCGATCGCGGCGCGCCTATCGACGATGAGGATAATCGCGGGCGAACCGCGCTGATGATTGCGGCCGAGCTCGGCCATGCGGGGGCCGTCGAGCTGCTGCTCAGCCGCGGGGCGAACGCGGGCCTTCAGGACAAAGAGGGCAAGACTGCGAGCGACCTTGCGAAGGACGAGGCGCTCCGCGCGAAGCTTGCCGCCAAATAAGACTTTTATTGGAGCATGGTCTTTTCGGAAAACCGGTGTCCACTTTTCCGGATCATGTTCTAGTGGCCCTGCCCGAGATATTGGTCGATCTCGAGGCCGGCGAGATATTGCGCGAGCGCGGCGAGCGCATCGGGCGAAGCTGCATTCATGAGGTCGGACATGCCGGGATTGTTGGCGCGTGTGCGGTCGCGAAAATCCGTCATTGTCTTTAACAAATAGTCGTGTTGCTGGCCGGCGAGGCGGGCCGTGGAACCGTCGCCCTGAAAATGGTCGAGATGGCAGCCCGTGCAACCGATGGACGCGTTTGCCTTTAGCGCGTTGGTGGCGACGTCTTGCGGCGCCAACGGCTGTTGCAGATTCGGCCATTTGAGTTTCGAAAAATAGGTGGCGAGCGGGAGCAAGTTCTCCCGCGCCAGCGTCGCGGCGACGGGCGACATCAGGTCGTTCTTGCGTGCGCCGCTTTGGAAGTCGCGAAGCTGGAGAAAGAGATAGCCCGCGTTCTGGCCCCAAATCACCGGCGTGGTCTTCAGCTGGGGAACGCCGCTCTCGCCGTGGCAGGCGGTGCAGAACTTGGCCTTCTCCTCGATCGGGTCGGCAGCGAAGGCGTGCGTGCTCATGACCATGAGTGCCACGAGCAGAACGGCGCGTTTGGCGCTGGCGGGGGCAGGAAGCTGGGACATCGCCTTGAACTCCGTCTATTCGGCGACCCTATCACAAAAAGGACGGGGCTTTTGGGCCCCGTCCTTCAACTCCTAGGCGCGTCTTTCGTTGCCCTTGCGGGCGAGCGAAACGATCAATCGACCGTAAAGGCGATGATGTTGTTGCCGCGCTTGAAGTCGATCTGGGTGTTACCACCCGCACCGACCACGATGTATTGCTTGCCGTCCACGGAGTAGGAGGCCGGCGGCGCATTGACGCCAGCACCCGCAAAGAACGACCACAGTACCTTGCCGGTCGCGGCATCATAGGCCCGGAACCAGCCATTGCCTTCACCCGTGAACATGAGACCGCCGGCAGTCGTCAGCGGCCCGCCCATCATCGGCAGCGGCGTCTTCACCTGCCATTTGATCTTGCCCGTGTTGTAGTCGACGGCAGTGACGTTGCCGAACGACTCCTCGGATGCAATCACCTTGAAGGCGCCTCCGAGCCAGAGCTTGCCGCCCGGATAGGGCGAGCTCTGCACTTGGTAGGTCATGGGCTGGTGGAGGTTGACGGCGTAAGTCAGCCCAAGCTCGGGGTTGACCGCCATCGGCGACCATTCGACGCCGCCATTGGCGCCGGGCAGCATGCGGGCACCTTCCGCGGTCGGCAATGTGTACATGCCATCTTGCGACACCATGGCGTCGGAGAAGCGAATGAGGCTGCAATCTTTCCGGTTGTTGACATAGACGTGCCCGGTCTTGCCGCCGTGAATGACGGCCGGCACGATATTGCCGTCCTTGTCCTTCGCGTCGACCAATACCGTCGGGCTCGTGTCGTCGAGATCCCAGAGATCATGCGGGATGAACTGGAAGTGGCAGATATATTTGCCGCTATCGAGATCGACCGATACGAGCGACTCCGTATAGAGATTGTCGCCGGGCCGGACGGAGCCGTCGAGGTCAGGCGAGGGATTGCCGACCACGAAGTAGACGCGGTTGGTCTTGAGATCGACCGACGGATTTTGCCACACGCCGCCGCCGACCGTCTTGTAGGGATCTCCGGTCTTGGCGAGCCGCGCCTTCTCCGCCGCAATGTCGCGATGCAAGTCTTTGCCCGTGGCGTCGGTGGTCGCCCATACGCCAACGGAGTTTTCGGGGCTCGTGTCGAAATTCCAGATGAGCTTGCCAGTCTTGGCGTCATAGGCGCGGACGAAGCCGCGTATACCATATTCGCCGCCATTGGTGCCGATCAGGATCTTACCGTTCACCGCGGTCGGCGCCATCGTCTCGCTGTAGCCGAGCGTCGGATCGGCGATCTGGGTCTGCCACACGATGCTGCCGGTCTTGGCATCAAGCGCGACCAGCTGGGAATCGAGCGTGGCCAGGTAGACCTTGTCGTCATAGACGGCCACGCCGCGGTTGTTGGGGCCGCAGCAATAGGTCGTCACCGGACCCATGGCGTGCTTGTAGTGCCAATATTCCTCGCCGGTCTTGGCGTTGAGCGCGTAGACATGGTCGAACGACGTCGTGACATACATGACGCCGTTGACGACGATCGGGGTGGTCTCCATCGACTCCTTCACTTCTGTCTGGAAGATCCAGGCCGGGTGAAGCTTGCCAACGTTGGACGTGTCGATCTGCTTGCCCGGGAAATACCGGGTCTGATCGTAATTGCCGTTGGTATGAAGGAAATTGTTCGCGTCTTTGGCTGCGCCGTTCAGCTGTTCCTGCGATACGGGAGCCGCAGGCGCCCCCATCTCCGCGGACCAAGCCAGGTTCAAGCTTATCCCGGCGAGACCGAGCACAAGCGTGCCGACCGCGCTAGCGGTTTTCCAACTCGACATATGATCCTCCCTTGACGTGGTCCCGTTTCGACCGATTTTCCGGCCGCTCCAATCGGTTTCCCACGGTTTAAACTGTGCTCGTGGCCTTGCCTTTTGTCAACGAACGCCTCGGGTACAAAGGATGGTAAAGCTGCAACCAAGCAATCAAATTTGCCACTTCTGCCGCCTCCACGTTTGTGGCTTGCGGCTCACCGAGCGAGTACATTCTCGGCCAAAGCCCCAGACTCATTGGGATGCGCGCGGTCCTGCGTGCGAGGTTTCGTCCCCGGTATGATTCGTCACCTGCGTAATTTGTTGCCGGCGCCGCGGAGTCCCCGGTGCGTGCGCACCCGTCACGGCTTGAACTTCCGTTATTTCCTCGTTCTACTTTCGGCCTTCCTGCTCCTGTCTACGCAGCCTCAGCCTGCCCCCGCGCAAGGGGCGCCGACATCCGGAGCCCAAACCCCCGCTCAAGCCCCGGCCCAGTCCGAGGCTCCGCCCTCCAAGCCAGCGCCCCCGCCGGGCGAGCTCACCACGGTCCCCATCGGCTATCTCAAGCAGGAGGTGAAGCAGCTCATTCCGTTGTCGCGGCTGCATGTCGAGCCGGAGGATTACGGCATCGCCGGTGCCGAAATGGCCTTGATGGACAACAACACCACGGGCCGTTTCACCAAGCAGCAATTCGCCCTGGAGGTGGAGCGCGTGCCGATCGGCGGAGACGCCGTCGCGGCCTTGCAGGAGCTTGTCGGCAGCGGCCACCACTTCATCCTCGTCGACGCGCCGGCCGAGACTCTTCTTCGCCTCTCGGACTCGGTCAAAGGGCAAGACGTGCTGTTGTTCAACGTCCGCGCCGAGGATGAGGAGCTGCGGCAGGAGGAGTGCCGCGCCAATGTGCTGCATACGGCGCCGGACCGCTACATGCTGGCCGATGCGCTTGCCCAATATCTCGTCTGGAAGAAATGGCAGCGCTGGCTCGTGGTGAAGGGCGTGTTCCCCGAGGATCTCGCTTATCTCGACGCGATCGAGAGAGCCGCGAAACGCTTCGGAGGGACGATCGTACAGGAGCGCGAGTACAAGGAAACGCCCGGCGCCAGACGCTCCGACACGGGCGAGCTACAGATCCAGCAGCAAATGCCGGTCTTCACGCAAGGCGCGCCGGATTACGACGTGTTGGTCGTTGCCGACGAGAGGGAGGTGTTCGGCCCATACCTTCCCTACCGCACCTGGGATCCGCGGCCCGTCGCCGGCACGACCGGTCTCGTCGCCATGAGCTGGCACCCTGCGCATGAGCAATGGGGCGCCACGCAGATGCAGAACCGCTTCCAACGCTTGGCCAAGCGCTTCATGTGGCCGGTCGACTATCAGGCCTGGATCGCGGTCCGCGCGATCGGCGAGGGAGCGACCCGCACGCATTCGGGCGAGCTCGCGCCGGTCAACGACTACATCCGCGGCAAGGACTTCAATCTCGCGGCGTTCAAGGGGCAAAAGGTGACGTTCCGCAGCTGGGACGGGCAGCTGCGGCAGCCGATCATCGTTGCCGGCCCCGATCTGCCGGTGTCGATGTCGCCGCAGGCAGGCTTCCTGCATCAAAACGCGGAGGTGGATACGCTCGGCGTCGACGAGCCGGAGAGCAAATGCAAGTTCAAATGACCGCCGAAGACGGCCGGGCCGAAGCCTCGCGGGCTCGCGCGTCGGGGCAGCAAGGGAGAGGTGAGGGAGAATGCTACGGACGCAAAGCCTCGTTGTCGCCATCGCCGTGACCGGCAGCTTGGCCTGCCTTGCAGGCGAGGCTTCGGCCTACACGGTCTATGTCTCCAACGAGAAGGGTAATTCGATCTCCGTCATCGACAGTGCAACGCTCGAGATCAAGCGGACCATACCCGTGGGTCAACGGCCGCGCGGCATCATCCTGACCAAGGATGGCAAATATCTGCTCGTTTGCGCCAGCGACGACGACACCGTGCAGATCCTCGATCTCGCCAGCAACGAAATCGTGGGTAACCTGCCTTCCGGCGCCGATCCCGAGCAGATCAACATTCATCCCTCCGGTAGCCCGGTCTACGTCGCCAATGAGGACGACGCGCTGATGACGGCGATCGACCTAAAAGAGCGGAAGGTGGTGGCCGAGGTGCCGGTCGGTGTGGAGCCCGAGGGCGTGGGCGTCAGTCCCGACGGCAAGATCCTGATCAGCACCTCCGAGACCTCGAACATGGCGCATTTCATCGACACCGACACCTACCAGATCATCGACAACGTGCTCGTCGGGTCGCGCCCGCGCTACGCCGAGTTCACAGCCGACGGGTCGCAATTGTGGGTGACGTCGGAAGTGGCGGGGACCGTGTCGGTCATCGACACCAAGACGCGGAAGATCATCAAGACGATCGGCTTCGAGATCCCCGGCGTGCTGCCGGAAAACATGCAGCCGGTCGGCGTCCGCATCCTGAAGGACGGCTCGAAGGCCTTCGTGGCCTTGGGGCCGGCAAATCACGTGGCGGTCATCGACGCGGAGAAGCTGGAAGTCGAGCAATATTTGCTGGTGGGGCAGCGAGTCTGGCAGCTTGCCTTCACGCCGGACGAAAAATTACTGTTCACGACCAATGGAAACAGCAACGACGTCTCGGTCATCGACGTGCCGGCGCTGAAAGTGGTGAAGTCGCTGCCGATTGGCAGCGCGCCCTGGGGCGTCGCCATCTCGAAAAACTGAGGCTGGCGGCGAAGGCTCGGTCAGTGCTCGAGCCGGGCAGCCGCCTTGGGCACGACCGTCCAGCCGCGGCTTGCCAGGTTCTCCGTGGCGAGCTGGCTCGCGGTGCCGGTGATCCAGATTTCTCCATGAGGGCCGGCGTGGGAAATGAGCCCTTCCAGCTGCGGGCTCCAATACAGATAGTCCATGGGCACAATGGCGACGACTCCGCCCGCGGTTTGCATCAGCGGCGTGCCGCCAACATTGATGAAGGACCGAATCGACGCAACCCGCTGCTGGTAGGCCGCAGTCAATTCGGCTTTGCGCCGATAGGCGAAGCCCTCCGCATAGGTCTTCGCTTGAGCGGTGCGGGCGATGAAGATCTCGCGTTGACCGGCATTGCCAAGGTGCATCATGGCTTCGACGATAACCGCCTTGTCCGTGGGGGTAAGCCATTGCGTGGCGTAGAAGGCCGCGATGGCGCCTTCGGAGACGCCCATGGCGGCCAATTCCTCATGGCCCATTTTTTCTAAATCCGCGGCGGACTTGTCCCGCAAGGCTTCGCGCAAATCGCTGCTGGTGCCGCCGACGCTGATGGCGATACCGGCGCCGCCCGTCACAAAGGCCAAACCGGCATTCGTCGCGGTCTCGCCGATGGCGCTGGCGCTCGCCACGCGCTTGAGCTCGGCATTCAGCGGCTCGAAGGTGGTGTAGGGATCGACACCGAAATCATAGGCGAGTTTCCGGCGCGCCTTGCTGCCGCCGGTAAGGGACGCAATAGTTCCCTCACGATTTGGATCCGTCGCAGAAATTCCGGCATCAACTTGACCGAAGATGTTGCCAACACCGTGCACCGTGTCGCTCACCGTCTTACCTGGTGCTGTCACGAGATCCTTCACCGTCCCCAGAGGCTTCAAAGCGGTTTTCCCGGCGGAGGTCACCAAGGTATCAGCCCCATTGATCTCCTCCAGATGCGCGGTAGCCGCGACTTCGCGGACGCGCATGCGCAACAGGTCGGTGCCTAGGACGGTAAAGGTCCCGTATTTCGTCTGCATCTGGTAGCGGTCGAGGAACCCGTCGACGGTGACCGGGCCCGCGATCGAGTGATAGGGGCTACGGACCAGATCGGGCGGAAGCACCTGAGCCGGTGAAAATGACGGAGGCGTCTCGTAGGGGCCGGGCTCGGAAAGAAGCGGGTCCGCCGATACGATCACCAACGCGGCGAGTGTGCCGGCGCCGAGGTAAGCGAACGCTTTGGTCATTTCCCCCTCGCTACTCAGCCACGAACGACAAGAGACCGTCTGCGAGCAAGGCTCCGCAGATGCTAAAGGCAACTATATACCCGCCTTGCGCAGCTCGTGCTCCAAATGCGTGGCCTGCCGCTTGATCGCTCCGGCAGCCTCGGCGGTCACCTTTTTGGACAAGGCTTGGACGTGCTCGGCTTGACGGGTCGCGTGGCGCCGG
>Ga0116224_10002706_pt1 | contig 10210 bp, 9 predicted proteins | sample Sb_taG_9_FD_89699 | JGI IMG/M metagenome (GOLD analysis project Ga0116224, IMG submission 89699) | Peat soil microbial communities from Weissenstadt, Germany - Sb_50d_b_LC metaG | ecosystem: Environmental > Terrestrial > Soil > Wetlands > Peat | place: Germany: Weissenstadt | collected 2010-09-21
CACCGCCCGGTTCAGCGCGTCGAGAATTAGCTGAGTGGATTTATCAGCCACTGAACTCTCCCTGGCATGGCAAACGGCGAGATGAGGCCCGTGCTCCTGCTCGGCCCTGCGTGCCCAACCATTATGCGAAGATGGCCAAACGATGCAAGATCAGGTAAAAGCGCTTTTCTTATTCGCGCGCAAGTCCTATCATCAGCACAACTCGTGCGAGCCCCTTTTGGGGACCAGGCCTGGGGGATGGAATTCCTGGGAGGTGGCCGGGCCTTTTCACTTCCAGGCGGCCATAGAGAGGAACAGGTTCATGCGTACACGATTTCCGTACTGGCCGGCCGTGCCGGTCATCTGCGTGGTCATCTTCGGTTGGCCGGGCACACTTGCCGCAGCGGGCAATAATCCGACAAAGATGCAGGCGCGTTTCTGGGGTCAAGTTCTTGGCCAGGGTCTCGACGCGGGACCGAGCAAAACTGCTAGCTCTGTCCCGGTCCCCGGTAAAATTGATATCAAGGACCTGGATCGGCAGCTTTATGAAGTTCTCAAGAACGTGATCAATGAAGGCGCGGACCTGTACAACAAGCAGGGCGACCATGCCGGCTGCTATCGTCTCTATCAAGGATCCTTGCTGACAGTGCAGCCTTTGCTGGCCCACCGACCCGGCCTGCAAAAAGAAATCACCATCGGCCTGGACGATGCCGACCGCCAGCCGACTTATGCGCGTCGGGCGTTTGCCTTGCGCAAGGTCTTCGATAAGGTTCGGGCTGAGCTGAAGCCGATCGATGATGCATCACGCACGCCAAACGCCAAGCCCTCGGCCGAGGGTTCGCTACCCATGCCGGCCGAGAAGAAGCCCACGATCAAGAAAACTCCTCCAGTCCCCGCCAGCCTGTGGACGCGACTGGGAGGCGAGCAGGCGATCCGCAAGGTCGTGGATGATTTTGTGGCGCTCGCGGCTACCGACCCGAAAGTCAATTTCTCGCGCGGCGGCAGGTATAAGCTCTCGGACGCCCAGACCGCCCATCTGAAGGACCAAGTGGTCGCCTTCATCAGCTCCGCAACGGGAGGACCTCTACTCTACAAGGGTAAGGGGATGAGGGAGGCGCACAAAGGGATGGGGATCACCAATGCCGAATTCGACGCGGCGGTTGCTGATTTACGAAAAGCATTGGAAGCCCGAGGCGTGAAATCTGCGGATGCTCAAGACCTGCTCCAGATTGTCGAGAGCACACGTAAGGATATTGTCGAGCCCAAGGCGAGCCCGGAGAAGAAGCCCGGCGAGACGAAATCGGATGCGAAAGGGAAAGGCTAACCACTTCGTCGCACATACGAGCCACCGTGTAAGAAAACGCATGAATCTCGGCCGTCTTTCCAATGGCAAGGGCGAAAGGAGGCCCCCAGAGCTATTGCGGTTTTTGGCCATGCGATTGAAAATGGATACGTGGAAATTGGAGGGGAGCCAAGACCGCGGTATGGTCGTAGGCTCTGGATCCCTGGTTCGAACATGTGCACCCTGGGGGTGGCGGAGAGCGGCCTGGCTCGCGGCTAGTCGACCGGCGCTTTCAGGCTCAGCCTGACAGACATTTCACGGGCAGGGTGAAGGGGGAAGCGAAGGATGGGTTCTATCCATTTGATTCGGTTTCCGGATAAGGAAACACGAGAGCATGCTATCGGCGTTTTCCACGGGGTTCGAGTAACGCGCGTTCGGTTTCCCGGAGACATTATGGGAGTAACTGACCAGCATATTCAGGCACTCAAGGAGGCGAGAATCCCCTTCCAGTACGTCTCGAAAGAACCCTCAAATGGCCAAAACTCGCCGGCCGTTCAATCCTGAGGCTCTCACGCCCTTTGGCAAGAACAATATCAAAGTCTCCATAGGAATTGGGACGATGGTATGGCGCTACACCGTCCTTGTGCCCGTTGAAGAGACCCGACCCGGAGAGGACCCCCAGCAGATTGCCACTGAGAAGGATCTAGAAAATATAGAAAGAGTTTTGACCGGTCACTTCGATGGACTCACGGTGCTCCCGGACTCGGTTGGGTACGGTCTTCGAGAAGAGCAAATCGAACTCAACAAACACACGCCGCTTGTGGTGTATGCTGCCGCTGCTACGCCGTCCGACCTCTATTTTCAAGTTTTGCGAAGAGAACTCGAGGAATCGCTTGGCCAAGAGACGATCCTTGTCGAACGCCAGGAAGCTTGGCTGCATTAAATCGTTGAAAGCCAGGGGAGGCTTGCCACGTGCTCGCCTGGCACTGAATGTCTTGCCTGGCCGCCTTCCTGAAGCCTCAGCTCTAACGATCCTCCTTTTCGATCCACTTCTCCGGACCCCGGACAGGGTGATACTCTTGCAGCAGCCCGAGTAAGTGCACCGGATCCGCGGCTTCCAGCAGGAGCCGGCGGTGGGCGGCACGCAGAAAGCCGTCGGAGACCGCCCGCTCCAGCCAGGCTACCAGGGAATCAAAATAGCCGGCAACATTGAGCAGGCCGATTGGTTTGGCGTGGAGTCCCAGTTGGGCCCACGTCAAGATCTCGAATAGCTCATCGCCGGTGCCAAATGCCCCGGGCAAACCCGCGAAGCCATCGGATAAATCGGCCATGAGCGCCTTGCGCTGATGCATCGTGTCGACCACATGCAACTCGGTCAGCCCCGCGTGCGCCAGCTCCTTGTCTTTCAATGACTGCGGGATCACGCCTATCACCTTTCCGCCGGTTTTCAGGACGGCGTCCGCGAGGATGCCCATCAAACCGATGTGACCTCCGCCATACACCAGGTCGATCCCGCGTGCCCCAAGCTCTTCGCCTAATCGACGCGCCTGGTCGGCATAGATGGGCTGGTTTCCGACATTCGAGCCGCAGAATACGCACAGACGTTGCATACGACCTCCGACGATCCTCGATGGTGACCCCGCGTGTGTGCTTCCGACCACCGCCGGTTCACCTTTCGTCGTCTCCCCGTTAAAGTGGAAGACGACGCTTTCTTATCGATTGATCCCCATGCAGGTGCACCGATGCCGCTCGAAGTATTCTTGCAACAACATAGTGGCGAAATTACGATCCTGCTCCTGAGCACGATGTTGCTGCTGACTTTATTGATATTGGTGCCGCAATTATTGCGCGCACAGAAACAATCGATCGAACTCAGGCATGCGGAAAACATGCGTGCCCTGGAGCAAGGTATCCCGTTGCCGCGCCTGGATGAACGCTCCGTGTTCGCCGGCAGAACGGCCCTGCTGGTGCCGATCGTGTGCGTATGCGCGGCTGGCACGGTCACTTCATTTCTGGTCGCCTACAAATCCGATATCGTGTTTGCCGTTTCACTGTCGGTCTGGTGCGTCGCGGGCGTGGTCAGCCTGGCGGCCATTACGGGTGGCGTGGCCCTGCTGGGCCGTCTCGCCCAGCTACTATCCGGCGTGGAGGATGAGGAAGAGGGCCGCCGGCAGAATAATCCGCGAGAGGAGTAGAGCGCTCTTCAGGTTGCCTTCTCGGGAGCGATGGCCTTCGCCAGCGGAAAGCCGACGCGAAATAAGGCGCCGCCGAGCGGCTCCGAGGAGATCTCGAACGTAGCCTGATGATGTTCCAGGATGACGACGACAAACGACAACCCCAGGCCCATCCCCGTACTGTTCCCTTCGTAGATGGCGTTGTCCCGCTTGGTCGAAAAGTGGGTTTCCGTGCAGCGCCGCCGAATTTCCTCGGTCATGCCAATGCCGTTGTCCGTAACTTCGAGAACGGCTGAGTCTCCCTGGCGGCGCGTGCGCAGCGTCACGGCGCCTTTCCAGGCGGCCGCGTCGATCAACGCCTGCCGCCGCGCTTCGGCCGTGAGCGATTCATTGCTGCGGGCTTGATCGCGAAGCTGGTTGCGCCGTTCGAATGTGGCGTCGCGGGCATTGAACAACAGGTTCTCGATCGCCTGCTCCAGGTGCGAAAGATCGCCCTGGATCGGCAACGCCTCAGGGCCCAGCTCCGAGGTCAACGTGAGCTTCCATTTCTCGCGGGCCAGGTCCTCCCAGGTGTGCTGCAAGTCGCGCACGACCTCGTTAAGGTCGAGCCGGGTCAACTCGGTCCGACTCGGGTCGCGGCGCACCGTTCGGAGGATCTGCTGAAGCCGTTCCGTCACGGTCCCCAGCGTTTGCCGGACCTCCTGCAACATGTTTTCCTGCCTGGGAGCAAGCCCATCCCCCTCCAGGCAGCGGCGCAACAGATCGTTGGGGCGGACCAGAAGATTCTTGATGTTGTGCGCGTAGGAGCCCGCCATGATGCCGATACTGGCATAGAGCTGCGACTTGAGTTCCAACGCTTTGCCTTCGGCCGCCTGGGTTGCCAGGCGCTGCTCGAGCAGTTTTCTCTCCGTTTCTTCGTGGCGGCTCTCGGCGTTGCGGCGACGGAGTTCTTCCTCCAGCCGAAGATGCTCGGCCCGCTCGATTTGTTGCTGGACCATGATCCGATGTCGCTCCCGGTCTTGCTCTCTATGTTGCACGAGAAAGACCCACAAGACGGCGACGACGGTGCCGGCGATGGCCAGGACACCCACCCAGCGCACGCGGCGCGCGCTTGCTTGCTCGATTTGCTGGCGCTGATTGTAGGCGTGGAGCTGGTACTGAACCTTCACATGGGCTCGTGGCCCAATACTGTAATCGAGTTCCCGATACTGCTCGGGGAGGCGAGTCTGATTCGAATCCCAAACGATTTCTTTCTGCGGGCCGTTCGGCGCAACATCAAGCAAAAGCGTGAGTCGATAGATGACTGGGAAGCTGGGAAGCTGCCCCTGATACATCTGGGGAGGAATTCCCATCGACTTGAGATGCTCCTGAATCCCCTCCTCCTGGATGCCTAGTTTGTAATTCTGCGGCGTGAGGATTTCCTCGGCCGCGCTGCCTTGTGCGCCATTGGCATGGGCCTTGTCCGATTCCTTGAGATAGTCGCGGGCCAACTCCGGCAACGACAGTCGGAATGGGCGTGTCTCATCGATCCATTCACGGATCGTGGCTTCGTCGTACTGTTCATCCCCCCGCAGCCATGATTGGAGCGGCATGACCAGAACGGCCGCGAACAGGCTCCAGAGCAGCACGGGGGCGGTCAGGCCGCGCACATAGCGCCAGAATTGCTTACGGGACATGGGTCTCGCTGTCCAAATCGAGGGCGCCTTCATAGCTAACGTCGAGAATCCTTTGCCTGGTCCAGCGTTTGCCCGGGGCCTGATCCGGTTGCCAGGACCAGACGGCAATCTTCGCCTTCGCCAATACCTTTCCTCCTATGACTACCGGCGCAAGGTGCACGACGTGCTCCCCCGTGCCGCTGCGCCGGTTGCCGGCGCTGTCGAACAAGGGTCGGCCCACAGGGGAAAACTCGACGCGTCTTTCTTCTTTCGACCACCTGGCCAACTGGAGGTTTTCCCGCAAGCGATCGGGATTTGCCGCGACGTTCGCCTCTCGGTAACTAGCCTGGACCAAGGCTTCCACAATGTCGACAAAGAGCAGCAAATCCTCCGTGCCCCCGGCCGAGGACCCATTCCCTTTGTCCTGTTCCGAGGACGTGACCTCCGAAAACCCAGCGCTGGCGTCGACAGGGTCGCGATGGCAAAAAAACACCAAAGGGATTGGAAATTCCTGGATGGGCCAGGTGATGTTGCGATCTCGGTAAACAACATTGAAGGCGATCGCGTCGCCTGTGGCGACCACGAAGCGCCGAGCCTCAACGGGAGCCGTGCGCACGATGGCACGCAAGAAGCGTTGCGTCGGTTGAGACGCGGCCGACACAATCAGCAGCGGTTGTTGCTGGTTCGGATATTCGTGCAGTTTCGCATCGATCAATTCTCGGGCTGCTGCCAACTCCCAACGATTGGGCCTATCGAAGGTGCCGGCGCTATAAGGGATATTCCATGACAGAGGGAGGGCGTTTCGGAAATGCCCCAAAAAGATACGTCCGGCATCGATGGGCATGCCTCCGGTTGCGGCAAAGGCCGTTAGCCAGGCCCAGGTGCGCGCCGCCGTCCGCGCCGTGGAGTGAATTGCCGCCACTGCAAGCGTTTCGCCAAACCGGTCGCACAAGTCGCGGGAGTACGGGTCGTCTTCCCAGAACGCGCGATAGACGGGATCGCTCTCGGGGCGGAGATTGCTTTGACTCCAGATGAAATCGGTGACGGCTTCTGCCATTTGTTGGTTCGTGAAACAAAAACGGAAGGTGCGCTGAGGATAGATCGCCTGGAGCGGTCCACCAGGGACTGATTCGTCATTCGGGCTGTAGAGCGAAGGCTCGTCATTGGCTGTCGCCGTGGTCAACAGTAAAAGCGGCGCGGGGCCGGCTGGTTGCCTGCCTACCTCTTCAGCCATGCGGTGGGCCAGTTCAATCGCCAGATCGCTGGAACTTCCGCCAAGGACGGCCAGCGGTGCCGGCCGCCTTCGCAGCAAAGCCGTCACCCAATCCTGCGTTTTCAGGTCGCTGGTAAGCTTGTACCAGCGAAACAACAAGCGCCCTTTCTTCCCTTTAACGGAAAGGGCCAGCTCCGAAACTCCCGTTGTCTCGCGCGGAAAGGCGTTGCTTGCGTTGATTTCCAGGGGAAGGTCCGGACGATTCTTCGCGAGCCTCTGCACAGCGCTACCGGTCGCCTCGACAAACCGCTCCCAGGGAACCGCGTTCGTCGCCGCGTACAGCCAGACAATCTCCTGATCGCCTTCGTCCACCGGTAAAGGCACGGCCCGATTCTCCGGCGCGCGCGGCCAGAGCACGAGCACGATGGCGCTTATGGCAAGTGCGATCGATACGATTGCCAGGATGGAGGGACGAAACAAGCCATTCATGCTCGGTCGCCAGTGTGGTAGCCATCGGACTCCACTCATTGTACAGTGGCATGGGAAAGCTTTGTTGGCTGTTCTGAATGAAGGCAGTGGAGCTTCTTGCACGGCCAGGTACGGGGCCCGGGAATTTGTCTGGCTCCGATTCATGGCTGGCGGATCTGCGCAAGGCTCCACCATGTCGAGAGCGCCGACTCTCTCGGAAACTCGGATGGTATCCCCCATGCGCGTGTTCGCGATTGACGTAGGCACATCTTCCGTCAAAGCTGCAATCCTGGACGTGGCGACAGCGTTGCCGGTGGGTCCGGTGAGCCGGGTGGCTTATCAACTCGACCATCCCACGCCCGATGCGGCAGAAGTCCCCGCCGAGCGATTATGGTCCGCCATCGCCGCCGCGGCACATCCTGCTGCCGAGGGGATAGCCGGCATTGAAGCGATCGGCCTATCCTGCCTGACACCCGCGCTCGTTCTCCTCGATGAAGCAGACCGCCCGCTGGGGCCGATCTGGACTCACCTGGACCGGCGTGCCCGCCCGGTGGCGCAGCAGGTGTGGGCAGAGGTAGGCGCGACATTTCTTGCTGAGGTTGGCAATCGGCCCTTGCCGGGAGGGATCTCGGCTACCAGTTATCGCCAGCAGCTTCTCCAGACTCCGTCTCTCCAGCGGCGCGTGAAGAGGTATCTGCATGTCAATAGCTGGCTCGGCCTGTGTTTGACGGGCGAGGCAGTCTTCGATCCTGGAAATGCCTGCTTCTCCGGGCTCTTTGGCACGATGACCGACCAGGCATGGTCGCCGCGCTGGTGTGAGTATTTTGCCGTCGATCCTTCGTGCCTGCCACCGGTTGTGTGCGGCAGCACCACGATTGGCACGCTGCGCCCGGCCGTTGCGGCGCAGCTGGGTTTGCCGGCTGGCGTCCCGGTCAAGCTCGGCACCGCGGACACCAGCAGCGCCATACTGGCCGCCGAGATGAGGCAAGGCGATCTGCTCCATGTTGTCGGCACGACTCAGGTGCTGGCCGCGCTGACGGATAATCCGCGGCCGAGCCCGCAGCGCTTGACGCGCCGGCTGGGCGTGGGCAAGGCATTCATTCAGGTAACGCACAATCCGGTGGGCGGCGTGGCGCTTGGCTGGCTGCACAACCTCTGTTTCCGCGATCAAACCGAGGCCGAATTCTACGGCCAAACCATTCTGGAGGCTCGGTCACGGTCGACGCAGGTCCAGCTCGAGCCGGCTTACCTGGGTGGCGACCGCCTGGAGATCGAGTCGCGCCAGGCCGCCTTTCGCGAGTTGACCCTCTCCACCGGGCGCATGGATCTCCTGGCAGCCCTTCTCAAGGCTCTGCAGTGCAAGCACCGCGAGGCCCTTGCCGCCTTGGGCATGGGTGACCACTTTCAGCGCGTCTTTCTGACAGGCGGGGGTGCGGAAGTCGTGCGGCAATTGATCCCGGAGTATGCCGGCGCAAGGGTGAATTTCCTGGAAGAAGGGTCGCTGCGAGGCATTGCGCACCTCTTCCGTCCGGTCGCCGGCTAACCGGCGAAAAGATTGCTGACGCGCGGAACTTAGGCGGGGTTCTTGCGCTTATCTTCGAACAGCTTGGAGCGCCGGATCCCCAGGCGGTTGAGCCAGTAGGAGCCGACGACGCCGAGGGTGTTGACGCCGTATTTCAAGCTACGGCGGAAATTGATGCTGCTTGCTTCGGGGAAATAGCGCACCGGGACCGGGACGTCGCCCAGGCGAAAACCGAGATGCACCGCTTGCACCAGGAATTGGGTATCGAAAACGAAGTCGTCGGAATTGCGTTCGAAGGGGATGCGTTCGAGGACTTCGCGCCGGTAAACGCGAAACCCGCTGTGGAAGTCGCCAAGGTTCTGACCGAGCGCGAAGTTCTCCGCGGCGGTAAGAGCGCGGTTGCTGATGTACTTGTAGAGCGGCATGCCGCCGGCGAGGGCTTCGTGGCGTGAGCGCACCCGGCTGCCGAGGACAATATCACAGATGCCCAGCTCGATGAAGCCGACGGCGTGCGGAATGGCCCGGCTATCGTACTGGTAATCCGGGTGGATCATGACAATGATGTCGGCGCCGTGCTCCAGTGCGTGACGATAGCAAGTTTTCTGGTTGCCGCCGTAACCGCGGTTTTGCGTGTGCTCGATCACGGTCAGGCCCATTTCCCGCGCGACCTGCACGGTGCGGTCGCGGCTGCAATCGTCCACGAGGATAGCCTCGTCGATCGACCCAGCCGGCACGTCGGCGAGCGTTGCCGCCAGCGTGCTCTCGGCGTTGTACGCAGGCAGCACGGCTATGATTTTATGGCTGCGCTTGGCCGGCTGATTCGATTCCGGATGAAGGATGCGTTCGACGCGAAAGATCTCATGCCGGGGATTCGGCTTGACCTGCTCTAGCACGTTCATGGCGGACCGTCTCTTGGCGACTAGGCTTGCTCTATTGGGTAGGACAGATTTCCAATCTATCCGGTCAGGTTGGAAACCTGACTTACTGCCGAATCCCGCACGATCAATTAGGTTGCGCCGGCGCTCGCGCTGATCCCGCCCTCGGGCAGATGTTCGATTGCCGGGGGCTCAGGGGCAACCGGCACGGCCAACGAGCCGGGTACGAGCTTGGGGCCGGGGCTATGCAACTCCAGAATCTGCCGTAGTTCGCTGGCATCGATCACTTCTTTCTCCACCAGACGCTGCGCGACCGCCTCCAGCGAGGCGCGGCGTCCCTGCAGGATGGCGCGAACCTCTTCGGTGGCATCGCTCAGGATCTTGCGGAGCTCCATGTCAATTTCACGGGCGGTTTGTTCACTGTATTCGCGTTCGCCGCTCCCGAAAGTCGCCCCCGGTAAGAACGGCAAGCCGCCTTGTTCGCGGAAGAAAACCCGGCCCAACCGGCTCATGCCGAATTCCTTGACCATCCGCCGGGCGATGTGGCTCGCGCGCTCCAGATCGCTGGTGGCGCCGTTGGAGATTTCGCGATAGATCAGCTCCTCGGCGAGAGTGCCGCCCAGGCAGACCTTGATGTCGCTTTCCAGCTCGGATTGCGTGCGCAGGTGGCGGTCGTCCTCCGGGCGCTGCAAGACGTAGCCGAGCGCCCCGACGCCGCGTGGGATGATGGAGATCTTGTGGACCGGGTCGGTATTGGGCAGTGCGCAGGCGACCAGGGCGTGGCCGGCCTCGTGGTAGGCGACGCGCTGTTTCTCGTCGGCATGCATGATGCGGCTCTTGCGCTCCAGGCCGATGGCGCCGCGTTCGACCGCCTCATCGAACTCGGCCATGCTCACGAGCTGCTTGCTGTTTCGGGCCGCCATCAGGGCCGCTTCGTTGACCAGGTTGGCCAGGTCCGCTCCCACTGTGCCGGGAGTCAAGCTGGCGACGTGCCACAGATCGACATCCGCCGCCATGCGAACGTTGCGAGCGTGCACGCGCA
>Ga0116224_10002712_pt1 | contig 10194 bp, 8 predicted proteins | sample Sb_taG_9_FD_89699 | JGI IMG/M metagenome (GOLD analysis project Ga0116224, IMG submission 89699) | Peat soil microbial communities from Weissenstadt, Germany - Sb_50d_b_LC metaG | ecosystem: Environmental > Terrestrial > Soil > Wetlands > Peat | place: Germany: Weissenstadt | collected 2010-09-21
ATGGAGGGGGGCGGTCTCGAGCTGGCCGTGGTGGTCGGCGGCGGCAACATCTGGCGCGGCACCACCGGCGAGAGCGGGGGCATGGACCGGGCGACCTCTGACACCATGGGGATGCTCGGGACCGTGATCAACGCGCTGGCGCTGCAGGACGCACTCGAGCAGCAGAACCAGCCCACCCGGGTGTTGAGCGCGCTCAACATGGCCGAGGTAGCCGAGCCCTACATCCGCCGCCGGGCCATCCGGCACCTCGAGAAGGGCCGGATCGTGGTCTTCGCCGCCGGCATGGGAAACCCCTTCTTCACCACCGACACCCCGGCTGCGCTCCGGGCGGCCGAGATCGGCGCTGAGCTGCTCTGCAAGGGCACCCACTCGGGCGTGAACGGCGTCTACAGCGCAGACCCCAAGCTCGATCCCACGGCGACCCGCTACGACGAGATCTCCTTCATGGAGGTCATCAACCGGGATCTCCGCGTCATGGATCTGACCGCGATCACCTTCTGCAAGGACAACAATCTGCCCGTCCGGGTCTTCGACCTGATGCCCCCCGGCAACATCCCTCGTGCGCTCAGCGGCGAGCAGATCGGTACGCTGGTCCGTTGATGGACGAGGACCTCACCGCCCTGGTCAAGGAGGACACCAGGGAGAAGATGAGCAAGGCCATCGATCACGTCCGCCACGAGATGGGAAACGTGCGGACCGGCCGGGCCTCCTCCGCCCTTCTCGAGCCGCTGCTGGTGGACTACTACGGCACTCCGACGTCGCTCCGCCAGCTGGCGGGCTTCAGCGTTCCCGACGCCATGCTCCTCGTGATCTCGCCCTACGACAAGGGTTCCCTCGGGTCGATCGAGAAGGCCATCCTGGCGTCGGACCTCGGCATCAACCCGACCAACGACGGCACCGTGATCCGGCTGGCCTTCCCGCCGCTGACCGAGGAGCGCCGTAAGGAGCTCGTCAAGGTCGTGCGCCACAAGGCGGAGGAGGGCAAGGTGGCGGTGCGCAACCTGCGTCGGGCCGGGCGCCACGAGCTCGAGGCGCTGCAGAAGGACGGGGATCTCTCCGACGACGAGCTCGAGCGCGTGGAGAAGGATCTGGAGAAGATCACCCACGAGCAGGTCGCGCTGATCGACCAGCTGCTCGCGCACAAAGAGCAAGAGCTGCTGCAGGTCTGAGGAGCGACAGGATATGGCAGACGGCACCGACGACTACGACGAGATCGACAGCGGCCTCGACGGCATCGGCGATCCGGCCACGGAGCCGATCGAAGAGGACCCGCCGACCTATCACTCGGGGCGGGTGCGCATTATCGGCGCGGAGCCGGCGGGCGAGTCCGTCCGCGAAGTGACCGGTCCGGTCGCCGACGAGCACCCCGAGCTGCCTCACTGGAACGACGCGCCGACCGGTCAGGTTCCGGCGGTGCTCGACCGCAGCACCGGTGACGAGCTCGTCGCCCCGCCCACATGGCGCGAGGAGGACAACGACTGGGAGGCCCAGGAGGAGATCTTCGAGCCGTCGATGCTCTCCGGCGAGCTCCCGGCCGTCGGGGCGCTCCTCGGCGAGGAGGTCGATGTCGAGCGCCAGCCCTGGCACTTCGAGTCCGACGACACTCTGGTCATCCCCCCCGAGCCCGGCCAGGAACCCGGCCCGGGTCCGGAGCCGCTGTACCAGTCCGAGCCGCTGTACGAGCCCGAACTGCCGTACCAGCCCGAGCCGGTGTACCAGCCCGAGCCGGTGTACCAGCCCGAGCCGATCGCGCTGCGGGAACCACCGCTCGAGCCCGAGTACCAGCCGGCGGAGGTGGAGCCGCGGGTGGCGTCGCCCGAGACGGCGGCGGCCTCGGTGGCGGCGGCGTCGCGGCTGACACCGCCCCAGCCACCCGAGCCCAAGGCGCGTGCCCCGCGCACGTCGCGCTCCCGTGGGACCCCGCGCACCGGCAATGTCAACACCGCTGGCACCGGCGGACGCGACATGCGGGTGGCGATCGGCGTGGGTGTGCTGTTTGGCGTCGTCGGGCTCGCCTGCTTCGCCGCCGGCACGGTGGCGACGGTGGTCCTGGTCACCATCGTGGTGCTGCTGGCCACCGCCGAGGCGTACGCCGCGTTCCGGCGCGCCCACTACCACCCCGCCACGCTGCTGGGCCTCGTCGCCGTGCTCTCGCTGATGATCGAGACGTACAACAAGGGCGTGGCGGCGCTGCCACTCGTGCTCGTCCTGCTGGTCGCCGGTTCCTTCATCTGGTACCTGGCCAAGGTGGAGCCGGCGGCGGACCCGGTGTCCGGCCTCGTCTCGACCGTCTTCGTGTTCGCCTGGGTGGGCGCGTTCGGGTCCTTCGCCGCCCTGCTCCTCGACCCGAACCTCTTCCCGGACCGCCACGGCATCGCATTCCTTCTCGCCGCGGTCATCGTGACCGTGGCCGACGACGTCGCGTCGCTGCTGGTGGGCTCCGCGATGGGTCGACACCAGCTGGCGCCCTCCATCAGCCCCAACAAGAGCTGGGAGGGGCTGATCGGCGGCGCCGTGGCGGCCATCCTCGTCTCGGTGATCGTGGTGCACTTCATCCACCCCTGGACCATCAGCAAGGCCGCGCTCTACGGGGTCGTCGTGGCGATCGTGGCGCCGCTCGGCGACCTCAGCCAGTCCATGGTCAAGCGGCACCTCGGCATCAAGGACATGGGGCGGCTCCTGCCCGGCCACGGCGGCATCCTCGACCGCTTCGACGGCCTCCTCTTCGTCCTTCCCGCCACGTACTTCGTGGTCAAGGCGCTCCACCTCGGGTGAGCTGATGCGCACGGTCAGCCTGATGGGCTCCACGGGCTCCATCGGCACCCAGGCGCTCGACGTCATGCGCAGCGAGCCCGAGCGGTTCGGCGTGCACGCACTGGCGGCGCAGAGCTCGGCGGCCGAGCTCGTGGCCCAGGCCGTCGAGGTCCGGCCCACCGTCGTCGTCATCGGCGACCCGGACCTCTACTCCCTCGTGCGCGACGGTGTGCCGGCGGGCACCGAGGTCCTCGTCGGTGTCGACGGGATGGTCGAGGCGACACAGGGCGCCGACGTCGTGCTCAACGCAGTGGTCGGCTTCGCCGGACTCCCCGTGACGATGGCGGCGCTGGAGGGCGGCAAGCTGCTGGCGCTGGCCAACAAGGAGTCGCTCATCGCCGGGGCGCCGGTCGTGCAGAAGGCGCGGCGCACGCCCGGGGCGGAGATCGTCCCCGTCGACTCGGAGCACTGCGCGCTCCACCAGTGCCTGGCCTGCCTGCGGGGGACGACGGACGTGGCCCGGCTGCTCCTCACCGCATCGGGCGGCCCGTTCCGGGGTTGGCCGGCCGAGCGGCTCGGCGCGGTCACGGTGGCCGACGCTCTCGCGCATCCCACGTGGTCGATGGGGCCGAAGATCACCATCGACTCGTCGACGCTGATGAACAAGGGGCTCGAGGTCATTGAGGCCCACGAGCTCTTCGGCGTCGACTACGACCGGATCGGGATCGTGGTGCACCCGCAGTCGATCGTCCATTCCATGGTGGAGCTGCGCGACGGGTCGACGTTGGCCCAACTGTCCGAGCCCGACATGCGGCTCCCCATCAGCTATGCCCTCGGGTGGCCCGACCGCGCCGCGTCGCCCCACGGCGCCCTGGACTGGTCACGGGCGCAGACCCTCACCTTCGAGCCGCCCGACCGGTCGGTCTTCCGGTGCATCGACCTGGCCTACGCCGCGGGCCGCGACGGCGGCTCGGCCCCTGCCTGGCTCAGCGCGGCGAACGAGGTGGCGGTGGAGGCCTTCCTGGAGGGGGGACTCGGCTGGAGCGCCATCGCCGACGTGGTGGCCGAGACCCTCGACGCTTGGGTCGACGACCACGTCGACGAGGTGGAAGGGGTGTTGGCCGCTGACGCCGAGGCCCGGGCCCGGGCCAGGGTGATCGTGGCCCGCCGCCTGGCGGCAGGAGGCGGACGGTAGCGTTGAACGTGCCATGACGCTCACCGAGAAGGAGGCCCCGGCGGCCGAGACCCCGCCCGGTCCCGACCCGAAGCCGACCGGTAACCCGGTCCGGGTCGTGCAGCTCCTGGGTGCCGTGGCGCTGATCACGATCCTGGCCATCGTGACCGGCAAGGGCGACCTGCTGCTGTTCATCGCCATCCTCGTGGCCATCGTCATGCTCCACGAGCTGGGTCACTTCGTGACCGCCAAGCGGGCCGGCATGAAGGTGACCGAGTATTTCGTGGGGTTCGGGCCCCGCCTCTGGTCCGTGCGCCGGGGGGAGACCGAGTACGGCGTCAAGGCGATCCCGGCCGGCGGGTACGTGCGCATCACGGGCTTCACCTCGGTGGAGGACGTGGCGCCCGAGGACGAGTCCCGCGCCTATCGCCAGCAGCCCTTCCACCAGCGGATCATCGTGGCCTCGGCAGGGTCGGCCATGCACTTCCTGATCGCTTTCGTCCTGGCCGTGATCCTGGTCCTCGGGTTCGGGAGGGCCACCAACAACTACACGGTGGCCTCCGTCGAACACTGGGCCGGCGTGGAGACACCCGCTGCGCTGGCCGGCCTGAAGGCCGGGGACACCATCGTCTCCATTGACGGGAAGTCCTTCAGCAGCCCCACCACCATGACGGACATCGTCAAGCGCTCCACCGGCAAGCCGCTGAATCTCGGGGTGGAGCGGGACGGCAAGCTGATCCATCTGACGGCCACGCCCGCCGATGGGAAGGGCATCACCGTGGGCGGCCAGACGCTGGCCAACCGGGGCTACCTCGGCGTGGAGATCAGCCCGGCCACCGCGCCCGTTGGCCCGCTTGCCTCCATCGGCGACTCGTTCTCCACCATGTGGCAGGCCACCACCGCGGAAGTGGCCGGGATCGGCCAGATCTTCTCGCCTAGCGGCCTGACCTCGGTATACCACCAGGTGACGAACTCCAAGGCCGCCACGTCGGCGGCGGACAACCCAGGCTCGGCACCGCGGCCCGTCTCCATCCTCGGTATCGCCGACCTGGGTGCACAGTCGGAGCACGTGGGCCTCGCTGCGGTCCTGATGCTGCTCATCGCCATCAACATCGTGTTCGGGATCCTGAACATGCTGCCGATGATCCCCCTTGACGGCGGGCACGTCGCCGTCGCGGCCTACGAGTGGATCCGCACGGAAAAGGGCCAGCCGTACTACCGGGCCGACATCACCAAGCTTTTCCCGGTGGCCGCACTCTTCATCGCCTTCCTCGCCGTCTTCGTCTTTGCCGGCATCTACCTCGACATCACCCACCCGCTGCAACTCCCGCACTGACCGTCGTGGAGATCTCTTCCTCCCTGCTGTCACCCCGCCGGCCGACACGTCGAATCACTCTGGGCGGGGTGCCCATCGGCGACGGCGCCCCCATCACGGTGCAGTCGATGACGACGACGAAGACGGCGGACGTCGACGGCACACTGGCTCAGATTTACGCGCTGGCGGCGGCGGGAGCGGACATCGTGCGCTGCACCTGCAACGAAGAGGCGGCGGCCGAGGGCCTGGCCCACATCGTCCCGCGCTCGCCCGTGCCGATCGTGGCCGACATCCACTTCCACCACGAGATGGCGCTCGCGGCGCTCGAAGCCGGTGTGCAGGGGTTGCGCCTGAACCCCGGCAACCTGCGCAAGGAGGCCGAGATCAAGCAGGTGGCCGCCGAGGCCCGTGACCGCGGCGTGCCGATCCGCATCGGGGTCAACGCGGGGTCCCTGCACCCCGACCTCTACAAGAAGTACGGGGGTGCCACCCCCGAGGCGCTGGTGGAGTCGGCACGCAACGAGCTGGCCTTCTTCGAGGAGGTCGGATTCGACGACGTCAAGATCTCGGTGAAGGCATCGTCCGTCGCCCTGATGATCGCCGCCTACCGTCTGGCGTCCGAGACCTTCGACCATCCCCTGCACCTCGGGGTGACCGAGGCGGGACCGCCGCCGGCCGGGCTGGTGAAGGGCACCGCCGGCATCGGCGCCCTCCTGGCCGAGGGCATCGGCGACACCATCCGGTTCTCGCTCACGGCCGACCCCGTCGAGGAGGCGCGCGCCGGCCGCCAGCTGCTCGAGTCGCTGGGGCTGCGCGAGCGCAAGGGTCTCGACCTCATCGCCTGTCCGTCGTGCGGCCGGGCCCAGGTCGACGTGATCGCGGTGGCCAAGGAGGCCCAGGAGGCGCTCGAGAAGCTCAACCTGCCCATCCAGGTCGCCGTCATGGGATGCGTCGTCAACGGTCCCGGCGAGGCGCGGGAGGCCGACATCGGCATCGCGGCGGGCAAGCAGAAGGGCCACCTGTTCATCCGGGGCAAGATCATCCGCGTGGTCCCCGAGGCGGACATGGTCGCCGCGCTCGTCGACGAGGCCGAGCGCCTCGTGGCCGAGGGCGTCGAGGCGCGCATGGCGGCGGCGGACAAGACCGCCGGGGCGGAGGCGGAGGCCGACCGGCGCGCGCTGCTCGAGTCGACGGGGGACGACCCCAACCAGACCTCCGCGAAGATCGAGATCATCCGGCGGCACAGCGACAGCTAGCGCAGCACTAGCCTGCGCACCCATGTCCAAGGGTGCCATCGTGTCGCGGGAGGAGGACTTCCCGCGCTGGTACCAAGAGGTCATCGCCGGCGCCGAGATGGCCGACAACGGCCCGGCCCGCGGCACCATGGTGATCCGCCCCTGGGGCTACGGGATCTGGGAGCTGATGCAGGCCGAGCTCGACCGGCGCATCAAGGAGGCCGGGGCAGAGAACGCCTACTTCCCACTGTTCATCCCCGAATCGTTCCTCAAGCTCGAGGCCGAGCACGTCGAGGGCTTCGCCCCGGAGCTGGCGGTGGTCACCCACGGTGGCGGGAAGGAGCTCGAGGAGCCCCTCGTCGTGCGCCCCACCAGCGAGACGGTGATCAACAGCTTCTTCTCCAAGTGGGTGCAGAGCCACCGTGACCTGCCGCTGCTCATCAACCAATGGGCGAACGTGGTGCGCTGGGAGCTCCGTCCGCGGCTCTTCCTGCGGACGACCGAGTTCCTCTGGCAGGAGGGCCACACAGCGCACGCCACCGAGGAGGACGCCCGCTCCTACGCGCTGCGCATCCTGGACGACGTCTACCGCTCGACCATGTTCGACGTGCTGGGCATTCCCGTGCTGACCGGCCACAAAACGGCCCGTGAGCGGTTTGCCGGGGCGAACCGGACCTGGACCTGCGAGGGGATGATGGGCGACGGCAAGGCGCTGCAGATGGGCACGAGCCACGAGTTGGGGCAGAACTTCTCGCGTCCCTTCGACATCACGTACTCCAACGCGTCGGGCGGCCGCGAGTACGTGTGGCAGACCTCGTGGGGGGTCTCCACCCGCCTCGTCGGCGCGCTCGTCATGGGGCATGGCGACGACTTCGGCCTACGCCTCCCGCCGACCCTGGCGCCGGCGCAGGTGGTGGTCCTGATCATCAAGGACGCCCCCGAGGTCCGCACCGCAGCGGACGCGCTGGTCGCCGAGCTACGGGTGGAGGGGCACCGGGTCCGCCTCGACGACCGGACCGACACCAGCTTAGGGCGGCGCAGCGTCGATTGGGAGCTCAAGGGCGTTCCGGTCCGGGTGGAAGTGGGTCCCCGCGACCTCGCCGAGGGCAACGTCACCGTGGTCACCCGTCACCGGCGGGAGAAGGAGAACGTCGCCCTGGGCTCCGTGGCCGCCACGGTGGCCACCGTCCTCGCTACGGCAGGGGCCGAGCTCCTGGCCGAGGCGACGGCGGCCCGGGACGCCCGGACGGCGGACGCCGCCTCGCTGGCCGAGGCCGTGGAGGCGGGGTCGGTCGGCTTCGCGCGCGTCCGGCTGGGCGCGCTCGGGCCGGACGGCGAGGACCGGCTGGCCGAGCACGCGATCAGCGTGCGGTGCCTGCAGCGCCCCGACGGGTCGCTGGCCCTGGTGGGGGATGCCGAGGACGAGCTCGTCGCCGTGGTGGGCCGGTCGTACTAGCGCCGGAATTGCTATAATCATCCAGCTGTCCATTATTAGATCAGTACCTCGTTGAAGCGTGGGCTGCGGCCCACGCTTTCGCTTTGCGGGGGCACTTAGGACGATGAGAGGAGGTGACGGCGATGAGCGTGAACACGACGAATCTGGCGGATGCGCTGTCGCCCATCCTCGAGGCGCGGGGCCTGGACCTGGTCGATGTCGAGCTGCACGGAGCCCAGCTCACGGTCTTCGTCGACCGCGAAGGGGGTATCGGTCTCGACGAGCTGGGTGAGGCGACCCGCGAGGTCTCGGCCGCCCTCGACGACCTCGACCCGATCCCAGGCCGGTACACCCTGTCCGTCTCGAGCCCCGGGCTCGAGCGGCGCCTGCGGACCCCGGCGCACTTCGCCCGGGCGGTCGGGGAGACCGTCACCATCCGGATGGATGCGGGCACGGCGGACGTTCGGCGCATCACGGGGACGCTCGACGGCGCGGACGAGACGGGATGCACCCTGACCGGTCCCGAGGTGCCGGGCGGGGAGTTGCGGATCGCCTACGACCAGATCGAGCGGGCGCGGACGGTGTTCGAGTGGGGGCCGGCGCCCCGGAAATCGAAGAGTGAGAGGGTGACGCGGCCATGAGCAAGACCAACTTCGAGTTCCTCGACGCACTGGGTCAGATCGCGCGCGACAAGGGGATCTCGGTCGAGACACTGCTCGACGCCCTGGCCAACGCGCTGGTGGCGGCCTACAAGCGCCGTCCCGATGCCGCCGAGGAGGCCGTGGTCACCATCGACCCCGACTCGGGCGAGATCCGGGTCTACGGGCAGGAGCTGAACGAGGAGGGCGAGGTCATCCGGGAGTGGGACGACACCCCCGACGACTTCGGGCGCATCGCCGCGCAGACCGCCAAGCAGGTGATCCTCCAGCGGATCCGCGAGGTCGAGCGGGACATGAAGTACGAGGAGTACGCGGGACGTGAGGGCGACATCGTCACCGGGATCGTCCAGCAGACCGACAACCGCTACACGCTGCTCGACCTGGGCAAGGTGGAGGCGTTGCTACCCCAGGCCGAGCAGGTCTCCTACGAGCGCTACGAGCACGGCGCGCGCCTGAAGGCCTACATCGTCGAGGTCCGCAAGACCACCAAGGGTCCCCAGATCGTGGTCAGTCGCACCCACCCCGGGCTGATCAAGCGGCTCTTCGAGCTCGAGGTGCCCGAGATCGGCTCCGGGGTGGTGGAGATCAAGGCGGCCGCGCGCGAGCCTGGCCACCGCACCAAGATCGCGGTGTGGTCGAACGACCCCAATGTCGACCCGGTCGGTGCCTGCGTCGGTGCCCGCGGCTCGCGGGTGCGGATGGTGACCAACGAGCTGCGCGGCGAGCGCGTCGACGTGGTGCCGTTCTCGGACGACCCGGTCGAGCTCATTCAGAACGCGCTGGCCCCGGCACGGGTGCGTGAGGTCCGACTCGACGAGGAGACGGGCACCGCCACCGTCATCGTGAGCGACTTCCAGCTCTCCCTCGCCATCGGCAAGGAGGGCCAGAACGCCCGGCTGGCGGCCCGCCTCACGGGGTGGCGCATCGACATCAAGAGCGAGACCCAGCTCGCCGAGGAGGAGGCCGGCTACGCCGACCAGGACTGGGCCGAGGGCGAGTGGGTCGAGAACGAGAGCGGTGACCTCGTGTGGAAGCCGGCCGAAGGCGGCGAGGCCATGTCGGCCGAGGAGTGGTCGCACCAGGCGGAGGACACGAGCGAGGCTCCCGCCACCGAGGCGGGGGAGGCCGGCGGGGCCGCCCAGGCGGAGCCTGCAACCGCTCCCGAGGCGGAGCCTGCCGGGGAGGCCAAGGTGTCGGAGCAGGCCGTGGTGTCAGAGGAGGCCGAGGCATAACGCCGACACGGACCTGTGTCGGTTGCCGGAGAGCCCTGCCGGCCGACCAGCTGATCCGAATCGTCCGGTTGCCGGGCGGGGCGCTGTCGGTGGACCGGCATGGCCCCGGGCGGGGGGCCTGGATGTGCCGGGGGTCGCTGGGTTGTCTCGATGATGCGGTGCGTCGGCACGGGTTCGACCGGGCCTTCGCAGCCTCCATCGATGCCGCCGACGTGCAGCAGTTGCATGCACAGCTGGGCGAGGCGTGGGGGCGCCCCGCACCTGATGTGCGAGGATAGGGGGCTGGCTTGACGCCGGGCCCCGAGAGGAACCAAGGACAAAGAGAACCACTTGCCGAAGAAGATTCGCGTCTATGAGCTGGCCAAAGAGCTAGGCCTCACCAACAAGGAA
>Ga0116224_10002714_pt1 | contig 10189 bp, 7 predicted proteins | sample Sb_taG_9_FD_89699 | JGI IMG/M metagenome (GOLD analysis project Ga0116224, IMG submission 89699) | Peat soil microbial communities from Weissenstadt, Germany - Sb_50d_b_LC metaG | ecosystem: Environmental > Terrestrial > Soil > Wetlands > Peat | place: Germany: Weissenstadt | collected 2010-09-21
CAGCATGCGCGATCATGGGGAGTTTCTCGAATGGGCCGTCGTTTTCGACAATTATTACGGCACTCGCCGTAAACCCGTCGAGCAGGCTCTGACGAACGGTCGAGACGTGCTGTTCGACGTCGATTGGCAGGGAGCCGAGAAGCTCCGGGCCGAGGCGGGGGCCGATGTGGTCACGGTCTTCATTCTGCCCCCGTCGGGAAAAGCCCTGGAGCAACGCCTCACGGAGCGCGCGCAGGATTCAGCGGAGGTCGTGTATGCGCGAATGCGCGGGGCGAGCAATGAGATTCAGCATTGGGGAGACTATGACTACGTCGTGATCAACCACGATGTAAACCAGTCGCTCGCCTCGCTTCGGGCTATCCTTGCGGCGGAGCGCTTGCGCCGGTCGCGCCTCATCGGCCTCAAAGACTTCGTGCAGGGTCTTTTGGCCGAGCTCTAGGCGCCGCTACGGAAGGGCATTGGCGATCCGGCAGAAATCGGCGATCTGCAGCTCTTCGGCGCGGGCCCGCGGATCGATGCCAAGCTCTTCGAGAAGCGCTTCGCTGTCGCGCGTGATCTGACGCAAGGAGGAGCGGAGCATCTTGCGCCGTTGGCCGAACGCCGCTGCAGTCACTCTCTCCAGCTTCGCAACGTCGCAAGCCGGATCGGAGGCTTCCTTCGGCACGAGCTCGACGAGGCACGACTCGACCTTGGGACGCGGCGTGAAGGCCGCGCCCGGCAACGTGAGCAGGATGCGCGGCTCGGTCCGCCATTGGCTGAGCACGGCGAGGCGACCGAAGTCCTTGGTGCCCGGCCTGGCGACGATGCGAAGCGCAACCTCGCGCTGGAACATCAGCACGAGGCGATCGAACCAGGGCGGCCAGGGGTCGGTCTTGAGCCAGCCTACGAGCAAGGGCGTGGCGACGCTATAGGGCAAATTGGCGACGATGCGAGTAGGCGCTTGAAGGTTGAGACGCCCATAGTCGACCGTCCTCGCATCGGCGGCGATCACCTCGAGCCGTCCGGGATACCGCTCGGCGATATCGCGAAGCGCCGGCAGGCAGCGCTCGTCCTTCTCGATGGCGATGACGCGATGGGCGCCTTCAATCAGCAGCGCCCGGGTGAGGCCGCCGGGGCCAGGGCCCACCTCGACGATGGTTGCCTCTGCTAGCGGGCCCGCGGCGCGGGCAATACGACGGGTCAGATTGAAATCGAGCAGGAAGTTCTGGCCGAGGCTGCGGCGCGCGGTGAGGCCAGAGGCGCGGATGATTTCGCGGAGCGGCGGCAGCCCGTCCGGTGCGCTCAAGGTCTGCCCTCGGCGTGGGCTCGCATGGCGTCCGCCAGACGCAAGGCCTCGATCAGACTGCGGGGGCTCGCCTTGCCGGTGCCCGCAAGCGCAAAGGCCGTACCATGGTCGGGGGAGGTCCGCACAAAAGGCAGCCCGAGCGTGGTGTTGACGCCCTCCTCGAAGGCGAGCGTCTTGAACGGGATTAGCGCCTGGTCGTGATACATGGCGACCACCACGTCATAGGTCTTGCGCGCTTCAGCGTGGAAGAGCGTGTCCGCGGGGTGGGGTCCGGTCACATTCAGACCTTGGCCCCGCGCCGCTTCGATCGCCGGGATGATGATGTCGATCTCCTCGCGGCCCATGGCGCCGTCCTCGCCGGCATGGGGGTTGAGGCCCGTGACCGCGACCCGCGGCCGCGCCACGCCGAAATAGCGCGCAAGGTCGCGCGCCGTGGTGGCAAGCGTCTTGACGATGAGAGCTTGCGTGAGTGTGCTCGTCACCTCCTGGAGCGGGATATGAATGGTGACCGGCACAACTCTGAAATCGCCCGCGACGAGCATCATCACGGCGTCGGGGGCAGGGCGACCGGCAAGGCTGGCAAGGAACTCGGTGTGGCCGGGAAAAGCGAAGCCTGCGCGATAGAGCACAGCCTTGCTGATCGGGTTGGTGACGACGGCGCTCGCGGCGCCCTCAAGCGTGAGACCGACTGCGCGCTCGATTGATCGCTGGATCGCCGCCGCCGCAGCAGGGCCCGGTTGTCCCGGAACGACTGTTCCGGAAACGGAGATCGGCAGCACCGGCAGCGCCTTTGCGAAAAGCCTTGTTGCGGCGGCGGGATCTCCGATCGCCACTATGTCGACGGCAACGCCTAAGCTGCGGGCACGGGCGGCGAGCACATCGGGATCGCCGAGCAGCATGAAGGGCGGGATCGGCTCGGTCGCGCGGGCCTGATAGGCGAGAAGCGTGATGTCGGGGCCAATCCCGGCGGGATCGCCGAGCGTAAGGGCAAGCGGTCGGTCGACACGGTCCATGGCGTAGGGCGATCCAAGAGGCGCAAGCGGATTCCCGCATCGCCTCGGCCGGAAACGGGTTCCGGCTACCTGGCAAGGCGCAGTGTCTTAGGCCGACTAGGCGTTCACGTCACCTGAAACCGCTAGCGATATTCGATGAACGCATCCTGGCGCATGTCGCGCAGCAGACCCTCCGCCCTGAGCCCCATCTCCTCCCCCATCAATTTCTGCTCGGTCTCCTCGCGCTGCTTTGGATCGCCCTTGGTCGCGTGCTTGCCGCACACCGCGTAAGCCTCGATCGCCGAGCCGGAGAGAGTGGGGGGCGTCATCTCCCCGACCTTCGCGTTCATCACGAGCGTGCGCACCGGCTGCGCCAGCGAGCTCGGCATCTGATCTTGAAGCGATTTCACGACGATGCCCTGCATGCCTTTGGTAAGAGTGGCGACGTTGGCGCAAGACTGGAGACGGGCGCGCAGAGCCTCGAGTGCTGCAAGCTCCTTGGCAATGGCAGTTTGATCGGCACTGCTTGGGATCTCGAACTTCAGTTGGCGGAGCTGAAGCGCCTCCACGGTCTTCCCAGACTCCCCGTTACCGGCAAGCGCCTTATCGACTTCAGCATCGCCGATCTGCACGTTGAGGCGGAACTTCTTGCGCACCACGCCCTGCCAGACGATCTGGGACCTGATGCGATCCTTGAGCGTCTTGACGTTGACGCCCATTTGTTCGAGCGCGCTGGTAAGCGCCTCGGGGCTCATATTGTTTTTCTGCGCCATGTCGACGAAGACCTTCGTCACGTCCGCTTCATCGGGGGTGACGCCGAGCTTTTTGCCTTGCTGCAATTGCAGGCGTTCTTCGATCAACATGTCCGTGGCCTTTTTTTTCAGTTCCGCGGACGGCTCTTCGTGGGTGGTGACTGCCAGGAAGCGCTCGCGCTGCTCGATGTCATAGGCCGAGATCGGATCGTCATTGACGAGCACGACGATCGATTGCTCGGTCTGCGCCCGCACGGCACAGGTGGCGCCGGTCAGCCCTGCCAGAAAGGTGAGCGCGGCGAGCAATCCGAGGGAGCAGCGCCGGACGGTGCCACGGCGCGTGGCCCTGCTCGAAATCACATGAGATGGCGCGGGCCGGTACCGCTGCATGCAGCTTGCCTCCTAATTGCCGGTATTCAAGGCGTCAGGCCCGTGACGCTGGTCCCAAACTGGTAGCTGCCGAGATATTTCAGCGCTAAGTTCACCATCACTGCCTCGTTCGGCTTGAGATCGGTACCGGGCACATCAATATTGTTCTGATAGTAGGTGACGCCGAGCGTCAAACAGTCGTCCTGATAGCGCACGCCAATGTGGTCTTGGATAAATATTTCGTTTTGGATGTCGTAGCGGACGCCGCCGAGGAGCGCCCACCTGTCGGTGATCGACAGGGTACCGTTGCTCTGGATCTCCTCGAGCCGCTGCGGGGTAGTGGTGGTGCTACTACTCGTGGTGCTAACGAGGTCACCCTCCGCTTCGGCCACAAGCTCGGGGCCGCTAGAGGTGTTAATGGTGTTGGCACTTGTGAGCTCGATCGGCACAGCGTCAGGTGCGATGTCGGCATAGTTCACCGTAAGGCTGACGGGACCGAAGGTCGTTTGGGAGTTGAGATCGGTGCGCTCCATGGCGAGAGTATCGTGGTTGAAGCGCGTCTGCGCCGTGAACGACAGGTACTTTGCCGCCTGGAGATAGAGGCCGGTCACATAATCCGAACTCGGAGTGCCAAGGCCGCTATTGATAGCAAAACTGTTCTCGCCGGCGATTTGATAGCTCTGACCGAACACCGCGCGAGCATAAGCTCCGGAAGGAAGTTGCGCCGTGTAGCGGAAGCCCACATTGGCTCGGGTGCCGGTCTCGATGCGGTCGTAGCCAGAGAACTTGTCGATGTCGAACAGGATGGTATCGTCGAATACGAGGCTCTCCGCATCCTCATTCGGAATTAGAGACTGATTGCCGACAGAATCGGGCCTGCCGATGATCTGGGCGATAGGCTCGATGACATGCGTGACGCTGCCTGTCGTGGCGATGAAAGGATAGCGGTACTCGCCGCCGATGAGGGCGTTGCCGCGCACGAGCGCGCCGCTCGATTCCAGGTTGGTTTGGGGATCGGTGAATGAGTTTATATCATAAAGATCGCCCCGGAGCCCGGCAAAGGGCGTGAACACCTCGCCGATGGGATCGATGAGCTGCTTCCGCCAGTTTGCCTCAAGGATGGCGCGGTTCGAATCGGTCCCGTCGGCATTGTTAAGGGCCATTACGTTCGAGTTGAAGCTGAGCTCGCCACCGATGATCGGATTGTTGACGATGTAGTCGTAGTCGATGATCGGATACACCATCGCGTCGGCAAGGGGATCTTGGGTGGGAAGCAGGTTGCTGGTCTGATAGAAGCGCGCGCTAAAATAATTCCGGTCATGCAAGCCCTCGAGGTAGAGCTGCGAGACTTCGTCGGTTTTGTCCTCGGGGTCGAGGAGGTAAAAGCGCCGGAACGTGTCGTCCGACTGGCCGACCGCGTCCCATCCCCAGGACCAATAGGGATTGAGGTCGAACTTGCCCTGGGTGACGAAGCTGCCACGGAAATCGCTGTCAACGCCGGATTGGAAGGTGCCATCGTCGAAGACGCCGGCGAGGTCGACGCGATAGGCCCCGCTCGCCAGCTGCTGGCGCCACGATCCCTGCAGCAGGGTGCCCGCCTGCGAGGTGTACATGGGCGCAAAGGTGAAGTCGTAATGGTCCGAGAGCGCGAAGTAATAGGGCACCGTCACCGCCGTGCCGAGTGTTGTGGACTGCATGTACGAGGGCATCAGGAACCCAGACTTGCGCTTCACCGTCGGATCGGCCATTTGGAAATAGGGCATCCAGATGATCGGCACGCCGAAGAAATCGAAGAATGCGTTGCGGAAGGTGATGGTCGCCTCGTCTGTCCGATGAATGATCTTTTTCGCGCGAATGTTCCAGGAAGGCGCCTTGTTCGGATTGTCCTCGCATGGCTTGCAAGGCGTGAACCAACCGTTTTGAAACACCGTGACATTGCCGGCCTCGCGTGTGGCCGAGGTCGCGACGATCCTCGTGTCTTCCTGGGTCACTGTCTTGAGCGCATCGATGAAGCCGTCGCGGAAGTCGTCGGTCAGCGTCATGTGATTGGCGGAGATGATCGCGCCCGAAGGGTCCTTGATGCTGACGTTGCCGGTAGCAGTGAGCGTGTTGGCGTTGCGGTCGTAGATGACCTGATCCGCAAGCAGCGTGTAGTCGCCGTAATAGATCTCGACGTTGCCTCTGGCCGTGACGCGGTTGTTCACGTTGTCGTAGACCATCTCGTCGGCCTGCAGCAGCATCGGCTGGGTCGACTTCACCTTCGGCAACGCGAGCAGCTTGGCGAGGTCCTTGGTCTGCTGTTGCGCCTGTCGGGTCGACGCCCCCGCTTCGACAGACTTAGCCGTATCGACCGCAGAGAACAGACCTAGTCCGATCGCGAGGCCGGTCGCGCAGACGTGCAGCAAGGATTTCCAGCGCGTGAAGCCCGGGCCTCTAAACGCGGTGAGGCCGGGCTCTGCCGGGCGCATCATGGTTAGCGAGGCAAGGTGGCACGCCATCACCCGTCCTCTTTGTACAAGAGCACAGTGAGCGCGAGGCTCCCCGCGATGATGATCGGCACCCAGGCAGCGGCCATCGCCGAGGTCAGTCCGGACATGGCAAAGTTACGCGACACTTCCCCAAGCACGAAGAATGCAAAGCCGGCGGCAATTCCACCGATGGCGTTGATTTGAACGTTCCCGAAGCGAAACGCCCGGAGCGAGCAGGTGGCGGCGATTAGCACCATGGTCACGAGCAGAAACGGCCGCGACAAGAGGAGCTGATACTGCACCCGGTATTGCGTGGCCGGAAGGCCCGCCCTCTCCGCAATCTCGATGAAGTTCGGCAGATCCCAGAAGGAGATCGCAAACTCGGTGCCCAGGCTGTCGCGCACCTGCGTCGGCGTGAGGTAGGTGCTGACCAAGTAATGCTGGTACAGGACCGGCTCGCTGGCTACGGCGCTCACCCAGGCATCCTCCAGCTCCCAGCGACCATCCTTCAGCAGGGCCTTGCGCGCCTCGATCCGCTCGGTCGGGCTCTGATCGGGAGCGTATTGAAATACCGTGACGCCAGAAAGCTCGAGCCCCTGATTGGAGGCGTGGAGCGCGTGAATGACGGAAGGACCGTCCGCGCCATCCTCGCGAAGCCAAGCGCCCGCGTTCTGCGTCTTGAGCAGGGTGTCCTGGCGGTCGAAGGCGTCTGCGTAAATCCGCTCGGCCTCGGCGCGGGCAAGCGCGGCAAGCGGATTGTAGAACGCCACGAACACGATCCCGAGCAGGAAGGCCACGATGATGGCGGGCAGCACGAACTGCCACACGGAAACGCCGGCAGCGCGAACGATGATGAGTTCGGAGCTGCGGCTCAGCATCAGAAAAATGCCGACGGTCCCGATCAACACCGCGAAGGGCAGGGTAAGCTCCGAGAACGAGGGCAGGCGAAGCAGCGTTATCCAGGCAAGAAGGAAGCCCGAAACGTCCACGTTATAGTTCCCCGCGCGTCGCAGCATCTCAATGAAATCAACGAAGAAAATGAGCACGCAGCACACAGCGAACATCGCCAGCATGGCGATGAGGAAGCGCAGCGAAAAGTAGCGCGCAAGGGTCCCTGCTGCACTGATGCCTCGCATCTGCGCTCTCACTTTGCTTGCATCCCCCGACCGGCCCAGAATTTTATGTTTTCAGGCTTGAACTTAAGCTGGAGACTCAGCTTGGACCGAAGTTCAGGCGACATTCTAACGTGCGCCGCTAACGCCGCAACGAGAATCGCCCCCAGCGGAATAGCATAGACAAGTGGCACGGCGGCCGCATTCAGGGTCACCAGATTGGACGCCGTAAGCCCCGAAACCCTGAGGCCCAGTGCGAGGCCGGCGGCCATGAGAATCTGCGCCCAGCGGCTTTCGCGGGTCGTGCGCGCATGGCCCAGAATGGCAACGGCGAGAAAGGCGAAAGCCATAGGGTAGAAGGACGTGGAAAAGCGGTCGTGCAGCTCTGTGCGGAGCTGGCCAGCGGCGCCTCTAATCGCCAGGATCTGGGCGTCCGGGTGGGTAAGCTCGCTGAGATAGCGCTCCCGCGGGCGCAATTGCGTGCTCGTGTCGTCCTTGGGACTGAGGTCCGAAATATTCAGGACATATTGATCGAAGGCCACGATCTGAACGCCCTTGTCGGGGGACTGGGCCTCGTAGCGTTGCACGTGGCCGTCGAACATGACGAGATAGGCGCCATCGTCGTTGCTGATGATGCGCCCATGGTTGGCGAGGTAGCTCATCACCTGCTTATCGTCGCGCGCGTCATGCACCAGCAGACCGAGCAGTTCGCCGGTCCGAGAGCGATCGCGGATGTGGAAGGTGAGCCCCGGCTCCGTGCTCGAAAATCGGCCTGGCTGAAGCACTTGCGAGATCACGTCGGTGCGTACCTCGGTGATCAATACTTGCAGCTCCCGCATGGCCGCCGGCATCACGTAGAGATTGCAGAGCAGGATGGCCACGCAAACGAACGCGGCGAGAACGACGAACGGCGCGCCGATGCGCCAGACGGGTGCCCCCGAGGCTGTCATCACGATCAGTTCGCTGTCACCGTTCATGCGGTCGAGCGTGTAGAGCGAGGCCATCAGCATCGCATTTGGCGCGATCAGCGCCATCAGACCGGGGAGGCTGAGAAAGGTCATCTCGAAGAACAACGCGAAGCCTTGACCCTGCGAGAGGATCAGATCGAGCTGTCTCAGGGCCGTGGCCAGCCAGACGATCGTGGTCAGCGTTACCAAAATGATGACGAACGCATTCGCCACCTGCCGAAAGACGTATCGGCTGAAGAGAGTCATGCTGCTTCTCAATGATCCCCGTGCGACCCTTGGCGATCAGCGAACCTGGCAGGCGCCAACTGTTCGGTGTCAAAGCGAAGGTCATCAGGCCAAAATGGCCGAATTTCGGCTGTTTGGGCGGCTTGCATTCCGCGCCGACAGGAACTAGGAAGATTGTCTTGAATTCTCTCCCGCTGTTGCAAAGTTGCATCAGTAAGCGCGCGGACGAAGCGCGTTTGCGGCGCTTTCCCGACTATTTCCGGGGGCTAGAGGGCCAACGCCTTAAGGAGTTGCCGGTGAGCGAGCAGACCACGATTTCCTTCGCCAATCTGAGCGTGCCGCAAGAGGGTGTCGTCGTCGTTTTTGCGGAGGATGGCCCCAAGCTCACGCCAGCGGCCAAGGACCTCGACAAGACGTCCAAGGGCCTCTTGTCACGCGCCGCGGAGATCAGCGGTTTCAAGGGCAAGAAGGAAACATCCGTCGATTTGCTCGCGCCGTCCGAGCTGAAATTTTCGCGCCTGGTGATGGTGGGGATGGATAAGACTGGCGATTATGGCGCCGAGGACTGGCTCAATCTCGGTGGCACGGTTCGCGGCCTGCTGACCGGCAAAGAAGCGCCCACCGCGCACATCGTCCTCGACGCCGTCGGGCGCGATATTGCGCCCGCCGACATTGCGCGCTTCGCGCTCGGCGCGGCGCTGCGGGGCTACAAGTTCAAAAAGTACAAATCCAAGGCGCGGAAGAAAAATGGCGGGCCGGCCGAAAACAACGACAGGACGCTGAAGAAGATCGTCATTCATTGCGCCGATCAGAGGGCAGCCAACAGGATGTTCGCCTCGGCTCGCGCCGTCGCCAACGGCGTGATGCTCGCCCGGGATCTTGTCAACGAGCCGGCGAATGTGCTGGGCCCACCCGAGTTTGCCGCGCGCGCCAAGGAACTCACCAAGCTCGGCGTGCAGGTCGAGGTGCTTGCGCCGAAGACGCTGCAGCGGCTCGGCATGAACGCGCTGCTTGCCGTGGGGCAGGGGAGTGAGCGGCCGAGCCATGTGGCGGTGATGCAGTGGAAAGGGGCCGGCCCAAGAGGCGGCGACCCCATCGTTTTCGTCGGCAAGGGCGTGACGTTCGACACCGGCGGCATCTCGCTCAAGCCCGCAGCGGGCATGGAGGACATGAAGGGAGACATGGCAGGGGCTGCTTGCGTCGTTGGCCTCATGCATGAGTTCGCCGAGCGGAAAGCGAAGGTCAATGCGGTCGGAATCATCGGGCTCGTCGAGAATATGCCTGGCGGCGGCGCGCAACGCCCGGGCGACGTCGTCACAGCGATGTCTGGCCAGACCATCGAGGTGCTCAACACCGACGCCGAGGGGCGCATGGTGCTCGCGGACTGTCTCTGGTACGCGCAAGACCGCTTCAAGCCGAGGGCACTGATCAACCTCGCGACGTTAACCGGTGCCGTGATGGTCGCGCTCGGCAAGGAGCATGCGGGCCTATTCTCCAACAGCAACGAGCTTGCCGACCGCCTACTAACGGCTGGCAATGAGACCGGCGAGAAATTATGGCGGCTGCCGCTCGGGCCCAAATACGACAAGATGATCGATTCCAAGGTTGCCGACATGAAGAACACCGGCGGCAAGTGGGGCGGCTCGATCTCGGCGGCACAGTTCCTCCAGCGCTTCGTCAGAGAGGGAACTTTGTGGGCGCATCTTGACATCGCCGGCACCGGACTTGCTTCGCCCGACAGCGAGATTAATCGGAGCTGGGGCTCGGGTTTCGGCGTGCGTCTGCTCGACCAGCTCGTCCGCGATCATTATGAGCGGAGTTAAGCCGATGACGCGGCCTGGCGCGGGCCTTGCGGCTGCGGACCCCATCCCGCACATAAATTTTCCATAATATATCTTATGCGAATCGAGAATATCCGTCAGAAAACTGGGCCTTTCGCCTATCCCCTTGGCGAAGCAATCAATTTTCGCCGCGCGGCGGGCTGGCCCGCGCGCCTTGCCTGCCCACGGTAATGGCCG
>Ga0116224_10002715_pt1 | contig 10186 bp, 14 predicted proteins | sample Sb_taG_9_FD_89699 | JGI IMG/M metagenome (GOLD analysis project Ga0116224, IMG submission 89699) | Peat soil microbial communities from Weissenstadt, Germany - Sb_50d_b_LC metaG | ecosystem: Environmental > Terrestrial > Soil > Wetlands > Peat | place: Germany: Weissenstadt | collected 2010-09-21
CGTGCACGCGCGGTCCTGAGGGGGCCTCGGTGCAGCAATGCACCGGGGCTACCCGGCCGACGCGCGTCTCCCCCGTCTCGGGCTGTCTCTCGCAGGCGTGGTGACCTCGGCGGACAGGACAGATCACATCTCGCTCCGTCGGCTCTGTCTCCCCCGTCTCGTGCTGTCTCGCCGCGTCCGGTTTACAAATCGGTTTACAAAGCAAGCTATTGATCTGCAGTTTCCCGCACCCTTCCCGCCCTTCCGTGGCTGCCATCCCTGGGTGCGCGGCACCGTGTCCGGGCTCGCCAAGCAACTGCCTAGCGGCATGGCCTTGACGCGCGACGTGTTGCCTCCGGTCGCGCCCGACGCCGGGCCGCCGCGCCTGGTCGTCACCACCGCTGCGGGCCTGCACCGGGGCACCGGCCGCGCCGTTGCCCTGCCCAGGCCCCTCCCCCGAACCCGACTGCTGCCAGACCTGACGGCAGACGGGTTCTGTCCAGGGTCGGCGCAGCCGATCACGCAGTGACGCCGGAGGCGCCCTGGACAGGTTCCGGCTGGCGTGAATACTCCTACGGCGGGTTCGGGGGAGGCCACCCACACTTCCACCCGCATGCCGCCCGCCGCCAGCCCAACGTCGCCAACTTGAACTATCAGCTTGGGAATCTGTGCCGTCCAGGCTGCCAAGCGGCCTGACCTGCGAGACACGCTGTCCGCGAGTGACCGTGATGGACCGCTCTTCACCGGGGTTAATGGCACGCTAATGGCACGGCGATCTTGGTGGGAAGAATCGTCACGCGGACAGCGAATCGATCGACGAGCATCATTGAAGGCGTGGATGATCAGGTGACGGAGGGTGTCATGCCAGTGGCGGATCCTCGGGAGGCAGAGCGCCAGTTGTGGTCGGCTTCCGGCCAGGGTGTGCTGGTGGACCTGCGTACCGGTGAGCAAGCCGCCGATGATCCTGCACATGGGGCCGGGATGTGGGTGCTGGCCGCACTGGATCGGTGAGCTGGAGGACTTGCGGATACCCGAGCAGCTGAACAAGCTGCTCGGCCAGCACGCGGTACGCGTCCGGCTGACGGCGATTACCGGAGAGGAACGCCGCGACCTGCGTGCTCAGGATGTCTACGCCGCGCTGCGGCCGGTGATTGATCAGAACGATGATTTGTTTCTGGGCAGGCTCATGGTGGCCTGGGAGCCGTTGCGTGAGGCCCTGACCCGTGGCGGCAGCTTTGATGTGCTGAGCTACCTGTACCGGGCCTACCGCGGCGAACTGACCGGCCCTAGCCTCGGCAGCCCTGTTTCCGCAGCTGGGTTCCGTAGGCCGCAGCTGCGCCAGCTGCTGTCCGTCCCCGGCTGATCGACCTGCAAGATGTCCCCGGCGGACAGCAGTACGCTCCCCACCCTCTGCTGGCCGTCATCGCCGATGACCCCGATGAGGACATCGGCTGGCCCGTTGCCGATACCCTCTGGTCCTACGCCGGCCGTTATTTCAGCGGGGACCAACGCCGCGACATCGGCTACAGTGCGCTAGCACGAGGCGCATGCCAGGCTGCCGCCCGCTTGCTCGGTCAGTCATGCCGATACCACTGTCGATCCGGGCGCGTACGGCCAGATCGCGGAGCTGTTTTACGAGCGTGGCGAATGGGCGAGGAGCCGCGACTGGTTGCATCAGGCGATCAATACCGGTGACCCCGATCAGGCGCCCAAGGCGATGTTCGGCCTCGGCGTCCTGGAAGATGAGCAGGGCGATCCCGGCAAGGCCCGGCACTGGTACCAGCAGCCCATCGGCACCGGCCACCCCGAGGCGGCGCCCAAGGCGATGGTCAACCTCGGCTTCCTGGAAGAGGAGCAGGGCGATCGAAAGCCGACCCCCACTGGTACCGTCGCTAATCAACGCCATGCCCTGAGGAGGCGCCGGAGCGCCCGAGACTTACGCCCGAACCTCCCGGTCATCGAGGTCTCGGTCAAACGCCGCAGGTTCATCGAAATCCACAAACAACTGCTTCGCAGCGCGGACTTCGTGCTCGTCCCCGAGGCCACGATCCCTGAAACTCTGCCTCAGAAGACCACGTTGCCAGCGTCCACGCCACATGAATGGCGTCCGCGTCGGTGTTGCGACGTACTGGTCGATTGACGACTGCTCGCTGAGACTCAAGGCGCTTCCGGCGCCGAGGAGCTGGACGAAGCTGTTCAATCCGGCGTTGATGGACGCCCGCACCGTGGCGTGAGCGCCAGAAGCCGCCGACACGATCACGATGCACGGCTCCGCGAAGACGACCTCCTGGACGTAGATCCATTCCCGGTGCCAGAAGAGCTTCTCTGCGTTCTTACGGCGGATCCGTTCCTCGACTGACAGCACGTTTGGGATCCTTGATCCCTGGACTTTCATTGCGCGTACGACGAATCCACCAGCAGCAGAGAAGCTCACCCGCATACCGACCTCGGCGGAAGACAAGGCACCGCTCGGATCAGAAGCTTCCGCCTTGCCACCGAAATCCTCGGTCCTGGCACATGCGGAAGTGACCGAGTACTCGGACTCGACCGGGACCGACTCCTCCTCGAAGCTGATGCCGAAGTCAGAGAGACGTGCGATGTGAATGTACCCGCGGCGATCGATGACGCCGATGTCGCCGAGCGCCATCGGTGTGCCAGGCAACCAGACCGGGGCTCGCGAGAACCGCTCCTGGAACGCGCCCCAGAAATCGTCGAAGGTGCCCATGCGCATCAACCTCCGATAGGCGCAGGAGATAGCCCTGATGGCGGGATATCTACTGTCGGCGCCACGTGGAGAGCGGGCTGGCCATAATATGTGTAGAGCAGGCCGAGCGGGGACCCCCGGCGGTGGAGCAAGTCCCACTTGGCGCACTGGAGCGCCTCGGCGGACCTCTGTCCCCCGAGCAGCCGCTGATAGAAGAACCGCCCGAACTCCGCAGCGACATCGTCAGGAACCTTGATCGATGTGCTCACCACGGCGCGGTTGCTATTGCGCAATAGCACACCCGCGACGGACTCAGCAGCGCCCGGGTGAAAGTCACCGCGGCAACCGTTGAAGAAGACCAGCGGCCGCTCTACCGCTTCGGATGCTCCCTTGATGTCCGCCAAACCGTTTTCGAGGTCAGTCACGTTGATCTCGAGAAGCTCCTCGTTACCGAACGAGAGCGTGCTCTCGAGGAACGCCAACTCGTAACCCGAGAGCTTGCGTGGGTCTTTCTTGGTCTTATGATGACAGGACAGATGGACTACTTGGTCGGGGCCGTCGGGCGCCGAGTAGAGAGGATCGGCGAGTTGCTCGACGAGCGCCAGCGGGCGGCCGGGCTCTGGCAGCGGACCGAGCAGTCGGAACACCGGCATGGAGGCTGCCCCGGCATAGCTGAAGAACTTGAAAAACCGGTACTCCAGCTCCGTGCTCGCAAGGTCCGGATGACGGAAGAATCGCACTTGCATTGGTTGCGCGGTGAGGAACTCGCTGCGACCAGTCTGGTTTTCCCTGTATACGTCACGGCGGTAGACCACCGCAGCGAATCCCAGCAAGGTCGCGGCCTCAGCTTCCAAATCAGTACGGCAGTCTGGACTTCCCAGCCATTCCCACGGTAGGTATTGTGCGCCGTGATCGACAATCTCGATCTGCGGGGGCCGCTCACGAAGCAATGCAGTATTGATGACCTCCGTGAAGATGTCTCTAGCTGCCTGTAGCATTTTGATATTGTTGGACGTGCAGTCGACGAAGCAATGGTACGCCTTTTCTTTGGCGAATGAAAGGAAACGCTGTGCCGTTGCGGGTTCGACCGGCAGGCCAAGGGGGCGTTCGTCCTCGACGGCGTACGCGAAACTCGTGACCTGTTTCCGCAAGAGTTCCCGGTCCATCAGTCGCAGCTCGAGCGGGTCGCCGTCCAGTGGGCGGATAATCACCTCGGAGCTGTACTGGTCCACCCGGATATCAGGACTGCTGAGCTCACCACTTGGGTGGCTGAGGACGTCCGCGCAGGGATCTGCGCTGCTACCCGTGCCCATCGTCCTGGTCCTCGGGCTCGGTTGTCCGCTTGATGGCCTGCACGTATCGTCCGGATGAGTACAGCGTTACCCAGATGGGCATCTCGTCCCTCCGATCACCATGTACCGAAAAGCTCGACTCGTGTGACCCGCCGGAGGTGCTGAGCTCGATCGACGTCCGAGCCGGGTCCACCTGCAATCCGGGGGCATCGACCGCGATCTCGAAGGGCGCGGTCGGCCGGTCCTCGCCGCCAGTTAGGCGAAACGCCGTGGCGGTGGGATGCTCGGCGGCATCCTGCCATGCCGCCGAGCCGGTGGCGATGGTCACCGTCAGCTGCAGCCGGTCCGCGGATTCCGGGCGTGCGGACAGGCGCAGGCTGCCCTCGACGTTGCTTACAACCGGGCGGCGGAGCGCCTCTGTCAACGACGATTGGATAGATTCGTCGACCACTCTGCGGAGGTCGTTTCGCTCGGATTCCTTTGAGTTGACAACGGACTGCACCGCCGCAGCGGTAACATCCCCCTCCAGCTCGTCGGGTGCGGCCCGCACGGCCGCAGCGGCAACTTCCCCCTTCAGCTCGTCGGGTGCGGCCCGCACGGCCGCAGCGGCAACTTCCCCCTTCAGCTCGTCGGGTGCGGCCCGCACGGCCGCAGCGGCAACTTTCCCCTTCATCCCGTCGGGTGCGGCCCGCACGGCCGCAGCGGCAACTTCCCCCTTCATCCCGTCGGGTGCGGCCCGCACGGCCGCAGCGGTGACCTTCTTGGCGTGGGGGGGAGCGGCCTGCACCGCTGCAGCGGCAACTTCCGTCTTCATCTCGTCGGGTGCGGCCCGCACGGCCGCAGCGGCGACCTTCTTGGCGTGGGCCGGGGCGGCCTGCACGGCTGCAGCAACGACGTTCTCGTCTAGCCTCCGGTCGGCGTCGTCTCGTGCCTCCATCGCCCCTCCGCTCCACACACACCGGGCATACCCGTGATCAGGGAACACACCACGGAGCCCCCAGCCAACAAGCCAAATGTGGCGCGCACCTGGGGCGGCCGCGAGAGTCAATAGCCCTCGATGGCCGGGACGATCGTCCCGCCGACAGACATCAAGAGCCAGGCGAGGGAGTTTGCTCACCGGGCTGCATCGCGATCATTCTCGGCACCAGCGCCCCGGTCACCCACCTCGATCACGATGCCATGCTCGCCAAGGTGAATGACACTGCTGTCTGACGGCAGACGGCGCACATCGTCACGGCGCGATTCCTCCCTAGCTCGCTGCCGCTGACTGCGCGTCCGCAGCCATGCCCGGCCAGCCATGGCAGCACCGAAGTGATATCCATTCAATCCCGGCCGCGTCCTCCGGCGGCGGCGTGGTCGCGGGCGGCTACCGGGTCGGATTCCGTCGTCATGGCGAGATGCGTACGTCACCGGAGATGTACGGCACCAGGCCGGAAGCCGAGCGGGCGCTATGGAAGACGGCCAGGGATGGGCGCGCAGACTGCACCCACGACCGGAGGTTCTACGCCCTGGTGCTGCTCGCCACGTTCGCGAGCCTCCGGTGGGGAGAGGCGACGGCATTGCGGCGCTGCGATCTCGACCTGGAAGCGGCCACTGTCAGGGTACGGGCCGCTTACGTGGAACGCTCGACCGGGGAAATGCTCCTCGGGCCGCCCAAGTCGAAGGCGGATCGGCGCATCGTCGGCATCCCTGACGCGATCATTCCGGCGCTCCGCGAGCACCTGTCGGTGTTCGCTATCGCACGTGGATCGCACGCCGTGCCCGTGCGCTGCCCTATCAACTGACGGTTTTCAAGAGCGCCCGTGGTTCATAGTCCGCCACCGCTGCTACCTGCGTTGTTGGCGTTCGGGGCTGGCTCGCCGAGCAAGATCATCCCGCGCATATCCCGCGACTAGGCTGCTCCACCTTGGTCCCGAGCCACGCACTACGAGCCCATTTCAGGCGTTGCTCGTGGGCCAAGAAGCCCCGTGTTTGTTTCAGGTTCACGAGAGTGCCGTCGGCGGCGACAACCGGCCGTTGATGGCAGTTCGGGGGCACCTCGGGTCACGGCTCGACGGTCGTTACGCCGCTGTCGCTCATCTGACCCGCGCCATGGTACTCAAATCGTTGATTGAATCAGCACTGGTCTGTCCGGTCGAAGATCTGGGAGGTCGTCCGGTGGGGTACACGACTGCACCGTGGGTCGGCTTCGGTGAGGCCCTTGCTGCCGTTGCCGGTGCGTTGACGGGCCTGTTGTTCGTTGCGCTCTCTGTCAAGGGTGACGTGGTGGCCGCATCGCGCAGCCTCAGCTCCCGTGCGGCTGAAACTCTGGTGCTGTTCATGATCTCTGTGCTCGTGCTCGTCGCGGTCTTGCTTGTGGCTCCTCAGCCAGCGGCAGCCCTGGGTTCGGAATTGCTAGCTGTGGCCGTGGTCTCGGGCGCAGCCCTGCTCATCTTGGACCGGCGCGCCGGTCACGATAGCGATCAGGTCGTGGCCCGCTTTATAGAAAGGTTCTCCCCCAACACGATCACCGCCGTGCTCGTTGGCGTTGCTGGGATCACCTTCCTGGTGAAGGCCGGTGGTGGCTTGTACTGGCTGATCCCCGCCACCGTGGCGAGTCTGGTCGGCGGTGTGGTCAACGCGTGGCTGTTCCTCGTCAGGGTGACCGGATAGTCCCATTGATCCCCTGCTTAGAAGGTCGGTTTGCGCAGCGGGTCGGCCAGCCTTTACGCACGTGAGCCGGTATATCGGCCTGCCCGGAAGTGACCGTGAGTTCCCGGCGTTGACCGGCCGATCGGGCACGCAACGGGCACGTGCCCTGCTCCTTCCCATCCTCCTCGATAGCTTCCATTCCTCGGGCATGGCCGAGACAAACAAGTAGAGTAGGTGTGACCTCCGCCTCTACTCGTCTACTCGGGACCAGTTCACAATTTTCCTCGTTGTGCGAAGTGCGAAAGGAGGTGACAGTAATGGGCGAGGACGAGCAGCAGGACACAGGCACTGTACGCCGCACATGCTCACGCTGCGGTTCAGAGTACGATGACTACCAGCAGGATAGTCTCCTTGGAGGGTCATCACTTTGCCCGCACTGCGACAACCAGCAATACATCGCTGAATATGGATACTGAGAGGTCACAGCTGAGAGTCTGCTCCGTTCCTCGGACAGCGCAAGGACCTCGCACTCCCACTGGTTGAGGCCTTTGGAGTCGGCCAAGTCGACGTGAGCGCCGGTGATGCCGTCGAGCGCGGCCACAGCGTGACGAGGACACCCGCGAGCTGTGCCACCCTCGGAGTCCACGATCGTGACCCGGGCGTAGGACTGGCATGTGGGTTCATCTGCCCTGGTGAGTGAGCATGTGAAGCGGGTCTGCGCCATCGTCGGTCTCCTGGGGGGTTAGCTGAGGCGTAGGAGGGCCTCATCCGATAGCTGCCGGAAACCGCCTGGAAGGGCGGGACTGTCAAGGGTGGCGCTTGCGCCATCGCGTCAGCGACAGCGAAGCTGCCCTTGACCGGCCTGCCCTGGAGGGCTACACAATCGGAAGCGGATGAGGCTCCCGTGTCCGTCCGGGCGCGACCAGGCTTGGCCGGGATGAGCTGGGGCTATGCGACGGTGGCGCCTGATCCGCGGTGGATGAGCTGACTGGTCAGGTGAGCCTGCTGCGCGTGCTGGCCCGGCGTGCGCCGGGCGGGCCTCCCAAGGCAGAGCCCGGCGCGGCGCCGGGCCGCGGCGGAGCGCAGCGGAGCCGCCTTGATATTTAGTATTACTAAGGACTATTCGGCAGCATGCTGGCCTGAGGCACTGTCTTGAGTCGCCGGATCAGCGGGTCGCTAACCTCGTTCGAGGTCACCGGCTCGGCGCGCGAGGACCAGGCCGCGACGGTCGGCGCGCGTGCTCGCGAGACAGCGTAAACGAGCACGACGTTTACAAAGTCAGTTTACAGACCTCGGGCCAGAGGCCCTCTTCCTGTTCGAAAGAGGGCCTCTGGCCTTGGTAGCGGGGGCGGGATTTGAACCCGCGACCTCTGGGTTATGAGCCCAGCGAGCTACCGAACTGCTCCACCCCGCGTCGGTGTTCTTAACCATATGAACTCCCGGCGTACAAAGCAAATCACCGCCGGAACACCGGGCCTACCGCCCGGCCGGCCACCGCGAGGGTTGCGTCACCGGGGTCCGGCAGGGCGTAACCTTCCGGCATGACCGAGGTCGTGATCTACACAGACGGCGCGTGCAGCGGCAACCCCGGACCGGGCGGGTGGGGCGCGGTGCTCCGCTGGAAGGACACGGAAAGGGAACTCTACGGCGGCGATCCGCTGACCACGAACAACCGGATGGAGCTGATGGCGGCTATCCAGGCGCTCGAGGCGCTGCAGCGTCCGGCCACCGTGCACCTGTACACCGACAGCAAGTACCTGCTCGACGGGATCACCAAGTGGATCAAGGGCTGGCAGCGTAACGGCTGGCTGACCTCGGCCAAGAAGCCGGTCAAGAACGACGACCTGTGGCGCAGGCTGAGCGAGGCGATGAGCCACCACGAGGTCACCTGGCTGTGGGTGAAGGGTCACGCGGGCGATCCGGGCAACGAGCGCGCCGACGAGCTGGCGCGCCGCGGCATCGAGGAGGCCGCCACCGTGGTCCGTTCGGGCCAATAATTCCGGACGGCCGCCACCTCAGCGGGCCGCCCGCGATCCGTACGGCGGGGCGAAGACCACGACCAGGGCCAGGTCCTCGGTGACGTCGGTGAACCGGTGCGCCTCCCCGGCCGGGACGAACACCACGCTGCCCGGCCCTACCGCCGCGGTCCCCGAGGGCGTGACCAGCGTGGCCCGGCCGGCCTGCACCACGTAGATCTCGTCCTCGGTGTGCGGGGTCTGGTCGTCGAGCCCGCCCGCGGGGATCGAGTACGTGCCCAGGCTCAGGTCATCGCTGCTGGCGTGCACGACCCAGTGGCTGGGGTCGCCGCCTTCGGGCGGCGTGTACGTCCCGGCGTCCCCGATGACCCGCATGGCGACCCTTTCGTGGCGAGGCTGTTAGCTACCGCGCCGGACCGGGCGCTGGGTGAAGTGATCGACGCCGCATCGCGCGCAGATGCGGAAGGCTTCCATCGTCTCGGTGCGCGCCGCGAGGCCGGACCTGAGCTCGACGTTGCCGGCCGGACTGCGCCGGGCTCCGGCAGCACTGCCGAGAACGGTCATCGCGGACATCCCGCGGATCCCGCGGCGCGCGATCGACCGCGGTACCCGCCAGGTGTAGCCGCATTCGGTGCAGGTGCGCTCCCACTCGCGCGCGAAGAATCCGAGGGGCACCTTTTGCATTGTTCGCCGGCCGCGGCCGGCCGTCAACGAACGGCGGCGCGGGTGAACTCAGGCCGCCTGAGCCGCCGGCCGCTGCCGCCAGCAGTTGGTGAGCGCGGCGCCGGTTACTGGCCGCTGCGCTGCGCCTCGGTGTCGGCGATGCCCGGGGGGACGACCTTGCCCTGGTCGATGTCCTGGGACAGTTCCGCCAGCCAGCGCTACGTCGAGTACATGGGCGGAGCCGCCGCGGTGCTGGCCAGAGCCCGGAAAGACATGGAAAAAGGCGAGTACCGCTGGGTGGCCGAGGCGGTCAACCACGTCGTGTTCGCCGACCTGGCCAACCAGCAGGCCCGCGAGCTGCTCGCCGATTGCTTCGAGCAGCTCGGCTACCAGGCCGAAGCCGGGACCTGGCGCAACATCTACCTCACAGGCGCGCAGGAGCTCCGCGACGGCATCAAGAAAGCCGCGGCTCCGACCGCCGTCAGTCCCGAGCTGCCAGCCGCGCTGCCCATCGGTGGCGCGGCTGCGCGCCGAGGGCAGGTTCCCTCGATCCCGCCTTGTTCGGCCCGCAGGTGCATGCGCCCAACGGGATGAAAGACCTGTCTCACATGCTGAGGAGGCCAAGGTCCCGCACGGCCCCGTTCCTGCCAGGCCAGGAAATCATCCCATCGGGATATTGCGGCAGGCAGCTTCGCGCGCTGGGATGGAACGATAAATGAACGGAGGGGTGAGCGAAGGGCGCAGGCCTGTACCAGTACGCATCGCCGTCGCTGCGCGGGCCATAGCCGTGCCGATCGCGGATAAAGGACTTATTGCCCTGTTCCTCCTCCGGGAACTCGGGAAACCTCATCGCGCGGGCTCGCTACCCTGCTGCGGCCCCCTGGCCGCCGCTTCCCTGGCGGCCCTGGTCCAGGAATCTGACGGCGATCCCTGGGTCAGGC